>ERZ842401.178-NODE-178-length-85948-cov-8.640832_pt1 | contig 85948 bp, 62 predicted proteins | sample MGYA00521270_ERZ842401 | MGnify/ENA primary metagenome ERZ842401 (study PRJEB31892, sample SAMEA3878208) | bioreactor metagenome | biome: Moose rumen | place: Sweden | collected 2011-10 | study: EMG produced TPA metagenomics assembly of the PRJEB12797 data set...
ACCGCGGCTATGCACTGTCATACGACACACAAGACCGCCAGGTGGTGAAAGTAGGTGCTTGCTTCGACATGGAGTCGCGCACACTCCAGGACTGGCGCATCAGTAAATGAGTCCCTGAAATCTGTATGGGTTGGCAAGACCCACTTGTATTCTCTCGTCTCCATCTGCATAGGAATTTAAATAGAACATGAAGCTGAATAAATCGGAATTTAGCTCACTAATTAGGAGTGCACTACGTGCAGAAATTTTCAACTGAGGCTTACACAATAACAAAAGACTACGAGGAACATCTCAGACAGCGTATGGGGATATTCCGTAACAAATCAAAAACAAGAAAAACTCTTTTTAATACATTCATAACTACTTTTGGAGTAGCAAAAGGCATTCATTCCGGAATTGTGCAATCAGAAGTATCCATGGACGACCTTTTTACAGAATATCGATATTAGCCCAACTTTTATAAAATCAACTTGATTTTCATGCACCACAAGGGGTTGTGATTATTCGAACCAGTTGTCGCGGTCGAGGTTTCGGTAGCCGATTGCCTCTGCCACATGATAACTACTGATGTTTTCAGAACCATCCAGATCGGCAATCGTGCGCGACACCTTCAGAATACGGTCATAGGCACGTGCCGACAGGTTGAGTTGGCGCATGGCAGTGCGAAGGCGTTCCATGCTGTCGGCGTCGAGCACAGCATATTTCTGAAGAAGGGATGTGGTCATCTGAGCATTGCAATGAATGCCTCTATGCCCTTTGAATCGGTCTTCTTGGATTCTGCGTGCACGCAGCACCCTCTCGCGAATGCTTTCGCTGCGCTCGCCTTCAGGAGCCTTGCTTATGTCCTCAAACGGCACATTCTCCACCTCCACCTGAATGTCGATGCGGTCCATCAGCGGACCGCTGATCTTGTTCATGTAGCGGGTGATTTGAGCCGGTGTGCATACACAGGCATGAGTGGGATGATGATGATAGCCGCATGGACATGGGTTCATACTCGCAACCAGCATGAACGAACAAGGCAGTGTGAACGTATATTTGGCACGCGATACCGTGATTATGCGGTCTTCCAGAGGTTGGCGGAGAGTTTCCAGCACGCTCCGTGAGAATTCAGGCAATTCATCGAGAAACAACACACCATTGTGGGCCAGGCAAATCTCGCCCGGCATGAAGGTGGCTCCACCGCCCACAAGTGCCACATCCGAAATCGTGTGATGCGGCGAACGGAAGGGGCGCTGGCTGATGAGCGACGTGTCGCGGCTCAACTTACCGGCAACGCTGTGGATCTGGGTGGTTTCAAGGCTCTCGCTCAGCGACAGCGGGGGAAGAATCGAAGGGAGGCGCTTTGCCATCATGGACTTGCCACAACCGGGACTGCCCACGAGGATTATGTTGTGCCCGCCTGCAGCAGCCACCTCAAACGCACGCTTCACATTCTCCTGACCACGCACTTCCGAGAAGTCATAGTCGAAATTCAGCTGCTCGGCATAAAATTCCTCACGGGTGTTCACAACGGTCGGCTCTGTGTCCGACATGCCGTTCAGGATGTTCACCACGTCGTTCAGATGATGCACGCCATAAACCTTGAGACGGTCGACTACAGCCGCCTCGCGCGCGTTCTCCTCAGGAACGAACAAGGCCTTGTAGCCCATCGAACGGGCCATAATCGAAACGGGCAAGGCGCCTTTCACCGGAAGGATTGTGCCGTCGAGGCTCAACTCGCCCAAGAACATATACTGTTCGGAATGCTGGATGTCGAGCTTTTCCAAAGCCTGCAACAGCCCTATTGCCATAGGAAGGTCAAACCCGCTGCCCTCCTTGCGCAAGTCGGCCGGAGCCAGGTTTACCACAGTCTTACGCGCCGGCACGTTATAGCCGTTTACGTTCAATGCGGAGAGCACACGTTCCTGACTCTCCTTCACTGCATTATCAGGAAGACCGACTATAACGAAACGGCTCTCAACGGCTTCGCTGCTGTTAACCTCAATCGTCACGGGAATGGCCTTCAATCCCTGCATCGTGGCACTGTATACTTTGGAAAGCATATATATCTGGTGTTTTTGATTTTTACGTTAAACATGCAAAAATACTAAAAAAGAGCCACATTGCAAAAGCAATCTGAAAATTATAACCACTTTCGCGAATAAAGAGCCGAATTTGGCATTTCACAGATTCAACTATAATTACAAGATAGAGGTTAAATATATTGATAGAAATAATAACGAACTCCCAATACCTCTACCGTTATTCAATATATTTAATATATTTGAGCTTATTCCCAAATAATTGTCTATCTTTGCAGAAAGAAACTCTATTAATATGTATATTTGATATTGGGGGGAAGTTATTATAAACGTTTTTTTGCTTTTTATTTTATGAAGAGATTTTATTTGTCTTTAGGTGCATTGTCAATCGCATTGATGACAAGCGCCCAGACACTTCCGGATACAACCAGGTTGAAGGATGTGGTTGTGACAGGTGTACGTAATGAATCGGACATACGCTATACTCCGGTAACAGTAAGTGTTGTTGGGCGTGACGTCCTGACTCAAAACGAACAGCCGTCTATATTGCCCACTGTGATGCAGCAGGTTCCGGGTGTGTTCTTCACGAGCCGTGGCATGATGGGCTACGGTGTGAGCGGCGGGGCTGCCGGCAGTATGAGCATACGCGGTATCGCCTCCAACGGTCAGACATTGGTGCTCATCGACGGTCATCCGCAGTATAACGGCATTTATGGCCATCCTATCTCCGACAGCTATCAGACCACGATGGCAGAGCGAGTTGAGGTGGTGCGCGGACCCGCTTCGGTGATTTACGGAAGCAATGCTATGGGCGGTGTGATGAATATCGTGACCCGCAAGCCTTCCGCAGATGGAGTGTGGACTAATATCAACGTGGGTGGCGGCAGTTATGGCTCCTTTCAGTCGGAAGCCACCAACCAGGTGCATAGCGGCAGGTTCAGCAGCACGGTGTCGGCACAATACAACCGGAGCGACAACCACCGTCCTCGGATGGGATTCGAGCAGTATGGCGGTTATGCAAAGGTGGGGTATGATTTCAACGAGCATTGGAAAGCATATATCGACGCCAACCTGATTCATTTCAACGCTCACCACCCGGGATCGGAGAGCAGTCCGCTTTACGATGCCGACCAGTGGATCACGCGCGGTGTGGTGTCGGCGGCATTGGAAAACCGTTTCGACCGTGTGACCGGTGCTTTGAGCGTATATACCAATTTCGGACGTCATAAGATTGACGACGGAACATCTGACCCTGCCACTCCGACTGCACGTTTTTTCCGTTCGAAGGATGCGCTGACCGGTGTGTCGCTCTATGAAACGATGCGGTTCTTCCCCGGCAATCAGATTACTGCCGGATTCGACTATCAGCATATCTATGGGCATGCCTATTATACGTCGAAAGCCGACGGGAAGGTGCTCGACACGCCTAACAAGCAGAGCGGCAAGTCGCATCGCGACGAAATTGCCGGATATGTGGATGTGCGGCAGGATGTGACCGACTGGATGACCGTGGACGCCGGTCTGCGTCTCGACCATCACAGCGTGAGCGGCACTGAATGGGTGCCTCAGGCAGGACTCGTGTTCCGACCTATCGACAACGGTGAAATCAAGGCTGTGGCAAGCAAGGGTTTCCGTAATCCTACCATGCGCGAGATGTATCTCTATCCGCCTTCAAATGAGGATTTGAAAGCCGAGCGTATGTGGAACTACGAACTTTCGTGGGGACATCGTCTGGGAAACGTGAAATACGGCGTGAACGTGTTCTATGTCAATGCCGACAATATCATACAGCCGACAATGGTTGACGGTAAGCAGCGGTTGATGAACGTATCGGATATTGAGAACTGCGGACTGGAACTGGAGGGCTCATGGAGAATCAACGACAATTGGACTGTCAACACCAACCACTCGTTCCTGCATATGGAGACAAAGGTGGTTGCAGCACCTGAATACAAAGGGTTCCTGGGTGCCACGTTCAACAAATGCAAATGGAGCGTGAATGCGGGTGTGATGTATGTCAACGGTCTTTACACTGCTGTTGGTGCAACTGAGAAGAAAGAGAACTTCTGCCTTGTTAACGCCACAGTGAAATATCAATTGCTTAAGAATCTGCGCCTCTGGGTGCGTGGAGAGAATCTGCTTGCACAGAAATACGAGATCAATGCCGGCTTTCCGATGCCAAAGGCCACATTTATGGGAGGTGTGAATTTTGAATTCTAGATATTCTAGACTTTCTAGATTTTTCTAGATATTCTAGATTCTTATAGATAAAAAAAACTGCTTTAGCCTAGGGGGTAAAGCAGTTTTTTGCGTTTTTTGTTATTCCCATTCGATGGTGGCTGGCGGTTTTGACGATATGTCGTAGCACACTCGGTTCACGCCTTTTACGTGGTTTATGATGTCGTTGCTCACCTTCGCCATGAAGTCGTAAGGGAGGTGTGCCCAGTCGGCAGTCATGGCGTCGGTGGAAGTGACTGCTCTGAGAGCCACTGCACGTTCGTAGGTGCGTTCGTCGCCCATCACTCCGACCGACTTGACCGGAAGGAGGATGACTCCCGCTTGCCACACCTGGTCGTATAGCGACACCGCCACTTCGCCGTCGGAGGTGAATTCGAGTGGTGCGCCGGCTGCCAGCACTTTCTTGGCTGACTCCACGCTCATGTTGGTTTTGTAGTCTCTCAAGCCCTGGATGAAGATGTCGTCGGCGTCTTGAAGGATGCGGACTTTCTCCGGAGTGATGTCACCTAGGATTCTTACCGCCAGTCCCGGTCCCGGAAAAGGATGGCGGGTGATGAGATGTTCAGGCATCCCGAGTTGGCGGCCCACCCGTCTCACTTCGTCTTTGAACAGCCATTTCAGAGGTTCGCAGAGTTTGAGGTTCATCTTCTCAGGCAGACCTCCTACGTTGTGATGGCTTTTGATAACCTTGCCGGTGATGTTGAGGCTCTCGATGCGGTCGGGATAAATGGTGCCTTGTGCGAGCCATTTGGCATCGGTAATCTTCATCGCCTCGGAATTGAACACGTCGATGAATCCGGCGCCTATTATCTTGCGCTTGCGCTCAGGCTCCTCCACGCCCTCAAGCTCATTGAAGAATTTCTCCGATGCGTCCACACCTATCACGTTCAGTCCCAGACATTCATAGTCGTTGAGCACGTTCTGGAATTCGTTCTTGCGGAGCATGCCGTGGTCAACGAATATGCAGGTCAGTTTGTCGCCTATGGCGCGGTTGAGAAGCACGGCTGCCACCGACGAGTCCACCCCTCCCGACAGTCCGAGAATCACGCGGTCGTCGCCCAACTGCACTTTCAGCTCCTCCACTGTGCTGTCAACGAACGATGCGGCACTCCATTCCTGCTTGCTGCCGCATATGTCCACTACGAAATTCTTCAGAAGCAGGGATCCTTGGAGGGTGTGAAACACCTCCGGATGGAACTGCACTCCCCACAGCGGTTCGCCTTCTGCCTGATAGGCGGCGAACTCCACTTTGTCGGTGGAGGCTATGCGCTTGAAACCACCGGGTATGGCGGTGATGGTGTCGCCATGGCTCATCCAAACCTGCGACTTGTCGTCGAATCCTTTGAAGAGTGGGTTCGCTTTGTCGATATAGGAGAGGTTTGCCCTTCCATATTCACGGCTTCCTGCAGATTCTACCTTGCCTCCGAGTGTATGGCTCATGAATTGTGCGCCGTAGCAGATGCCGAGGATAGGGTAGTGGCCACGGATGTCATCGAGATTGATTTTGAACGCTTCCGGGTCGTACACACTGAACGGACTGCCTGAAAGTACCACTCCGATTATGTCGGGGTCGTCCTTTGGAAATTTGTTGTATGGGAGAATTTCGCAGAAGGTGTCCATTTCGCGGATTCGCCTTCCGATGAGTTGGGTGGTTTGTGAACCGAAGTCGAGGATAATTATTTTCTGCATGATGTAGTTTGGTTTTTTTTGGGGGGGATTTGGGGATATTTGGGTTTATTTGGGTATATCTGGGTATATTTGGGTATATTTGGGTATATTTGGGTATATTTGGGTTTATCTGGGTATATCTGGGTATATTTGGGTTTATTTGGGATATTCTAAACTTAGATAGACCTAGATATACCTATTTAAAGCCCAAAGATATTATTCCCAATAAAGTATCTGGCGGTTGATGTCCCATTTGTGGTCCTTAGGGAAGTCGTCGCCTTCCCATGCTTTCTTGGATGTCCATTTTTCAGGGGCGTCGGTCCAGAACGGGTCGTCGGCAGGCAGGCCGAGTGGAAGGAACGCGAGTGAAGTCATATAGAGTGAGCCGTTGTTGGTGTACCAGTCAGCTACGTTAGGATGGCTTCCCATGAATCCGATGGTGAGGAATCCCTGGTCGTTGAAATTGTTGGCTTTCCAGAACATGTTCTTGGTCACTGCCGTCAGTGCGGCACGCACCTGTCCGTTATGAAGTTCTGCAGGCAGTTGCTTGCGCCATGCCAGCTGTGCCAGCGGCTGGAACACCGCCATGCGGTAAGGGATGCTGCGGCCTACAACCGGGAATGTGCCTTCAGGTGAGATGAAGCGTTCGAGAATCACGGAATATTTCTGCATACGTTTCCTCACTACATCCAGACGGCTTCGTGCACCATTGCGGTTGTCGCCATGACTGCGTACCAGGTAGTTGTTGTTAGGTTGTTTGGCTGCCACCATCTCAAGTATCTCGGTGTACATCGGCTGAATCACATAGGCATTGTAGTAGTCGAAGGCGAATGAAGGACCGTCGCTGTAGAGCCCGTCGCCTATATACCATTCCTCAGCTTTGCTTACCGCCATCTTGATGCGGTAGGCATCGTATTCGGCGCCAACATACATGAGGAACGCCTCTTCCATTCCCACGAACAGCACCCAGTTGGTGTAAGGAGGGTCGTATCTGCGTAGTCCTTGGATTTCCTTGATATATCGTTGTTTGGTAACTTCGTCGAGCGGCTTCCACAGTGCGTCATATCCACGATAAAGGCTTTCCACCAGATAGGCGGCGTCAACAAGTGTCTGGCCTCCTGAAGTCCATCCCAGATAGTCGGGACTTTCCGGGTCAACGGCATTGGTATATGCCTTAATAGCCCATTCCCTCAGTTGCTTACGTTTCTCTCCTTCCGGTGTGTCGTCGTCAGGGAGCGACAGCCAAGGTGCAAGGCCTGCCATCAGACGTGCGAAACATTCCATATATGCCACTTTCTTGTTGCGGTTGTCCCATGTAGGGGAAAGTTCCAGACCGCCGTTTTCCAACGTCATGGTTTCCTGCAGTTTGCCTTCTGCCATGTTTTTCAGTACAGGCTCTGCCATCTGATACATGATGTCGACCCAAACCTCGCGGTCGGAGAGGAGTGCACGGTCGTCGGTCTGTGCTTCTTGCTGCTGTGCCTGTTGCCGGCGGTTGTGTCTTCTTTGTGCATCGCACGTTGTGGCTATGGATAGAAGGATGATTGTGATGAATAGTAGTCGCTTCATATTTGTGGATGGATTTTAGGGTGTATGGTTTTTGAATGATTGTTGCTTGTTGTCAGTTGTATCTCCAGAATTTGATGGTCTCATCATGTTTTTTCACAGTGAGGCTGTCGTCGCTCAGGTCTATGATGTCGAGTGTGTCGGGCATGACCGAGTTGAAAGAATCGGATGGTGGCAATAGGATGATTTTGCCGTCGTCGACTTTCCATTTCTCGAATCGGCGGTCCTCTTTCTTGCCTTCAAACAGATGTACGAATCCTTTAGGGTCGAGTTCCATGTATTGCTCTTTGCCTTCAGCTGTCGATTTTATGGTCCATGTGTGCTGAAGGTCGTTGATATTGACGATTGTGGACGAAATCAGCTGGTTGTCAATCTCGATATATGCAATGACCACACTGTCGCCTGTCGTCTTGTTGCCGAAGAAACGGTTATTCCCAATTTCAATGGAAGTGGTGTCGCCATTGGCGTCCACCACTTCCACATTATTCATAGTCGTTCCATCAGATAACGCTCCCACAATGTCGGTCTTTACAGGCCTTGTGAAATTAACCAGCATGCTGCGTTTCTGCTCGTCGTTGTTGCCGGAACAGGCTGCCAGCACTATAGTCGTTATTGCCAGAATGACTGCGTATGTCTTTTTCACGTGTAGGATGTTTTCTGATTAAACAATTGTATTTCGTTTTTATGCATGAATGTGCTGCTTCTCGAGTCTGCGCTCCTTACGGCTCTTTTGCTCTTGGAAGAGGAGTGTGAAGAGCACGGCAACCATCAGTGCATAGCCGGCGAAGATGAACCAGCATCTCGACCAGTCGGTCACCCCGTCTACTGTGTTTGCGCTTACCACTGTCTGGGCTGAGAATGAGCCTACTGTTGCACCTATACCATTGGTCATCATAAGGAATACGCCTTGTGCAGATGAACGTATGGACTTGGACGTGCACTTGTCGACGTATAGTGAGCCGGAGATGTTGAAGAAGTCGAATGCCACTCCATAGACAATCATCGACATAATCCACATCCATGCTCCTCCGCCCGGATTGCCGGTGCCAAGAAGTGCGAATCGCAATACCCATGCCACCAGTGCTATCAACACCACGATTTTGATTCCGAACCGTTTCATGAAGAACGGTATCAGCAGTATACACAGCGTTTCGCTCATTTGCGAGAGTGAATAGAGTATTACGGAGTGCTCGGTGAAGAATGAATCGGCATATTCAGGATTGGTCTTGAAACTTTCGATGAAAGGTGTAGCGAATCCGTTTGTGATTTGCAGGCAAACGCCCAGCATCATGGAGAAGAGGAAGAAAATCGCCATGTTTCTCTGTTTGAAGAGTGTGAATGCCCTGAGTCCGAGTGTGTCGACAATTCCTTTCTTTTCCTGGTTCTTGTTTACAGGACACTTAGGAAGCCAGAATGAGTAGATGAATAGAATCATGCTGCATGCTCCGCTCACCAGGAACTGATATTCGTTCGACTTGAATCCCAGAATGTCCACGAGCCACATCGTAACGATGAATCCAACCGTACCGAATACACGAATTGGCGGGAAGTCCTTCACTGTGTCGAGTCCTGCATTTCCCAGTCCTGTGTATGCCACTGAATAAGTGAGTCCCAGAGTAGGCATGTAGAATCCTACACTGATGGAATACAGAAGGTAGAGTGGCACAAATTCCACATTCTCTCCTGCACTCTGGCAATAGAAAAAGCATGAAATCATGGCTGCTCCGGCAATGAGATGGCATATTCCAAGCATCTTCTGTGCCGGAATCCATCTGTCGGCTATTGAGCCGATTAATGCGGGCATGAAAATGGATACGATTCCCTGCATTGCATAGAATGCTCCGATGTTTTCTCCCAGTCCTGCGTTGCCGAGATATATCCCCATGCATGTGAGATATGCTCCCCAAACGGCGAACTGCAGGAAGTTCATGAAAATAAGTTGCGTTTTCAGCGCGGTTGTGTTGTTGCTCATTCTTTCAAGGTTTTTTTTGATGGTTATGCCTTAAGACACGAGAAGATGCCTGCACATGCATTCAGCAAGTATCTCATGTCTTAAGGCTTTACTATTTTGTATATCAAGTTTTTAACTTAATTTTTTATTCTATAAACACTTTAAATGTATCGGTTTTTCCATTGTGGTAGAGTGCAAGGATGTACATGCCGCGGTTGAGGTTCGAAGGCAGTTGTATGGTGCCCGCTTCGCTCACCGTCTGTTCGTCAATCATCACTCCGCTCACGCCTACGAGGTGTGCCACCACGTCATTAGGGTTGATGCCGTTGAGGTCGAGCTGAATCTGATGGCCGGCTTTGAGGGCTCCGGAAATGATTCGGATGTTAGGACTGCTGTCTGGTTGGGAATCATCCACCTGCACGTCTTCAATGCCGGTTTCGAATGCTTCGTCCACCAGAGTTTGCTCATAGAAATACCATTTGATTCTATGTGAAGCCGGGGCCAGTGCTCCGTCACCCAGCTTTATGCGGTAGTCCCAGTGTTTCTTCCTCTGTTCTTCGCCCTCGTAGATATAGTCGGTGTTGCATGGTACCACAAATACCACTCCGTTGGCAGGTGCGGTGTCTCTGGTCCAGTGCAGTTCCATCTTTCCGCATGCCACCGGTTGGCTGTAGTAGGCGACGCCGCGGGCTGTTCTGTAGCACATCTGACACATCATGTTGTCGTCTTCAGGACGGAAGAAAATCTCGCATCCTCCGTTGTCTACATCCACGTGGATAGGCAGGATGTTGCCTCCGCTCCATCCCGGGTTGGTGATGGTGTCGGGTGCATACCATCCGTCAGCGTCGTTTTGTGTGAGTGTCTGGTAAGGAGTGAGTGCAAACGGTGCCACGTCAATCCAGTAAGGCTCAAATTCCGCCTTAACCACTGTGCCGAACGAACCGTCGAGCAGGCTTCTGCAGCCGTTGGAGAATCCGCCGAAGTCGAGTGTCGCAAGTTTTGCCCTGTACTGCATGATGAATTTGCGCATAGCCTCGTCGCCGATGCCCTGAACTCCTTCTGCCGCATTACCCTGTGCGATGCCTTTCAGCACGTAGTCCTTGCAGTAGCGCCAAATCCATGGCACGGCTCCTTGGCCTACTGCCTCACCGATGAAAATCGGGAATATCTCGCCATACTGCACACCACCAATGAGGTTGCGCCATGTACATATCTGCTGACCGTTGCTGTTGTACATGTTCACGCCTTCTGCCGCAGGGCCTCCGAAGGAACCGTCCTGGAGCCATCCAGAATAACATTCGATAGGCATGAACGGACAGATGAGGTTGCCCACGCCGAGCCAGCCCGGAGCACCGTAGGTGCCGTCGCGCTTCGCATTCATGGCCATCTGAAGCCACACGTTGCCGGCCTCATGGAACCATGAAGAGCTCTTCACTCCTTCCATGTCGGCAAACACGGCGTGTATTCCTTCGTGTATCATCGCCTCACGCTGGTAATTGCCGTCGCTCCATTTCGAGTCGGCGTCGTCGCGGAAGCGGCTCACCGGATAGTAGGACGCCCACACGCATGGCCATCCGCCTCCGTCGTCTGGTGATGCGAATCCCTGGTAGCCTCCCGCTTCGGTATTAGGTGTGTTGTCTTTGTTGAGTCCCGAACCAAAGACATATACGAACGACTTGTAGCCTTTTCTTGCATTGATATCTGGTGGCCAGCCCATTTCGTCGCGGATATAGGCAAAGTCTTTGTCGTATTTTGCCATCATGTTCTTCATGGCTTTCTGAAGAACCTCACCTGAACCGCAGTCGGCATTCAGGTTGTCGCCCCAATAGACGGTCCACCATTCGCCGTCCACTTGGTTGGCCGGTTTGCCGTTGTGCTGGGTGAATTTGTGGGTCTTGGTTGGCTGAGGGAATCCTTCCGGATATTCGTCGCGGAAGTCGTAGCTCCAGCGTGGTGCCTCCAGTGACCAGTCGAAGTTCTCACCCTGGTGCTGCTGCACGTCTACGTAGATCTTAGCGTTATGGATGCCTCTCGTGCCGTCGGCCTTTTTGTAAATCACAGTAATGTTATAGACTCCGGCATCCGACATGGCGGCTCCATCTATGATAAAATCCTTGGCGTTAGTGTATTTCACCTGTTCGCCTTGAGGGTTTTTCACGCTGAAGGTGCAGCTTTCACCCTCGTTTCTCGGCCTCATGCCGATAGTGATTTTGTCGCCCACATTGCCTTGAACGCAGTTCACGTATTCACCCGGCTCGTCATTCACCTGAACGTATGGCAGTGTATACCATGAGTCCATGAGGTCGGCTCTGTGGTTGAACTCCGGCATGTCGGTGGTCACCGACTGCTTGTTGCCGATTGTCACGTTGAACACAATCAGTATGGTGTCGCTGGTGCTGGCATGTATGTATGCCTGCTTGAAGGTGTATGTGCCTCCATCTTCCACCTTGTCGTTTTTCGCATTCACTGAAATCCAGTTCGACCCGTCGTATTTACTTGAGAATGCATAGTTGGAGTTTCCTGCCGCTAATGGATTTCCCTTTGCATTGTAATAAATTACAGAGCCGGAGGCAACGCTATATCTGTTTGCTGAGCTCACAGAATATGCCTTAATCGACTTGTTGCTGATTGCATCGGCAAAAGTGGCGTCGGTGCAGTTGAGTTTAGCCAGCATCATGCTGCCTTTGGCTTTGCATTCCGATGTTGTCGTCTGACTGATTGTGCGCTGAATATCGAAGGTGTAGGTGTACTTCGTATTGTCTGCCCACAAAGCGGATGCTGTCATCATGACCATTGCCATGATGCATAATCTCTTGGATTTGACTATTGCTTTCATTTCTCAAGTTTTTTGTAGTCAGTTAGTGTATGTTAGGTGTTGAATTTATTCGAGAGTGAGTTCTTTGATAAGGCGTTTGCCTTTACCGTATTTCTCGATAACCGACAGCACGTAGCGTATGTCTACGCCAATAGTCCTCTGCAGGTTGTCGTCGAAGAGGATGTCGCCCGACATGGCTTCCCAGTTGCCGTCGAATGCCAGTCCGATCAGACGTCCTTTACCGTCGAACATTCCGGAACCGGAGTTGCCGCCGGTGATGTCGTTGTTTGTCAGGAAACAGAGGTGCATGTCGTTGGTGCGGCTGTCCATGTAGCGCTTTCCGAATTTGCCCTTCTTCAGCCATTTGTAAACCGGCTCAATGAGTTCGTAGTCGGGGTTGTCGCCCTGCTTCTCGTATTTGTCGATAATCGACTGTGCGGCGGTGTAGCATTCATAACGCAGACCTTCGTTCGTGGTGTAGCCGTTCACGATGCCGTAGCTCATCCTGAGGGTGAAGTTGGCGTCCGGATAGTATTCCTTGTCTGAGTTCATCTCGCGAAGGGCGTCGCCGAGCAGACGCTCGTTCTCTTTCTTCGCTTCGTCGGATTCACTGTCAAAAGTGTTGATGAGTGCCATGTAGGAACCTAACACCACTGTAAACATCGGGTCTTCCTGAATATTGATTTCGCTTAATTCCTTTACTTTGGAGAGACGCTCCACATCGGTCATGATGCTGTTGCTGTATACATAGTCGGCAAATGCCTCTATGCTTCCGCCGTATTCCTGGTCGATGGTCTGATAGAATTCAGGCAGGAATTCCGCTTTCACATGCTCTCTGTAGCATTTGAGCGATGTGATGAAGAGTTGCTTGTCGGTGGCCATGTCGATGTCCTTATATGCCTTTTCGAATGCCTTGTGGAAGTCTTTGTTTTCGTCTTGCATCAATGAAAGGATTTGGAGGAGGGCGAATTGCTGAACGTCGCTTCCTGAATAGAAACATTCCTCCCACATGGTGTATGCATATGATTTCTCAGCACTATCCTTATATGCCTTTTCGAGGATTTCGAGCATCTTGCCGTATTTTGCCTGACGTTCAGGGTCTTGGTTCACCCATTCCATGATTTCGCGCTCGAGCGCCTGCTTCTCTGCTACAACTCCAAGTTCGTCGAGCGCCTTGTTCATTCCGATGGAATTCTTCCAATAGTTGGAACTTTGAGCATATTTCGACGCATACATGATGCGTATAGCCTCGCTGGAATTCATGGCAGCGGTCATCACTGCCTGTTTGGCTTCTCTGGCCTGGATTCTCGGAATGTTTTCGTTGTTGATGGTGTTTACAATACCGTAGCTGCTGAGATAGCGTTCGGTGGAACCCGGATAGCCGAAAGTCATGCAGAAATCGCCCGGTTTATAGCCCTGTGTGCTTACCACGGCATATCTCTTTGGCTTGAACGGCACGTTGTCGGCACTGTATTCAGCCGGCTTGTTGTTCTTGTCGGCATAGATTCTGAAAACAGAGAAGTCGCAGGTCTGGCGAGGCCACATCCAGTTGTCGGTGTCGCCACCATGTTTGCCCAGGCATGAAGGCGGTGCGAACACGAGGCGCACGTCGCTGTATTTCTGGTATATGCTCAGATAATATTTGCTGCCCTTATAGTAGGGAACCACAGCGGAGTGGATGCCTTCGTCGGGGTCGTCAACAGCGTCGGTGAGCTCCTTGCTCACTTCCTCTATTTTCTGGTTGCGTTCTCTGGCGGTCATGCTGGAGGTGATTTTCGAGAGAATCTTGTCGGTCACGTCGTAAGTGGCGATATGGAAATCCACGTACAACTCCTCGTTAGGCAGTTCGTCTTTGAGGGTCTTGGCAAAGAATCCGTCCTTCAGATAGTCGTGGGCTGGGGATGAGTGCTCCTGGATGGAGCCGTATCCGCAGTGGTGGTTGGTGAACACCAGTCCGTTGTCGCTGACAACCACTCCAGAGCAGAACCCGCCGAACTGCACGATGGCGTCGTTGAGCGAAGGATGGTCCTGACTGTAAATCTGGTCGTAGGTCAGTTCTAAACCCATTGAATGCAGAATGGAGTCGGTCCTTGCCGACAGATTACACAACATCCACATGCCCTCGTCGGCATGTATTCCTAAAGTTGCCAAACAAAGGATGGCAGATAGAATGAATTTTTTCATGTTATATGTTTTAGAGTTTGTTTATGCTAATATGAATTTTTTTTTTCACCACGTTTTTTGATTGTCTGTCAGACTTTGAATTGTTCAGAATGTAAAGGTAATCAATAAATTATTAACTTACAACAGTTTTTATCTTTTTTTTATGATTCTGGCGAAGTCCTTTTTCCAAATCAGTGCAGCGAAAGCCAGGATGAGCAGGGTGTTGACTGCCATCCTGCCGAATGTGCCGAGTGCGTCGGGCATGTATGCCATGGCGAGATATATAGCCAGTGCGGTCACGGTGTAGATTGCTATGTCCTTGAGAGGATAGTTGATGGGGTTGTATTTCTGTCCGAGGAAATAGCTCACGAGCATTGCTGTGGCATATCCGGCGAATCCACCCCATGCACATGCCATATAACTGAATTTAGGGATGAAGATGAGATTCACTATGAAGAGTACTGCACATCCTGAGATGGATATGACCGCTCCCCAGAAAGTCTTGTCTATCAGCTTGTACCAGAACGAGAGATTGAATGCGATGCCCATCATAATTTCCGCTGCCATCACGATTGGCACCACTTTCAGACCGGTGCGGTAGTCAGATCCGATGATATGCTTCAATATGTCCATATATCCCATCACGCATAGAAATGCCAACAGGGTGAATATTATGAAGTATTTCATTGCCACGGCATAGGTCTGCTTGGAATCCTTGTTCTTGTCTTCAGCAAACACGAACGGCTCATAGGCGTATCTGAATGCCTGGGTGATCATAGCCATGATCATGGCTATTTTCACACATGCGCCATAGATTCCCAATTCTGAATTGGCCGTGGCCTTGTCGGGATATACCAGCGGGAAGATAATCTTGTCGGCTGTCTGATTAAGTATGCCGGCTATACCGAGCACCAGTATAGGCCATGAGTAACTGAACATCTGCTTCAGCATCTGCTTGTCGAACACGAACCGGATGTCCTTGAATTCGGGAATGAAGAAGAAGGTGATGAGTGATGTGCACACGAGGTTGAGGGAGAACACGTAGCCCACTCCCGTGTCGGGGTTGTAAATGGCCGACACGGCGTCGGGATTCGACGCGTGGATATTTGGCAACACCACGAAATAGAGCAGGTTGAGGCCGATGTTCAGAAAAATGAACAGAAGTTTCAGACTTGCGAACTTTATAGCGCGCTTCTTGAAGCGGAGGTAGGCGAACGGCACTGCCTGTATGGAGTCGAGTGCCACAACCGTGGCCATCATCAGGATGTATTCCTTGTGGTCCACGTAGCCTAATGCCTCTGATATGGGTGATATAAGGCCGAAAACTCCGGCCAAAAAGACTATGGACAGGAACGCCACTACGAAGAGCGACATGGAGAACACCTTCTTTGAATCAGCTCCTTCCTTGTTGGCGAAACGGAAGAAGGTGGTTTCCATTCCGAATGTGAGAATCACGAGTATGAGTGCCACGTAGGCGTAGAGGTTTGTCACCACCCCATAGCCGCCGCTGGCTGCCGATATCTTAGCGGTGTAGAGGGGCACGAGCAGGTAGTTGAGGAATCTGCCCACTATGCTGCTCAGTCCGTAGATGGCCGTATCTTTGAATAATGATTTTATGCTTGCCACTTATTTTTTTTAATTAGGAATTAGGAATTAGGAATTAGGAATTAGGAATTAGGAATTAGGAATTAGGAATTTATCCGAAGAGGTCGTCCATCAGCACATTGCCGTTGTTGATTTTCCTGCCGAGTTGCTTGTATGCCAATGGAGTGGCTTCGCGTCCTCTCGGGGTGCGCTTTATAAATCCTTCCTTGATGAGGAACGGCTCGTATACTTCTTCCACAGTGCCGGAGTCTTCTCCGATGGCTGTTGCAATTGTTCCGATTCCCACCGGTCCGCCGTTGAATTTGTCGATGATGGTGGATAGAATCTTTATGTCGATTTCATCGAGACCGTATTTCGTGATGTTCAGTGATTCAAGCGCTATGTGTGCTATGTCGAGGTCGATGCTGCCGTTGCCCTTCACTTGTGCGAAGTCGCGCACGCGGCGCAGCAGGGCGTTGGCAATTCGTGGCGTGCCTCGGCTTCGGCCGGCTATCTCCGCCGCAGCCTCTTCTTCGCATGGCACACCCAGCAGACGCGCTGAACGAAGTATGATTTTCTTTAGCACCTCGGCTTCGTAGTATTCAAGATGCAGGTTGATCCCGAATCGGGCGCGAAGAGGCGAGGTGAGCAGTCCGCTGCGGGTGGTGGCGCCTACGAGGGTGAAGGGGTTGAGGTCAATCTGTATGGACCTTGCCGACGGACCTTTGTCAATCATGATGTCGATGCGGTAGTCTTCCATCGCTGAATAGAGGTATTCCTCCACTACTGGCGAGAGGCGGTGGATTTCGTCGATGAAGAGCACGTCGTTGTCTTCAAGCGAGGTGAGTATGCCCGCCAGGTCGCCTGGCTTGTCGAGCACCGGTCCCGACGTCACCTTGAATCCCACTCCCAGTTCGTTTGCTATGATGTTGGAGAGGGTGGTCTTTCCCAGTCCTGGAGGACCGTGGAGGAGGGTGTGGTCGAGCGGCTCGCCTCTGAACTTGGCTGCCTCAACGAAGACAGAGAGGTTTTCGACCACTTTGCTCTGCCCGGCGAAGTCGTCGAATCGCAGTGGCCTCAAGGCATTCTCGAATTCCTTCTCTTTTGAGGATATCTGCTCTCGGCGTATATCGAAATTATCGTCAATCATTGTAAAAAGTCTTTAATTTACAAAGTTAATGAATTTTTGTGATAATCTGCTAAAAAATAAAAATTAATTGAACTCCCTTCTTTGTCAGTCTGTGGAAAAAAAACAAAAGGACCGTGGCACATTGTCCACGACCCTTTCTTCTAGCTAAAAATCACGTGTAATATTTGCATAAAACCAAATAAAGATGTATATTTGTTGCGTAAAACATAAAAATACAATACGTTATGACATCTTCATCGTTAAATAATCTATGGAATTACCTGCAAGGATTGTCATTGACTGCGCGAAATCAAGAATGGTTGGCTAAGCGCCTTAAAGAGGCTGCAGCAAAGAAGAATAAAAGCAAAATGACTGAAGAAGAGTTCTTCGCTAATATTGATGAGGCACGAGCACAGATAAAACGTGGTGAAGGTGTAACTTTCACTAATGTTGAGGATATGAATAATTGGCTTAATTCGCTATAAATTTAAAAATGTATACTATTACATATTCTCCTCGTGCAAAGGATGGATTAGCAAAATTAAAGCGCAGTGAACCTTCTGCATTCAAGAAAGCCGTAGCGTTACTTAATGAAATCGTTATACATCCTTTTACAGGCACAGGTCATCCAGAGCAATTAAAAGGGAATCGTTCTGGTCAATGGTCAAGAAAGATTACAAAAAAACATCGACTTATTTATGAAGTTTTTGAAAGCGAAATTCATATAGATGTATTATCAACATGGGGTCATTACGACGATAAATAAAATAGATGTATATTAAAGGTTAAAATGGATGCCAAACACACTCTAAGAAGATTGAGTTAGAAATGGCATCCATTTATTTTTTGAGATTGTATTAATTTAATCAAACAAGATGTTTGATGAGGTCTTCCTTATCGCCTTCGAGCATGTCGATAACCGGAATTTCTATCATCGTGTAGGCTCCAGGTTGCTGTTTCAGGGATGCTCTTGCCACGTTGACAAGTACCTGGGCTGTCAGAGCCGGGTTGTTGATCTTCATGTTGAATTCGAACAACTGGTTGTGAGTGGTGCCCGACACTCCTTTTCTCACCAGGTTCACGCCATGGCCCACATCGTTGAGGGCGTCTACTGAATCCACCTGCTGAACGTGGGTCTCGTCGTTCACGAAGTAAGGGTCGTGCAAGATGGCGCTTTTCACAGCCTCGAAATCGGTGCCGGCCTCGAGTTCCACGTAGACCATTCTACGGTGAATGCCTGTTCCGAGCGGTATGGTAACCGACAGGGCGTCCTTCACTCCGTCGATGGCCTTCACTGCCACTGAATGACCCATCGACCTGCCGGGACCGAAGTTGGTGTACGACACGCCCTTAGGTGCAAGGCTCTCCATGAGGGTGCGGACTATGGAGTCGCTGCCCGGATCCCAACCTGCTGAAATCACGCTTACGGCGTTGTTGGCTTTGGCTGTTGCGTCGAGCGAGCGGCGGAGGTCCACTATCTGGGTGTGGATGTCGAAGGAGTCGACGGTGTTGATGCCAAGCTCGAGGCATTCTTTGGCATATTCCTCAACCTTACGTGTTGGGGTGGCGAGAATTGCCACTTGAACACCTTCCAACTCTTTTATGCTTTTTACCACTTTATAGTTTGCCAGTTCTGACGGTTTGTCCTGGTCGCCTTTTCTTCTTACGATTCCCACACACTCCATGTCGTTGGAGGCTTCAATTGCCTGAAGGGCATATTTGCCGATATTGCCATATCCTACGATGGCCACATTGATTTTTGCCATAACTATGATGATTGAATGTTAAAATTTTTGCAAATTTACGAATTTGTTTTCAAAATAACACGATTTTTGTTAAAAAACTTTCAAAAAGAAAGAAAAATATATTCTTTTTGCGATTTCTGATTTTTTTGACAAGGTGATTCTTCTGGTTTTTGAAAATGTGCTTTTGAATTTAATAGGCTCTATTGTTTGCTATCTATCTAAAAAAAAGCCGGGGATTTCTCCACGGCTTTTTTTAGATTTATTTATGTAGGTATTTATCATTTCTTTTCAACTATGGTGTTTTCGTCTGTTGCTTCAGCAGTCTCCTTGATTTTGCCGCCCATCACGAGGTAAGCGGTTGGTGCTGCGATGAAGAGTGACGAGAGAGTACCGAAGATGACACCGAGAATCATTGCGAATGCGAATGAGCGGATTGAATCTCCACCGAATACGAATATAGCAACGAGCACGATTAATGTCGATACAGATGTGTTCACCGTACGTGCCAGTGTCTGGTTGAGTGATTCATTGAACAGACGCTGACGGTCGCGTTTCGGATAGAGTTTGAAGTTCTCACGTATACGGTCGAACACCACCACCTTGTCGTTGATGGAATAACCGATAGCGGTAAGGATTGCTCCGATGAATGTCTGGTCTATTTCAAGCGAGAATCCAATCCAACCGTAGCAGAGAGAGTAGAGGGCTATGATCATGAATGTGTCGACTGCCAATGCTGTGATTGAACCTACTGAATATGCCACGTTGCGGAAACGCAAGAGGATATACAGGAAGATTGCGATCATGGCGAGGATCACGCTGACGATAGCGCCGTAGGTGATGTCTTCTGCAATCGACGGTCCTACTTTCTGCGAACTGATGATAGAGCCGCCTGTACGGTTGTCGCGGTCGATGAACTTGGCGAGGTCAACCTCCTTGGCAAGCACATTCTGCTCTTTGAAGGTGTTGAACAGGATTTCTTCAATCTCTGAGTCGATGTTTGAGTCGTTGTTCTTGATCTTGTAGTTTGTGGTCACACGGATGCTCTTGCCGTCGGTTCCGAGGGCAATTACGTTCGTGTTCACCGCCTCTTTGCCTTCTGGGTCTTGGAGCTTGTCCTGGAGAGCGGCTCTGAGGTTCTCTACTGATACCGGCTGTGTGAATTCCACCTTGAAGTTGCGTCCACCGGTGAAGTCAATCGACTGGCTCAAGCCTCTGACTGCAAGTGAAACGGCACCTGCAATAATCAGGATGGCGAAGATAGTGAACGACTTCTTGTAGCTGCTCATGAACTTGTATTTGGTTCCCTGCATCAGGTTCTTGGATACAGATGTAGTGAATGTCACGTCGAGCCACTTGTCGCGGTTTACGAAGTGTTCGAACACGATACGTGTGAGCCATACTGCTGTGAAGAACGAGCAAACGATACCGATCATGAGGGTTGTTGCGAAACCTCTGATTGGACCTGTACCATAAGAGAAGAGGATGATACCGGTGATCAACGAAGTGAGGTTGGAGTCGAAGATAGCTGAGAATGCGTTGCTATATCCGGCTGCGATGGCCGACTTCATTGTCTTGCCGCCCTTCAGCTCCTCCTTGATACGTTCGTTGATAAGCACGTTGGCGTCGACTGCAGTACCGAGCGTGAGCACCATACCTGCGATACCCGACATGGTGAGTGCAGCTTGGAAAGAGGTGAGGATTCCGAGAGTGAAGAAGAAGTTGATGATAAGCGCTCCGTTGGCCACCATACCAGGACGGATTCCGTACATCATGCACATGTAGATCATCAAGATGACGAATGCTATGATGAACGAGATGAATCCGGCGTTGATGGATTCCTGACCGAGCGACGGACCTACGATGTCCTCTTGTACAATCTGTGTAGGAGCCGGCATTTTACCTGAAGAAAGCACTGTGGAGAGGTCCTTCGTGTCGTTGGTGGTGAAGTTACCGGTTATCTGAGAGTTGCCGCCGTCAATCTTGCCGTTCACGTTTGGTGCGCTATACACGTAGTTGTCGAGTACGATTGCCACGGCACGTCCTACGTTGGCCTCTGTGAGCACTGCCCACTTTCTGGCGCCTTCGGTGTTCATGCTCATCGACACGCATGGCTTGCCATATTCGTCGAAGCTCTCCTTAGCGTCGGTAATCACATCGCCTTCAAGCGGAGCCTTACCATTGGTGCCGGTTTCCTTGATGGCATAGAGCTCGAATATCTTTCCGGCCTTGTCCATTGCCTTCACACCCCATTTGAGGCTCATGTCTGGAGGCAGGATGCCTTTCGCAATTTCTGAATTGACCAGGCGGTTCACTTCTGCAGTGTCCTTAGATGCTGCAAATCCAACCATACATCCGGCATTGCCCTGAGCGGTCTGGAGGATGGAGAAGAGAGGGTTCTCCTTCTTCATTCGTTCCTCTTCTTCCTTGGTGAGCTTCACGTCTTCACCCTCTTTGGCTGTCTTGTTAACTTTTGCAAGCACGTCTTTCTTGTCAGCGCTGTCTGCCTTGGCAGAGTCACCGGCCTGTGCGGTCTCAACGGCTTTCTCAGCTTCCGGCTTCTTTGCTGCTGCTGAGTCGGTGGCGGTAGTGTCGGCTTTTGCTTCTGTGCCGCCTCTCAGTGCGTTGTTGAGTTGGGAAAGATATGGTAGTGCCTCCTGGGTGGTGTAGGTCTCCCAGAATTCGAGGTTGGCGCTTCCCTGAAGAAGCTTTCGCACGCGCTCCGGCTCCTTGATTCCAGGGAGTTCCACGCTGATGCGGCCGCTCTGACCTTCGATTTTCTGAATATTAGGCTGAACCACACCGAAACGGTCGATACGTGTTCTGAGCACCTGGAACGAGTTGTCGATAGCGGCGTCGATTTCGCTTCTCAGCACTTTCTCCACTTCGCTGTCTGAACTGTTTGTGTTGACCTTCTCAACCAGCTTGTTGTTGGCGAAGATGGCAGCCAAATTACCTCCGTTGGAGATCTTCTTGTATTTCTCGATGAATAGAGACAGGAAGTCCGACTGACTCTCCTGAGATTCTTTTTGTGCTTCGGACACAGCCTGGATGAATGCCGGGTCCTGTCCGTTCGTGTCAGCAAGAGCCTTTACCACATCGGGTACGGACACCTCCATCACCACGTTCATACCGCCCTTCAAGTCCAGACCAAGGCCTATCGCGTTCTCACGACATTCCTTGAGTGTGTATGACCAAAGGTAGCACTTGTTGGTGTTAAGTGAATCCATTAAGGCTTCCGCTGCAATGCTGTCGGTGGCTTTCAGCTCTTCATACTCTCTTTCCTTGCATGTAGTGAAAAGTGAGAAGGAGAGGTAAAAGATACAGATGAGCGTTAGCAGAACGGCGATTACTTTTACAAATCCTTTGTTTTGCATTTTTGTTAATAGTTTTTGTTATTTATAATAATTTGTTTTTAACAGCACAAAATCTATGTCAAACGGATACCTTCATATTTATTAATATAATAATGTGGATAGGCGTCCATTTAACAATAGATAATCTTTCAAGTTTGCAAAGTTAGTGATTTTTTGTTAAAACAATGCTTTTTAATTGAAATTTCATTCATAAACTGACTAATTTGCCTTCTTAATCGAGTTTGAAGTAGCAAAAAATAGGGTAGTGGTCACTAATTTTGCATGATTTGTCCACTTCCGTCTCATAAGGTGTCATATTGTCGGAATAGAGGATATGGTCGATTCTGTAGTGTATCTTGTTTCTGCTGTATGTGAATCCTAATCCGTTGCCGGCGCGTGTGAAGGCGTCTTTTAGTTTTTTTGTCAACTTATAATGGGCATAGGATGTGGGTGGTTCGTTGAAGTCGCCCACGACGATTGTGTGGCGCTTGAAGTGCTTGTCGATATATTCGCACACCTTATCCACCTGGGGACCACGCTTCTTGTTGGCTTCACTCACTTTCGACACTATGTCTTTTGTGCCTTTCTCACGCTCTTCCATGCTGGTGCTCTTGCCTGTGATGCCCTTGTATTCGTCGATCTCGAAGGGCTTCAACAGATATGACTGGAAATGGTTGTTCACTATCAGCATAGTGTCTTTGTCTATCAGGACGTTGTAGGCTGATGAGGAATTCCCCTTGCTTTCGTAGTTGATATTCTCTGCGGAAGTGATGGGATATTTCGACAGGCATACTACAGTTGAGGCTTTATTTTCATTGTATTCAATGTAGGGGTAGTTCTGCTTGATGACGGTGTCTTCAAGGATTTTGCTGTGTGTGTTGCATTCCTGCAGACAGAGTATGTCGGGATTGGATTTGGTTATGTATTCAATAAGTTCGGGGTTCTTGTCAACCTGATTGTTGCCCACATTGAACGACATCACCTTGATTGAGCCTTGCGGTGCGGTGCTCGGGAGGTTGATGGGACAAATCGCTCTGATGTCGGTTATGCATAGAAGCATACCGGCAAGAGAGATGAGTGCGAATTTCTTCCTTATGAAGAGCCACATCACGGCAAGCAGGATGTTGGCTAAGAGCAGGAATGGGAAGAGCAGCGGCAGAACCGAAAGCTTGGGGTGGTCCTGTGGCGCGAGGGTGCCGCTGAAGGCACTGAGAATCATGACCAGTGTGATTGCCACATTAAACCCGACAAGGCAATAGATGGTGATTTTCTTTGCTTTGCTGTCGTGGTGATGACTATGTCTGTGATGTGATTTTTTCATTTTTCTGAATGTGTGGCGTTGGTTAAGACGAAGAGGGCACTGCCGGTTTGCCATTCATGCCTTTCGTAAAGCCGTAATGCGCTATTTCCTGCTGGCGTCGAAAAGGGTCTTCTTCTCCTCGGCTGTCAGGCTGTCGTAGCCGCCTTTCCTGATTTTGTCGAGTATGCGGTCTATCTCGTTTGCCTCCTCTCGTTTACGGGCATTGTATTGGTGGTCGGGATTCACGTCCTGGTATGAGGTGTAGCTGCTCGACGTGGTGCTGTAGTTCTTGCCCCAGCCGAATATGTTGCCGCTCTTGTTGCCGCCACCACCCGATGCGCTGCGTTTCCAGTTGTTGATGTCACGGTCCTTGTTCTTCTCCCAGTATTTGATGAGAAGGAAACCGAAGAGCATGCCGCCCAGGTGAGCCAGATGTGCCACACCATCCTTCACGGATATGAATTCAAGCACCTCAACTGCAGCATAGAAGAACACGAAATACTTCGCCTTGATAGGAATCGGAATCGGAATGATGAATATTCGCTCGTCGGGGAATGTGAGTCCGAATGCAAGCAGAATGCCGAACACCGCTCCTGATGCTCCCAGGGTGCATGCCATCGGGGTGATCAGTCCGAGAGCCTGGCCAAGCTCCTGAGTGAGCCCGGCACCGATGCCGCACACGAAATAGTAGATCAGGAATTTGTTGGCGCCCCAATAGCGCTCCATTATCCTTCCGAACATCCACAGAGCGAACATATTGAAGAAAATATGCATGAACGATGCATGCATGAACATGTAGGTGATAATCTGGTGGGGCATGAATTTACCTGCCTGAAATCCGAAACCGTTTCCCCAATAATATAGGGCGAGGGTTTCCGACAGTTCCACGCCGCGCGCTTGCATCATCTTGTCGAAAATGAAGACCACGATGTTGGCGATAAGCAGGAATTTTATGCTGTTTGATAACTTCATATGTTTAAAAAGAGATTTATTTCTTGATGCTAAACTTGTTAATCGTCGTAAAAAGTTATTTAAGACGAAATTAACTGCAAAATTACTTTTTTTATCCGATATTATGGCAAATATTTGGTAAATAGTGGAAAAAAAACATAAAAAACTAATTTTTTTAACAAAAAAGTTTGTTTGTTAAAACTAAAAGTATAACTTTGCTCCTGATATTAAGGTTAAAAGCCTTAATGTTTGTAGAAAGTGATGTTTTTTAAACAATAATTAACTTTAAAAACTTTTTATTATGAACAAGAATGAATTAGTAAGCGCTATTGCCGAAAAGGCTGGCTTGACTAAGGTAGACGCAAAAAAAGCTCTCGATGCAACAACAGAAGTTATCGCTGACGCTCTCAAGAAGGACGAGAAGGTAGTTCTCATCGGTTTCGGTACATTCTCTGTAGCTGGAAGAGGTGAGCGCAAGGGTATCAACCCAAGAACTAAGGAGCAGATCACTATCGCAGCTAAGAAGGTTGCTAAATTCAAGGGTGGTGCTGAACTTACTGCAGCTCTTAACTAATCAATTTAGAGAAATAATAAAAAAGGTGTCAGACGAAAGTCCGGCGCCTTTTTTTGTTTGTATAAAGAACAAATTCTGCCGATATTTATCCTTTAAAATACAAAAATTGTATCAATTTAAAAAAAAATGAATTAAAACGACATATATAATTTTGTGATTTTACAATTATTAAATATCTTTGTATTATGGAACCATAGACTCAATAAAAAAATATCACTAATATAAATTAATATAATTATGAAAAAACTGAAACTTTTACTTTTTATGCTGTTTGCATTGTCAGGAGGTTCGCTTTATGCACAATTGGCTACAGGCGATTATTTCCTTATAAATGTAGCGACAGGCAAGGGAGTTAATTTCGCTTCAACAGACGGCTATAGAGCCGTATTGGCTGATCACCCTCATGTCTTGACCATAACCAATAGTGGTTCAACATATACGATAGGTGGTCACCATTCAAAGAACTATCTTATAAACGCTTCCGGTTCTTATGCATCAAGCGGTGCTTCGTTTACGATAACAGCAGTTGATGCGGATAACAGCATTTATAAAATAAGCAAGGATGGCGGCTCAACATTCTTGGGATATGACGGAAGTAATGCTGAGGTTGCGATGGCACTTTCTGATGGGACATCCGATAATGCCAAGTGGTATATAAAAACACGTGACCAGTTGCTTTCCGAATTGTCTTCAGCCACGGAAACCAGTCCTGTTGACGCTACATTCCTGATATATGCTCAGGGTTTCAACCGTCATGACGGAGATATGCTGAATAACAATGTTTGGCAGGGTAATTTTTCTGCCGACCATACAGGTTTCTGCTCGGGTATGTCAAGAAACCAGTGTGCTTTCTTCTTTAATGATGGGACAAACTGGTCGAATGGAGTGTTCGACATGTATCAAGTTATAAATGATGCCCCTACCGGCAAGTATCTTTTGAAATGCCAGGGTTTCTATCGCTATGGCTCAAACACCGATGGAAAGAGCGACTATGATTATACAACTGGTACAAGTACTTCGGGTTCCGTTCTTTATGCAAATGACGATTCCTCTCCGTTAAAATCTTTCTATTCAGCAAGAATAACGGATAGTTCTGTGTTTACGAGTGTTGGTCTTAGCACTTCTTGGTATCGTGGTATTGATTTTGGCGGAACAACTTATTATTTCCCGTATATAAGCGGCGGAACAACTAACACCTCAAAATCAACTGCGCCTTGTGCCGCTTTTGATTATGGAGAATATGCCGATAATGAAGTTGAGTTTACCTTAACCGGCTCCACTTTGCGTTTAGGTGTAAAAACTTCAACAAACAAGACTTATGAATGGACTTGTTTCGACAACTTTGAACTTTATTATCTCGGTCCGCTTCAGGACCTTACTCCTTTCAAGGATCAGTATTATGCACTGCGTAGCAAGATTCAGGACCTCTTAATCGATCAAACAACGGTTTATACAGATGAAGATGGGGCCGTGTCAGCATATAATACGGTGAAGTCTGCACAGGATGCCATTGTTGAGGCTGCCACTACAGAGCAGGAGATAGCCGATGCAAAGACTGCCCTTTGGAGCGCCGCCTTGACATTCTTGAAAACAGTGAGCATTAACGAAGGTAAATATTTTGATCTGACGTCATTTATGGTAAATCCAGAGGTGGCACCTTCGTCAACTACTACAGCCGAAGGATGGACAACCAGCAAGAATATGGATTTCGGCAGTTATCAGATAACTCAGTTCCCTGGCGGTTCGTCCGACCCGCATTTCAAAATGTATCAGGTGGTAGCCAATATGCCTGCAGGACAATACACTCTGAAAGCACGCGGTTTCTATAGTCCGGGTAGCAGAACAGCAGACATGACTGGGGTGTCTAACACTGAGGTGCCTGTACTTCTCTATGTCAATGAAACAACTAAACCATTATTGAACATCTGTGCCGATGGTTCTACCACACAATTAAGCAAAGGCTATCAGACGTCTGTGAACGGTACTACTCTCTATGTTCCTAACTCCCGTTCACATCTTCAGGCATTCTATGATGCCGGACATTATTGGAATGAGATGCCTGTTATAATTGGTGAAGATGCTGACCTGACCATTGGCCTCAAGTATGACGAATGGGTATCAGGCGGATGGGGAGTAATAAGCGATTTCCATCTCTATTATCGTGGCACTCTCGACCTGAGTGCATGGCAGGAGCAACTGGCATTGACCGTTTCTCAGGCGCAGAGTCTTGAGATTCCGACGCTTCCACGTCGTCAGCTGACAGACATTGTTCAGCAGAACAACAAGACATACACCACAGCAGAGGCTTATCAGACAGCAATCGCCAATATCAATGCCGCCATTGCAGTGGCAGAACCATACGTGGAGCCGTATGCTCAGTATAAGGAGATGCGTCAGATGGTTCAAGAGAGATTTATTAGCCAGACTGATGTCTATACCGATAATGACGGTGCCGCAGATGCCTACAACAGCTCACTTACTACGGTTAATTCTGCTGTTGAGAACGTTACGAGCGTAGAGGCTCTTGAAACTCAGAAGTCCAACCTCTGGAATGCCACCCTTACCTTTATGAAGAGTGTGAGCATCAACGAGGGACAGGGATTCGACCTCACTTGGATGATTGGCGACCCGGATTTCAACGACGCCAACTATAAGAACTACTGGACAGAGACCTTGGCTTCATCCACTACCATCGGTGTTGTAGGTGGTGACAACAAGGTTTTGAGATACTATAACAGCTCATTCGACTTGGGCCAGACCCTGCCATACAACCTTCCTGCCGGTGCTTATCGCATGAAGGTGGATGGTTTTGAGCGAACCAACGACCCAAGAGACACTGCTTGGAGCGACTATCAGGCTGGCAACAGCGTTGTGACGGGTACTATCTATCTCAACGACAATGAACAACTCGTGATGAACCTCTTCGACGACCAAAGCGTCGCAACCAATGTGTATGGTGGTGTACAGCCATCAGGTGCCTCCTTCTATATTCCTGACGGCTCCACTCCTGCAAGCAAGTATCTCACAGCCGGGTTGTATGTGAATACTCTTATCGGTGTGGTCTCAGAAGACGGACCAGTGACTATCGGTTATCGTTGTGCCAACACAAAGGCATGGACCGTTGTTGACAACTTCCGACTGGAATATATCGGAGAGGTGCCACAGGTATCCCTCAACAACCAGGCTGATGAACTGGCTCCTGTATGTGCTCCGTTTACACTCAGCACTGATGATGCAGGCGTTGAAGAGCTCTATGCTCTCGCAGGTGAGGAGGTTGAAGGTACAATCTCAATTTATCCTGTCAGCACCGTACCAGCCGGTACGCCATGCTATGCCAAGTTCAGCACCGCCAACTACAGTGCTCCGATGGAGATGACGCTTTCCAACGACAAGAAGTTTGTCATGCCGTGGTCAGGCGGATGGACAAGTGTAGTTGCCGCAAACAACACCTGTACTTACTACGGACTGGAGGGAAATTCCCATCCTTTATCAGAAATGGGCATAAAAGTACTCGACTTCGACAACATGGAATTCGATGTTAATATGGAAAATCTCGCCGCTCGCAGGTATCTTAATTTAGTGAGCTATAGCGGCAGCAGCGATGCCTCGGAGGTTGCCACCTACAATGTTGCCCCTCCTACTCGTCGTGACATTCCTAATGCAGTGATGATACCTCTGCCTGCACATGATGAAGACATGGAAATCATTGTCCAGGATGAGAACTTAGAAGATGTCGCAATCGTGACCGCTCCGGCAGGTGTGTCTGAGGTATATGTGTATAACCTTATCCCACAACAACACTACTTCTTCCATTCGAATACTGATTATGAAGGTGAGTTCCAAACTATTGGTCATCTCCGCATGATATATGCTCCTTCAGCGTACAATATCCGCGACCTCGGCGGTTGGGAAACCCAGGACGGTCATTTCACCACATACGGTCATCTCTTCCGTGGCTCCACCCTCAACGGTTATGTGAACTGCACTCCAGAAGATATCCAGGCATTGAAGGATCTCGGTGTAGGAGGAGAGATTGACCTGCGTTATAAGGAAAGCTACGACAAAGACATGGGTTGCGGTACATCCGCATTCGGCTTTGGACCAGATGACTATTATTTCGCCGCCGCCAACGACTGGACGGCTGCTAACCTCAACGAGAGCGGAACGCAACAGCGTCTGAAGGCTGAATTTGACTTCATTCTCAACCATTTCCGCCAGGGCAAAGCCGTTTACTACCATTGTGCATGGGGCGCTGACCGCACCGGTATGCTCTCATTCCTAATGGAAGGTTTGCTTGGACTAACTATCGACCAGATTTATAAAGACTACGAACTCACCTCCTTCTCAGCTGCTCCAGGTGCCACAAATCGTCTGAAGACCTCGTTCCAAGACCGTATCGACGTGATTCTCGCCCTCGACGGAGCAACGCTTCGCGACAAGTTTGAAAACTACTTCATCAACAAGATGGGTGTGTCGATTGACGATATCACTTACTTCCGCAGCGTGATGCTCGAAGTCTATCCGTTAAAGATTGACGAGGATGCCAACGTTCCTGCTTATTTCAATGGTGAGGCTGATTTGACCCTGCATCGCACTCTGAAGGTCGGTATGCACAACACCGTTGTTTTGCCTGTCAACTTGCCATTATGGAAAGCTAAGTGTTTCTTTGGCGATGATACTAAGATGGAGAAGATAACAGCCTATGATGACGTGCTTGTGACAGAGGAAATCAACGAGGCACCTGCCAACACCCCGTTCCTGCTTATACCGTCATCTGTAAGCAGCGACAATACTTATCTGCTTGATAACGTTGGTGTTGTGGAAGGTGAACTGCAAGACGCAGAATTCACTGGTGGCAAACTCGTGGGCAGTTATGCGGCTTCAACAGTTATCAACAAGTCGGAGGATGCAAACTATACAAACTATGTCATCAGCAACGACCGCTTCTACTTCATTGACAGCACTCCAGCCACTATGAAGGGTACAAGGGCTTATCTCGTACTCAACACCCCGACGAGTGGGGCGAAGAGCGTTGTAACGTTCGGCGGCATTGCCGACGGCATTGAGACTATGACAGTTGACGACTTGAACGGCAGTGTGATTTATGACCTCAGCGGTCGACGTGTCAGCAACCCTGTACGTGGAATATATATAGTTAATGGAAAGAAAATTATTGTAAAATAAGATAACATGAAAAAGATATATAAAGAGCCGCAGACTGCACTCGCCACGTATGCACAAATGATATTGGATGTGCAACCAGGCTCCGACAACGGAGGAGAATATAACGGCGGCGACGTGGACGCCCGCTTGCGTGGCGGGTTTGAACTGGAAGATGATGAAGAAATTGCCGACAGCTTGGTGACTACCCTTTGGTAGTCGCCGGGCATAGTGCATCATCCCAAAAAAATCGGAATCGCAACGGGCGATTCCGATTTTTTGTCATTTATTCTATATTGTCCTATATCTCTGCCGTGAGTTCCACTGGACAATGGTCGGAGCCGAATATTTCGGTATGTATCTTGGCATTGGTCAGTTGATGCTCCAGACGTTGTGAGGCAATGAAATAGTCGATGCGCCACCCAGCGTTCTTCTCACGTGCCCGGAAGCGGTATGACCACCACGAATATATGTCCGTCTGTTCTGGATAGAAGAATCGGAAAGTGTCGATGAACCCGGATTGGAGCAGGGTGGTCATCTTTTCACGTTCCTCGTCGGTGAACCCGGCGTTTCTTCGGTTGGTCTTCGGATTCTTAAGGTCAATCTCCTTATGTGCCACGTTCATGTCACCGCATACGATGACCGGCTTCTTGGAGTTGAGCTCAAGCAGGTAGGTTCTGAATGCGTCCTCCCACTGCATACGGTAGTCAAGTCTGCGCAGTTCGTCCTGAGAATTTGGTGTGTAGACGGTGACGACATAGAATCTGTCGTATTCCAATGTGATGACACGCCCTTCGTGGTCGTGCTCCGCTATCCCCAAGCCGTAAGCCACGCTCAGTGGTTCGTGCTTGGTATATATGGCTGTGCCCGAATAGCCTTTCTTCTCGGCATAGTTCCAATACGACTGGTAGCCGGGAAACTGAAGGTCGAGTTGCCCTGCCTGCATCTTCGTTTCCTGCAGACAGAAGAAATCGGCGTCGAGGTCGAGGAATATCTGTTCGAATCCCTTGCCTACACATGCCCGAAGGCCGTTGACGTTCCAGGAGATGAATTTCATGATTATTTCACATATTTAGAGAAATCTGTGAGGTGCATGTCGCCTTCGCGCAGGAATGTGTCGTGCATAGCGAATGCTGCAGGCAAATTGTGCCAGCACTGTCCCTTGTTGTTTGCAATCTTCAGGTAGTCCCACAGCAGTTGTTTGTAGTCAGGATGTGCACAATTCTCGATGATGGCTTTTGCACGCTCCATAGGCGACTTGCCGCGAAGGTCGGCAACTCCCTGCTCTGTGATAATCACGTTCACATCGTGCTCTGTGTGGTCCACGTGCGAGCAGAATGGCACAATGGCACTGATCATACCGCCCTTGGCAACTGAAGAACAAGTAAAGATGGATATGTAGGCGTTGCGCTCGAAGTCGCCCGATCCGCCAACACCGTTCATCATCTTCGTGCCGCAAATCTGAGTGGAATTGGCATGTCCGTAGATGTCCACCTCAATGGCGGTGTTGATGGCGATAAGCCCGAGTCGGCGTATCACCTCCGGATTATTTGAAATCTCAGACGGACGTATCACCAGACGGTCCTTGAAGAGGTCGATGTCTTCGTAAATTCCCTGCAGCACGTCATTGGTCACTGACAGCGAGCAGGTGGATGCGGTTTCTACGCGTCCGCTACGCATGAGGTCGACGATGGCATTCTGAAGCACTTCGGTATAAATATTGAAATGAGGCACTTCCGGATTGTTGCCAAGTGCACTGAGGATGGCATTGGCTGTGGTTCCCACACCACTCTGAAGTGGAAGGAAGGACTGTGGGATGATTCCGCGCTTCATGTCAGCCATTAGGAAGTGTGCCACATTCTCGCCAATCTTGTCGGTCACGGGGTCTGTGTCCTTGAAGCCACGTGCTTCGTCAGGAATATTCACTTCCACTACGCCCACAACCTTGCTCGGGTCGAGCTGCAGATATATTGTACCGATTCTGTCGCTTGGCTTTTCGATTGGTATTGGCTTGCGTTGAGGAGGGTCGAGCGGCTCATACACGTCATGAAGACCGATTGAGCGGGTGCTGTGGAATGCGTTCAGCTCAAGAATGATGCCTTTCTTGGCAAGGCGGGCTGCTGTTGGTGAAATACCTCCTGCTGCGGTCAGATACACCTTACCGTCGGGCTCAATGGCACATACTTCGAGTATAGCCCAGTCAACATCACCGAGAAAGCCGTAACGCAGTTCCTGAGCCATTTGGCTCAAGTGAATGTCGTTGTAAGCCACTTCTCCGCCATTGAATGCCTTGCGGATAGAGGAGTTGGAAGTGTAAGGCGCACGATATCTTATGGCTTTCGCTTCTGACAATAATCCGTCACAACTCTGTCCGGTACTGGCTCCGGTGAATATGCCGATTTGATATTCTCTGCCGGCTTCATGCTCTGCTGTTGCTATCTTTGCAATTTCTGCAGTCACTGCCTTTGGGGTGCCTGCAGGGGTGAATCCACTCAAGGCGATGTTGTCGCCGTTTTTAACCAATGCTGCAGCTTCTGCTGCCGTTAATCTTGTAAATGCCATTATTATATTTAGATTTTAAATTGTTTTCCAAAAACTTTGCAAAGTTAGTGATTTTTTATGACTTACGTTTTATGATTCTTAATAAATTTAAAGAATTATATTTCATTTATACAATATTGGTTTTGATGTTGATTTTAAACATAAAATGTTCATTTTTACATACTAATACGAAAAAAATGATTAAATTTGCAATGATTATATTAACAACGGCTGCTAATCAGTATTTACTACAGCTATTTCAAACTGATGGAAATGAAGAAATTAACATTATTATTCATACTTTTCACATCTCTTTTTATTTCAAACGCAGATGGAATGAAATATGTTGGCGGCGATATTTCGTTGTTGCAGAGTTATGAAGACAACAACGTGATGTATTACGACCAGAAAGGCTTGCGCAAGAGAGACTTGCTTCAATATATGAAAAGTGATGATGTGGGTTGGAATTCTCTTCGTGTACGACTTTTCGTGAATCCTCAGAAAAAAGATGCCAACGGCAATCCCGACCCTCAGGTGTGTCAGGACTTGGATTATGTGGTCCGTTTGTGTAAGCGCATCAAGTCGGAAGGCTTTTCGCTTATGCTCGACTTCCATTACAGCGACACATGGGCAGATCCGGCTAACCAATGGACGCCGGCAGAATGGCTCTCCTTGTCAACTGCTGAACTCAAGACAAAGTTATATGACTATACCAAGGAATGTCTGCAGCGACTTGTGGATGAAGATGCAATACCGGACTTCATTCAGACAGGCAATGAAATATCTTATGGAATGCTGTGGGGAGCGGTTAACTATGATTCCAATGTGAACCGCTGTTTTTCCAACTCTCCAAACAGCTATTGGACACGATTCATCGGACTTCTCAATCAGGCAACCAAGGCATGCCGTGAGGTGTGCCCTCAGGCCAAGGTGGTTATTCACAGCGAACGTGTGGCGAATGCAGGGACTCTGAAGAACCTGTATACTCGTCTGAAGGATGTGGACTATGACATCATAGGCCTGTCGTATTATCCGTTCTGGCATAATTCCCTCGCCACGCTCGCCACGTCTTTGGACATGCTGGCTGAGGAATTTCCCGACAAGACAGTGCAGATTGTAGAGACCGCTTATTATTATCAAGGTGAAAACACCTATGACTATGACTTCACTGCTCTATGGCCTTACACTCCGGAAGGGCAGAAAGCCTATGCGCAGGACCTCATTGCTGAATTGAAGAAACACGATAATGTGAACGGACTCTACTGGTGGTTTCCTGAAGAGAACGGCAGCGGACCTTCAAATGCAGTGCTGCCGAATTGGATAAACCGCGGATTGTGGAACAACTCCACCCACCGTGCACTGCCGGCGTTGTTCGTGCTGAAAGACTTCCTTGACGGCGAAGGAGTGGGTGTCATGGATGTGCATGATGACGACTGTTCCGATGCTGTTTGCTATTACGACCTGCAAGGACGTAGAATCCTAAAGCCGCAAAAGGGACTGTTTATAGAGCACAGAGGAAACACATGTCGAAAGGTGCTTTGGTGAATAAAAAGCCAATCGATGCCGTCTGAATGTCAAAGTCAGCAAATACTAATAATTGAAAACTAACTATAAATTAAAAGCTTATGAAGAAAAGTCTACTATTTTACATTGCTTTTGCATATGCAATGGTAATTTCTGCTGCAGAATGGACGAAACCTGTTTATAGCGGACAGTTTCAGCCATTGACGGTAGGTGAAACTGTTTACGTCTTTAACACGGAGTCCAAGTTGTTCCTCACCGAGGGCAACGACTGGGGTACGCATGCCTCTGTTGGTGCAGAAGGACTGCGTTTCATGGTCAGCCAGTCCACCGATACCGACTGGGATGGCAAAACCTATTTCATCAACGTGGAATCGGTAGCCAAGAGCGGTTGGTATAAAATGTTTATAACCGATGGTGGTAATGTGTATGTGGATAATACCACTCAAGAGGACAATATGTGGGAATTCAACGACCTCGGTGAAAATAAATATCAGATTAAGGGTGCTGCCGCTAATCCGGTGTGGAAATCATCAGGTGATCTGAAAGATTTTCTTTTGGGATATTACACTGAGTACATGAACACCCGCGACAACATAAAGAGCGGTACAGGCGTGATTTATGACGAGGCAAGTATCGATGTATATGATGAAGGCACATTCCTCACCACTTGGGCTTTCGTAAGCCAGAGCGATTATGAAGCATACTATCTTCAAGTTGTCACTTATGAGGCTGCCTTGGCTTTAGGTGCCAAAATTTCTGATGCTGAAGCGATGGGTGTCACCGGTCTCGACAACGAAAAGGCGGTTTATGCCAATACCTCCAGCACAAAGGAAGAACTGGATGCTGCCGCTGAGTCAGTGGAGAGAAAGGTGCTCGCTTATTATGAAACTGTGGTAACTCCCGACAATCCGGTGAATATTCTGACCGACGACTGTAGCTCGGTTGACGGATGGGGGAATGCCGCCGGAGCCGCCACTTTCAACACCAATGATTGGGTGGGCGACGACTGGGAAGGTTTCTCGTCTCCATATCTGAATATATGGGACGGCAGCTTGAACGGAAAAATCTACAAGGAACGTACCGGACTGCCAAACGGTATTTATGTCGTGACAATCTCGGCATTGTCGCAGAGTGTGGTCGGAGCAGTTTATGCCAACGAAAACCAGAAGACCGTGCCTGCCGACAACTGCGGACATCAATACAAGATTACCACAGAAGTGACTGACGGCAACCTCCAATTCGGGTACATTCAGGAAACTGCCGGAACCAACTGGGTTACGCTCGACGAGGTGTCGGTCGACTATTTCGGTCAAGGCACAGAAGCCTACCGCTATTGGCTCAACGGACTGCTGGAAAGTGCGCCTTCGTTCGACGATGCGGTTGTTATGGATGACCTCGTGACCGAATACAATGCTGTATTGGCGTCGGTCAACACAGCCCAGACGAAAGAGGAGATACTCGCAATCATTCCGGCTTATGAGGAGATACTCAACAGAATCAACCTCAACATAGCGGCATACAACAAACTTATTGCAACAAGCAACGCTGCCGACGAACTCTCATTATCGGAATATGTGAACGACTATTATGCAGGACTTATCAATGACTTCGGCATACTTAGAGTGGATCCTGTGCTGGAAGAGCACAAACTCGGCACAGATGAAGTTTATGCTGTGGTTGATGAACTGCAGGCACTTATCGACGAGGCACAGAACTACGCATGGGATTATGAGAAACTGCTTGGCGAAGTGACTACTGCAGCCGGTATATATGCTGAATATAAAGACCAATGCTCCGAACAGCATGCAAAGGACTATGAGGAGTGGATGAATAAATACAATGCCACTGACTTCAGCGAGTTTACCGGCGAGCAACTGAAAGCGCTCCTCGAAGAACTCTATACTGTGGAATTCAACCTGCAGGTGCCTGCCGACCCGGCAAGCGACGATAACCCGGTGGATTACACCTCGAAGATACAGTATCCTTCATTCGATGACGGCGGAACCGGATGGATAAACGACAAGTGGAGTACTTGTGGGCTTAACGACTGGAACTCGTGGGTTGACGGAGATGTGTTCGACCAGTTGTTCCTCAACTTATGGGACGCAAGCAGCCAACGTGTATATCAAACTCTTACCGGTCTGCCTGAAGGAGCCTATGTGCTGCAGATTTCCGCATATGCCGACGCTGCCGGACTTCAGGTGTATGCCAACAACGACTGCATGGACGTGACGGTTGGACAGAACGAGAACGGTGCTGCCAACACCTATAGCAATATAGCTGAGCCGGAACCGATTGCAGGTGAAATATGGCGTGGAAATGTATACAGAATTGCAACTGTTGTAGGTGAAGAAGGAACTATGGAAATCGGTGTACGAAACATCAGCGGAGGTGAGATGTGGGCCATGATTGATAAGGTGACACTCACTTACTATGGTGATGAATCCGCCATCGTTACAAGCATAAACGTGCCTGAATCTCATAACGGTTATGAAATTTCCGCTATCTATACTACATCTGGAGCAAGAGTCAACGCTTTGCAGAAAGGCATCAACATTGTGAAGATGAATGATGGTTCTGTAAGGAAAATTTGGATTAAATAAGCGTTTGAAATCGCTTTGAAGCATTGATAAATAGGGTATATCAAAAAGTAGTACCTTGAAAACAACATTTACGGATTGAAATAAAGAATAACGGCCTGAAAGGCCAGTAGCTATTAGCCCAGGGCAATCGCCCTGGGTATAAGGCAGTGAATTAAAGTCGCCCTGAAAGTGCAAAAGCATTAATCGTCAAAGCTTTTGCCCTTTCAGGGCGACAGTTGTGTCAAATATAAAACCCAGGGTGTTGCCCTGGGCTATGTGCTTATTGGCCTTTCAGGCCGCCACTTTCTAATATTTAAATGAGCTGCCGCCAAGAAATTCCCTTAATAGCGAAGTAGGCGGCAATTCCTCGTCGGATATAGGCTCAAAGAATTTAAGGAATTGAGCGAGCGATGATGCCATGGTGTGCTCCTTGCAGTCTTCGTGAACCGCTTCAAGAAGAGGAAGCGCATGATTCCTAAGCACAGCCAGTTCGAAGATTAGCGCACTGTTGAACATCACGTCGGCATTCTCCTGGAATGGGAATATCCACTTGTCTTCACCTTTTCTCACCGACGGCCAGCGGGCGATAGTGGATTTTGCATCGGCCCCACGATATTTATTGTCGCGTATAATCCTTCTGATCAGGCGGTTGTCGGTGCTCGGAATGTAGTTGTGGTCGTCGAGTTTTATGGATGTGAGAGCCGAGATGTAAATCTTGAATTTATTCTCTTCCGGGATATTTTCAGTCATAAGCGGGTTCAGACCGTGAATACCTTCCATCACGAGTATGGTGTTGTCCTCAAGTTTGAGTTTATTGCCGCTTTTAACACTTTTGCCCGCTGAAAAGTTATATTCCGGAAGTTCCACCTCCTCACCGTTGAGCAACTGCTGGAGCTGCTGATGATAGAGGTCCAGGTTGAGAGAGTAGATGGACTCGTAGTCGTAATCTCCGTTCTCGTCCTTCGGTGTCTTCTCGCGGTCAACGAAATAGTTGTCGAGAGAGATTAGCTTAGGCATCAGTCCGCAAGTCATGAGTTGGATGCACAGGCGTTTGCTGAACGTGGTCTTCCCGCTCGATGACGGACCGGCAACCAGCACCACTTTCACTTTCTCCCTTGACGCTATCTGCTCGGCTATCTGGCTGATTTTCTTCTCCTGAAGGGCTTCTGCCACCTTTATGGCATCACTCGCAAAACCGTTCTTGGTGCGTTCATTGAGCTCGCCAACGGTGGAGATGCCAATTTTCTTTTCAAGCAAATGGTCGTCGGCAAACGCTTTCAGCATCTTCTCCTGTTTCACGATATCAGGAAGCTTGACTCCGTCGCGTGGTACTCTCAGCAGAATACCGTCATAGAATTTCACGATGTCGAAGATGCCGAGGTATTCTGTAGATGGAACCAGCGGACCATAATAGTAGTCGATGGTGTCGACGAGTTGATAATAATAGGAATACAGGTTGCCTATGCTCTCAATCAGTTTCGCCTTGTCTTCCATCCCTTTCTCTCTGAACTGTTTGGCAACATCGCTCGTGGGCGCTTCCATGCGGTGGAAACGGTGACCCTCGCTGATGATTTCCGACATCCGGCTCTTGATTTTCTGAACCACTTCCACTGTCACGTCGAGAAGGGCATCGCCTACTGAATGGGGAAACGACACCTTGAAGAAGTAGCCCTTCGATAAAGGGGCTTCAACCGATAGCTTGGCGCTTGGAAAAAGGTCTTTTATCGCCTTGAAAAGAACGAATGAAACCGACCTCATGTATACTTTTCTGCCGTATGGACTTGTGACATCGAGAAACTCAATGGTCTTTGCTCCGAAAACCCTGAATCTGAGCCCTTCAACCTTGTTGTTGACAATGGCGCAAAGCGGCTTGTTCTGCATATCCAAGTCAAACTCTTTATAGAGTTCTTCAAGAGTCATTCCATAGTCGAATTTGCGAATCTGCTTATTGTTTACGCATCTTACTTCAATCATGTTTTATCTGATTTAAGGGTTGTCAAAATATTTTTTTTAGTTGTCAAAATAAATTTTTTTTAAATGTACAAAAAAATATTGAAAACGCAATATTTCGTCTTAAAATAACCGATTTTGAAAAAATAATTGTTATAAATATGTATTTAATTTGTAAAATTTGTTAAATATTCTTATCTTCGCATCAGAGTAAACTGTATTATGATTTACAAAGTGAATATTTTTTTGTAAATCGGCATTTAGACAGAACCAACAAAATATAAATCTATGGATATTTGGGTAATTTTTAAACTTTTAGGCGCGTTAGCACTCCTCATGTTCGGTATGAAATCGCTGAGCGAGGGACTTCAGAAAATGGCTGGTCCTCAAATGCGCTTATGGCTTCAGCGCGTGACTTCAAACCGATTCATGGGCATGTTAATGGGTATGATTGTCACTGCGGCAATCCAGTCGTCAACTGCAACCACGCTGATGACAGTGTCGTTCGTGAATGCCGGTCTCCTCACATTGGGACAGGCCATCTCTGTGATTCTCGGAGCGCATATCGGTACCACTCTGACGGCATGGATCATGAGTGCAGGTTTTGCAGGAGGTGGAGCTGAAGGAGGTGGGGTTACACAATATGTATATATAGCTTTCTTCATCGGTATTATTCTGATATACATGAAGAAGCACAAGAATTTCGGCGATTTCCTTTTCGGAGTGGGATTCCTTTTCCTCGGACTCGGCACACTGAAAGCCACGGGTACCGACTTGCATCTGGAGAATAATCCCGACGTGATTAATTTCTTCGCACAATTCGGTCAGGATGGCAATGTGCCTTACATCGTCACCGTGCTACTCTTCCTGCTCATAGGCACCGTCATGACATTGTGTGTGCAGTCCTCCGCTGCCATCATGGCTATAGTCATGACAATCTGTGCAACCGGTGCCATGCCTATAGAACTTGGTATTATCATGGTGCTTGGAGAGAACATCGGAACCACGATAACATCGAACATAGCGGCACTGGGCGCGAATGTGTCTGCACGGAGAACGGCTTTCTCCCACTTCATGATTAATACTGTGGGTGTGTTCTGGGTGCTGTGCCTCCTTAAACCCTTCACATCGATGGTCTATGCCATTGCGGGTACAGAGACCAATGCTCTGCTCGTGCTGCCTACGTTCCACTCGGCTTTCAATATTGCTAACACATTCATAATGATTTGGTTTGTGCCGGTGATTGAGAAAACGGTGTGCAAAATCATTAAGCCAAAACCTCAGGCGGAAGACGAAGACGCGAGATTGAGCTTCATATCAGCAGGATTGATGCAGACTCCTGAATTGTCCATCCTCAATGCGAAGAAAGAAATCGGGGTGTTTGGAGAACGTTGCCAGAAGATGTTCGGATTTGTACGACAGTTGCTTCATATGGATACAGGCGAGGAGTTCAACAAGTTGTTCTCCCGAATAGAAAAATATGAGAATATTACCGACAATATGGAGGTGGAGATAGCAGGATATCTCAACCAGGTGATCGACGGCCATCTGAGTATCGAGTCGAAGACGGAAATTCAGCGTATGCTGCGTGTGGTGTCGGAGATGGAGTCGATTGGCGATGCATGTTATAACCTGGCGCGCAGCATCAACCGCAAACGTCAGCATTCGCAAACCGATTTCACCGACAAGCAATATGAGAATATCGACAGCATGTTCGACCTCGACGAGGAAGCACTTGCGCAGATGAATATTATAATAAAATTCGGAGAACAACGTTATGTAGATGTAAACAAGTCCTACAATATGGAGCATGAAATCAACAACTATCGCACACAACTGAAGAACCAGAACGTGATAGACATCAACAATCAGCTCTACGACTATCAGATTGGCGTCTACTACATGGACATCATCACCGAATGCGAAAAACTCGGTGACTATATCATCAATGTGATTGAAGCCTCCGGAATAAAGGAAAAGAAAGCCAACGGATTCTGATTTAAGATTTAAGAGTTTAAGATTTAAGAATTTAAGATTTAAGATTTAAGATTTAAGAATTAAGAATTAGATAGTAGGACGGCTTCAAAAATGAAATGAAGAAAATATTCATAAAGATTAAGACATGGTTGCAACACTTGTCATTCCGCACGGGAGTGATAGTGTTGCTTTCATGTATACCTTTTTATATCATATCATTCGCCCAGATGCTGCTTCCCATCAGTGCGGGTGCAAAGACCGTGCTGTGGGTGGTGTTCTTCGGCTTGGCAAAGACAGCTCAATATGGAGGAATCACCATTCTTGGGGTAGAAGGCTATAAACGGGTGAAAGACTGGTTTCGAAACCGCAAGAAGACCGATAACGTAAATAAAAGTGAAAAATAATCGGTTATTTTTTTGCCGTTGCAGGTTTTATTAGTAAATTTGCTTTGAATCTATGGGAGGATAGAATTGAATTTCCCCGACAAAAAGAGCAAATTAATTTTAATCGAATGAAACCATGAAAATAACCGAACAAAATAAAGAATTTATGCGTGAGGCCATTCGCTTGGCCGATCAGAGTGTAGCGAAAGGAGGCGGTCCTTTCGGAGCTGTAATCGTGAAGAACGGCAAGATCATAGCCGGTGGGTCGAATCGTGTGACCATCGACAACGACCCTACGGCCCATGCCGAAGTGAATACCATTCGAATGGCGTGTCGTGCTCTGAAGACCTTCAGTTTGGAAGGTTGCACCATTTATACATCCTGTGAGCCTTGCCCTATGTGCTTGGGAGCCATCTATTGGGCACACATCGACCGCATCTACTATGGTAACAACCGTAAAGATGCAGCCGATATTGACTTCGCGGATAATTTCATCTATGAAGAACTCGACAAACCTATGGACAAACGCACCGTGCCGATCATACCTATGCTACGCGATGAGGCCATACGCACATTCGTGGCTTGGAAAGAAAAAACCGACAAGGTGGAATATTAAAAGCGCTGGTTTCTAAAATATCATTAACTAACGTTTAACTATTGTCTGTAGCCGCAATTATCTCATATTCATGGCTTCCATGAAGAGCTTTTGTTCCTTGCTTGGGTTGTCCATGCGAACGATCCGCCATGTGTCGTCAATCTTCAAACCAACCAGGCTGAGATAGCGGTCGTAGTCAATATCAACTGTGGTGTCCACAATCCTGCGGATTTCTGTCAGCTGATTTCCCGCCACTTCTGCAGCCAACGACCAAAACTCCTCTTCTGTGAACCCGCGTTTCAGCTCTTTATAGTAGCGGTTGTAGAGCCCGCGCATCACATCGTCGAGCGAACGGCGGTTGTTTGTGAGACGGCGGATTTCAATGTCCATCAGAAGTCCCACAATCGGGCCCTTGAAATAGTAGTTTATACGTACGTCGCGCTCGTTGGCGTCTTCATTCATGAAGTTAAGCCATATGTCGTAGCTGCTCTGGCGAAGGCTCATGTGACGCTGGCCTTCATAAGGAGCATAGCGGCAGAAATAATTTGTCAGAATGTCAAGTGCCTCGTCGGTGCTTACTAGTCCTGACCTCAGCAGAATCTGAAATTCATAATAGCATGTGAGGCCTTCGCTAACCCACAGCATCGGCGTGAAGTTTTCCCTGTCGTAGTCGAACGGCCATAATTCTGCCGGACGTATGCATTTCACGTTGTAGAGATGGAAATATTCATGTGTGGTGAATGCGAGGAACCTGTTGCGGTCGAACCTCCGGCTGAATCTGTATGTGCCGTCGGTATAGCATGCCTGAGAATTGAAATGTTCCAGTCCGCCTCCACCTTTGCCCATATGTATGAGACAGTAGTTGTCGTAGGGCACGTCGCCCATCAATTCGGTGGTGGCGCTCACGATTTTCTTGAAGCAGCCTTCAAAGTCCATCTCCTCGATGCCATCAGGAGTTTCGATGGCGAAATCGTAGTCATGCCCCTCATGACGGAATGAACGGGTATAGTAATTCCCTAAAAGGAATGGTGAGTCGTATAGTGTGTCGAAATCGGGCGCTGAGAATCGGTGGGAGTTGCCACTGTCGGCTTTTAGGCCGCTTGATATCTTATCCCATTCCTCCGGCATGTTGAACGTCACGCTCACCGGATGCTCCACGTCGTTTGCCACATACATGAACACACCGGCAGGGGCGATGAAGGCGATGGTGGAATCGACACGGCTTGAACCAACATCACGTTTATTGGCATATACACGGTAGACTACACTCACCTTGCCGTCGGCAGGCATGGATATACTCCAGTAGTTCTTTCCGATTTTTTTCCACGACAAAGGCTTGCCGTCAGTGGAGGATGCACTGAAATCGCACAGATGCTTCGGAAAATCCAGGATTTCATAATATCCCGGGGTCCAAACCGGCATGGACAGCATAAGAACGCTGTCGCTTGCTTGGGCATCCGCCCGGTATTCCATCCTGACATTTATGTAGTGTCCTTTGGTGTCGAAATCCAAAGTGTAGTCAATGCTATACTCGTTTTTAGCTGTGCATACAGCACAAACTGTCAGGAGTAGCCCTAACAGGAAAGTCTTGGTATTCATGATGTTGGTGGGGTGCTAAATGTTCATTCTTGCAAACACGCTCTCTAATTGGGGACCTATCTCGTCCAAGTATTTTTCATACTTAATAAGGAAAAGGCTGTCGGAAAGTGTCTTGCCGTTTTCGTCGTAATAGAGCTCGGAGGCTTTGTTTCCCATCTTTGCCTCTATAGCCACTTTCCCGTTCTTGTGATATGTGGTAGAACCGGTTGGCTTTCCGTTCTTGAAGTGCATCACAAAGGACTTGCCGTCGAGCGACCACAAGTCACCGGTGAAATCCTCACCGTTCTTGGTGGCTTTAAGGGTGGAGTCACTTGCCGCTATCTCTATGCTGTCCGCTTTCTGGGCTGCTTTCACTTCTTCGTTGAATTTTGTTTGAGCGGTTGCTTCAGGTTTTTCCCTTTTCTCTTCCTTCCGTTCTCCACAACTTGTAAATGCCATGAATCCCGAGATTACGGCGGTGACAATCAGAATTTTTGTTTTCATTTCCTTGTATTTTTGTTGTTTTACAAAATTTCGGTGCAAATATATGCAAAAAAACTGAAATTTTTAATAAATTTGCATAAAAGAACCAATAAATTATTTATTATGAAAAAGACCCTTTTATCTTCTGCTCTTTTGATGCTGCTTGTTGCTTTCATCGGTTGTCGCACCGGCAAGGAGGTTGTAAGCAACGGGTTTGGCAGTCTGACTATACCTCCGTGCATAGTGACTTCACCGCCCGATTCTCTTAATCTCGACCCGTTCTACACGAAATATGTGAATGTCAACGGACTGCCGCTTATCTCATCATGGCGTGTGCCTGATTCTGCGTTCGTGGCTGCACATCGCACTATTTATGCCATGACTTGTATGCTCGAACCGCGAATCCTCGATGCAATGATCAAGTCAAACGCAAGAATTGCGATCATGGCTCGTTATGAAGGCACTACAGACTTGCCTGAACACCATTATCTGGTGAACGACACGTCAATCAACTGGGACTTGAGGGCACGTGGACTGGGAGGCACAATCGAAGAACCACTCACATCGTGCGCGGAGGAGAATGTGCTGGGATATCAAATCGACAAATATCATGCTGAAGATATTCTCGTTCATGAGTTCTCACATGCCATTCATTGCATTGGAATCATTCAGGTTTATCCGGATTTCAACGCAAGGCTGCAGAAACTCTACGACAAGGCGATGGCAAGTGGACTGATTGAAGGCACCTACAGAACTTCCACCATTGAGGAATACTTCGCTGAAGCGGTTCAGGACTGGTTTAACGTGAATGCCGAGATGCCGCGTCCTGACGGGAAACACAACTGGTGTAACACACGGAAAGAACTGAAGGAATTCGACCCGGAACTCTATGACCTGCTCGCCGAATTCTTTCCTGAAACCGATATGCGCATAAGCAAGCATGTGTGCGAGAATATCTATGGACCAAACGGACGATATAAATAAAAAATTAGGAATGAGGAATTAGGAATGAGGAATTGTTAAACTCGTTTTACTTGTCAACTTGTCTACTAAAAAAATATGCTGAGGACTTTATTGAAAAACGTAGGTCAGTTCAAGCGGGCGTCGATTCTCACGCCAGTGTATACGTCGCTGGAAGTGCTGATGAGCACTTTCATACCCTATGTCACTGCCTGGATTATCGACTATGGCATCAACGAGGGGGATATGGGAGATGTCTACCTCTACGGAGGACTGATGCTGTTGTTGGCGTTCATGTCGCTATTTTTCGGCATACAGGCCGGACGTTATTCTGCAAAGGCATCGACAGGCTTCGCGTACAATTTGCGAGATGCCATGTATAAGAACATACAAACATTCTCATTCTCAAATATCGACAAATTCTCGTCCTCGGGGCTGATTACCCGAATGACCACAGACGTGAATAACCTGCAGAATGCATTCCAGCAGGTATTGCGGGCATCGGTAAGAGCACCCCTTAACCTCATTTTCAGTATCTTCTTCTGTGTGTTCATCAACTGGAAAATGAGCATCATCTTTATCGTGGCTATGATTATACTGGGAGTTTCACTCTATTTCATCATAAGCAGAACCGTGAAACTCTTCTCTCAAGTGTTTGTGAAATACGACGACCTGAACAAGTCGGTGCAGGAGAATGTGCAGGCCATTCGTGTGGTAAAGGCGTTTGTGCGTGAAGAACATGAAAACAGCAAATTCCGCAGGGCGGCTGAGGCACTTTACAAACTGTTTGTAAAGACTGAAAGCCTTCAAGCCATCAACCATCCATTGATGAATCTGGTGGTGTATGGATGCATCATAGCCCTGTCGTGGTTCGGAGCACACTTCATCGTGGGGGGCGAACTGACTACAGGCCAGCTCACTTCGCTCTTTTCCTACGTGATGAGTATACTCATGTCGCTGATGATGCTGACGATGATATTCGTGACCATCACCATGAGTGCAGCAAGCGGCAAGCGGGTGGTGGAGGTGCTGGACGAGAAGGCCGACATCACATCGCCTGCCGACGGTGGGGTGACAGAGGTGGCCGACGGCAGCGTTGATTTCCATGATGTGTCCTTCTCTTATAGTCAGGCTGTTGCGGATGATGAAGGAAATGTGGAGGAAAGGGTCACTAGGCCTGCTCTCAGCCATGTTGACCTGCATATAGCAAGTGGTGAGACGGTTGGCGTGATTGGTGGCACCGGATGTGGCAAATCCACGCTGGCAAGCATGGTCAGCCGACTCTACGATGTGGATAAAGGCATGGTGAAAGTGGGGGGCGTCGACGTGCGTCAATACGATGTGGAGACACTGCGCAACGATGTTTCCATGATTCTGCAGAACAATGTGCTCTTTTCCGGCACTGTCATCGATAATCTACGCTGGGGAAACCCCAACGCCTCAGAAGAGGAATGCCGGCAAGCATGCGACTTGGCACAGGCCACTGAATTCATCGACCAGATGCCCGACGGATTCAATACCTATATCGACCAGAGTGGGGTGAACGTGTCGGGAGGACAACGCCAGAGGCTGTGCATCGCGCGTGCACTGCTGAAAAAGCCGAAAGTGCTTATCATGGATGATTCCACCAGTGCCTGCGACACGTCGACCGAGGCGAAAATCCTTGACGCCTTCAACCGACATGTGCCACAAACCACGAAGATAATCATATCACAACGGATTCAGAGCGTGAGATATGCCGACCGTATCATAGTGATGGATTCGGGACAGGTAAACGGAACTGGTACTCATGAGGAACTTCTGAAAACCAATAAGATATATCAGGACATCTACCGGCTTCAGATGGAGCAGGGAGGCGATTTCGATGAGAAATAGAAGTTAGAGAAGTTAAGGGAGTTAGAGAAGTTATCGCTGCGCTAGGAAGTTAGGGAGGTTAAGGGAGTTAGAGAAGTTATCGCTGCGCTAGGAAGTTAGGGAAGTTAAGGGAGTTAGAGAAGTTATCGCTGCGCTTCAAGCTTTAGATACTACTTTTAAAAACGATTATATGGATTTAAATAAATCATTTACAACTTTACAAGCTTGGCAGAAAGCTCATGAATTTGTTCTGGCTTTTTATAAAACGAAGAAGTTTTTCCCAAGTGATGAAAAATATGCATTGATTCCTCAATTTCAGAGAGCTGCTACCTCAATAGCAGCTAATATAGCAGAGGGTTTTAAGAAAATATCAACTAATGATAAATTAAGGTTTTATAATATAACTCAAGGTTCTTTAGAGGAATGTCGTTATTATATATTATTATGTAAAGATTTAGGATATTATTCAGAAATAATTACAGAAGAAATGTGGAAAAAAATTGAAATTACTAGCGTTGTGCTTAATTCATATTGTAGGGCTATTGCCAATAATGAAAAAAAATCAAAACAATAATTTCCCCAACTTCCCCAACTTCCCCAACTTCCCTAACTTGTCTAACTTGTCTAACTTCCTTAACTTGTCTAACTTGTCTAACTTGTCTAACTTGTCTAACTCCCCTAACTTCTAAAAAAATGGTTCGAACATTAAACATAGGACGTGGACCTCGCGACCCGGGCGGACGATTCGGTGCGAAGATGACCAAGGGCGGGTGGAAAACCATGCGCCGGCTGTTTGGCTATGTACTCAAGAACTACAAATGGTCGTTGCTGGTCGTGATGCTGTGCATTATCGTCACGTCTGCAACAACCCTGACCTCAACGCTTTTCACGAGAACCTTGATTGACGACTATATCACTCCACTGGTCCAAACCGGTTCAAACGACTACGGACCGCTGGCAAGTGCTCTGTTCACACTTGGAGGGGTATTGCTTGTGGGAGTGCTCTGCTCATATCTCAACAACCGGCTGATGATAAATGTGGGGCAGGGTACGCTGCTCAGGCTGCGCAAGCAGCTCTTTGAACATATGGAGCAGCTTCCGATAAAATATTTTGACCAGCATCCGCATGGAGATATCATGTCGGTATATACCAACGATGTTGACTCGCTAAGGCAGATGGTAGGCAACAGCATACCGATGGTGTTTTCATCGCTCATCACTATCGTCGCAACATTCACCAGCATGGTGGTACTCTCATTGCCGCTCACAGTTATGGTGCTGATAATGACGTGCGTGATGATTTATGTGACAAGAAAACTGGGTGAACGTTCGGCATTCTTTTTCAAGAAGCAGCAACAGGATTTAGGTGCAATCAACGGCTATGTAGAGGAAATGCTTACCGGACAGAAAGTGATAAAGACTTTCTGTCATGAGAGAGCGACTATCGAGCGTTTTTCTGCGCTTAACGAGTCATTGCGTTCGAGCGCTTACAATGCCAATAAGCATGCTAATATAGTGATGCCGGTCAACGGCAATTTGTCGAACCTCATCTTCGTGCTCTGTGCTGTCTTGGGAGGCATGATTGCTCTGCATAGCGGAGAAACGTTCATGGCTATGACACTATCCCTCTCGCTTGGTACTCTCGTTTCGTTTCTCACGCTGATAAAGAATTTTACACAGCCCGTGAGCCATGTGAGTCAGCAGATAAATAGTGTTATAAACGCTTTGGCGGGTGCAGAACGTGTTTTCGCCCTTATGGATGCTGAAGTGGAATCCGACGATATGGCTTGTGTTAGACTGATAAATGCTGATGTGAAAGCCGACGGTTCGCTCGCAGAGACGGAAGTCCGCACTGGTGTTTGGGCATGGAAAGTGCCGGAAGACGATGGCGGTTTCCACTTGGTACGCCAGAAAGGAGAGGTGGACTTCTCCAATGTGGACTTCGGATATGTGGCTGAAAAGCAGGTGCTTTTCGATATCGACCTCGACACTGAAGCGGGGCAGAAAGTGGCGTTGGTGGGAGGAACCGGAGCTGGAAAGACCACCATCACCAACCTGATCAACCGATTCTACGACATACAAGGGGGCACGATACTCTACGACGGCATCGACATACGAAAAATCTACCGTGAAGACCTGCGACGTTCGCTCGGAATGGTGCTGCAGGAAACCCACCTCTTCAGCGGCACTGTGATGGACAACATACGCTATGGAAAACTCGATGCCACAGATGAGGAATGCATGGCGGCAGCGAAATTGGTGAACGCTCATAATTTCATCACGGGTCTTGCAAACGGCTACAACACAGAGCTGTCGGCTGATGGAGGAAACCTGAGTCAGGGCGAACGTCAGTTGATTGCCATCGCACGTGCTGCAGTGGCGAACCCTCCGGCACTGATATTAGACGAGGCCACCTCGAGCATAGATACCCGAACCGAGAAGCTGGTTCAGGAGGGAATGGACCACATAATGCAAGGGCGATCCACATTCGTGATAGCCCACAGACTCTCTACTGTGCGCAACTCAAACATCATAGTGGTAATGGATCACGGACGTATCATCGAACAGGGCACACATGAAGATCTGCTCAAGCTGGAAGGAAAATATTATCAACTATTTACCGGTGGAATGGTGGTCGATAACTAACAATTAAATTCTGAATGCAATAAAACTGGATAAAGGGAATTTAAATTTATGATAGAGATAAGCAGTGTACACAATACGAAGGTGAAGCAGGTGGTTCTGATTCAGCAGAAGTCATCGGAACGCAGGAAGAGCGGCTTGTTCGTGGTAGAAGGCCGCCGCGAGATTCTTCATTGCCTTGCTCAAGGCTATCATTGCCATTCGTTATTGGTGAATATGGCTATGGAGGGGGCTGAGGAATTTGTGCAGAAAACTGATTGTGAGAATGTGTATAGTGTGACTCCGGATGTCTATTCACGTATGGCATACCGTGAGGGAACTGAGGGTGCTATAGCTTTGGTGAATGCCCGGACTTTGGCTTTAGCAGACTTGCACTTGCCTGACAATCCTTTGATAATTGTGTTGGAGAGTGTGGAGAAACCGGGGAACTTGGGCGCTGTGATTAGAACAGCTGATGCTGCAAAGGCTGATGCCGTGATTGTGTGTGACCCTCTGACAGATCTCTATAATCCTAATCTCATACGCAGCAGCATAGGCGCTATATTCACCGTTCCATGCGTGGCTTGCAGCTCGGAAGAATGTATACGGTTCTTGAAAGAGCGTGGAATTCAGATTCTTACTGCCCAGCTGCAGGATTCAAGCCTTTATTATGACATCAACATGACTTTGCCAACAGCTATAGTGATGGGCACCGAGTCAACGGGCCTCACAGACCTCTGGCGAAATGCGGCAGATGCCCATATACGCATACCTATGCTGGGCGAATTGGATTCACTTAATGTGTCGGTCAGTACTGCCATCCTGACTTTTGAGGCGGTCAGACAACGGCAAAAAGTATTGGTGTAGTGGCTGAGGAGCTCGACAATTTGCCGATTCAGGTTAGAGTGCCTTCGCCAACCATTGTGAAAAGAAGAAATCGTAAACCCTGTATTGGTTTCCGTTTTTTGTAATAATATCGTTTTTCAATAAAAGTTTTGCTGCAGCCTGAACTGAACTGGCAGATGGCAAAGCGTGCTTTTTTATAAACTTAGCGGAAGTGATGTTGCTGGCAATGCCTTCTTTAGCCAATGCTTGTAAAAGCATTTTCTGCTTGGATGGTATGCGTGAGAGAGTTTCTTTGTAGGTGGTTTCCTGAACCATCACCACATTGTTTATTGATTCATCAATCATGTCGAGAGTGCAGACGGAACCTTTGGGCGTGATGGCAAACAGTTCATTCATAACCATTTGTACAAACCATGTGTGACCATCATATATCGACCATACCTTTAATGGAACTTCTCTGTACAGTTCCTTGTCATATTCTTTGAACAATCTTATCGCAAAATCAGCATAAACTCCTGATGGTATTGGAGCAAGACCAATACTGATGGCACTTTGATAAAATGGCTTGGATGGAGAACTGAACATATTGCTCATCATGTGTTGTTTGCTGCCTGAAAATATGAAATGTACGTTGCTACATTGTTGAATATGTGTACGTAACAAAGCTTCAATATTCTTTTCGTCGTAATTGCCTATCTGCTGAAATTCATCCATTGCCACTATACATGGCTTTTCGGCTTTATCCAGATAACTGAAAATCTCTTCCAGAGATGTCTGAGGCGACTGAATCTCTCCAATCCCTATATCAAAAGTCGGTACACCGGTTTGAGGGTCCAATTTGAAACCGGTTCGCAGAGATTTGACAACCTGAAACATTTTTTCTCTCCATTTCTCGCCTCTTGATTTCAGACGCTCAAATACTTCTTTCCCAAACAAATACACAAATTCAGCCAAAGAAGAGGTGGAGTATAAGTCTATGAAGAAAAGGTCGTAGCGAGACTTTATAGATTCTTGATTGAAGAAGTGGCGAATCAACCCCGACTTGCCCATCCTCCTAGGGGATATAATAGTGACGTTTCTACCGTTCTCAATTTGTTTTTGAAGAAATGCTGTCTCTATCTCTCTGTCGCAGAAATAAGAATCATCAATGTAATTCCCTATTATAAAAGGGTTTTGAATCTTTTTGATATCCATAATACATATTTTTATTGCAAATATAATTATTATAATTATAATAAAAAACATATTTTGTAAATATTTTAACAAACAACTTAATTTTTTAGCAGTATACAGAATCAAGCTTTCTTTGCAATAAAAAAATCATCCTCGCAAATAAAGGAGTGTGATAAGCTTTATTTGCAAGGATGAATTGTGTGTATGTGATGTTGAATCGGAATCAGAACGGGAGTTCTTCATCGGCGTTCTGTTGATTGAACGGTTCAGATGGTTGCTGTAGGAACCGCAGTCGGCACGGAAGCTCCTGACATGAATGCCGAACGACCTCATCATCTCGAAGAAACGCCGGTGGGACTCTGCATTTTTTCGCCATCCCCAATAGCCATTAACAGTCACGTTAAAACCCGTCCACCTCTCCGTAAGAGGTGGACGGGTTTTTGTTTCCTTTATTAACAATGAATTGTTAGAGATGAGATTAAATTATTATATAATATAATGTGTAGTATTACATGTGCTATATTTCCAAAACAATATTGCATACATCACCAATGGTGTTTCCCAACATTCGTGTTGATAATTTGGGATCACTGTTGATAACTTTTGGTTTTTAATTCTATTGATTATTGTATTTTTTATGACTTGATATTGGTTTTTCACACTATTTTAGGGACTTTTTTAATTTTTTTTAAAAAAAACTTTGGTAGATAAAAAAATATATGTAATTTTGTCACGATAAAACCCGTCTACCTCTTACGGAGAGGTGTATATTTGTTGTAGATAGGTTGAAAGAATGTAATAATATGTATTAATTAATAATTTTATTAAATTAACTAAATTTTTTAAAGTATGAACAAGCTAAAAAATTCAAAAATGAACAAAAGTATTTTTAGTGCATTTTTGATTGGTGCTATATCTTTAGCATCACTCAGTATGTTTGTTGCTTGTAAGGATTATGATGATGACATCAATGACTTAAAGCAGCAAATCACATCCAATGCGAAAACACTGACAGATCTCGTTGAAGAAAAATGCAAGAACTGCACGGCTCTTGTGGAAGCTTTGGGTACTCAATTAGACGATTTGGAGAAAGCTTATCAAATGGCTGACCTGAACCTTGAAACCAAAATTGTTGATGCAACAAATGATGCTAAAGGTTATGCCGACATTCAGGCTGCAGAAGCAGAGAAGGCTGCCATCAAAGCTGCTGAAACACTTGTTAAAGGAGCAATGGATGAGCTTAGTAATGCCATTGATGAAACCAACAAGCGCATTGACGGCAATGACAAGAGTATAGCAGATCTTCTTGCTGCAGACAATATTTTGACTACTGCTGTTCAAACGGCTCAGACTCGTGCTGACAAAGCATACGAACTTGCTGAAAAGGTAGAAAAATTGGCTAATGAGAATAAGGAAGTCATTGCCGGAGTTGCAGCTAATCTGAAAACTATCAGCGAATCGCTTCAGAGTCAGATAGATACTCTTGGTGAGAATTTGAATGAGGTTAAGAAAACTGCAGACAAGGCAGCTGCGGATATAGAAGCACAACAGGCAGCTCTCATACAACTCAAAGAAGACAATGATAAGGCTTTGACGGCTCTCAGTGAAAAAGATGACGAACTTCTTAAACTTATCCAGAATAATCAACAGGATATACAAGATTTGTTCACGAAAGTACAAGAAGCTAAAGATGCCGCAAAACAAGCCCTTGAAGACGCAAAGAAATATACTGACGAAGAACTTGAGAAAGCTACAAAGACCCTCAAGGACTATGCAGATCAAGTTGGCAAAGATGCAAATACTTACACTGATGTTGAAATAAAGAAGATTAAGGATGCTTATGAATTAGCTGACAAGGAACTTCAGGATCAGATAAATGCCCTGAAAGGAAGAGTAGAAACATTGGAGGGACAAGTTGAAAAATTACAGAAAGAACTTGAAAAGGTTAACGCATTCCTCAATATTCTCCAAGAAAACTTGAACAACCTCGTAACAGGTATCATCGTTCAAGATCAAGACGTTGACATCGTTTATGGTAAGATTGTTCCTGCAGCTGAAATTGACCAGACAGGTCTCCAGTTAACAGTTGCTAAGGACGGTGCAATCTGGTTCCCTTACGTTGGAGCAACAGATGCAAAAGATGAACTTGTTTCCGGCAAATACCTTGTAAGACCATTTGGTGGACGTGTCGTTTACACTGTTAACCCTAACTCAATCAACTTTGATGGACAGGTTACTCCAGGTATTGAAAACAGCAAACAGGAAGACCCTAAGGGCGTTTCTTTAAGTGTAGCAAAATACTATACAAAGGACCAGCCAACAATCAAACACGCTCCTGCAGTGGCAGGTGTGCAGGATAATGGTTTGTATTATAGTACAATTACGAATGCCAGTGGTTCAAAATCTGACCTTTGGAATGAGGCTCCTGCATTTGACAATGATTATGCTCTTTACACTTCTTATAACCAGACAATTGTTAATGAAGACGGTACAACTGAAACTGTTACTAAGAGAGTTTATTCTAAGTATGAAGTGAAATTGGCAACAGCAGAAGCGGAAGCAGAAACAACCCCTGCAATTATCCCTATTAAGAATAATGATGGTGTAGTTCCAACTCGAGCAACAGAATACGGAGACTATGTTTATACTTATACAGACACTGAAGATAAGGAAATGACCGCAAGGTTCGAACTTGATCCTGAAAACACTGTTTACAGAAAGTATGTAGAAGTAGTTGACGTTAAGAATGGTCAATATGAAACAGTTCCTGCTGCAGATTTGAAGAATAAGATCAAGTTGTTTGCAGACGCAAATAAAGAAGTTCTCTATAAAACTTATCAAATCAACTCAGAGAACAACTTCGATGGCTTGACTGACAATACAGATCTTGACGTAGTAGTTCCACAAGAATTCATAGGTACATTCGTTACATTCCGTTACTACATACAGAACTACAACGGAACAATCTATTCACAGGATGTTGAGGTACAGTTCGTTAAGACTGTTATTCCGGAAAGCACAGTAACAATTGAACATAGTCCAACAGCAGCAGGTGATAACGTAACTGCAACAAACGACTTTGAGAAAGAAGCTAATATCGTAGCTGACGCTAAGTGGAATAAAGTTTGGACAAATGATGCTGTAACTCTTCAGCTTGATGTCGTAAGCGGAACATTCAAGAGTGCAGAGCTTACTTCAGCAGGTATCGTATTCGACCTTACTCAAGGCACAGATTCAAAGAGTGAATTCACAAAGACAGATCTTGAAAAAGTTAAGAACATCAAGCTTACTTACGACCCAGCTGACCTTGAACTCGACAAGACTTATAAGCTTAAGTTGACTTCTTACGACAAAACTGGTAACGTTGTATCAGTTACGTGGATTGAGTTCACAATGCTTTATGAACCACTTTGTCACAACTTGATTAATCCTAACCCTGCATACTTCACTCCATACGACTTCAACATGACAGAAGCTGATTTGAAGAAGGGTGTAGCCGAAGTAAAGACATACACAGCATGGGCTAAATATGAAGAAGGCATGGCAGTTTATAACATGATCGTTGGTTTCAATGCTCCACGTTGGGCAACAGATGGCTGCGTTCTTCGCTTCCAGCCTGCAAATACTCAGGGCGAAAACGACCTCTCCACCTTCCCTTGGGTAACAGATGCATCTGCTCCTGTTCTGAACGACTACAACGTAGTAGCTCCTTTGACTTCTTTGATTTATGGCAAGGAAGTGGTTTATCCAATCGACCTCGGCGTTGAAAAATATGGTGTAGCTTCTCTCTGGAAGGATACTCATGCATTTAACCTCATATTCAAGAGCCGTTTGGCATGGGCCGATACAAAATTCGACGACAAGAAGGAAGTTGGCTATCCAGACAAGACTATCACGTTAACAGATGCTGATATATGGTCAGACGACCCATCAACTTCTAAGGTACAAGATGAAATCACTTACTTCGGTGCCGGTAGAGACATCGACATCAAGTCTGACAAGGTAGAACTCGTTGACAAACAATTCGCTTCATTGTTCAAATCGTTCGAAGTGACTGATTATGGTATTGTCATCACTACAAACGAAGCTGAATTGGGTGGAGTTGGTTCAATCACTCAAGAAACCATACATTTCGTTTATGTAATTAATGATGTATTTGGAAACGTGATAGAACATCCATTCCAGGTTAAGGTGTTTGCAAATAAGTAAAATCATAAACCAATAATAATTCATTAATTTATTTGGGAGAAAGGAACCACGGTGTCTCCTTTCTCCCACTTTCATTTAAACAATGCAATTGACATGATAAAATACTATCTATTGCTATTTATTTCATTATCTTCGGTTCTTTTGTCATGTGGAAATGGTTCAAACGAGTCAAAAATCAAACGTACGGCCAAGGATGCAGAACGTAAAGCTGCCGTAACCAAAGCCGACTCTACGTTATACGTCTCTCTTTCAAGCCATTCCAGCAAGTCTGTTGAGGCGATTTTGAAGGAGACATCAGGTAAGATAACACTTTCAATCGACGAAATGCAACCACCTAAAATATATGGCTCTCTTAATGACAATGATGAGTTAGCCCTCATGGCAGACATGAATTCCAAAACACTCTTGAGCTCCATCAACATTTCAGAACTGAAAAACCTCTGGCTCTTGGATGATGACAGTGGCAATGGAATTCGCATAGATGACGGCGGTACTTTATCGAACGTAGGAGAATTTGCCAATGTCACTCTTAAACGATGGCAAATTTATGATGGTGGCCTTCAATTTTCTTTTATTTCATCAGATGGTGCCAATTTTGAAGAATCCACGACAGGCGTTGGAGTAATCGAATTGACAAATAAGATTTTGCATATAAACTTTTTAGGCAAAAGCTATAGATTCCATAGTAATGAAGAGTAATTATTAATATTAAAATTATGAAATTAAGAACAATATTTTCAATAGTTGCAACGGCTTTATTCACATTTACTTCTAGCTTTGCACAAGATAAATCAGAAGAAATTGTAACATACAAGTTTAAGCCTCATTGGTACGTTCAAGTTCAAGGAGGTATATCCCATACTCTCGGCGAAGCCAAATTCTCTGATTTGTTGTCACCTGCCGCACAGTTGGCTGTAGGTTATCGCTTTAACCCTTATATTGGGCTTCGTCTCCAAGGTAATGGATGGCAAGCTAAAGGTGGATGGGTAAATCCGGAACAAAACTACAAATTCAATCAGGTTGGTGCAGGCTTGGATGTACGTTTTGACTTGACAAACCTTTTACTTGGTTATAATCGTAATCGTTTGGTAAGCGTAGGTCTTTTCCTTGGTGGCGGTGCTAATATAGCATGGAAGAATGATGAGGCCAACAATCTTGACACCAATGGTTATGTGCTTGAATATCTTTGGGACGGTACTAAAATCCGTCCAGAGGGACGTGGAGGTATAGACATAGATTTTCGTCTGTCTTCACGAGTTAATTTAGGATTGGAATGCAATGCTAAAATCTTAAACGACCACTTTAATTCAAAGAAAGCAGAAAACCCGGACTGGGTGTTCAATGCTTTAATCGGTGTTAAGGTGGCACTGGGTCCAACTGAAACAAAAGTTGTTTCACAACCTCCTACTATAAATAAGCCAATAGTCAACAATCCTCCAGTTGACAATCCTCCAGTTGACAATCCTCCAGTTGACAATCCCCCAGTTGACAATCCTCCAGTGGTAGTTAATCCTCCTGTAGTAGTAACACCTCCGGTTGTTAAAGTCGAACCACTAAGAGAAGACATATTCTTCGAAATACGCTCTGCTGAAATACGTCCAAGCGAACAGGCGAAGATAAACAACCTCGTAAACTACTTGAACAAATATCCTGATGCCAAGATCACAGTGACCAGTTATGCAGACCGTAACACAGGTAATCCAACAATCAACCAGAAGTACAGTGAACAACGCTCTGAATCCGTCATATCAGCCCTTGTGGCGTCAGGAATATCCGGCTCGAGAATCACGTATGATTCAAAGGGAGATACAATACAGCCTTTTGAAGATAATGACAGCAATCGAGTTTCCATATGTATAGCTAAATAACTTTTCTTCATATTTTTAACTGTCTGAATTCAATGCTTTGGTGGTGTCTCCATAATCATTTTCGAGACATTGGCAGACACAACCATTGTTTTGGGAAGATTCTTATAGCTTTTTTGATTATAATGTCTTTTTATTGAAATTTGGTTAATTTAGTTGACTCCATTCCAGACAGCGTAACTGAAATGGAGTCTTTTTATTTTCATTACCCCGAACTAATTTCATTTATTTTATCTAAAAAAAATAAACATGAAACTAAGAATAATTATTTTTTTTATCTTTTATGTATGGCATTTGTAATGCCCAGATAAATAACAATGAAATAAAAGACATGGATGATATTATTGAAGTTGAAACTTCCGCCAAGGTTAAGGAAGCTGATGAGTCTCACTATGCATCTGTTTGGTCCCGCAAATCTTTTTTCAACATAAGTTCAAATAGTGTTACCTTCATGTCATCCAACTTTCCCACCAAAGATGGCGTGTATTTTGGAGAATTTGATAGTTCTGCTGGTATAGGAATACAGGTGGGACATACTTATGATTTTCATAAAAAAGCATTGATTCAGAATAGCGAACCATAAGAAAATATGAAAATGGTGCTTTTTATTATAAGATGCACGTTTTACACCCTCAAAAACCATCCATATCCGATAGTATAATCGGATGGTATGCAGTCAATGAGTTCGACGAACCATCTCTGGTTACAGATGCCTATGGCGTTTATTATGCTAGATATTCTCCTCATGGCAAGGTCACATATTTTGACGAACAAAGAAAGAGCCTTTCCGATCCGAGCAAATATACAAGTTTCCAATTGGCATATATAGAGATACAGGACGACAAGGGAAAGCTGGGCTTTAAAGATGCGGACATTATTCTTTCATGCAATGATTGGGATTATTATCCAGATTCAGACGATCCTTTTATCAACACGGGTTGGTGGGATAATGTAAATCGCGAGTTCCTGGTAGCACGTCTCGACTCTGCAACGATGCAATTTCGTCTTGTGAAAATCGTAGTGTCGGATAAGGTTACAGACATAGATAAATATGTTAAATTCATCATGTTCAATGCGTCCTACTATGAAGCTAAAAGCATAATAGAATCTGTTCAAAAAGAAGCTGTCGAAGAAATTTAAATTCCTGTAATGCAAATAAAATATATTCTAAACTTTTAATACTACATTTGATATGAAAACATTACGTAAAAGCATTTTGTTGATAGGTTTATTTTCGGTTTTTTTCTTAATCAGTTCTTTTGTTAAATGGAAGCATGTTTTGATAGTTGAGTCATTTAATGGTACGTTGACGGAATTTCTTCTTTCAGAACAGCCTCAAGTCCATTTTTTAAATAACAAGCTCAAAATTAGTGTGAATGACAAGACAAGTACTTTTGAACTTACTGATGTCAAGAATATTTATTTTAAAGACTATTCAACAGGAATAGACGATATCCAAAATGGAAATTTAAGAATCACATATTTGTCGGAAAGAGAAATTCTTGTAGAAAGTAGTAGCCATTCTCCTAATATAAAATTCTATTCGTTGAATGAGAGTCGAGCTATGGAAATCGTGAGATATAATGAGAATTACGCTTTGATCTCTCTTGAGTCTCTACCGTCCGGTATTTATATTATAGAAATTAACAATCAACACTTAAAATTATTTTTAAAATGAAAAAAGTATTAATTAGTTTGCTGTTTGTGTGTTCGGTATTTTCGAACGCGCAAGATTTGGATGTAATGGTCATAGAAAGAGTCGATAATTCTGTGGTAAGGATAAACGTAAGTGATATAAAACAAATAGTTTTTGAAAGCACTGATGCTAACCCCAATAATTCATATCAAAAAGATTATCTTGAAAAGGTTGCTTTAGAGTTTATGGACATGATGCCAGAGAGTGATTTCGACGATATAGCAGAGTTGGGTAATTATATTAATCAAACATATTGTGAAGATTATGACTGGACGACAGTTACAGATTGGGCTGATGATGTCCTTGATGCGGCAAGAGAAGCATTAGGAACGAAAACGACGGAAACAGAAACATGGGGCAATTCAATACAAAATTATATTTACACAAATTATAAGTCTTTGCTCATGGCCTCTAATTTTACCGGTCATTTTACAGCTCAAGGAGGTGGCTGGTCTTATTCTAATGCAACAGACTTGCAATTTATATTTCCCGACAAACAAGGTAGTCAGTGTATAGTAAAACTTGAAACCAGCGGTAAAATACAGAAAGTTCACGCATTTGATTATGATGATTGGTTTGACTATGATTATTATAGTTCGGGTGGGAAATATTATTACAATGATTATTATGATCGTACACAGTATACACTTGGCGTACCTGAAAATATCGTGGTGACCTTGACACAGAATGGTAAACAGGTTGTTAAGAATACATTTAAAATTGATTTAACTAACATGTCGAATGAAGAATTTGATTTAAGTAAGAACGGTTTTAACATTTCTTCTCTTGTGGAGTTGAATAATGGTTACAAAATCAATATTTCAAAAGTTGCTTACACTCCAAATTCAAATGCGTCATTTTCTTATTTGATGAGCAAAAATGGAACACCGATGCTTACTATGACCTTATCAGCAAATGTGATGGATTTACCTTCAGTTAATTTGAGCGCTTTTACAGTAAATGGATACGATTCTGAAGAATATGATTTTGATTCATCTAACGCAAAAAATGCATTTGTAAAATTGGATGTTTTAGGAAAAATTCAAATACAAGGCTCACTTTCTGATGTTCGCAAATTTGTTGACTATTTAGATTTAGCCAGCGAGAACGATAATCGTGAAAACACATACAAGTCTTATGTAAATCAAGCAAACTCTCTAATTAATTTAAATTTATTCTATGACAATAGTTCCATAAAACAAGCAACAGTTTTTCTTGAACCATTTGCAGAAGAAACATGGAATGGCGTCACCTATTGGACTTGTGAACCAGTAATTCAATACAACGATGGCTCATCTTACAGCACATTTGAAGCTTTCTTCAATGAAGTGGACTTTAAAAAGACTATAGATACATTCAAATCTTTAGCCGATAAATATGCAGATTTAATCGATGAACGAATTTACTGGTAATTAAATAGATGCTGAATAAGACAACTATTATAGGAATCATTTTCTTCACATTTTTAAGTCCTGTCTATGCCCAAGAAGATGAAAGTGTGTGGAAAATGATTCTTGATAGTATTACAGTAAGTAGCTATCGTTATAATTCAAAAATCAAAATAACCGCAGATGGTGATGACGTGTGGAATTTATCAGAAATGACAGATTTACCGCAAATATTGAGTAATGCAGATCCGGTTCATTATGCACAGATGTTGCCTGGTATTCAAACAAACAGTGAATATCACAGTGGTTTAAACATAGAAGGGTGTGATAATCAACATAACATGATTTCCATAAATGGAATACCATTATATAATGTTCATCATCTATTGGGTTTTTTTTCAACTTTCAATACAAGTCATTTTGATAACATGTCATTATCAAGGGGGGCAGTTTCTTCCTCTTTTCCCAATAGAATAGGTGGACAATTGGATATGCACCATTGTCTGGAATTTAGCGATTCTATGCAAGGATCTCTTTCTTTGGGTCTTGTCTCATCAAACGCAACTGTTAAATGCCCTTTAAGTCGTAATACATCACTTTCTGTTTCTTTAAGAGATTCTTATTTAAATTTATTGTATAGCAAGTGGCTTAAGGCTGATGAACTGGATGTTAAATATTCATTTTTTGACGTAAATGCAACTATAACTCACCAGCCTAACAAAAACAATTTATTCGTCTTGGATTTTTACAAAGGAAGAGATGTATGCCACTTTAATGAAGTTAATTATCTTTCAGACATGAAAGCTGACTGGGGTAATAATATGTTCGCATTACATTGGATATACAATGAAAAAGGCTTTCCCTCCGTCAAATCTTCTATATACACCTCTTCTTATCAAAATAAATTTACCTTGGCATTTAATAATATGAATTTTGAACTTCCTTCCAGCATTATGGATGTTGGAGTTAAGAGTGAGTTTTCTTTTTATGGGCTAAGTGGTGGATTCGAGTCTGTTTGGCATAACATAAAGCCACAATCCCTTAAATATAGAGGCGAACTAAATCTAGGCAACAAATCTCCAACCTTACAGAAATCTTTAGAATCTTCTTTTTTCTGTAATTATCATCACAGCATTATTAGAAACCTAGATATTTCAGTAGGAGTTCGCGGAGTCCTATTTGAAAAATCGCATTACGCCTATACATCTATTGATCCATCCTTTCGTCTTTTATATGACAACAGTCAATTCAATGCTGCAGTGACATATTCTTTTAGGCATCAATATCTTTATAAAATTGGTTTCTCGGATTTTGGGTTACCTACCGATTTTTGGCTGTCGTCAACTGTGGACGCAAAACCACAATATGCTCATGAATTGTCATTAAGAGGAGGCTGTTTCTTGTTCAATAACAGGCTGAGAATTACCATGAGTCTGTTTTGGAAGGAGTTATATAACCAGTTGGCCTATAAGGGTTCTGTGCTTGATATGGCAAATACAATATACGATTCATACAACTCGTTATTTCATGGGAATGGTGAGAACTATGGTTTTAGTATTCTTATTGACAAATGTACAGGTCGCTTTACGGGATGGGTAAGTTACACTTATAGCTGTGCTCGTCGCAAGTTTACAGAAATAAGTGGCAACAAGTTTTATCCAGCAAGTCATGAACGGCCTCACGAGTTGAATGTTTTAGCGACATACAAACCGTCTAAACACCTATCTTTAGGAGGCGTAATGGTATTTGCATCTGGTACGCCATTTACACCGGCAAAGTCTATCTATTTTCTAAACAACAACCTTATTGTTAAGTATGGTGATTATAATTCTTCTCGCCTGTCTCCATATTTTAGGGTGGATGTATCTGCCAGTTATTCATGGCAAACAAGGAAAAGAAAAGAAAACGGTGTGAATTTCTCTGTTTATAATATTGGTTGTTTTGGTAATGAACTGTACTATTATCTTCGCACTAAAAAAGATGGCTCTTTTGCTTATCGCCCAATTAAGTTTATCGTGAATATGCTTCCTTCCTTAAGTTATTATTATAAATTCTGATATATATGTACAGACTGTTTTATTCTTTTTTTTCATTTATTCCATTAGTATTCTTTTCTTGCCAAGAAAATGATTTTTTTTCTGACAGTACATCACAAATAGTAGTCGAAGGATTGATTGAGGATGGCGGTTTTCCTGTGGTTATTTTGACACGTTCTTTACCAGTAAGTTCCGAATTCCATGAAATAGATACCCTTTCGGAATATATAATCAGGTGGGCAAGAGTTACAGTGTCGGATGGCGTCACGAGTGCTGTTTTAACAGGCAAATACGATAAACGATATTACCCTCCTTATATATATACAACAAGTAGAATAAGGGGAGAATCTGGAAAGCAATATAGTTTGTTCGTTGAATACAACGATTTTAAACTACAAGCTTCCACCTACATTCCTTCACGTCCTGAATCGTGCGTGTTTCGTGTTGTCCCTTGTCCTGATAGCGACAGTTTATACCAGATAAAAGCAAGAATCAGGGATAATGCCAATGAAAAAAATTATTATCAGTTTTTTACGAGAACGGGAACTTTTACCAGACAATATTTGGCTTCTTATCTTGGTAGCATAACAGATGATGTACTTAATGAAGAAACGGATTTTCCAGTATATCGTGGCCATACATTAGGTAATAAAAATTACACTCCTTATTTTTTAGCCAACGACACGGTTTCAGTCAAGTTCGCTCAGGTGGATGAGAAGTCCTATAGAATATGGGATAGCTATACAAAGATTCTTTCATTGTCAAGTAACATGTTTCTTTCTGCTTATTCAAATATTGAAACCAACATACAAGGAGGCATGGGCTATTGGTGTGGTTATAGTGCCATAACCAATTATATTGCCATATGCGATTCCATATAGCTTGTGATATCTTTGCCTTGTGTTTAGCTCTTCTATTGTGTTGTGTTTAGAGACACTGCAAAATATCTCTTCCAAACCATTCTACATAAAACACTTTTTTTGGGTGTTCCGGGACATCCTTCTATTGACGTTCTGTGGTTTTCCTGATTTCGGTTGACCTCTTTTGTCGTCAAGACATGAGATTTGACTTTTAAATGCAATTAATGACAAGATTGTTTGCCTTGTCGATGGTTGATGTGTCTAATGATTTGAGATAAATCTTTGTTGTTTGTTCGCTGTCGTGTCCCATTCCTTCGCTTATGACGTCAATTGGGACATTCATGCACTTTGCTATGCTTGCCCAAGAGTGTCTGGCCATATACATTGAGATAGGTATGGGAGTATCTATTCTTTTGCTTAACTCTTTCAGTTTTATGTTTACATAATGTTGCTTGTTTTTATACTGCTGTCGTTTGTTTTTATCCTTTATGATAATTGGTAAAAGGTATTGACAACCGCTTTGATATCTATTTACTATAGTCTCCATGCATTTTTCCCATTTTATTCTCAGCTGTTGTCCTGTCTTTTGCCTGGTGTAGGTTAGATATCCGTTTTTTATGTTGTTTCTACATAAGAATGCCATGTCGATGAACGACATTCCACGAGTATAAAAGCTGAAAAGGAACATGTCTCGCGCGAATTCCAATGAAGGATTATCACTGAGATTGGCGTTTTTCATTCTTCTTAACAAGTCTTTTTCCAGAGCTCTTTTATTGGTCTTGCAAATGCCGGTGTAAACATTCTTGAAAGGATATTGCTGAGATATGTGTAATTCGTCAACAGCCCTATTATATACAGCCCTTAATATCCTCATGTAACAACTGCTGGTGTTTCGAGTGACACCATGGCTTTTCAAGTGAGTCTCAAATTTCCCAATTGTGGTAGTGTTGATATCATCAAATGACAAGTCTTTTCCTTCTGAAAAACCAATAAAACTATTATATGCCGTTTTATAGTTTGTGTATGTCCCTATTTTCTCCATTCTTTTAAGGTTGGATATTACAATTCGCATGAATCCGAGGAATGACGCTTTACCATTTCCTTTGTTTATTGAAATTTGGTTGGTGACAGTATTCATATTTCTTTAATTTTCGTGATACAAATTTGATTATAATTCTCCTGATTTGTAAAAATGACCGATTTTGGCCTAAAATTAAAGAATGTAATAAGCAATATGTATAATAATTATTCAACGGTCGTAAGAACTGGGTGGTTAATATGATAAACATTTTTCGTCTTACATGCCTTACAGACAGTCAGAAGACAAATCGTGTTGTTCGAATTGAAAATCATTCTGGCATGAAATTTCAAACCACTGATTTTGAAAAAATATTAGGCGTATAGCTCAAAAATTAATCCTTACTATGACATGGAGAATTTCTCGCATTACATAGTAAGGATTGGATTTTGTTGTGACTTGTTATGTCAGAAAGGAAGTTCTTCATCGGCAGCCTGAGGATTGAACGGTTCAGATGCCTGTTGAGGAGCTGCCGGCTGTTGTGGAGGCATTGCAGTTGCAGGAGCCTGTTGAGGAGCATCAAACGGCTGGATGCTGCCTGCCTGTGGAATCGGGTTCTGCTGGGCCGGGTTGTTCGGATCGTAACGGTCTACTCGCCATGCTCTTATGCGGTTGTAGTATCTCCCTTGCCATTCGTTTGCCATGATATCAAAAAACACTGTCAGCTCTTCGCCTATTTGTATGTTGAATTGTCGGATCTTCTCTTCTCCGAATACCTCAAAACATATCTTTTTAGGATACTGTTCGTGAGTTTCCAGAACATATTCCTGAGCCATCCATGCATTGCCACTTGCCTTGCCAATTCCGCTTTTGGCCTCTAATACTGCAATTACTTTTCCTTGTATTTCCATTTGAAATTAATTGTTTGTTTTTTATTTATTTTATTGTGTTTTATCTGAATTTCATTTTGATAGTGCGAATTTACAAAAATCTTCGGTAGAAATCTAATTTTGTCGACGTTTTTTTCCAAAATAACGAAAACATTTAGTATCTTTGTAGACTAATAGCGAATAAATAAAACTAAAAACAATATAGCAATGAGATTTCAAGTATCCAGCACAGCGCTCTACTCTCGTTTGCAGAACCTGAGCAGAGTAATTAATTCCAAATCCACTCTGGCAGTTTTGGAATGTGTTCTTTTTGAATTAGAGGGCAATACCCTGAAAATGACGGCATCCGACAGTGAGACCACTCTCGTTACAAGCATGGATGTGGACGAAGCTGACGGCAATGGAAAATTTGCCATCAAGGCGGCTACGATTATCAACGGACTGAAGGAATTCTATGAGCAGCCTATAACTATCGAAGTGTCGCTTGAAACATTTGAAGTGAAGGTGACTTATCAGAATGGAAAGAGCAACTTCGTGGGACAGACTGCTGATGAATATCCGCTGCCAGTTGGAATCGACGAGTCAGTGCAGACCGTTTCCATCGACGCTGCTGTGCTCAACGGAGGATTGTCGAGAGCACTCTTCGCTACTGCCGACGATGAGCTGCGACCAGTGATGAACGGTGTGTTCTTCGATTTGTCGGAAGACTACATCACTTTCGTGGCAAGCGACGGGCATAAACTCGTGCGCGACCGCAACAGCTCTGTGAAAGCAAGCCAGCCGGCTTCATTCATCTTGCCAAAGAAACCGGCTAAGACTCTTAAAGACATCCTGGCAAAGGAAGAGGGCGAAGCGGAAATCCGTTTCGACGATAAGAACGCTGAAGTGAAGGTTGGAAGCTACCTGCTGAGTTGCCGACTGATTGTGGGACGCTACCCTAATTACAACAGCGTGATACCAAGCGACAACCCTTACCACGTGACAATCGACCGCGAAGCACTCGTTGGTGCACTGAGAAGAACGATGGTGTTTGCAAGCACCAGCACTTCGCTTATCAAGCTACATCTGGAGAACAACACGCTGACCGTGTCGACTCAGGACATCGACTATTCTTCTTCCGCTGAGGAGCACATAATGTGCGACTATACGGGCAATCCGATGAGCATCGGATTTAAAGGCCCTTTCCTGCTTGACATAATCAACAGCATCGATTCTCAAGACATCATCCTCCAACTTGCCGATCCAAGCAGAGCCGGAGTGATTGTACCTTCTGAACAGGCAGAAAACGAAGACCTGCTCATGCTTCTCATGCCTATGATGCTCAATGAATAAAAGCGACTGTCAGACACTGACCGGTGTGCTTTAATTCAAATGTACACAGCACTAACGACAAAAATATAATCATTGGACAGGTAAGCCGTTATAATGCATAAACGACAGTTCCTGTCCAATGTTCTATATAATATGCACGGAATACAATAAGTTGAATTCCAAAACGTTTAATTATTACCAATCTGTATAAAAATGAATTTGAAACTTACTCGACCGCTCGTTTTCTTCGACTTGGAAACCACAGGACTTGACATCGTGAAAGATCATATTCTCGAGTTGAGTTACATAAAGTTGTTTCCCGACGGAAGTCAGGATTCCAACACTTTCCGTTTCCGCCCGGTGAATGCACTGGGAAACGTGGTGCCGATTCCTGCCGATTCTACGGCAGTGCACGGAATCCATGATGAGGATGTGGAGGATTGCCCTTCATTTCCCGAGAAAGCTATGCAGTTGTATAAGGACGTTTTTGAAGGCGCTGACCTCGCCGGATTCAATTCCAATAAATTTGACGTGCCGATGCTGGTGGAGAAATTCCTTAATGCCGCTATTCCCTACGACTTGAAGGATGTGAGGCTGATTGACGTGCAGACTATATATCATAAGTTGGAAAAGCGTAATCTCGAGGCTGCTTACCGTTTCTATTGCGGAAAAGAACTCAATAACGCCCATTCTGCCGACGCTGATACACGTGCCACATATGAAGTGATGAAAGCGCAGCTCGACCATTATCCCGACGAACTCCAGAACGATGTGGATTTCCTCGCCGAATTCTCGTCTCAGAGCAAGAACCTCGACCTTGCCGGACGAGTGGCACTTAATGATGAGGGCAAGGAAATTTTCACCTTCGGAAAGCATAAGAACAAGACTGTGGAAGAGATCGTGAATAAGGATCCGGGATTTTTCGGATGGTTGATGCGTGGAGATTTTCCACTCAACACCAAGCAGGTGGTGAAGCGTTTGGAGATGAAGTATAGGAAAAGTAGAGAGTTAAGAGATGAAGTTGAAAGTTGAAGGTTAAAGGTTGAAAGCTCCTTTGGTTAAGAGTTGAAAATATATAAAAACATAAAATACCAAATGCCATGTTGAAAGGAAAGAAAATAGTGTTGGGCATAACCGGCAGTATAGCAGCATATAAGTCTTGCCTGATAATCCGGCAGCTGATAAAGGCCGGTGCTGAAGTGCAGGTGGTGATAACTCCGGCAGGAAAGGAATTCATAACGCCTATCACCCTCTCGGCTCTTACAAGCAAGCCGGTAATAAGTGACTTCTTCGCTCAGCGCGATGGCACATGGCATTCACATGTGGCACTGGGACTGTGGGCTGATGCCATGCTCATCGCACCTGCCACTGCATCCACTATCGGCAAAATGGCTAACGGAGTGGCTGACAATATGCTGATTACCACTTACCTGTCGATGAAGGCTCCCGTGTTTGTTGCTCCGGCAATGGATTTAGATATGTATGCCCATCCTTCCACTCAGAAGAACATGGAAACTCTCAAGTCGTATGGCAATCATATCATCGAACCGGGCACCGGATTCCTGGCATCACATCTGGAAGGAAAGGGAAGGATGGAAGAGCCGGAGATAATCGTGGAGACCCTCGACCGCTTCTTTGAAGACAGTCAAAGGGACGGGATGTTAAAAGGCAAAACGGTGATGATCACAGCCGGACCTACATATGAGAAAATCGACCCGGTGAGGTTCATAGGCAACTATTCTTCAGGAAAGATGGGAGTTGCTCTTGCCCAAGAGTGTGCAACACGAGGTGCTGATGTGAAAATGATATGCGGACCCGTTTCAATCGACTTGACGCATCTGAACCATAATATACAGCTTATCAGCGTTGAAAGTGCACAGGAGATGTATGAGGCGGCAGTGAATGAATTCCCTGCTTCTGATGCCGCTATTCTCTGTGCGGCTGTTGCGGATTTCACTCCTGTGGAAAAGGCGGAGAGCAAGATTAAGCGTAAAGGCGACGAATTGGTTATAACACTGAAACCGACGCATGACATTGCTGCACAACTGGGAAAAATGAAACGTCCGGAACAACGCCTGGTGGGATTTGCTCTTGAAACGGACAACGAGCAGTCGAACGCTCTAGATAAAATGGAAAGGAAGAATCTGGACTTCATCGTTCTTAATTCCCTCAGAGATCAGGGCGCCGGCTTCCGTACTGACACTAACAAGGTGACGATTTTCAGGCGCGATAAGTCGTCAACCGAATTCCCTCTGAAATCCAAGCAGGATGTGGCGAACGACATTGTTAACGAATGTCTGGCTGGTATTTAGTCATACGTTTTAGATTACTAAAGTAGGAGTTGAAAATGAAAAGGATAATATCTCTGTTTGCTTTTATAATCTGTTTATGTGATATTCAAGCACAGGAACTGAACTGTAAGGTCACTGTGATTCACAACCAGATTCAGGCAACAAACACCAGTGTGTTTGAAACCTTGCAGACTGCCATCACGGACTTTATGAACAACCGTGCTTGGACAGACTTGCAGTTTAAGGATGAAGAAAAGATTGACTGCACGATGAACATCACAGTGAAGCAATATAAGCAGGATGAAAATTCGTTTCAATGTGAACTGCTCTTCCAATTGAATAGGCCGGTCTACAATTCCACTTATAACACCATAGTGTTCAGCAAGCGTGACAACAGTTTCAATTTCACTTACAAGGAATACGACCCGTTGGAGTTCAACATCAACACCATGGACAACCAGCTTACTGCCATGCTCGCATATTATGCATATCTGTTTATAGGGCTTGACCTCGACACATTCTCACCCCTTGGAGGCACGGACGTGCTCAATCAGTGCATGATGGTGGTCAACAATGCACAGTCGATGGGTGACGGCGGATGGAAAGCCTTCGACGACCCACGTAACCGGCATGGCATTATCAACGACTATCTCGAATCTGCCATGCAGCCCTTCCGGCAACTGCAGTACAAATACCATAGACAGGGACTTGACGAGATGTCAAACAATGCCGACCGTGGCCGTACTGCCATCACCGAAGCCATTGAATTGCTCGACGAGGCTCATAAAAGCAAGCCGTTGAGCGAACTGCCGGCGATATTCTCTGACTATAAGCGCGACGAAATAGTAAACGTCTATAAAGGACATGGAACAGAAAAAGAGAAAGAGGCGGTTTATGATATACTCAGCAATATTAATGCTTCGCAAAGTTCGCATTGGGCTAATATAAAGAAGTGATAATCAACAGAGTTTATACTACGGAAAAATAGGGCTGACGCTATGAGGTGTCAGCCCTATTTGTAATATGTAAGTGCGTGTTGAAATAGTTGCAAGTTATTTGAGGTGGTCGTCGAAATAGCGTGTAATGAGTTTGTGAAGATGTACTCGGTCAGTACCCATCATGTTGTGCTCGTCGCCAGGATAGGTGAAGAGGTCGGGGTAGGTGTCGGCATCTATACATGCCCTGAGGAACGAAAGAGTATGTTGAGGCACACAAACCGGGTCGTTACCACCATAGATAATCATAAGCCTGCCTTTCAGATTCTTGGCTTTGTTCAGACAACTTGAAGCGCGATAGCCTTCAGGGTTCGACTGAGGAGTTTCCATATAACGCTCACCATACATCACCTCATAGAATTTCCAGTCGATGACAGGACCGCCTGCTACTCCCACCTTGAATACATCAGGATAGGTGGTCATCAAACTCGTCGTCATGAAACCTCCGAAACTCCATCCATGAACTCCGATGCGGTCGGAATCCACGTATGGCAGCGACTTCAGAAAATCCACTCCTCTCAACTGGTCCTTCATCTCAACTTCTCCAAGATGTCGGAAAGTGGCCTGTTCGAATTCCAAGCCACGATGTTCGCTGCCTCTGTTGTCAAGGCAGAACATCACATAGCCTTGCTGGGCCATCCAGATGTCCCAACCGCGGGCGCCCCAGTGACGGCTGGCGTCGATATTGTGGGCATGAGGACCGCCATATACATAAATCACGGTAGGATATTTCTTCGACGGGTCGAAGTCGGTTGGCAATATCAGGCGATAATAAAGGTCGGTAACACCATCGTCTGCCTTGATTGTACCTACTTTTATCTCCGGAACCTTGAAATTGTCCCATGGATCCATGGAATCAACGAAGGTGGTGCGGTTGCCGGTTGAGGTGTTCACGATATCCTGCCTATGAGCCACTTCTCCTTCAGGATTCGACCAACTGTCCATTGCAAATGCACCTGAAGCCGATAGAGTAGGGGAGTGCCAGCCGCTTGTCTCGCCAAGCGCTTTCCGATTGCCTTTCATGTCAACTGAATAAAGCGCACAGCCTATAGGGTCGGACTCATTGCTCGTGTATAAGATAGTCTTGTCTTTTTTGTTGAATCCCAACATGCTAATTACCTCGAATTTGCCTGAAGTGAGCTGCTTCTCGAGCGATGCGGTTGTGCTGTTCAGCTTGTAAAGATAGAGATGGAGGTAACCGTCCTGACGGGTTTGATAAATAAAACGGTTGCTGTCCCACGGCAGGAATTCAATAGGATGCAGAGGCTCCACATATTTGCTGTTGCTGTCTTTCAGCAGGGTAGCCACAAACTTGCCTGTCTCTGCGTTGTAGGCGTCGAGTTTGGCATTCTTCTGAGCGCGGTCGAGTTCAATCAGATAGAGGGTTTTTCCGTCGGGGTTCCATGAGATGTTCGTGAAATAGCGGTCGGTAGGGTCGCCGGCATCGAGATAGACAGTTGTGCCTTTCTCAACATCATATATGCCTATAGTCACCTTATGGCTCGTTTCGCCTGCCATTGGATAATGGTCGGGCTCATAGGTGGCACATCTGCTGCCATCCCCATTTTTACCATATTGAATGTTTACCTGAGGATATCTGCTCACCATGCTCTGATCCATCCTGTAGAATGCCAGACGAGTGCCTTGTGGATTCCAGAACAACCCTTTTTCAATGCCGAATTCATCACGGTGAACCGACTGACCATATACCAGGTCCTTGCTTCCATCGGTGGTCAGCTGAACGGTGCCGTCTGAAGTCCTGACATAGATGTTGTTGTTCTTTACAAACGCCAGATTGCGAGAACTGCTGCTCCATTCGCTCGCCTGTGCGTCTGATTCTCGCTCCTGAACCCAAACCACCTTCTTCTCTTTCCAGTCGACTAATGCGCATTTGTTGTTGAACTCGAGCATCACCAACGGCTTGTCGGCATAGGGGAATGTGGCGTAGTGGAAATGCGACGCACGCATGTTTACTGTGCTGAGAACAGCGTTGATTTCCGACAAGGAGAACAGACGTACGCCTTCTGAAAGCCTTTCGGACTGGTTGACCAGACGGCATTCGCCTGCGTCGAGTTCAACACATTGGTCACCCCACCATTCGGTGTATTGCCGCTTGGCTACTGAACTCTGGTAATAACTCGAACCTCCGGGAATGAGGTCCTCAATAGTGAAGTCCCTCTTTATCTTTGCTCTGATGTTTTGTTGGTTTTGTGCCATGATGTCCACATGTAACGCAATCAATGCGATTGCAAGAATTGACAGTTTTTTTCTCATAAATAATATATTGACAAAACTTTATAAGTTATAAATTTTTTCTTACCCATCCCGACATGAATTTGCCGTAGCTTCATTCATGACTTGGCAGTGTGAAACGTGATGTCACAACAGGATTCTCGAGCATTTTTAATGGGTTTAGAATACAAATGTAGTGCTTTTAAATACAATCATCAAATATTTATCCAAAAAAGATTATCCGAAACGGATAAAAAGATTTTTCGCAGGAATATGATAAATAAAATTCATTTTTTTAGGCTTTTCAAATATTTTTTGTTAGTTTTGCCTGAAATAGATGAAAAATACCTGACTTTTTTGATTCTAAGACAAAGGTGAATTAACATATTGACTTTCCAAAGTTATATTTTTTAATAATTTATTGTTAACAAAATTCAAACGATTATGAAAAAGTATTTATCGGAACTTATTGGTACTTTTGTACTTACATTCTTGGGCTGTGGCGCAGCAGTCAGTCTTAACTGTGGTTCTGACACAGCATCAGTAGTGGGCACCGCATTAGCTTTCGGTCTCACAGTAATTGCCATGGCATATACCATAGGTGGAATATCCGGATGCCACATCAATCCTGCTATCACTCTCGGCGTGTTGGTTAGCGGCAGAATGAGTGTGAAAGACGCTGTCGGCTATTGGGTAGGACAGTTCATCGGAGGTATATTGGCGGCTGCATGCCTATACCTCATCGTTGACGGTATGGCTGATCCGGTATTGGCACAAGGTACGCACACTGGAGCCAATGCATGCGCTGGGTCTGTCACTCAAGGACTGGTGGTGGAAATCATCCTTACTTTCCTCTTTGTGCTCGTAGTTCTTGGTGCAACATCAAAGACCAACGGAGCAACAAACAACTTTGCCGGACTGGCTATTGGTCTGACCTTGATTCTCATCCACCTTGTGGGAATTCACTACACCGGCACTTCAGTCAACCCGGCTCGTTCGGTTGGACCTGCATTGTTCGAAGGTGGCAAGGCGTTGTCTCAGGTATGGGTATTCATTGTAGGACCGTTCGTCGGAGCACTCATCGCTGCATGCTGCTGGAAGGTGATAAGCCTCGACAAAGAATAACACTTTGCATTTGACATAAAAAAACACATCCTCATTTCAACGAGGATGTGTTTTTTATTATGTTTAAACCGAATCAAAAAAACCGATTTGGGTTTAAGTGCTTACTTAATCAATCCTTGTGCGCTGTGTATCTGCACGCTTGTGTGACGTCTTGAAGGATGAGCCTTAACTCTGTTGTATTTGCTGAACGGCATGAGCTGACTGGTCTTCTTAGCCTTTGTCTTGCGTGCCTTTGTCCATGCTAAATCACCCTCATCCTCTACATTAGGAATGCCATTGTAGGTACCGGTCACTTTCTTGCCGTTTTCTGTCAGAAGATTGAACTGTACAATCAGTTTGTCACCATCGTGCGATACTTCAATTGTTCCGTCGGTGATAAGGCCGGAGCGACCGTAAACGTAGGAACCTTCGGATTTCACAACCTCGTCAACATAAGTTCCCCACCATTGATAATCCTCCTCGTCTTCGTCCCAATAAACGAATCCAGGCTGGAATGTATTCTCCTCAAATTCTTCAAGTTCTGCAACACGGAAAGTGCCGTTGAGAAGATTCAGGTTAGGGTCATCGCTGTAGTCGGTATAGAGGTCGAGAGTGAGGATGTCACCTGTGCTGTTTACATAGCCGTCAGAGTCGAAAGTCACATTATATAATTTCATATAATAGTTGCCAAGCAGGCTTTCTGTGAAGTTGTAGAAGAAACAATCCATGTCGGTCATTGTTCCGAGATTCACGTCCTTGGTGTATGGCTCGTATGGATTTTCGTCACCTCCGCCTCCACCGTTTTCTTCGGTGCAGTCAACAACCGTAACACTTCCGTTGTATGTAGCTATAACCTGGCCTGCTGAATGGGTCTTGTCATTGTTGTCATAGTAGAACACATCAACGTCGGCTGTAATGCTGTATTTACCGTTTGACGACTTCTTGATGGTAAGGGTGCCGTCGTCTATGAAATAGTATTCAGACTCTGACTCACCGCTTGGCCATACTTCAAGCCATGAACTGTATTGGTCGTCGGAATTGAGACCGTTGTAGAGGGTAAACGAGTTTCTTGTGTTGCCGTTGGCTTTAAAGGTTCCTTCTGGCAGAACAAGGTTCTTCGTGTCGCTCAGCAGTTTTTCGCTGATGGCAAGCATGATGCTGTTGCCTACGCCAGTGAGGTCGCCGTTGTCGTCAACAGTGCCTTGGGTGAGCTGAACGAGATAGACTCCTGTGCCGTAGCCAAGATGGTCGCCATAATAGCCTGCCCAACAGTCGTTGGCTTTAAAGGTGTAGGCTTCTTGCTCTGGATCACCGCCATTGCCGCCTCCTCCGTTACGGCGAGGGTCTGGGTCGTCTTTACCACACGACATCATGCCGAATGTCAGTACAATGCCGAATAAAAGATAAAATGCTTTTTTCATAATCAATTCTGTTTTTGGTTGTTAAGGTTTTATAATTATTCTTTATTCTTTATTTTTATGATATTAAACTTTTATTTAGCTATAAGATGAAAATCTAATTCTTTGATTTTAAAGTCTTTCTGTGACTATGTGTTCATGTGTCCAAGAATTATGGAAAAACAGTGTCTCACTTGTTGAACTCCCCGGCTTTCACCAGATATTCAGCTATTTGAACGGCATTGAGCGCAGCGCCTTTCTTTATCTGGTCGCCTGAAAGCCATAGGGTGATGCCGTTCTCATTAGCAAGGTCTTTCCTCACACGTCCTACGTATACGTCGTCCTTGCCGGCTGTAAACAGAGGCATCGGATATTTCTGATTTTCAGGTTCGTCGATAAGGGTGACACCTGAAGCATTAGAAAGAGCGTCCTGCACATCCTTCACCTCAAGTGGTTGCTCTGTCTCAATCCATACTGCTTCACTATGTGCTCTGAGAGATGAAATCCTTACGCACATGGCTGAACAGCGGGCGTCGGTATGCATGATCTTTCGAGTTTCGTTGAACATCTTCATCTCTTCTTTCGTGTAGCCGTTGTCCTGGAATACATCGATTTGAGGAATCACGTTATAGGCGAGCTGATAAGCGAATTTGTTGACAGTTACCGGCTTTCCCTCCATCAGCTCCTTGTACTGCTGCTGAAGTTCCTGCATGGCTGCAGCACCGGCGCCACTGGCACTCTGATAACTTGCCACGTGGATGCGGGTGATATGGCTCAATTGCTCTATTGGCTTTAAAACCACAACCATCATGATTGTAGTGCAATTAGGATTTGCGATGATGCCTCTCGGACGCGTCAGTGCATCTTCCGCATTGCATTCCGGCACTACCAAAGGCACATCGTCGTCCATTCTGAACGCACTCGAATTGTCAATCATCACTGTGCCGAAACGGGTGATGTCTTCGGCATATTCCTTTGAAGTGCCGGCACCTGCCGACGTGAATGCTATATCGATGCCTTTGAAATCGTCGCCATGTTGGAGCAGCTTCACTTCATATTCTTTACCACGGAACTTGTATTTTCTTCCCGCACTGCGATGTGAACCGAACAAAACCAGCTCATCTATAGGGAAATTACGCTCGTCAAGCACTTTCAGAAACTCTTGTCCAACGGCTCCGCTGGCTCCTACTATTGCTACTTTCATAAGTCTTTCGTTTTTTTTCTGCATAAGCAATTGAACACTCACTCATGCTCCGTTATAACTTCAAATTATCTGCAAAATTATGAATTTCTTTTGAGTTTTACTGCATAATTCGAAGATTTTCTTTAACTTTGCCACATAAATAAGGCAAAACTACCTTAAAACCAATATTATGGGTGCTTCTTGACGCATCCCACCCTCCGACGCTATATGGACTCAATCACTCAATACTTACATCTGCCTATCACCGACAACACACTGGTGTTTACTATAGTGCTGGGAATCATATTCCTCGCGCCGCTGATTTTTCCAAAGCTGAGAATTCCGCATCTCATCGGTATGATTGTGACGGGAGTGCTGATAGGGGAAAACGGGTTTAATGTGATTGAATGGAACGAGGGCTGTGCCTTGTTCGGGAAAATCGGCATTTTCTACATTATGTTTCTTGCCGGATTGGAAATGGATCTGGCGGGATTGAAACAAAACCGCACTCGTGGCATTGTGTTCGGAATGTTCACGTCGTTAATCCCTTTCGCTTTCGGATATGTGGCTGGAATAATGTTTTTGGGATATAGCCAGATGGCATCACTGCTTTTGGCTTGCATCATGGCATCCCACACCCTTGTAGCTTATCCTATAGTAGGACGGTATGGACTGAGCAGGCACAGGAGCGTGCAGATGGCAGTGGTAGGAACCGTTTTCGCTTTGCTTTTCGCACTTATCGTGCTGGCTACTGTCTCGGGAACATTCACTGGCGACGGAGGTTTGGAATTCTGGATGTGGTTCATACTCAAACTCATGGCATTCCTCCTTGTCCTCTTCCTTGTTATGCCGAAAATCATACGCCTGTTCTTCAAAAAGGTGTCCGACTCGTCCATTCAATATGTGTTCGTTCTTACCATGATGTTTGTGTCGGCGGTTGTGGCTGATATTTGCGGACTTGAGGGCATTTTAGGCGCCTTCCTGAGCGGATTGGTGTTCAACAGGTTCATTCCGCATTCCAGCCCGTTGATGAACAGGGTGGAATTCGTGGGAAACGCAATTTTCATTCCGTTCTTCCTGTTGGGAGTGGGAATGATAGTCAACATAAAGCCTTTATTCACTTCTGTTTCTGCTATCATCGTGGTGGGGGTTCTTGTCGTTGCAGGAACTCTTTCGAAATATCTCGCAGCTTTCTTCTCGAGCAGGATATTCAAGATGAGTTCACCGGGAAGACTGATGCTGTTCGGACTGAGCGAGGCACATGCTGCCGGAGCATTGGCTATGGTGATGGTGGGAAGGGCGCTGACCTATCCCGACGGGTCGCCATTGATGAACAATGACGTGCTCGATGGAGTGGTGGTTATGATTCTGCTGTCATGCATCATCAGCTCTATTTGCACAGAACAGGCGGCTAAAAAACTCAAATTGTCGATTGAGGATGATGTCGACAAATCCAATCTTCCTTGGCTCGACGATGAGAAACTGCTGGTTCTGGTAAAACGTGAGAAGACTATTCCCGGACTGGTGTCGACTGCCATCATGATGCGCAATATCGAACTCAATCGCGGAATCATATGCCTGAATCTGGTGGGTGATTCCGACGACCCTAAATCCACTAATCTGCAAGACAGCAAGATGGTGCTGTCGCAAGCGGAGCGAATATGCGTGTCGGCAAATGTGAAGGTGCAGATTCAGAGTCGTTTGGCTTCGAATATGATCAACGGTGTGGTACACGCATTCAGAGAGAACGACGCTTCTGAGATGTTGGTTGGACTTCATGTGAAAAGTGGAGGCGATTCCAGCCTTATTGGCACTTTTACCGAGCAATTGGTGAAAAGTATTGACAATCAGATTACAATTGTCAATTATGTGATGCCTTCAAACACCATTCGCCGGATTGTGGTGGCTGTGCCTGAAAACGCCGAATATGAAAGCGGGTTCAGAAGATGGGTGGAGCGCCTGTCAAGATTGGCCACTGAAATCGGTTGCCGAATCGTGTTCAATGCTACAGAACAGGCATGCAACCGAATCATGCACTACGTGCAGCAATACCACAGGAACTTGAGGGCGGAATACAAATTGTTCTCAATGCACGAGGGAATAGAACAGTTGGTGGACATGGTGAATCCCGACCATCTGCTCGTAATCATTACAGCACGCTCCGGCACAATCAGTTATCACGGACATGTCAATAAGATGATGGGAAAAATCAATAAATATTTCGCTGACACCAGCCTCATGATTATTTATCCAGAACAAAGCGGACAGACTAATGAAACCACATTCGCCGATCCGCATAGGGCTGAACGGGTTGAAACGTCCAGAATCGGCAGATGGCTCTCTAAATGGGTGAGCAAAATGGGGTAGGCAATGCATCATACAATGCAGTGTTCAGACGAAATTAAACATAACGATTATGATAGACTTAAAAGATATAAGAAAAAGTTTTGGTACACTTGAAGTCCTAAAAGGCATAAGCATGCATGTGGACAAGGGCGAGATAGTAAGTATTGTGGGACCAAGTGGTGCGGGCAAAACAACCTTACTCCAGATTATAGGAACACTCGACAGGGCGAGTGGAGGAACGGTCTGCCTAAATGGAGTGGATGTCACAAAGATGAAGGACCGCGAATTGTCGAAATTCCGCAATCTCCACTTGGGTTTCGTTTTCCAGTTTCATCAGTTGCTGCCCGAATTCACTGCTTTGGAAAATGTGATGATTCCTGCGATGATTGCCCGCAAACCCACAAAAGAGGCTCGGAAGCGGGCAATGGAATTACTGGAATTCCTGGGTATGCAAGACCGCATCAACCACAAGCCGAACGAATTGTCGGGAGGAGAGAATCAGAGGGTGGCAGTGGCAAGAGCACTTATAAACAATCCGGAGGTGATTCTTGCTGACGAACCGTCGGGAAGTCTCGATTCGGCTAATAAAGCGGAACTGCATCAACTCTTTTTCGACTTGAGGGACAAATTCCATAACACCTTCGTCATCGTTACACATGATGAGGAACTGGCAAAACTGACCGACCGCACCATTCATCTTAAAGATGGTGAAATTTGTAGTGACTAATCAATAAAAATAATTCGTAAATGATACGTTTGGGAAAACACAACAAGATGGAAGTGCTGAGAGAAGTGGATTTCGGCATGTATCTCGATGGAGGCGACGTGGGCGACATACTCTTGCCTAAACGCTATATACCCGAGGGAACAAAGGTGGGCGATACAATCGACGTGTTTCTCTATCTCGACAGCGAAGAGCGACTCGTCGCAACTACCGAAACACCATTGATTGAAGTCAACCAGTTTGCTTGCCTGGAAGTGAAATGGGTGAATGAATATGGAGCATTTCTCGACTGGGGGCTGATGAAGGATCTCTTCTGTCCGTTCAAGGAGCAGAAGATGAAAATGCAACAGGGACGAAAATATGTGGTGTATTGCTATATTGACCCGGTGACCTACAGAATCGTAGCGTCGGCAAAAGTGGATAAATTCCTTTCCGACGAAATGCCGTCATATGCCAGCGGACAACCTGTGGATATCATTGTCTATCAGAAAACCGACCTGGGAGTGAAAGCCATTGTCGACGGACGCTATAGAGGACTGTTATTCTCAAACGAGATCTTCCAGCCAATCCATATCGGCGACAGCATGACCGCCTATGTGAAGCATGTGAGGGAAGACGGAAAAATCGACTTGAAACTGCAACGGTATTTTGGGAAGAAACGCATAGTATCGTTCAGCGAACAATTGCTCCAGCATATAAAATCGTGCGATGACGGGTTCTGTAATCTTCACGACAAGTCGGATGCTGAAGATATATACAACACATTCGGTGTGAGCAAGAAAACATTCAAGCGTGGAGTGGGCGACCTCTATAAGCATGGACTTATCACTCTGGAAGAGAATGGCATACGGCTCACTCCCAAGGGTGCTGCGATGGGTGTTGAGGATTAACGGCAATAGGATAAGGCTATGGAAGAACTGCTGCATTACGTCTGGAAACATAAACTTTTCCCACTGGGGGAAATGCGGACCACCCGTGGAAATCTGATTGAGGTGATTAATCCCGGTTTGCACAATCAAGGCTCCGGACCCGATTTCTTCAACGCTAAAATCAAAATCGACGGCCAGCTGTGGGTTGGAAATGTGGAGATTCACGTGAGGGCGTCAGATTGGTTCCGACACCATCATGACGTGGATGATGCCTATTCAAATGTGATTCTGCATGTTGTGGGAATTTCGGATGCCGATGTGCCTTATCCGAATAAATCCGGAAAAATCATTCCACAATTGCAACTCGACGTGCCAGAATATGTGACGACGAACTACGATGCTCTTTCACGAAACGACCAGTTTCCGCGATGCCGCGACGTGGTGTTGTCCTTTCCACGACTTACTGTGCATGCATGGCTTTCTGCATTGCAGGTGGAGCGGCTTGAAGAAAGGAGCACACAGATAAAGGAACGATGGGTGCGACATGGAAAAAATTGGGAGGAGACTTCCTTCGTGACAATCAGCCGTAATTTCGGATTTGGTAAAAATGGCGATGCATTCGAGCGATGGGCTAATTCGTTTCCGCTAATGTCTCTTGGAAAGCATCGTGACTCCCTGTTCCAGATTGAGGCGGTGTTCTTCGGCCAGGCCGGCATGCTCGAAGAACCGCATGATGAATTTGGCGACTATTACGTTCGCTTGCGACAGGAATACAATTTCCTACGCCATAAGTTCTCATTAAAACCCATTGAATCCACAGCTTTCCGATTTATGAGGCTGAGGCCGGAGAACTTCCCGCAAATCCGCCTGGCACAATTGGCAATGCTCTATTTCAAAGGTGGAATGAACTTGGCGAATCTCCTGTCCTGTGCTGATATGCAGGCACTCTATCACTTGTTCGACACATCCGTCAGCGACTATTGGAAGCGCCATTTCACATTTAAGGCTGAAGAGTCGGCCGAGGCCGACAAACGGCTCTCGAAAGCGTCGATTGACCTCATAGCGGTAAATTCCGTTGTGCCGCTGCTCTTCGCTTATGGACGTTATAAAGGTGACGAAGCGCTTTGTGACAGGGCGTTCAACCTCATGGAGGAAATCAAGGCTGAAAATAATAAATACATTCGTGATTGGAAGAATGCAGGCGTAACGTGTACATCGGCTGCCGACTCACAGGCTCTCATGCAACTTTCTACCAAATACTGCGAACCGCGTAACTGCCTGAGGTGCCGTTTCGGATTCGAATACATACGCAAAAACCCTGATTTCCTTGCAAAGGAATCGGAAGAGAAAGATGGTGAACGAGAATGAATGACACATAAATCTGACTGAAATGTAAAAACTTTGATTAACGATTGAAAATCAATGATATCCACTGTTAAACTATTATAAATACGGCCAAAATGCCGTTTTTTTCGTTTTTATTCCGTAACTTTGCAAATTATAGACAACCAAATAGATTCAGATAAAATGAAAATAGCGTTGATAGGCTATGGCAAAATGGGCAAGATGATTGAAAAAATCGCTTTGAGCCGTGGTCATGAGATAGTATGTGTGATTGACATAGATAATCAGGAGGATTTCGAATCGGAAGCGTTTAAAAGCGCTGATGTGGCTATCGAATTTACCGCACCTCATGTGGCGTATGGTAATTATCTGAAAGCCTGGAAAGCGGGTGTGAAAGTGGTTTCCGGTTCCACTGGCTGGCTCAAAGATCATGGCGACGATGTCAGAAAGGCATGTGCCGAGGACGGGAAAACTCTCTTCTGGGCTTCCAATTTCAGTGTGGGTGTTGCCATCTTCTCTGCGGTAAACAAATATCTTGCAAAGATTATGAACGGATTCCCTCAGTACGAAGTAAGCATGGAGGAAGTACACCATATCCACAAACTCGACCATCCGTCGGGCACTGCCATTACATTGGCGGAAGGTGTGATTGAACAGCTCGACAGGAAAAGCGGTTGGGTTGTGGGAGAAGTGCATAATCCGGACGGTACAGTTGACGGAAGCAAGAACCAGCCGTCCGACATGATGAGAATCGACAGCATCAGACGCGGAGAAGTTCCCGGCATCCACTCCATCACGTATGACTCGCCTGCCGACTGCATCACCATCACTCATGATGCTCATTCAAGAGAAGGATTCGCTCTCGGCGCAGTACTGGCGGCGGAATATACTAAAGACCATGAAGGACTGCTGTCGACCGACGACCTCTTCAAGTTCTAAAAGATGCGGCGTTTCAACCGACTAATCAGGAACCATCTGAACTCAATTTTAAAATAAAAAAAAATATACAATAATGGGACTATTTTCAAGTAAACCGGATTATTCCAAGATAAAGACCCGTAAGGTCAAGGAAAAAGAGGAAAAAGAAAAAAAACAGCGCCCCGAATGGGTGAAATGGGTGAAGTTTGGTGTTGTTGCCGTGCTTTGGCTCTTGTTCATCTACTGGCTTGGAAGCTGGTGGGGACTTCTCGTGCTGCCATTTATATTCGATGTATATATCACGAAGAAAATCAATTGGCAATGGTGGCGTAAGGACGACCAACCGGTTAGTAATTTCATAATGAGCTGGGTCGACGCAATTGTGTTTGCACTCGTGGCAGTGTATTTTGTCAACAACTTCTTCTTCCAAAACTATAAAATACCTTCATCATCGCTCGAAAAGTCGCTGCTTACTGGCGACTATCTGCTCGTGAGCAAACTATCCTACGGACCGCGAATCCCGATGACGCCGCTCACCATGCCACTCACACAGCATACACTGCCGGGGCTGAACTGCAAGAGCTACATAGAATGGCCGCAATGGGAATATCGCCGGGCAAAAGGATTCGGAAATGTGGAGTGGGGAGATATCGTAGTGTTCAATTATCCCACTGGCGACACCGTGGCGGTGAATTTCAACAACGACCTCTACTCGCTTTGCTATGAACTCGGTATGCAGAGCTATTATGAGAGCGACCAGACTCAACTGATAAATCATGACTCCACCACCGTCGGGCAGATTGAATTCTTCAATAAAATCTACGGCAGAGGCATGGAAATCGTGAAATCCAATCAGAATCAGTATGGTGAAATCATCACTCGTCCGGTTGACCGTCGCGAAAACTATGTGAAACGATGTGTGGGTCTGCCTGGACAGACATTTGAAATACGCGACAAGGTAATCTACGTGAATGGAGAGAAGAAGCCACAGCCGGAACTGGTCCAGTTCAATTATCGTGTCTACACTAAGGACCATCAGATCCTCAGCGACAAGATATGCGCAGACCTTGGTATCTCCGACGAGGACAAGGCACACGTGCTTGACAACAACAACGGAATGCCACTCACCTTCCAGGCTAAGGCTGCGCTGGAGAAGATGACCGATGTGGTAGATAGTATCGTGGAAGTGAAGGACGGATATTTCGGCAATCTCTATCCACTCGACCACGACTACGGATGGACCCGCGACAACTACGGACCGATTGTCATTCCGGCTAAGGGAATGGAAATCGAACTGAATATGGAGAACATATGCCTCTACGAAAGGCCTATCCGCACCTACGAAGGCAACAAACTGGAGATCAAGCGCGACGGAATCTATATCAACGGTCAGAAAACCAACAAGTATAAGTTCAAGATGGACTACTACTGGATGATGGGCGACAACCGCCATAATTCGGCCGACTCCAGATACTGGGGATTTGTGCCTGAAGACCACATCGTGGGCAAACCGCTGTTCATTTGGCTGTCGGTTTCTCCGGATTCCAATCCTGAAGCCAAGACTTATCGATGGAACCGCCTCTTCAAGTGGGTGGGCGACATAAAATAAGCCTTCTCTTTCAAGGTCTTTCTTTCGCAAAACATTAACATTATGTCGAGAATACTCCTCTCTACCGCTTATCTGCCGCCAATTCAATGGTTCACGAAATTGGTGGCGGACGAGCGTGTGTACGTGGAGCATTGGGAGAGTTATCATAAGCAAACCTACAGAAACCGGTGCAGAATCGACTCGCCAAACGGAGCAATCGCACTGACACTCCCTGTGGAGAAGCCCGATAACGGCTCACGACTCGTGAAGGATATGAAAATCAGCGACCACGACGACTGGAGAGACAAGCATTGGCATGCCTTGGAATCGTCGTATTTCAATTCTCCTTTCTTCGAATTCTATCAGGACGACTTCCGGCCGTTCTACGAAAAAAAATATGAATATCTCGTGGATTTCAACGGAGAACTTATCCGCAAGTGTATGGAACTGATAGGATTGCAAACAGAATTGATCCCTACCGACGAGTTCCTCGATCCCGATGATGCGGACAGTTCGGAATGGAACGACCTGCGGCAGGTTATCTCGCCTAAAGTGGACGTGAAGGAAGATCCGGAGTTTGTCGTAAAGCCTTATTATCAGGTGTTCGACCAGGGTAGTGGATTCAAACCCAATCTCAGCATCATCGACTTGATATTCAATCTCGGACCTGAAAGCATTCTCTACTTAAAATCCCTTGTCTTAAAGCACTGATGCGCCTATGAATAAGATTGTCCGCACAAGCCTCTTCCTCCTTTTATCGCTGCTGACGCTTTCGGTTTCGGCTCAACGCCTCACTCCCGACCAGACTGGCGGCATCTATTATGCCTATCCTGTGGTTGAGGCACAGCGCATCGACGTGCCCGACGGACTGCGGGTGTTCTATATATCCCACTACGGGCGGCATGGCTCCAGATGGGTTACTGGCTACTCACGCTATAAGTATGTGATGAAGCCCTTCTCCAATGAGGACAACCTCACGGAATTCGGGAAGGACATAAAACGCCGACTGGTGAGAATCATGCGCAACGCCCGCCACAATGCCGGACAGCTGACAGCCTTGGGGGCGCAGCAACACCGACAGATAGCCAGACGCATGGCTGAAAACTATCCGGAGGTGTTTGCACAAGGGGCAGAAGTAACCGCCCAGTCGAGCACCGTCAGGCGGTGCAAGGCATCGATGCATGCCTTCTGCGAGGAATTGAGGACAATATTTCCGAATATGAAAGTTCCGGAGTCCACCAAGAAGAAATACATGGCATATATCAGCTACGACAGTCCGGAACTCACGGCATTGAGACGTCGCACCAAGAGCCAGCCTAAGATAAACACCGACCGTTTCCTCTCAGCATTGTTTATCGACAAGTCGGTGGTGGACAATCCGCCACAGTTCCTATATGAATTTCATTCCATTGCGTCCGACATGCAGGATGTGCAGATGGGTGAAACCCTCTGGGACGCACTTACTTATGAGGAGATGATGTCGGTGCATGATTCGAATAACGAGCGTATGACCATCTGCCATGGGGTGGACGACCGCAACCATGACATCCCTGCACGCTCGGTTCTCTCGCTTTGGAATCATATCGCATCAGTGGCGGATGACTATATCGCTGAAAATAAGCACGGAGCATCACTCCTTTTCGGTCACGACACTCCGCTCTTCCGACTCCTCTCTCTCCTCCGCCTCTCGCTGCCCGGCACTGGCATGGAGGACATCATTCCTATGGCCGCCAACCTTCAGATCATTTTCATGAAGGACTCTGAAGGCGGAGTATATGTTGCTTTCCTCCACAACGAAAAGCAGCAATTCCTACCTCTTGAGCCTGTCTTCCCCGGAATCTACCGATGGGAAGATGTAAAGCGGCATGTTGGCCGATTGTATGATTAATTTATATATCACAAACCTTATCTTATTATTTGCGGTATTTTTTTTCACTTACTACTTTATTTCGATTCATACGCCCATTAATTATTCAGAAAATACGAAACAAAACAGTAAGGAGAGACCTATAACGACTTTGTGAGAAGAGCTGCAACAAATGCCATCGGAAAGGAAGTTAAGGTTTTCAACTTGGAAGATAATATGGATATTTGATGTTTGAATGAAATTACAAACGAAGATGTGGCTCGCCTGCGGAAATACTTCCGTGCTTGGCAATATTTTGTTAATTGGGGATAACAATATGAAAAATGTTTGTTTTTCTCCACATAGTTATCTTAATATTGAGATTTTTCAGTACCTTTGTGGCAAATTATTAAATTGGGGATTTTATTTCCTCAATATTATGGCAAAAGACAAGTATGACGCAGAGCGAAGAGATACTGGAGCAAGGACTGATAAAGACCCTGACGGAAATGAGCTACGAGTACGTTTCCATCAAGGAGGAAGAGAACT
>ERZ842401.179-NODE-179-length-85416-cov-47.424655_pt1 | contig 85416 bp, 64 predicted proteins | sample MGYA00521270_ERZ842401 | MGnify/ENA primary metagenome ERZ842401 (study PRJEB31892, sample SAMEA3878208) | bioreactor metagenome | biome: Moose rumen | place: Sweden | collected 2011-10 | study: EMG produced TPA metagenomics assembly of the PRJEB12797 data set...
TACTTGCCGTCGGGCGAGAACTGCGGGTTCTGGTCGTAGCCCACGTTGTTCTTCAGGTTCTCCGGACTGTTGACGGCCTGGACCTTCAGCGTCACGGTGGGGTCAACCTTCGGAGCCACGTAGTCGGCAGGCTTGCAGAGGTTACGGGTCTCACGCGTACCTATATTATATAGATAGATGTCGGAGTCGGTAGAGATGGAGTATTCCAAGCCCGTCTTCTTGCGGCAGGTGTAGGCGATGGTCTTCGAGTCGGGGCTCCAGGCCAGCTGCTCGATGCCACCGAAGGGCTCCATGGGGCATTCGAAGGGTTCGCCATTGAGGATGTCAACGCCGTCGGAGGTGACGGCAAAACCGTCACCAACAGAGAAGACGAACGGGTGCTGGATACTTTCCACATAGTGGTCCCAGTGGCGGTACATGAGGTCGGTGACGCGGCGGCCGGTGGCTTTGGGAAGGTCGTCGGGGTTCTTCTGGATGACCTCGTGGAAGGGGATGCTCTTGAGGATGATGACTTTCGAGCAGTCAGGCGAGAACTTAAAGCCTTCCACCTGACCGTCAGTCTTCGAGAGCTGGCGGCGGTTAGTGCCGTCGGCCTTCATCGCCCAGAGCTCACCGCCACAGATAAAGGCGATGGTCTCGTTGTCGAGCCAAGCAGGGTCGGTCTCGCTCTTGCTGCCGGTGGTCAACTGTCGCTGTCCGCTACCTTTGCTGTCGCTGTTCATCACGCAGATGACCTGACGGCTCTTGTTGGCTTTTACATTGTAATAGCCCACCTGATAGGCCACCTTGCTACCGTCCGGCGAGGCCGCTACGGTGCCGATACGCCCCATGGCCCACAGGGCTTCGGGGGTCATCATGCGACTACTCAGCTTGATGTTACTTTTACCAATCATGTCGTTGTCTTGTGCTTTTGCCGCGCCTAGCACCAGCAGGGTCAGCACGGCCCATGTTAGTATCCGCTTCATGATAAGATATGATTACCTTATTTCTATTTTTTTATTTTATATTTTTTATTTTATATTTTATATTTTATATTTTATATTTTGTATTTAGGCCGCAGGCCGCTTAAGCCGCAGTTCACTTCTTCCTCACTGGGTCGCAGGTCAGGCCGCAGCCCAGTTTCTTGAATATCTTACGGTCTACCTCCGAGAGCATGACGGTGGAGTGGACCTGGCAGCCGCGCAGGTTGGGCAGCTGCTCCAGGGCCAGTCGGCACTGCTCGTCGTCCTTCGACAGCACGCTGAGTGCCACCAGTACCTCGTCGGTATGCAGGCGCGGGTTCTTGCCCCCCAGATATTCTATCTTTGTCTTCTGAACGGGCTCGATGAGACTCTGCGGAATCAGCTTGGCTTCATGGTCGATGCCGGCCAGATGCTTGGTGGCGTTGAGCAGCAGGGCTGCCGAACAGCCCAGCAGGGGCGATGACTTGGCGGTGATGATGGTGCCGTTCTCCAGTTCCATGGCTGACGACGTAAGTCCCGTCAGTTCCTGCTTGGCCTGAGCGGCTACGGTGACGCGTCGGTAGGCGGTGGTAATCTTCGCCTGGTTGAAGAGCATCAGTATCTTGTTGATTTCGCGTTCGTTGTCAATGCCGTCGGCCATCTTGTTGGTGGCGTCATAGTAGCGTCGGATAATCTCGTCGCGGCTGGCATTGCAGCACACCTCGTCGTCGGAGATGCAGAAGCCGACCATGTTAACGCCCATATCCGTGGGCGACTTGTAGGGATTTTCGCCGTAGATGCCCTCAAACAAGGCGTTCAGCACGGGGAATATCTCGATGTCGCGGTTGTAGTTGATAGCTATCTTATCGTAGGCCTCCAAGTGGAACGGGTCAATCATGTTGACATCGTTGAGGTCGGCAGTGGCCGCCTCATAGGCGATGTTTACGGGGTGCTTCAGGGGCAGGTTCCATACGGGGAACGTCTCGAACTTTGCATAGCCGGCACGCACGCCGCGCTTGTTTTCGTTATACAACTGTGACAAACAGACCGCCATCTTGCCGCTGCCGGGACCGGGGGCGGTGACGATGACCAGTTCGCGGGAGGTCTCCACGTAGTCGTTCTTGCCGAAGCCCTCGTCAGAGGCTATCAGTTCCACGTTGTGGGGATAGCCGTCGATGAGGTAGTGGACGTACGAGCGGATGCCCAGACGTTCCAGACGATGGCGGAACTGGTCGGCAGCCTGCTGGCCATTGTAGTGGGTGATGACCACTGAGCCAACCATGAATTCGCGACTCTGGAATTCTTCACGTAAGCGCAGCACGTCCTCGTCATAGGTGATGCCTAAGTCTGCACGTACCTTGTTTTTCTCAATATCCTCAGCGGATACGACGATGACAATCTCCAACTGGTCACGCAACTGCGCCAGCATGCGCAGCTTCGAGTCGGGCATGAAGCCCGGCAGCACGCGGCTGGCATGGTGGTCGTCAAAGAGTTTGCCGCCTAGTTCGAGGTATAACTTTCCGTCGAACTGCGCAATGCGTTCACGGATATGCTGTGACTGTATCTTCAGATACTTCTCGTTGTCAAAACCTATTTTCACTTTGAACTTGGATTTTTGAACGTTGAACTTGATGATTACCGTTTGCGCTGCTGTTGCTGCTGGCGCATAGCGTCGGCCTGCTTCTGCATGGCCTCCAAACGGGCGGCGAGGCCGCTCTGCTTCTTGGGATTGTTCTTGTTGGCCTGGTAGTTGGCTTCCAGAATGGCCAGGAGCTTTGCGTCGTCGGTGGTCTTGCGCAGCGTGTACATGATGGCTGCCGACATGAACAGCGAGACAAAGTAGTAGAAGTTCAGACCGCTGGAGTAGTCGTTGAAGATGAAGAAGAACATTAGCGGCATGAGGTACATCATCCACTGCATCATCTTCATCTGCTCAGCCTGCTGACCCACCATCTGGTCCTTCTGCTGCTGCATGGAGAACCAAGTATAGATGAGCTGTGCGGCACAGAACAGGATGCACGTCAACGACAGGTGGTCGCCGATGCCCCAGATGTTGGTGCCCCATTCCACGATGGGGTCATAGGTCGAAAGGTCGGACATCCACAGGAACGATTCGCCGCGCAGCTGGATGGCGTTAGGTACGAAGAAGAACATGGCCAGCCAGATAGGCATCTGGATGAGCATGGGCAGACAGCCGCTGAGCGGGCTGACGCCGTACTTCGAGTAGAGCGACATCATCTCCTGCTGCTTCTTCATCTGGTCCTCGGGCTTGTCGTATTGCTTGGTGGCCTCCTCGAACTTGGGTTTCAACACGCGCATCTTGGCGGATGACATGTAGCTCTTCTTCACCATGGGGAAGGTGATAACCTTCAGCAGGATGGTGATGAGGATGAGCACGATACCCATGTTGAGGCCAAAGCCTGTGAGCCAGTCGAAGACATAGAGCGTAAACCAGCGGTTAATCCAGCGCAGCAGCCACCAACCGAGGTCGACGAGCTGTTCGAGGTCGAGGTCCTTGCCGAAGGCGCTCTGCTGTTCGACATCCTTGATGAGACGGAAATCGTTGGGACCGATATACATCTCAAATTCTGAGGGTTTGGCACCCGTGGGGTCGAAGGCCGTGGTCATGCGGGCATCGAAATGCTTCAGATAGCCAGAGCCTTTCTCGTCCATCTTGGTAGCCAGCTGGGCACCCTTGTTGAAGTTGTCCTTCGAGATGAAGGCAACGCTGAAGAACTGGTTGCGGAAAGCTATCCAGTCGGTCTGTTCCTCGGTGGTCTCCTCCTGATTGCCTGACTCCGACAGCTTATCGGTGCCGCCCTGGCTCTCCTTATAATAAATAGAGGTGTAGCGGTTCTCAAACGAGTAGCCTTTCTCCTGCTGGCGGCAGTGGTCGGTCCACGCTATCTCCACCTCTTTGTAGGACGGTGCGAAGGTGTTGGCCAGTCCCTGTGCCTGCAGCGTCATGCTGAGCAGGTAGTCCTGTCCCAGACGATAGCGTATGACAAGCTGGCCACCGTTCTGGGCTGCCGCCGTCATGGTGATTGTCGTGTCGCTCATTTCTGAGGGAGTGAAGTAGAGGTCGCGTGTGATGATGTTGTCCTGTTTGCCGGCGAGCAGGAAAGTCAGGTCCTGGTCTTTCTCGTTGAACAGCGTGACGTCGCTAGCTCCGTCAATGCTCTTGAAATCTTTGATGACGGCCTTGCGGATGACACCGCCCTTGGTGTCGAGGGTCAGCTCCAGCTTGCCATTCTTCAGCATGACTTTCTGCGAAGTGCCGCTGAGGGCCTGGCAGAACAGCGCTGTCGAGTCAATGTCAGCACCGGTGACAGAATCGCCTGCCGTTGTGCTTTGCGCTTTTACGGCGTGGGCTGCGGCCTCTTTCTGGGCTTTCGCGGCTTCTTCCTGTTGGACGGCGGCGATGCTGTCCTGTAAACGGGCGGCTTCTATCTGCTCTTCGGAGGGCTGGTTCCACCAACTGAAACCTATCAGTACGACGGCTATCAGAAGGAAGCCGATAAGGGTGTCTCTATTCATGTCTTTTCTGTTTTTATTTCCTGTTTATATAAAATCAAGGTGCAAAGGTACAAAATAAATATGAATAATGAATGATGAATTATGAATTTTTTCGTATCTTTGCAGTCGAATATGAAGTACAAGTACCTTTTTATAGGCATGGTTGCCATGCTGACAACTACAGCCGTTCAGGCGCAGCAACGCTCTGGTAAGGGTGTCAGCGCTGCCGCCAAACAAATCGTGAAAAATTACACCGACTCGTTGGCGGCACTCCGCCACCAGCTGGACAGTATCCAACGTGTGAACGACTCGCTGCGGACCGAGAGTTCGGACGGACGCTTTTTCCGTCTCTTTGCCCCCACGACGTTCTATCATTCCGGTGCCAACCAGATGCTGTCGCTGGCACCCAGGAAGGGAGACGACGTGACAAATGCCGTCGATGCTGCGATGATGAGTCTTTATCTGCGCCGCCCCGACCTGGTGCAGAATACGGAGAGTGCCCTCCGAAAGGTGGGTTCGCTGCGCGATGACGTCAATCAGGAAATGACGCAGCAGGTGGAGCTGGCCGAGAAGGTGGCACCGCTGCCCGAACTGCCCGACGAGGTGGCACCGCTGGAACTGGTGGTGAAGAAACCCAATTTCTGGAAGTTCAAGTTTGACGGCAACCTGCAGTTTCTGCAAAACTACGTGTCCGACAACTGGCACAAGGGCGGCGAGTCCAACTATTCGGCTGTCGGCATCGCCACGATTGAACTGAACTACAACGACAAGGACCGCGTCACCTTCGACAACAAGCTGGAGACCAAACTCGGCATCCAGACGTCGCCGTCGGACACTGTCCATAAGTTCAAGACCAACAACGACCTGTTGCGTCTGACCAGCAAGTTTGGCCTTCAGGCGCACAAGAAATGGTACTATACCTTGCAGCTTCTGGCATATACGCAGTTTGCCCGTGGTTACAAGGCCAACGACCCGACTGTCTATTCCGATTTTATGTCGCCCTTCAACCTGAATGTCGGTCTCGGTATGGAGTATAAGGTGGAAACCAAGAATAAGAACTTGACGGGCAGTCTGAACTTCCTGCCGCTGTCGTTCAACTTCATCTATGTCGGTCGTCAGGACCTGGCGTCGCGTAATGGCATCAAGGGCGACCACCATACCCGTGAGAATTTTGGTTCGAGCTTTACGGCCGACTTGAAATGGAAGTTGGCTGAACAGATACTCTGGAAGACGCGCTTCTATGCCTTCACATCGTATGACCGTGCCCTGCTGGAGTGGGAAAACCAGCTGGAACTGAAGGTGACGAAGTATATCTCGGCCAATCTGTTCCTCTATCCGCGCTTCGACGATGCCAATAACCGTGACGACGATTTAGGCTATTTCCAGTTCCAGGAGTGGAGTTCTATTGGCCTTACATACTCGTTCTGATACGGTGATGTGGAAAAAACAGCACGAAAATTTGGCAGATTGCATCCTATTTCGTATCTTTGCAAAATTGGAATCCATACTAATTAAAGACTAATTCAATATGTTATCACAGCAAGACCTGAAACAGTTGGCTCAGAAGGGTATCTCTGAGCAGCAGATTGAGAGACAGTTAGGAGAGTTTAAGACCGGTTTCCCATTCCTGAAGTTAGAAGCTGCTGCCGCTATCGGCAAGGGCATCGTAGCCCCTGCAGAAGCCGAGCGCAAGCAGTATGTCGAGGCTTGGCAGCAGTATAAGGCCGCCGGCAAGAAGGTGGTGAAGTTTGTGCCTGCCTCGGGTGCCGCCAGCCGCATGTTCAAGGACATGTTTGCCTTCGTCGATGCTGACTACGACGTGCCGACGACAGACTTCGAGAAGAAGTACTTCGACAACATCGAGAAGTTTGCCTTCTATGATGAGTTGGACGCTGCCTGTCAGAAGAACGAGGGCAAGGGTATCAAGGAACTGATAGCTGCCGGTAACTACAAGGCCGTGGCTGCCAACATGCTGAAGTCCGAAGGCCTGAACTACGGTCAGCTGCCGAAGGGACTCCTGCTGTTCCATAGCTATCCCGAGGGACCACGCACGCCGATGGAGGAACACCTGGTAGAGGGTGCCCTCTATGCTGCCAGCAATGGCGAGGCTCACGTTCACTTCACCGTCAGCCACGAGCACATGGAACTCTTCAAGGCCAAGGTAGCCCAGAAGGCCGACCTCTATGCCCAGAAGTACGGCATCAAGTACGATATCAGCTTTTCTGAGCAGAAACCCTCGACGGACACCATCGCTGCCAACCCTGACGGCACACCGTTCCGCAACAGTGACGGCTCGCTGCTCTTCCGTCCCGGTGGTCACGGCGCCCTCATTGAGAACCTGAACGAGATCGAGGCAGACGTCATCTTCGTCAAGAATATCGACAATGTCGTGCCCGATCGTCTGAAGGACGACACCGTCGAGTGGAAGCAGGTTATTGCCGGTGTGCTGGTTACCCTGCAACAGAAAGCCTTCGAATACCTGCGCCTGCTGGATTCCGGCAAATACACCCACGAACAGATTCTCGACATGGTACATTTCGTACAGCAGGATCTGTGCTGCCGCAAGGCTGACATCAAGGAGCTGGAGGATGCCGAACTGGTTATCTACCTGCGCAACAAGCTGAACCGTCCGATGCGCGTCTGCGGCGTCGTGAAGAATGTCGGCGAGCCGGGCGGCGGTCCGTTCCTGACCTACAACCAGGATGGCACGGTGAGCCTGCAGATTCTGGAGTCGAGCCAGATTGACAAGTCGAACAAGGAGTATATGGAGATGTTCACCAAGGGCACGCACTTCAACCCTGTCGACCTCGTATGCGCCGTCAAGGACTACAAGGGCAATGCCTTCGACCTGCCGAAGTATGTAGACCCATCGACAGGCTTCATCTCTCAGAAGTCGAAGAGCGGCAAGGAGTTGCAGGCACTGGAACTGCCTGGTCTGTGGAATGGTGCCATGAGCGATTGGTCGACCGTCTTCGTTGAAGTTCCCCTCTCTACGTTCAACCCCGTGAAGACTGTCAACGACCTGCTTCGCGACCAGCATCAATAAAGACTCGTTGGATAGAAAAATAGAAAAATGTTATAATAAGGCGCAAAAAAGTGATAAATTGTTTGGTGGTTTCACCAGAAATGCGTACTTTTGCAGCCGTTAAACGAAAATAGCAGACAAATGAAGAGTCTTAACCTGATTACCAACATTATTATTATTCGACTGCGTAACAGTAGCCGGAAGTGATGAGGTATTCAGATAATTAAGATAAGTATTAATCATTAAATATGAACGAGCCTTTCTCACTTCCGGGTGCAGAGAGGCTTTTTTGTGTTATCATTCGAAATACCAACACATAGAAACAATAAAATAAAAAAGAAAAAGAGATGAGTGACAGATTGTTTATTTTCGACACGACACTGCGCGATGGTGAGCAGGTGCCTGGATGCCAACTGAATACGGTAGAGAAGATTCAGGTGGCCAAGGCCTTGGAGCAGTTGGGGGTGGACGTGATTGAAGCAGGATTCCCCGTGTCGAGTCCGGGCGATTACCAGAGTGTGATTGAGATTTCGAAGGCTGTCACGTGGCCTACCATCTGTGCACTGACGCGTGCCGTAGAGCATGACATTGACGTGGCTTTCGAGGCGCTGCAGTATGCCAAGCACAAGCGTATCCATACGGGTATCGGTACGAGCGACGAACACATCAGGTACAAATTCAATTCTACCCGTGAGCAAATCCTGGAACAGGCCGTTGCCGCCACGAAGTATGCCAAGCGTTTTGTGGACGATGTGGAGTTCTATTGTGAGGATGCTGGCCGCACCGACAACGAGTATCTGGCGCAGGTCGTCGAGGCCGTTATCAAGGCAGGTGCTACGGTTGTCAATATCCCTGACACCACGGGCTACTGTCTGCCCTCTGAATACTTCGAGAAAATCAAGTACCTCAAGGAGCATGTCGACGGCATCGATGCCTGCATCATCTCCACCCACTGCCACAACGACCTCGGCATGGCCACAGCCAATACGCTGAACGGTGTGCTGGCGGGTGCCCGTCAGGTGGAGGTGACCATCAACGGTATCGGTGAGCGTGCCGGCAATACGTCGTTGGAGGAAATCGCCATGATTCTGAAATGTCATAAAGACATTGATATCGAGACGAATATCAATACGACAAAGATTTATCCCACCAGCCGTATGGTGTCGAGTCTGATGAACATGCCCGTACAGCCCAACAAGGCCATTGTGGGTCGCAATGCCTTTGCCCATTCCAGCGGCATCCATCAGGATGGCGTGTTGAAGAATGTCCACACATACGAGATTATTGACCCCAAGGATGTGGGCATCGATGTTGACGGCATCGTGCTGACGGCTCGTTCGGGACGTGCGGCCCTGAAGCACCGCCTGATGATAAACGGCGTAGACGTGAGTGACGAACATAAGATAGACAAGATATATGAGCAGTTCCTCGTGCTGGCCGACCAGAAGAAGGAGGTGACGGATGCCGACGTGCTGATGCTGGCTGGTGCTGACACGTCGGAGACACATGCCGTGAGACTCGACTTCCTGCAGGTGACCACCGGCAAGGGCGTGAAGTCGGTAGCCTCCATCGGACTGGACATCAGTGGCCAGAAGTTTGAGGCTGCAGCCAGTGGCAACGGTCCTGTGGACGCTGCCATCAAGGCCCTAAAGAAGATTATCATGAAGCAGATGACGCTGAAGGAGTTTACCATTCAGGCCATCTCGAAGGGCTCCGACGATGTGGGTAAGGTTCACATGCAGGTAGAGCACAACGGCAGTCTCTACTATGGTTTCGGTGCCAATACCGACATCGTGACGGCTTCCGTGGAAGCATATATCGATTGTATCAATAAGTTTAGGGTTGAGAGTTGAGAGTAAGGTTTAGAGTTTAGGGTTTAGAGTTTAGAGTTTAGAGAAAGATTGTTATGAACACCTTATTTGATAAGATATGGGACAAGCACGTCGTGCAAGTCGTTGATGACGGTCCCACACAGTTATATATTGACAGGTTGTACTGTCACGAGGTGACGTCTCCGCAGGCCTTCGACGGTATGCGCGAACGTGGATTGAAGTGTTTCCGGCCGGGAAAAATCTACTGCATGCCCGACCATAACACGCCGACGCACGACCAGGATAAACCCATCGAAGACCCTGTGTCGAAGGCGCAGGTGGACACATTAGAAAAGAACGCACGCGAGTTTGGACTGACGCACTACGGCATGATGTCGAAGGACAATGGCATCATCCACGTGGTAGGTCCTGAGAAAGGCTTGTCGTTGCCGGGCATGACCATTGTCTGTGGCGATTCGCACACCTCGACGCATGGCGCTATGGGTGCTGTGGCTTTTGGCATCGGCACCTCGGAGGTCGAGATGGTGATGGCTTCTCAGTGTATATTGCAGCAGAAGCCCAAGTCGATGCGCATCAGCATCAACGGCACTTTACAGAAGGGTGTGACAGCCAAGGACGTGGCGCTATACCTGATGGCGAAACTGACCACCAGCGGTGCCACGGGTTACTTTGTTGAATATGCTGGTGATGTCATCACCGCATTGTCGATGGAAGGTCGCCTGACACTCTGCAATCTCTCTATCGAGATGGGTGCCCGCGGTGGTTTCATTGCTCCCGACGAGACGACCTTTAATTATATAAAAGGTAGGGAATATGCCCCGAAGGGTGCCGACTGGGACAAGGCTGTCGCCTATTGGCAGACTTTAAAGAGCGGCGACGATGCCGTCTTCGATAAGGAACTGGTTTTCGATGCTGCCGACATTGAACCCCGCATCACCTATGGTACCAATCCCGGCATGGGCATCAGCATCACAGAGAATATCCCGACAGAGGGCGATGCCAACTTCGGGAAAGCCCTGCAGTATATGGGCTTTCAGGCTGGCGAGTGCCTGCTGGGGCATCCCATCGACTACGTCTTCCTGGGTGCCTGCACCAACGGTCGCATAGAAGACTTCCGTGCCTTTGCCTCTATCGTCAAGGGAAGACGGAAGGCTGACAACGTAGTAGCTTGGCTGGTGCCCGGCTCATGGACTGTTCGCCAACAAATAGAGGAAGAAGGTCTTGACAAGGTGTTGGCCGAAGCCGGCTTCGAGATTCGTCAGCCTGGCTGCTCGGCCTGTCTGGCCATGAACGACGACAAAGTGCCTGCGGGCAAGTATGCCGTCTCTACCTCGAACCGCAATTTCGAAGGTCGTCAGGGCCCCGGTAGCCGCACCATATTGGCATCGCCTTTGGTGGCCGCTGCCGCTGCAGTAACAGGAGTAATAACTGACCCACGTGAACTATTATGAAACAGAAATTCAATATCATCACATCGACTTGCGTGCCCCTGCCGTTGGAAAATGTCGATACCGACCAAATCATACCAGCACGGTTTCTGAAGGCAACCACCAAGGAAGAAAGTTTCTTTGGCGACAATCTTTTTCGCGACTGGCGCTATAATAGTGACGGCAGTCTGAATGAGGATTTCGTCCTCAACAATCCTACATACAAGGGCTGCATCCTTGTGGCTGGCAAGAACTTCGGTTCGGGCAGCAGCCGCGAACATGCAGCATGGGCCATTGCGGGCTACGGCTTCCGCGTGGTCATCAGCTCGTTCTTTGCCGACATCCACAAGAATAACGAACTCAACAACTTCGTGCTGCCCGTGCAGGTCAGCGAGGACTTCTTGTCTGAATTGTTTTTGACCATTCAAAATGACCCGAAAACACTGGTTGAGGTCGACCTGCCCAATCAGACTGTCACCAACAAGGCTACTGGACATTCGGAGCATTTCGACATCAATGGTTATAAGAAGCATTGTCTGATGAATGGATTGGATGATATTGACTTCTTGGTAGACAGTAAAGAAATGATAGAACAATGGGAACAGCAACACAAGTAAACAGCTACCAGCGAATTCCGCCCTTTGTGGAAATCATGGACTCTACACTCCGCGACGGCGAGCAGACCAACGGGGTCTCGTTTCTGCCGCACGAGAAGCTGGTGATGGCACGCAAACTGCTGGGCGACCTGAATGTCGACCGCATCGAGGTGGCATCGGCACGTGTGTCGGAGGGTGAGCGCGATGCCGTCATCAAGATATGCCGCTATGCGCAGTCGATAGGTCGGCTGGATAGGGTAGAAGTGTTGGGATTCGTGGATGGCGGTCAGAGCATTGACTGGATAGCCGGTTGTGGTTGCAGGGTGCTTAACTTGTTGGCTAAGGGCTCACTGAAGCATTGTACCCAGCAGTTGCACAAGACGCCCGAGGAACATATCAGTGACATTCAGCGCGAACTGGACTATGCCGCCCAGCATGGCATCAGTGTCAACCTCTATCTGGAGGACTGGTCGAACGGCATGAAGGACTCGGCCGACTATGTCTATCAGCTGATGGACAGTCTTTTGCCTGCCGCTGCCATCAAACGTTTCATGCTGCCCGATACGTTGGGCGTGATGAATCCACTGCAGGTCATCGAGTACTTCCGCAAGATGATGAAGCGCTATCCGGACGTCCACTTTGACTTCCATGCCCATAACGACTACGACTTGGCGGTAAGCAACTCCTTGGCTGCCGTACTCAGCGGTGCCCGTGGCCTGCATGTCACCGTCAACGGCCTGGGTGAGCGTTGCGGCAATGCCCCGTTGGCGTCCGTGCAGGCTATCTTGAAAGACCAGTTTCACGCCAAGACCAACATCGTCGAGAGTCAGTTGAACGACCTCTCCCGCATGGTCGAGAGCTTCAGCGGCATCAGCGTGGCTCCCAACCAGCCCATCGTGGGTGAGAACGTCTTTACGCAGGTGGCTGGCGTCCATGCTGACGGCGACTCGAAGGACCGCCTCTACTATAACGAACTTATCCCCGAGCGTTTTGGCCGCAAGCGTGAGTATGCCTTGGGTAAGAACTCAGGACGTGCCAACATAGCAAAGAACCTAGAGGAATTAGGTCTGGAACTGACGCCGGAACAGACACGACGTGTCACGGAGCGCATCACGGAACTGGGTGACAAGAAGGAGATTGTGACCCAGGAGGACTTACCGTATATTGTCAGTGACGTGCTGAAACACGACGGCAGCGAGGACAAGGTAAAGCTTATCAGCTACGTGGTGTCTACGGCATACGGACTGAAGCCCGGCGCCAATGTGCGGGTGGAAATAAATGGTCAGCAGTATGAGGCTGGCGCTACGGGTGATGGTCAGTACGATGCCTTTGTCAAGGCCTTGCGCCATATCTATAAAAAGTATCTTGACCGAACGTTCCCCATCCTGGCTAACTATCAGGTCAGCATTCCTCCCGGCGGTCGCACCGATGCTTTGGTGCAGACGGTCATCTCGTGGCATCATCATGGCGGACTGCTTCGCACCCGCGGACTGGATGCCGACCAGACGGAAGCCGCCATCAAGGCAACCTTTAAGATGTTGAATATTATAGAAAACGAACAAACAAAATAATTATACGATGAAATTACGTATTGCCATATTGGCCGGCGATGGAATCGGCCCAGAAATCATGCAACAGGGTGTTGCCGTGCTTGATGCCGTAGCACGCAAATGTAACCACGAGTTTATTTACGAGGAAGCCCCATGCGGCGCCCATGCCATGGAGGTTTGTGGCGACCCGTATCCTGACAGTACCCACGATGTGTGTATGCGGGCTGATGCGGTGCTCTTTGCTGCCGTTGGCGACCCCAAGTACGACAACAATCCCACGGCCAAGGTGCGTCCCGAGACGGGCCTTCTGGCCATGCGCAAAAAGCTGGGACTTTTTGCAAACATCCGTCCTGTGGCTACATTCGACTGCTTATTGCATAAAAGTCCGTTGAAGGAGGAGTTGCTGCGTGGTGCCGACTTTGTGGTAATCCGCGAACTGACCGGCGGCATGTATTTCGGTGAGAAATACCAGGACAACGACAAGGCCTTCGACACCAATGTCTATACGCGTCCCGAGGTGGAACGCATCGTCCATCTGGCCTTCCAGATGGCAAGCAAGCGTCGCAAGCACCTCACTGTGGTCGACAAGGCTAACGTTCTGGCCAGCAGTCGTCTGTGGCGCCAGATTGCACAAGAGATAGAGCCGCAGTATCCTGATGTGAAGACCGACTATATGTTCATCGATAATGCCTCGATGCGCGTGCTTACAGAGCCTCGCTTCTTCGACGTCATCGTCACCGAGAATACTTTTGGCGACATCCTGACCGACGAGACGTCGTGCATCACGGGCTCGATGGGACTGCAGCCTTCCAGCTCGCTCGGCGAGCATACGCCGCTCTTCGAACCTGTCCACGGCTCATGGCCTCAGGCCGCCGGTCAGAACATTGCCAATCCGCTGGCGCAGATTCTCTCTGCCGCCATGTTGCTTGAGCATTTCGGCCTCAACCGCGAGGGTGCCCTTATCCGCGACGCTGTCAATGCCTCCCTCGATGCCAACGTTCGTACTCCCGAAATCCAGGTCGAAGGCGGTGCCAAGTATGGAACCAGAGAAGTAGGACAATGGATTGTAGACTATATTGCGGCCTACGGCCTAAATAAATAATAATAAATATAAAATATGGCGCGAGGAATATTCTTTTTTATTTTATATTTTTTATTTAGCCCCTTGGGGGCGCAGAACTGGCGTGACTCGCTCACGACCATCAACGGTCAGATAGCCACCTCCCCGTGGTCTACAGACTTGCACCTGCGGAAGGCAGCATTCAATCTGCAGCTAAAGCAGTGGGAATATGCCATCGACGAGTATAAGCAGGTATTGCAGCGTGACCCCCGCAATCCGGCGGCTCTCTTCTACCGGGCTTACGCCAACACCCACCTGCGCCGCTATGACCTGGCACGCAATGACTATAACGACCTGTTGGCTGACCATCCCCGCCATTTCGAGGCCCGCCTGTCACTGGCTGTCGTTCAGCAGCTGATGGGACGTCGGCAGGATGCGCTGGACCAACTGAACCAGCTTGTCCAGCAGCACCCTGACTCGGCGGTGGCGTATGCTGCCCGTGCCAATATGGAGCGTGAACTGAAACAGGATGATGCCGCTCTCTACGACTGGCAGTGTGCCGAACAGCTGTCACCGCATGATGCTACCTACGTCGTGTCGCACGTCGACCTGCTGTTGGTGCTGGAGCGTCGTCAGGAGGCGCGCCGTGTACTCGATGCCGCAGTCAAGCGCGGCATTCCCCGCGGCATGCTCCGCGATTGGTATGAGAAAACGAAAAGATGAAAAGGTTAAAAGGTATAACAGTGAAAGACATCAAATTGAAGAAACCGACCAAGTTCCAGTTCTTTCTAGGCTTCTTTGCCGTTGTGGCCCTCCTCTGGCTCGTCAAACCCGCGAATCATGGGGACGGTTCTCCTGATCAAAGTGAAGCGATGAATCAGGAGAACCGTCCCCATGATTCGCATTCGAATAAGTACCACCGCATTCTCAGTGTTCCCAACTACAAGGCTGCCTTTCCCGACAGCCAGAGTGTGCAGATTGTCGCTGCTGAGCGCTGGGGCGTCAAGCCGGTCAAAGACCGCGAGGACGCCGAGCACCGTAAGAAGGAATTGGTGTACGTAGGCGAGAGTCCCTACTATCATGTCGACCGTCTGTCCAGTAGTATTCCCTATCTGGTGCCTCGTGCCGCTGTACTGTTGCAGGACATCGGCCAGGCTTTCTACGACAGCCTCTATGTCAAGGGCGTACCCTTCAACCAGCTCATCGTTACGAGTGTGCTGCGTTCCATGGACGATGTCTCTAAGTTGCAGCGTCACAACCAGAACGCCACCGAGCGCTCGTGCCACCTCTTCGGTACCACCTTCGACATCTGCTATAACCGCTACCATCCTGTATCCCAGTATGTCCGTGACGACACCTTGAAGTGGGTGCTGTCCGAGGTGCTGCGCGATAAGCGCCAGGAGGGCCGCTGCTATGTCAAGTACGAGGTCAAGCAGGGCTGCTTTCATATGACGGTACGATAAAGGTCATGATTCTATATGACCCGTGTCCCTTGTGTCATTTTTAGTTAATTTGGCCCCCATGGTATAAAGAAAATCTCAAAAAGCATGGCACTTTCTGATTTTCTTCGTATCTTTGCCCGCAAAAATTATTATGAAGAAGTTTTTACTAATGACGCTGGCCGTCATGTTCTTTGCGACGGTTGGCAATGGCAAGGTGAATGAAACGGAGGATAAGGCCTGTACTCCCGACGGGGTGGAAGCTGTTGACTTAGGCCTGAGTGTGAAGTGGGCTAACATGAATGTGGGTGCCAAGAAGCCTTCGGGCTATGGCACATACTTTGCATGGGGCGAGACGCAGTCGAAGGAATACTATTCGTGGAAGACCTATGCGTGGAGCAAGGGAGACTCTCAGTTTCTGACCAAGTATTCGACTACCGACCATCGGTTCCAGCTGGTTCCCGTCGATGATGCCGCCCATGCCAACTGGGGTGGTAACTGGCGCATGCCTACCGTTGATGAGTACGAGGAACTCATTGCCAATTGCAACTGGGAATGGATGACAAAGGACGGTGTCAACGGCTATAAGGTTACCAGTAAGAAGACGGGCAAATCTATCTTCCTGCCTATCACGGGTTGCCGCTTCTATGCCGACACGCAGTTTCGCGGTGTCACTGGCATCTACTGGACATCATCCCTCTACACCGCCAATCCTAACAAGGCATGGTGTCTGGAATTCAACGTTTCCGACATATCCGTGTACTACGGAAACCTGTCCAGCAACCGTTTCAGCGGTCGCTGCATCCGTGCCGTACAGTAACAGCTGCTATCTACTAAGCCCATTCAGGATTACTCGGCTCCGAAGTATTCCTCCAGTTCGGCACGGGCGCTGCCCTCGCTGTTGGGGATGTCGCGGATGATGCTGCCGTGCTCCAGCAGGGCGATGCGTGTCGAGATATCGATGGTGTGCTGCAGGTTGTGGCTGGAGATGAGGACGGTGCTGCCGGTCTGCTCGGCATAGTCCTTCAGCAAGTGCTTGAGGAGCACCTGACTGGTGGGGTCGAGGAAATTGAAGGGCTCGTCGAGGATGACGGTCCGGGGCTGTCGGAAGAGGGCAGAGATGATGCCTACCTTCATTTTGTTGCCGGCAGAGAGGTTGCGGATGAGTTTCTTCTGTCCGAAAATCTCGCCGTTGGCGAAGCGTTCGAAGAGTGTCAGGCGTTCGTCAACCTCTTCTTGTTTGATTCCGGAGATTTTGCCCAAAAAGGAGAAAAACTCCTCGGGCGTGAGGAAGTCGATGAGGAATCCCTCGTCGATATAGGCGCCGACGTGCTGTTTCCATACCTCGCTCTCGGCAGGACAGATGTCGAGGGTTGTGCCGTCCTCCTGGGCAAAATGGTAGATGACTGTGCCGCCGTCGGCCTTCAGCAGGTCGAGCAACAGCCGGAAGAGCGTTGTCTTTCCGGCTCCGTTGTTGCCAACGAGTCCGAGGATGTCGCCGTCGTTGATGGTGAATGAGGGTATGTCGCAGGCGCAAGTGTCGCCGAACTGCTTCTTGAGGTTCTCTATCTTAATCATAATAGTATGGCTTAAATGAAAGAAATGAAAGAATTATTCTCTTTTTCTTTCTTTCATTTCTTTCATTTCTTTTGGTTAGACAAGGCCGCGGCCGTGGCAGTTCTTGAACTTTTTGCCGGAGCCACAGGGGCAGGGGTCGTTACGGCCGGGCAACTTGTCCTTGATGATGGGCGTGCGGGGCTGCTGGGCACGGGTGTCCTGGGCAGCGGCGGCAGCCTGGTTGGGGTCGGTCATCTGCTCCTGCGAGAGCGACTGCTTCGACTCGGTGTACTGCTGGCGCTGGGTGTGCTGCTCGGGAGCGGCCTCCTGCACCTGGCCCTGCATCTCGGGAATCTGGGCACGCATGAGGATGCTGACCGAGCGGTTGTTCATGGTGTTCACCATGTTGTCGAACAGCTTGACGCTCTCCAGTTTGAAGATGAGCAGCGGGTCTTTCTGCTCGTACGATGCGTTCTGCACCGAGTGCTTCAGCTCGTCCAGTTCGCGCAGGTTCTCCTTCCAGGCATCGTCGATGATGTGTAGCAGAATTTGCTTCTCAAACTCCTTGACCACCGACTTGCACTCTGTGTCGTAGGCCTCCTTCAGGTTGCAGGCAATGTTGTACATCTTGCGACCGTCGGTCAGGGGCACCACGATGCGCTCGTACATCTGGCCCTGAGTCTCGTAGACCTGCTTGATGACCGGCATGGCGACCTCCTGGACGTGCTCCATCTTGCGCTTGAAGTTGCCCATGGCCACCTGGAACACCTCTTCGCACAGCTCCTCGTGGTTCTTGTTGATGAACTCCTCGCTGCTGAACGGACACTCCATGGCAAATACCTTGATGAACTGCTCCTTGCAGCCCTCGTAGTCGTTGGTTTCGATGATGTTGACCACGCGGTCCCAGATGGTGTTCGATATGTCCATGCCGATGCGCTCGCCCATCAGTGCGTGACGGCGCTTCGAGTAGACCACGGTACGCTGTTTGTTCATGACGTCGTCGTACTCCAGCAGGCGCTTACGGATGCCGAAGTTGTTCTCCTCGACCTTCTTCTGGGCGCGCTCCACCTGCTTGGTAATCATCGAGCTCTCCAGCATCTCGCCCTCCTTGAAGCCGAGCTTGTCCATGACGGTGGCAATGCGCTCTGAGCCGAACAGGCGCATCAGCTTGTCTTCCAGCGATATGAAGAACAGCGACGAGCCCGGGTCGCCCTGACGGCCGGCACGACCGCGCAGCTGGCGGTCCACACGGCGGCTCTCGTGACGCTCGGTACCGATGATGGCCAGTCCGCCGGCGGCCTTCACCTCGGGCGACAGCTTGATATCGGTACCACGACCGGCCATGTTGGTGGCAATGGTCACGGCACCCTTGCCGTTGGTGGACTGTCCGGCCAGTGCCACGATGTCGGCCTCCTTCTGGTGCAGCTTGGCATTCAGCACCTGATGGGGAATACCCTCGCGCTTGCCGGTTTCGGGATTGACGTACATGTCGAGCATACGGCTCAGCAGCTCGGATATTTCAACGCTCGTCGTACCAATCAGCGTCGGCCGTCCGCTGTTGCGCAGCCGTACCACTTCTTCGATGACGGCGCGGTATTTTTCGCGGGCGGTCTTGTAGATGCGGTCGTCCATATCGTCGCGGATGACGGGACGGTTGGTGGGAATCTCCACCACGTCGAGCTTATAGATGTCCCACAACTCACCAGCCTCGGTGATGGCCGTACCGGTCATACCGGCCAGCTTGTGATACATGCGGAAGTAGTTCTGCAGGGTGATGGTGGCGAAGGTTTGCGTGGCAGCTTCCACCTTGACGTGCTCCTTGGCCTCGACAGCCTGGTGCAGTCCGTCGCTCCAGCGGCGGCCCTCCATGATGCGCCCGGTCTGCTCGTCGACGATTTTCACCTCGCCGTCGATGACCACGTACTCGTCGTCCTTGTTGAACATGCAGTAGGCCTTCAGCAGCTGCTGTAGGGTGTGGACGCGCTCCGACTGTACGGCATAGTGTTGCAGCATCTCGTCTTTCTTGTTGATGCGCTCCTCGTCGCTGAGCGTCGTGTCGCCCTCCAGTGCTGACAGCTGGCTGGTGATGTCGGGGAGCACGAAGAGGTTTTTGTCGTTGACCTGGTTGGCAAGCCATGCCGTACCCTTGTCGGTGAGGTCGCAGGAGTTCAGCTTCTCCTCGACGACGAAGTAGAGGGGCTCTACTACCTCGGGCATGCGGCGGTTGTTGTTCTCCATATACATCTCCTCTGTCTTGAGCATGCCACTCTTGATGCCGTCCTCCGAGAGGAACTTGATGAGCGGTTTGTTCTTCGGCATACACTTGTGCGAGCGGTAGAGTGCCAGGAAGCCTTCGTCGGTCAGCTTCTTGTCATTCTTTTCCATGCCCTCGGCAATCTTCTGCTTGGCCTCGGCCAGATACTGCGTGGCCAGCTGCTTCTGCACGCCGACGAGACGCTCGACCAGCGGCTGGTACTCCTCGAACATCTGGTCGTCGCCCTTGGGCACGGGACCAGAGATGATGAGCGGCGTGCGGGCGTCGTCAATCAACACGGAGTCCACCTCGTCGACGATGGCGTAGTTATGTGCCCGCTGCACGAGGTCGGAGGGCGAGATGGCCATGTTGTCGCGCAGGTAGTCGAAGCCGAACTCATTGTTCGTACCGAACGTGATGTCGGCTTGGTAGGCCTTGCGACGGGCCTCGCTGTTGGGCTGGTGCTTGTCGATGCAGTCGACACTCAGTCCGTGGAACATGTATAGCGGTCCCATCCACTCGGAGTCACGCTTGGCCAGGTAGTCGTTGACCGTGACGACGTGGACGCCGTTGCCGGTCAGGGCATTCAGGAAGACGGGCAGGGTAGCCACGAGCGTCTTTCCTTCACCGGTAGCCATCTCGGCAATCTTTCCCTGGTGCAGCACGACGCCGCCGAAGAGCTGCACGTCGTAGTGGACCATCTCCCATTTCAGGTCGTTGCCGCCGGCCGTCCAGTGGTTGTGGTAGATGGCCTTGTCGCCGTCGATGGTGACGAAGTCCTTCCTCGGGTCGGCCGCCAGCTCGCGGTCGAAGTCGGTGGCCGTGACAATGGTCTCCTCATTCTCGGCAAAGCGGCGGGCGGTGTCCTTGACGATGGCAAACACCTCGGGCATCACCTCGTTGAGGGCGTCCTCGTAGATGTCAAGCACTTCCTTCTCCAGTTTGTCTATCTGTGCGAAGATGTCGGCACGCTCGTCGATGGGCGTGTCCTCAATGGTGGCCTTCAGCTTCTCTATTTCTTCTTTCTGCTTGTTGGCAGAGTCCTGAACCTGGCGCTGCAACTGCTTGGTGCGCTGACGCAGTTCGTCGTTCGAGAGCTTCTGCATCTCAGGATATACGGCCTTCACCTTTTCTACGAAGGGGCGGATGAGCTTGTTGTCACGCGATGCCTTGTCGCCGAACAACGAGCGTAGTACTTTGTTGAAATTCATATTGTTATTTGACTATTTTACTATTTGACTATTTGACCATTTATTGGTTTCGCACACCTTATTATATAACAAAGCGGGTGCAAAGGTACGAATAAGTGAGCGAAAAACCAAAATTTTTACCTTTTACCTTTAAAAAAGTGGTTTTGCCGAGCAGGCGTTGGGGGCTCGGATGCGGATAGCACGCGACACGGTAGGGGCTATGCGGTCGACGGTGACCGTCGTCTCTACGCGTCCGGCCTTGATGCCGGCACCAAAGAAGATGATGGGGAACGGGATGTTGCTGACGCGAGACGTCGTCGTGGTCTGCGTAGTCTCGTTCACGAGCTGCCAGCCAGGGGCAATGTCGATGAGCAAATCGCCGCATTTCTCGATGTTGAAGCCGTTGCGGATGCGCTGCAACTGCTCGCTGTCGCTGGTCGTCAGCTGTGTGGAGGTGTAGACATTGCGTACGCCGGCCATCTGCAGCAGGAATTCCTGTGCCAGCCGTAGCAGGTCGCCCATCTTGATGTTCTTCTTGTCGATGAGCTTGTGGTTCAGGAAGAGCTGGTTCTGATAGCAGGTCTCGACGTAATTCTCGGAGCCATAGATGGCGCCGAGGTACATGTTCAGCAGGTTGGCGGTACGCGTGATGTTGAACTTGCCCGTCGGGATGTGGTAGCGCTCGTTGTCGCCTTCGCGCTCTTCCTCGCGGGCACCGGTGCCGGTCAGCACAAACAGCACGCGGTCCTTGGGCAGCCGGCGGTGGATGCCGCTGACGAGCATGGCGATATGGGCGTCCAGGAGCTTATAGCTCATTTCGTCCTGCTGTACGCTGTACGACACGCAGAGCAGGTCGGTCTTGTCGTCCTGGCCGATGCCCGACTGCTCGACGCACTTGACGGCCAGCTCTGTCAGGCTCCTGTTGATGTCCTCCGTGGGCGGATACTGGCGGGTGTACCAAGACAGCCACTGGTTCTCAGGCTGATAGCATGGGGCGATGTTCCACTTGCCATTGCTGAGCCATACGCTGCCATCGGCGGCATGGCCGGCTGACAAAATGGCACGTTCGGCGTCGGTGGCGAAGGTGAAGACCTTGGCCAGTCCGTCGGTGGCTATCTTCAGTTCGTCGCCCAGTGTCGACGTCGACAGCTGTGCGGGCGACAGTCCGTGCTGCCGGTCGCTGACGATGTTCAGCGGGCGCAGCGTGTTGCGGTCGAGCCACTCAGAACCCGTGATGCCGTTGTAGTAGGGCGTTGCCCCCGTCATCAGCGATGCCGTTGCCGACGACTTGTCGAAGGGTGTGAAGCTGCAGGCGGCATTGGGATATACCATGCCCTCTGCCAGCAGGCGCTTCAGCCCGCCCGACTGGTAGAGCGGTGCGTAGGTTTCAAGCATGTCGGTGCGCAACTGGTCGATGGCAATGGTCACCACGAGCTGTGGCGTCTGCCTGATGGCCTGTGCCGTCGTCTCTGCGCTGAAGCCCAACAGCGTCAGCAGTGTGATGCAGATATATCGGTTTCTCATTTCTTTCTGTCTATCTTGATGTGGAGTATGCTTTGTAACAGCAAACACAGTGCCAAAACGTAAATGCCCTCGGCATAGTGTTGGAACAGCCCGCCGGCGAGGAACAGCGCGGCCAGCACGGGTACGGCAAGCCAGTAGCGTGTCGGTTTCCTCTTCAGGACAGGCCACAGGAACACCCAGTGTACGGGATTAAAGAATATGATTTGCAGGTTGAGGCTCACCGTGGGATGCTGCGAGAAGAGCATCAGTGTGAGCACCAGTCCGATGGCGCCGCATACCGTCATCAGCAGCAGGTCCCACGGCAGGAAGCTCTTCTGCTGCTTCCATTCTACGGCAAAGAGCACGATGCCGATGGCCAGCAGTAGCAGGAATGTCTGCAGCGGCGTCAGCGGGAATCCCTGCCGTTGGACCTGCACGCCGGCCGGAACGGCCGTGCGGCGCTCCCTGACTAACGGGCGGTAGGTGCCGTTTTCGTAAATCCGCGCATGGTCGAAGTCGTACATCAGGTTGCCCGGCAGGAACTCCTGCTGACGCTGGTCGGTCGCTTGGTCGGCCTTGATGCCCAGCAGCATGTCGTTGCCCCAGGCGGCCCACGGATTGTTGCGCGTCATCTCATGAACCATGTCGCGGTACGATGGTGTATGGTCCTCGCGCCCAGTGTATTCCACGCGGCCGTTGATGCATTGCTCGATGATGTCTCGGGCCTTCGTCGTGCAGTTGTTGTAGAAGTAGTTGTAGCGGTAGATGCGGTGCTCGGGCCTCACGTTGTCCATCAGCGCGGTGTACAGATGCTCCTTCTCCTCGCTGGTCAGGTTCAGCACCTGCTCGGTCACCATGCTGCCGAACTGCTGGTACTCCTGCAGGAACAGGGAGTAGGGGTAGGCGCCCAACTCGTAGTCGGTCAGCCCAAAGACGAAGCGCGCCACGAACAGCGGTGCCTGGAAGTTGAACACGCCGTAGTTGAAGGCAGCGTCGAAACCCCGGCCACGGCGGTCGCACACACGGATGGCCGTATGGCCGTAGAGGCTGTACACCTCGTCGTGCGGCTGGCATGTCAGCAGGCTGATGTCCACCGAGTCCATCGCGGCGGCCGCCTTGGCGGCTGTCGTCAGCATCAGCAGTGCACAGGTGATTACAGCTATGTAACGTCTGCGTAGTTTCATAATTGGCTGCAAAGTTACAACATTCCCGTGAATCCGCCAAATTTCTTTTTTTCTTTCTTCCCAAGTCTATCGGCGATGGATGCCGAAAACAGCCCGCTTTTGACGCATTTTCGCGGGATTTTTTATAAAGAATCTCGGAAAAACATTTTTCGGCAGGCATAAAAGCCGTTGCCCGCAGGCATCTTTTTAGTCATTCACGAGCGCAGAACCGGCAGCCCTGCATGCGTTTTTCGTATCACGAAAAGTCATTTCCTATGTTTTTTTAAGTAATTTTACCGTGCCGTGTTTGGTTTTTCGTTCGGTTTGCACTACCTTTGCACCGCGAAAATGAATAATTATAGAGTACGTAAATGAAAAAACGCTTATTTGGTGGTATGCTGGCCGCTGTTCTGACGCTATCGGCAACGGCACAGGTCAGTAGTACACTCTCCCCATACAGCCAGTTCGGACTGGGCACGCTGTCCAGTCAGGCATTGAGTATGGGACGCGGCATGGGTGGTCTGGGAATAGGCCTGCGCGACAACAAGCAGCCTAACATCATCAACCCCGCATCCTATTCGGCTATTGACTCGCTGACGATGGCATTCGACATGGGTGTCTCCGGTCAGTTCAACCACCTCGTAGAGGGTGGCAACAAGATGAACCGCAAGACGGCCGACTTCGACTATGCAGTGGCCTTGTTCCGTGTCTTACCCCATGTGGGAGCGAGCCTCGGCGTCGTCCCCTATTCCAACATCGGCTATAGCTACTACGACACACAAGTCGTGGGCGCTTCCTCGGGAAAGGCCGCTGAAAGCGGTTCATACACCAATACCTATACAGGCAGCGGCGGCTTTAGCCAGGCGCTCTTCGGACTGGGATGGGAAGTGGTGAAAGGACTCTCCATCGGTGCCAACATCTCGTATTTATGGGGAAAGTACGACAAGAGTGTGGTCAACGTGATGAGCGACAGCTATGCCAACACGCTGACGAGGAGCTACACTGCCGAGGTGAACTCGTGGAAACTCGACCTGGGTGCCCAGTGGACGATGAAGGTCGGCAAGCACGACCGGCTGACCGTCGGCGCCACGGCCGGCATCGGACACCAGTTGAATGCCGACGCCATTCTGCTGACTACCACGACGAACACGCAGACCAGCGTGACGAGTGTCGATGGCGACACCATCTCGAACGCCCTCCGCATACCCTATACCTTTGGCGGCGGACTGTCGCTGCTCCACAAGAACAGCCTGACGGTAGGCGTCGACTATACGTTGCAGAAGTGGGGCGACGTGGAGTTCCCGCAGGTCGACGAGACCAGCAAACAGTACCGGCTGACCCGTGGCATCCTGCAGGACCGCCATCAGGTGGCTGTGGGCGCCGACTGGATTCCCAACCGCGAAAGCCGCCGCTTCCTCAACCGCGTGCACTATCGTATAGGAGCCATGTATGCTACACCTTATTATAAAATAGGGCAGCAGGACGGCCCCAAGGAGTACGGGGTGAGTGCCGGTTTCGGCATCCCCATTGTCAATTCCTGGAACAACCGTTCGACGCTGAATATCAGTGCCCAGTGGGTACATACCTCTGCCAAGAACCTGATTACGGAAGATTGCTTCCGCATCAATATCGGCCTGACATTCAATGAGCGTTGGTTCGCAAAATGGAAAGTCGACTAAAAGTGAAGAGTGAAGAATGAAGAGTGAAGAATTTGCTGCCGCCATACCGAAAGGATGTGCGCTTGGAAAAGGCTGGAGAATACTATGCTCGGCAATCTTCATTCTTCATTCTTCATTCTTCATTGCCTGTAGTGAGCAGAAGACGCATACGGCACCGGCCATACGCGAACAGGACTCGGCATCGATGATGACCAGCTACGGCGTCAATACGCTCATCAGCGACTCGGGAGTCATCAAATACAAGATTGTCACTGAGCGATGGGATGTCAACACCGTCAGGCATCCGTCACGATGGACCTTCGAAAAGGGCATCTTCCTCGAACAGTTTGACGAGAAATTCCACGTCGAGGCCTATATCAGTGCCGACACCGCATGGTACTACGACCAGCAGAAACTATGGGAACTGCGGGGTCGCGTGCACATCCGGAATGTCAACGGGCTGGTGTTCGACAGTGAGGAACTGTTCTGGGATGGTTTCAAGCATGAGTTCTACTCGCATAAGTTCTCCAAGGTGGTGACACCGGAGCGTACGCTGCAGGGTACCTACTTCCGCAGCGACGAGCACATGGCACACTACCAGGTGACCAACAGCGTGGGCTCGTTCCAGTCGGAAGACGTGGAGGGCGACCAGAACCAGCAGGCCGCGGCAGACAGCACGCAGCCGGCACCGCCGCCCCGTCAGGCCGCTACCCGCCACAGAAAGTCGCAGAATTAATGATAACGATGAGCTACGAACTGATAACAGGACTCTTGATAACCATGGTGTTCTCCGCGTTCTTCTCGGGCATGGAGATAGCCTTTGTGTCGAGTAATCGACTGCGGGCAGAGATGGACCGTGACAAGAACGGACTGTCGCAGCGGGCGCTGGATGTGTTCTTTACGCATCCCCACGACTTCATCTCCACGATGTTGGTGGGTAACAACATTGCACTGGTGGTGTACGGTATCCTGTTTGCCGAGATTTTCGACGCGACGCTGTTTGAGCCGCTCAGCGACGGGGCACGTGTCACCTGCGACACCCTGCTGTCAACGCTCGTCGTGCTCTTCACGGGAGAGTTCCTGCCGAAGTCCATCTTCAAGGCCAAGGCCAACAGCCTGCTGACGTTCTTTGCCCTGCCGGCATACGTCTGCTATGTGGTGCTGTATCCCATCTCACGCTTCGCCTCGCTGTTGTCCAAAGGGCTGCTGCGCATGGTCGGCGTGAGAATACCCAAGGTGGAGGAGGATAGGGAGTTTACCAAAGTAGACCTCGACTACCTGGTGCAGTCGAGCATCGACAATGCCGACGACGATGCCCAGATAGAGGACGAGGTGGAAATGTTCCAGAACGCCCTTGACTTTGCCGACACCAAGGTGCGCGACTGCATGGTGCCGCGTACGGAGATAGAAGCCGTCGACATTGAGGACTGCACGGTGGAGGACCTGCGGCAGAAGTTCATCGAGAGCGGTCATAGCAAGCTCATCGTCTACCGTGGCGACATCGACCATATCGTGGGATATATCCATTCGCTGGAGTTGTTCCGCCGCTTTACCAATATTTCGAAGCATGTCCGCGAGATGCCATTTGTGCCGGAGACGATGGCTGCCCGCAAGCTGATGCACATCTTCCTGCAGCAGAAGAAGTCGCTGGGCGTTGTGGTCGACGAGTTCGGCGGTACCAGCGGCATCGTGTCCTTGGAGGACATCGTCGAGGAGATTACCGGCGACATCGAGGACGAGCACGACAGCCAGAAGTACGTCTCGAAACAGCTGGCCGATGGAGAATATATGCTGTCGGCACGTCTGGAGATAGAAAAAGTCAACGAACTCTTCGACCTGGAACTGCCCGAGAGCGACGACTACAAGACCGTCGGCGGACTCATCCTGCACGAGTACCAGTCGTTCCCGAAACTGAACGAAATCGTGAGAATCGGACGCTATGAATTCAAGATTGTCAAGAATACAATGACCAAAATAGAGCTTGTAAGGCTGAAAATAATTAATAATTCATAATTCATGTTGTGTAATTCATAATTATTTTGTAATTTTGCAGGCTGAATTTCGAAAATAATAAATAAAAATAAAAAATAAGCATTAAACAATGGCAGCAATTGGAAAAATCAGAAGCTGGGGACCAGTACTCGCTACGGTGATTGGTCTGGCCCTCTTTGCATTCATTGCCGAAGAGATGTTCCGTTCGTGTGAAGCTACAAGCAACGAGCGCCGTCAGCAAGTAGGCGAAGTGTTAGGAAAGAAAATTTCAGTGCAGGACTTCCAGGCACTCGTAGACGAGTATCAGGATGTCATCAAGATGACACAGGGCCGTGACAATCTCTCTGAAGAAGAGTTGAATCAGGTAAAGGACCAGGTTTGGCAGCAGTTTGTCAACGAGGCCGTTCTGGAACAGGAGACCGAGAAGCTGGGTCTGACGGTTACCGACGAGGAGCTTCAGAATATCCTCAAGGCAGGCACCAACCCCATGCTGGCACAGACGCCTTTCGTCAACCAGCAGACAGGTCGTTTTGACGTCACACAGCTCACCAAGTTCCTGGCCGACTACAAGAAGGCCCAGCAGGCTGGAAGCGAGATGGCCGAGCAGTACCAGAAGATTTACAACTACTGGAAGTTCATAGAGAAGAATCTCCGTCAGCAGACGTTGGCTCAGAAATATCAGACATTGTTGTCGCAGTGCCTCATTTCCAACCCTGTTTCTGCCAAGATGGCTTTCGAGGGCAGGAATCAAGAGAGCGACATCCTGCTGGCTGCCATTCCCTACAGCAGCATCAACGACAATGAGATTGAGGTCAGCGATGCCGACCTGAAGGCAAAGTACAACGAGCAGAAGGAAATGTTCAAGCAGCTCTTCGAGAGCCGCGACATCAAGTATGTCGATTTTCAGGTGGTGGCTTCGGCCGCCGACCGTGCTGAGCTGATGAAGACCATGAACGAAGCCAAGCAGCAGTTCGAGGCCGGTCAGGCGCCCGCTGAGGTGGTACGCAAGGCACACTCTCAGCTGCCTTACGTCGGAATGGCCGTGACTCGTGGTGCCCTGTCGCCCGACGTGGCCGCAAAGATTGACTCCATGCAGGTTGGTCAGATTTCTGCTCCCTTTGAGAGCAAGTATGACAACTCGCTCAACGTGGTGAAGTACATCGGCAAGAGTCAGCAGCCCGACTCGGTGGAGTACCGCATCATTCAGGTGGCCGCCGAGACGTCTGATGCCGCCAAGCAGCGCGCCGACAGCATCTTCAAGGCCCTGCAGGGCGGTGCCGACTTCGAGGCTTTGGCCAAGAAGTACGGTCAGACCGGCGAGAAGCAGTGGATGACCTCTGCCATGTATGAGCGTTCACAGTCGCTCGACGGCGACAGCAAGCTCTATATCACCACGGTCAACAGTCTTGGTGCCGGTGAGAGCAAGAACCTGGAAATGTCGCAGGGCAACATCATCCTGCAGGTTACCGCCCGCCGTGCTATGGTCGACAAGTACGATGTCGCCGTCGTGAAGCACACCATCGACTTCTCGAAAGACACCTATTCACAGGCTTACAACAACTTCAGCCAGTATGTCAGCGAGAACAAGACGCTGGAGGACCTGGAGCAGAACGCCAAGAAGTTCGGCCTGAAGGTGCAGGAGCGCAAGGACATCTTCAACTCTGAGCACAATGTGGCTGGTCTGCGAGCTACCCGTGAGACGATGAAGTGGATATTCGATGCCAAGGCTGGTGACGTCTCTCCGCTCTACGAGTGCGGCAGCAACGACCATCTGCTGGTAGTGGCCTTGACAAAGATACATCCCGCAGGCTACCGTGACCTGGCTGATGTGGAGGATATGGTGAAGCAGGAAGTCATCAACGACAAGAAGTTTGCCAAGGCTGCTGAGAAACTGGCCGGCGTGAAGGATATCGCCGCTGCCAAGGCCAAGGGGGCCACGGTTGACAGCGTCCGCCAGATTACCTTCGCCGCTCCTGTCTTTGTGCAGGCTGCCGGTGCCAGTGAGCCCGCCCTGAGCGGTGCTGTGGCTGCCGTCAAGGCCGGACAGTTCAGCCCCGCCGTCGTCAAGGGTAATGGTGCTGCCTATCTGTTCCAGGTACTCTCCAAGAAGGAGCGCGAGGGTAGCAAGTTCGATGCCAAGCAGCAGCAGACACAGCTGCAGCAGCAGGCTCTGCAGGCTGCCAGCCGCTTCATGAACGAGCTCTATCAGAAGGCTGACATCAAGGACAACCGCTACCTCTTCTTCTAAACGAAGGGTGTCATATAGAATATAGGGAGACTGCTTCAACCGAGGCAGTCTTCTTTGCAACAAAAGGTATTATAGAAGATGATTATCGGTATTGAGGCACAGCGGATATTCCGCAGGAACAAGCACGGCATGGACTATGTGGTGCTGCAGGAAATCAAAGAACTCCAGCGGATAGATCTGGAGAACCAGTACTATGTCTTTGTGAAGCCTGGTGATGATCCCTGTCTGGAGAGTACGGCTAACGTACACGTGGTAGAGCTCAAGTGTCCCTCGTATCCGCTCTGGGAGCAGTGGGCCCTGCCGAGGGCGGCCCGCCGCTACGGCGTACAGCTGTTGCACTGTACAAGCAATACCGCACCCATCTGGTGCGACATACCGCTGGTGCTGACGCTGCACGACATCATCTTCCTCGAGCCACGCGACAAGCAGAACCATTCGCTCTACCAGAACCTCGGCTGGCTCTACCGCCGGCTGGATGTGCCCCGCATACTCGATAAGTGCCGCCGCATCATCACCGTTTCCAATTTCGAGATGGAGAATATCATCAGCAAGCTGAATATCCCCCGTGAGCGCATGGCGATGATATACAACGGCTATAACGACTGGTTCCAGCCCGTGGACGACAAGGACGGCATTTTTAGCAAGTATATCGATGAACCCGGTTACTTCTTCTTCCTCGGCAATACCGACCCCAAGAAGAATACGGAGCGCACACTCGTGGCCTATTCACACTATCTGGAACAGTCGGCCGTCAGGCGCAAACTGCTCATGGCTGACCTCGACCCGGCATATCTGAATGGCATCATTGAGCGCAACCACATAGAGAACATACGTGAAAACATCGTCATGCCCGGATACATCGTCAACAGCGACCTGCCCTATATCTACAACAATGCCTTTGCCTTTCTCTATACGTCACTGCGCGAGAGTTTCGGCATTCCCCTGCTCGAAGGCATGGCCTGCGGCACGCCCGTCATCACCAGCAACACCTCGTCGATGCCAGAGATAGGCGGACCCGACGCCATCCTCGTCAATCCCGAGTCGAGCGACGAGATGACCGCCATGATGCTGCGCCTCGAGACTGATGCTGCCTTCTACGACCGCCAGCGGCAGGTCGGCATAGAAAGGGCACGGCTGTTCTCCTGGCGGAAAACAGCCGAACAACTGCTCAAACTCTATCACGACTGCCTATCGCAGGGATGAATATATACACAACATACCGGACACTGGTGAGGCTGAGGAAGCTGATAAAACCATGCATCTTCCTCGTGCTGTCGGGTGTGTTGTGCTATGCCGGATATCGTGCGGACATATTTATAGACAAAGAACTCGGGGTGGCTGAAGAGTTGCTGTTCTATGATGTCGGACCTCGTCATGATGATGACACCTTGCGTGTGGCAGTCATCGGTGACAGCTGGGCAGAATACCACATGACACTGGAGTGCGACACCATCTTCTGTCGTTTTGCCCGAAGGCTCACTTCCCAACCAGTGAAGTGCTTTTCGATAGGTCATAGTGGTAAGACCACCAAGGAAGTCTATTATGAGATGTTCCGCGACCGTACTGTGGAACACAGTTGGGATAGAGACCGTTGCTCCCAGCCGTTGATGGAACAGCATCCGGATTACTGTATTATTATGGCGGGAATCAATGATATGCGTTTGTCCAAGCCCAAAGAGTATTATGTTGGGAATTACCGTTGGATAATTGATTTGCTTGTTTATAACAATATCCGCCCTGTCGTCATGGAGATGCCAGGTGTTGACTTGAAGGTTTTTAATGAGAGTCGCAAGTTTTATAGGAGGTGGATGTTTGATGTTTTGTCATGGCTGACGAAAATAGACTATAGCAGTGGACAGGTCTATCGGGATGCCATGAAACAGATGCTTCAGGAAACAGGCTTGGACCAGAAAGTACTCTTCATACCGATTTCAGCATGGAATTCCGGGGGCGTCCATGCCAACCCTGAGTTGTATTTGGACGACCGATTGCATCTGAATATGGACGGCTATCATGTCTTGGATTCGTGTATGGCTGTTGATATTGTCAAGGATTATCAAAACAGAATAAATAAAAAATAATGTATATATGGAGCAGAAGCGCGATTTACGATTGGATTATGTGAAGGGATTGGCCATGTTGCTTATCGTTATTGGTCACATGTATTTCTATCTGGACCGATACGATGGGTCTGTCGGTTGGAACTTGTGCAATACAGTGCATATCCCGATATTCATGTATATCAGCGGTCTGTTGGCCCATGTGTCCATAGATAAGTATGGTTTTAGCAAGCTGATTGCCAACAGGGCGATACGTCTGTTGCTGCCTTTCGTGTCGTACTATGTGATATGGAGTCTTCTAAACTATCACAATATAGTGGACTTCCCGTTGAAGGAGTTCAAGAAGGGCTTTTGGTTTATGCTCGTATTGTTTGAGCTGATGGTGACGCTGTCGCTGGTTATGCGCATGGCCTGGAAATATCATATTCCTTCGTGGGTGCTTAACGGCCTGGTCTATGGTGCCGTAACCCTCTACTTGTTTGTCGTGCCACGGGGAAACATGTTCAATATCCTGTTTTGCATCAATCTCTATTGGCACTACTACCCGTTCTTCATGCTGGGATACTACTTCTATAAGTTCGTGAGAATGATGCAGTTCAAGTATGCGCCTCTTTACCTGGTATTATATATCGTATCATTCTATTTCTACTTCTATCAGCATATAAAAGTACTTGTGCCATTGTGTAACCTGTTCAGCCTGCTGTTCTTCGTTTCTATGTTCATTGAGGGACCCCATCGGCCTATGGAAAAAGTATTTGCCAAATTGGGCTATGAGTCGTTGCAGATATATATGATACACCTGCTGCTGATTTATCACCTGCGGGCGTACATCCCCGTGGTTGAGAATCCTTGGTTGGAGATTGGCTATTATCTCGTTTGGTCTGCAGTGCTGATAGCAGTCAGCATGGGCATCGCCCGAATCCTGGAGAAGAGCGATTGGCTGAACCTGTTCCTTTTTGGCGTCAGGAAGCGGAAGAAGTAACCATTATAGTATCTTCTGCCATTGCCCGGCTATCTGGGATAGGCCGAAGCGGCGAGCTATAGAGAAAGCTTCTGAAGATTTCTGTTCCCAATCGATGATTGTGGCATCATGAAGTCTCTCAGCCAGTTCTTCAATATTTCCATTCTGGAAATAGAGTCCGAAGTCGCCCATGATTTCCTTGCTTGTCGGCAGGTCGCTACTGATGACAGGCAGACCATGTGCCATTGCTTCCACCAATACGAGGCCGAAGCCTTCCCAGCGTGAGGAAAGCACATAGATTTGTGCTTGTGAATAATATGCTTGAATGTTGTGGGTGAAAGGATGAATCGTGATGCGGTCTTCCAAATGATAGTCCTTGATGAGTTGGCGGTAAAGCTGTTCTTCCACGCCTTCACCCACAATGTCGAGCGTCCACTCCTTGTTACTTTTGGCGAAGATGCGGAATGCTTCTATCAGCATGTCGAAGCCCTTGTGAAGGCGTGAAAAGCGGCCTACGGCAAGGAACTTTTTGGAATCGCCTGTCGATGGTTTGCCTGGCTTGAGCGTCAGTGGATTATAGATGACCTGAGTGGGGAAGTGATACTTCTGGGCATCGTCGTGGCACAGTACCACAGTCGTATCCAGCTTCTGCAGTTGAAACTCATAGTGCTTGCACAGTTCCGGACCGATGTATAGCGAGCCGTTGCCGAAGAGGGCCTCATACGAGTTGTGTATCCAGCCTATCAGTTTAATGCCTTTCAACTGCTTTCTGCAGGCTGCCAGTCGGACAGCCAGTGGAGCATGTACCCCAATGATGGCGTCATAGTGGCCTGCCTGGAGTTCCTTTGCCAGTGCATAGCGTTTCTCAGAAGGGAACGAACTATGTGCATAGCCGTCAGACGTGAGCTTTGTTTGGGGCAACAGCTTCCGATAGAGGTAACTGTAGGCCTTGCAACAGCGGTCTTTCCAATAGGGTGTAGTAGGGTAGGCGAAGAAGCGGTAATGGATATTTGCCTCTTTCAGTCCGTATAGTGTCGTGTCTATGAATGCAGGGTCGTCGAAGGTGACAATAGTCACATCATAGTCCTTCGCCAGTTCCTTGGCAATGACTGCCGTCACCCGCTGCACCCCTCCGAAGGAGAAAATGGAGTCTGTAAGGAAACAAATACTTTTCATACGCTTTTATAGTATCTATACTTTCATCGCTTCTAAAGCTTCGAAGAAATGCTTGGCGTATGTCTCCTTGTCGAATAGCTTGGAACGTTTTAGAGAGGCTTCACTCATCGCTTTCCGCTTTTCCGGATGCTGGTAGAGGTCAAGGATGGCGGTAGCAAGATTCTCGACGATGTTGTCACGTTCAACGATAGTAGCTACACCCTCGCAGATTTCAGGAATGCCACCGCTGCGAGTAGTAATCAGCGGCAATCCTGCTGCCATAGCCTCTACGCAGGTTAATCCGAAGGGCTCGTCCCAAATGGAAGGCAGTACGGCAGCGTCAGCCTGCAGTAGATATTGATGGAGATGCTCATGAGTGATGTAGCCTGTGAAAATAATATGTTCCCGTATGGATGCTGCTTTCTCATGTAGTCGCTGTGAAAAAGCATCGGGTATGCTGTTAGCATAAAATGAGCCCCCGGCTACAATCAAATGTATGTCGCTGTACTGTTTCAGTTGCAACATCGTGTCGATGAGCTGTTCTATGCCTTTCTCGGGAATAATGCGCCCCATGAAAATAAGTGTGAATGGTTGCCCCGTCTTGGGAGCTTGTCTGGTGTCTGAGGTAAATTTGTGAAGGTCAATTCCATTCAGTACGGTGATGGCCTTCTTGTCTTCAGGATTGATGGTCTGTATGCGCTGACAGATGAAGCCGGATACAGTGATGATGCTGCTGGCTGCGGCATAGAGCTCCTGAGCATTCTTTGTTTCGCTGTTTAGCAGGTCATTGTGAAGATGATATACCAAGGGGGTGTCAGTCACCTCCTTGAGACGCAAGGCATAGCCCGGCCGGTTTTCAAGAATGATGACGTCGTAGTGTTGTTTACGGATGTCTTTGATGGCTTCGTGCAGATAATACTCAATAGTGTAGTGGTAGTATTCTTTGTCGCGTGTCTTATGGTAGATAGTCTTCTTCAGTTTGTTCCACCAGCCATTCACCTTAATATATATATAGTGGTTGACCTCCGATTTTAGCGCCGGATGCTTCTCAACATCAGAATGCCAAACACTATACACCGTAATGTCGTGCAGCCGATGTCTCTCGTTGTACTCCAGATAGAAGTCGACAAGATTCTCCACTGCTCCCCCCTGTACGGCAGGAACGGGCAGGATGCCTGATGTCAGAATAGCAATCTTCAAGTTGATTTTTAGGTTATTGAGATAAAGCAAAAATTATGATGGACTGTTATACTTTTCAACAGTTGCAACACTGACGTGAAGATTAACAGCAATCTGTTCTGCCGTCATACCGGCATTCAGCAGTAATTTTATGGTAGAACTTAACATATTGCCTTGTTCCTTGATGGTGTCGCCTTGTTCCTTGATGGTGTCGCCTTGTTCCTTGATGGTAGCACTCTGACGTGCTATCTCTTTGTCCTTCATCATGATAGTGGTGTCGCGATTCTCAATGACGGAATAGTACTCATCCTCCACATTCATCTCATGACGCATCTGGCTGTCAGAGGCTGCAGCCAATAACCGATGAACGATATGCAGCATCTCATCATCATTGGCATAAAGACTCTCGTCAATATTCAACGTCTGCTTACTTGTCCCCTCCAGATTCGATTGGTCGAAAATGCTTAGTACTTTCTCCAGACGGTTGTTGATCTGACCATGCAGACGAGGAATCTGGACGATGATGCTGTCGTGCGTAAGGCTGTCGATAAATGGATGGGGAAGGCCCTTGGTCACCAGATTGTCGTTATAATCATAGGAATGGCGACGTACATAAAGTACGGGTTCCTCGATGTTGCCGACTTTGTGACCTAATAGGTAGACGGTAATCATCGGAATGGCATATCCCTCTTTACTCTCGGGTTGTATGTTCTCCGGATTGGCGTAATGTACTCCCAGATACTGGCGGAAGCGGAGAGTCTCCGTTTCTAGCCAGGTCTTCTGCAGTTCAATCAGCACAAGGTGTTTACTGCCGTCAGGTTCCTGAATGGTGGCGCCGAAGTCAATTCTGAATATCGACAGACTCTCGCGAGTGGTGTTTGTGTACTCATTACGACGCACTTTCACATCAACAACATCTTTTTTTAACAGTGCTGAAAGTATTGTTTTTGCAATGCGTTCGTCCTCCATAAGGTACTTGAACACGATGTCGTATATGGGGTTCGCTATAATCATACTTCTTTCGTTTTATAATCTCTGATGTGCAAAGATACGAATAAGTGGACAAACAAACAACTTTTTTCGTTTTTTTTTTCAAACAACTAAAAATAACCGATGGTGCAGGTATCGATGGTGCAGGTGTGTTGCTTGGTCTGCCGGTCATAGTTGATGCCGACGAGCAACAGATGTCTAAAGCCTATTGTGTGCAGGTCATTTTTTTACTTATTGCAATTTTTATTTTTTTTCTATACATTCCTACATTTTACAAATAAATATCTAATAATCAGATGTTTATTTTATGTATAGAAGCAAATTTTTTTAATTAACTATACACAATTTGATAATTTTAAGCCGTTATTTCGTTTAATTTTCTATTATTTTATTGTATTTCAATTAGTTTCTTTATTAATTCTAAAATTGAAACATATTGTTTCAAGCTTAGAAACAATCTGTTTCCAAGGTGGAAACAATATGTTTCTGCTTAGTAAATAAATCATAATAGCCACATCACTTTCTTACAGCTTGTCGCTAGAAATTGTGTAAACGCTGTTGTCTAACTGCGTAATCTCAATATGAATGTATAGACGAATCTAATATATTATATACTATACATTGAATATATTGCTGATATACAGATGTTTGTGTTGAAAATGTAGGAATGTATAGAAGATTAGGAAATTGTCGTAGAATCATAAACCTCATTATAATATCTACACATATATAGTTTGTTTTCAATATGCTCAAATATTACCTGCTCCCAACCTCTGGTTAAACTATTGAAATGATAGGATTGCTTCGGCTTAGATGCATTGTCGAATGGCCATTCTAACCAACAATCTTCTGGACGACAGTCGCGCCACTTGTCACTGCAGCCTTTATAGCCGTATTCGTCAAAGAATGTTATCTTATTGGTAGCGAAAACATCGTGATAGTTCTGGTAACCGTCAACGTGTTTCATGAAGTAGGTGTTGGTGTCTTCATCATTGTGCAATAGTGTAAGATGTCCCCATCCCAGCAGAAACTTGTAACTCATAACTGTTTCAGTGAGGAACGAACGGATGTCGCCGTACACCAAATCGAGGTCGCCAAATCCCCAGAAGTCATAGGTCTTGATAAACTTCTGGGAAGTCGAAGGCTTGCTGGGCAATCTGCTGAAAGTCTGCAAACTGCATCTTGTGCACAATGATGTTCTTTGCCGGTTCCACATCAGCATCGGTAAAGAACATGAAGTCTATACTGGGATTCTGCAGTGCCGATGCCCGCCACATACGATATTGTGCGGGCAGTATGCCTGATGTCAGAATAGCTATCTTCATACGTTACCAGTCTAATATTTCTTTTCCGTTTTCGAAGTGGAAGAAATCAACTATCTTGGAGAAGCTGTCATCGGTGAACGACTGGTCTTTGGCCTCCAAGAAGCAGAGGGGCACCTCGCCGATGAACGATGCCCAGCGGGAATAACTGCTGAAAGGTCCGATGATGCGGTCGCAAAGGGAGAGTGTATAAAGGTCGAGGATGGCTCCGGAGGGTTCCTTGCCAAATCGTCGACACTTGCATCCCTCAAACAAATCGAGGGAAAAGTCCTCGTTGCTGCTGATGAAGAACGAGACGCGCCTGTCCTTGTATAGTTGTTGGATGCGGAGCATAAACTGATGGTATTCCTCCAAGGAGTAGAAGAAGCGTCCGTCGTTCCAGGTGGCATAGTCGCCACGGCGGATGTGAACACCGACAACGATGTCCGCTGTTTGTCTCATTTCTGCAATCAGTCCTTCGGCCTTATTCATAATCTCATCCTTGGGGCGGAATATTCGCTTCAGCTCTGGTAATGTCTGTTTTAGGTAACGGGTGTCAGTACGTGTCTTCCAGCCTTTGGTAAAACCGAGAAACTTGAAAATCTTATCCCATGTCTTGTTATGGGTGACTTTCCACGTCAGGCCCTTGTAGTTGTTCCAGCCGTTACCTCGTTCCAGGTACCACTTCTGCCAAAGCGGAAACCAGATAAACTTGCAATGCAGCAGGTTGGGGAAATCCTCAATGGTCCAGTCATAGAAGATAATCACCATCCGTTTGTGCTCAGCGAGGCACTGAGCTACCGAGGCAACGTATGTCCAAAGACGGTTGCACGTCTGTCCGGGGGCGTCACAAATAACTCTCATAGGTTTAAGTGCTGATTTTAGTTCATTTCTGATTGTCTTCTGGTTATCCAGAGAGCAAAGAAAGGATCGTAGACGGTATAGGTTCCCTTATCGAGCGTGATAAAGTCTTTGTCAAGTAGGGCGCGAACTGCTGCTGTTACTACGCTGACCGTTTGAAGATGATACTTCTTGACAAATGCTTTACTACTGATGTTCTTGGCCTTGACTTCACGAGCGATGGCAATAAACACTTCGCGTTGTTTTTCTGGAATTTTATCAAGTAAGTCAGCATAAGTTTCCGAGAACATATCTAAGATGTATTCTATTGCTCCTTCTACCATGTCTATGCTGCAATGCTGTCCTGTGGGCGTTTTAAGATACAGGACATTGAGTACCCGCTGAATGCATGATGTCACAGCATCGAAACGTCTGTAAATATCTGCCACAACGCCATTGTCGATAAACTTGTTGTTTTTCTCAAACTGGATGCGGGCAAACTCTTCGTATTTCTCAATGCTTATAGGCTTTAGATTCATGATAAGCACCGATTGGTAGAATGGCCTTGATGGCGATGTGAAAATTTCACCCATCAGGTGGCGTTTACTACCAGCAAAGATAAATGTAGCATTGACACAGCGTTGAATATAAGTTCGCAACATTGCTTCTACGTTGGAAGCATCTGGATACCGCATAATTTGCTGGAACTCATCTATAGCTACCATACACGGCTTGTCGGCATTTCCTAGATAGTTGAATATCTCGTCAAGAGTGACAGTCGGGTTCTCGATGTCACCCAGTCCAAGGCTCCATACGGGTACATTGTTAATGTCAAACGTAATTTGGGAACGGATGGAGCGCAGAACATTCAGAAATCCTTCCCATACTTTCCTGCCTCGAGGCTTTAAACCATTCAAGATGGCTTGACCGAAAATATTAACAAAGTCACGAATGCTGTTAGTTGCATATATGTCAATATGGAAAGTATAGTATTTATTCTTGATTTCCTGCTGGTTAAAACAATGGTGTATCAAATCTGTTTTACCAACGCGACGAGGAGATATTAGTGCCATGTTATTGTCATTGGTAGTCAATTCTACCAACTGCTTGGTCTCTTCTATTCTGTCGCAGAAATACTCGGGGCCTGCATACCCTTTAGTTACAAACGGGTTGTCCATATTTTGCGTATTTTGAGTACAAAGATAAGAAAATATACGTAATTATCCAAATTAGGATAATCCTATTTAGGATAATTTAATATGGAACACCACTGAGCAGCCGAGGCAACGGATGTCCGAAGACGGTTGCACGTCTATCCGGGGGGCGTCATAGATAACTCTCATAAATCATTGCAAAGATACAGAATAAATGTTGATTTCCAAAGTATTTTTGTCGTTTTCTATGAGAAAAAGTGTACCTTTGCATTTTATAAAGGCAAAATTGTTGGATTTAGTATGTCTGCAGGTTTTGAGACACGAATGACCTTTAGCAAGATAGGAATAGACCATTCACTCGATTTTGTGAAAGGTTTTGCTATTATTTGTGTCCTGCTGAATCATTGTCTTGATAGTGAAATCCGCCAGCAGATATATTTTGGCCTATGGGGGCTGCCTGCAGTTCCTCTTTTCCTGTTGGTACAGGTGTTCCATGCCTATAAGCAGGGGTTTGACATAAGCCGGCCCAATCTTCATAAACTATGGACTCGTGCCTTGAGGCCTTTCGTTATAGTTGAGGTGCTCATTATTCTCTTAGAGATCTTGCAAAAGCCTATGGACCCGCTCAGTCAGACTTTAGGAAAGGCTGTCTTCTGGGGAGGAAGAGGTCCTGGGTCATACTATCCGTGGGTGTTCTTCCAGTTTGCCATCGTGCTGCCATTCCTTGCACCGCTTTTCCGCAAGGTACGAGGCGTGAAGCTGGCTCTGCTGTTCTTGGTAATGTCAATAGCGTTCGAGATGATATGCAGTATCATCTCTATGCCTGGCTGGCTATACCGTCTGCTTTGCTTCCGCTATTTTTTTTTGATATACTTGGGTTACCTGCTGGTTAATCATGGAGCAGTGCTGAACAAGTATACATTGTTGCTGTCAGCCATCAGCATTGTGGCACTTTACTATTTTGATTATGCAAATCCTGACTGGCGACCTTGGTTCTTCCAGTCGACAGACTGGCCTGGTGCTCATTGGATATGCTATTTCTACATTGTTTTCCCAATGATGTACCTATTGACCAGATTCTTCTATTGGCTGCCACCCAACGAACCCCTGGAGAATGTAGTGTGCAAGTTGGGGCGACACTCTTATGCCATTTTTATTTTCCAGCTGTTCTTCTATGCTGTCATTGCTCGCTATGTCAAACAATTTTTGGCTGCAATCGGGCATGACAACACAGAGATGGTGCTCTATATTATTCTTTCCCTGGTATTGTGTACGGTGCCTGTCATCTCCTTTGTGTCAGGAAAAAAAGACTTAACCATTCTTTATAGGGTGGGAGGTTTGATTACTGCTTTTGTTGCTGTCGTTGTAGGATTAGTGTGGTGGTGGAGTCCTTTCTATACCCCTGCAACTCCCATCCCCCTCTACCAGGTAAAACACCAGGCTGACGACACGCTAAGAGTTATTATGGTGGGAGACAGTTGGGCACACTTCCATGTTACCCTACGTCGTGATTCCTTGTTGGAAAAGAATCTTAGGCAGGCTCTGCACTCAAGCAAGGTTACACTTCGTGCTCAAGGTAAGGGAGGAATGACAAGTGGTGAGATATATGACAAGATGAGCAACGAGCGTACGATGGCAGCAGACTTTGATTTGAAGCAGAGCCTGCAGCCTCTGATAGAGACAGGGCCAGACTATTGCATCATATCGGCAGGCATCAACGATGCCCGGCAGCGTCGTGGTAAAAACTATTATGTCGTAAACTACATGCAGATAATCCAACTGCTGCTCCATGCGGGCATCCGGCCTGTCATTATAGAGGTGCCAGAAGTAGAAGTTGACGAGGCTTTTCAGGGCAATACACTCTATTACCGACTTCGTTCACAAATTTGTATGTATTATCTCCAGACAGGCTTGCGAGGAACGCAAGACTATCGACAGGCATTAAAGGAGGCTTTGGTGTCGCAGAATCTCATGGATAGTGTGCTCTATATACCTTATAAGTCATGGAATCCTGATGGTTGGCGAGACAAACGGGACATTTATGTGGATGATCATTTCCATCTCAATCTTCCAGGCTATGCTGTTTTTGACTCATGTCTGGCAACGGAAATAGCCAAAGATTATAAGAAGCGCCGACGTCATATACAATAATAAGAGGAAGATTTCAGCCTACTGGTTTCCAATAATCCTCAGTGCTCTTGCCGTTAAAATATCTTTATTCAATTATAAATTGTGTTGGTGTCAACCATCATAGTCAATCTCTTTGTGATAAAGGAACATGAGCCTTTTGTACAGGCAGGGCTTACGTGCTATGAAAAACTTCATTCCTTTGGTCAGGACGAAAAGAGAAGATATATACATAACTGCGAGGAGGAGGTAAGTTGGCAGCCCATAGCCAACTAAATTTAGCATATTAGTCACATAGGGTTCTGTGATGGTATAGCGTAGCAGCAGTGTGATGCATAGGAAAACGGCAAAGATGAGGTAGTATGGCATCATGCCGCGCCAGTAGACGGAAACGCTCTTCTTTAGTCCTTTTGTGAACAGGAAATAGGGTTTCCAGAACATGGCGATGAAGAATACGCTGATGATTTTTCCTAACAGGATGCCTACGATGCCATAGAAAGGAGCGAGACAGAGCGTTATGGCTATGTTCAGAGCCAATTCTGTCCAAGCGGCCCAAACGTCAGAGAACAGTCCATGGGCTGATATGTAGTTTTCGACGACTCCTCGTGAAAGGAAGATGAAAATGTTGAAGACCAACAGATATACTATGGTGTCGCTCAATCGGTATTGAGGTCCGAACCAGCAGGTCACGAAAGGCTGAATGAATAATAACAGACCAAAAATGACAATGCCGCAAATAAGGAAGCGGATGGCTGTCAGTTCCCAGAATACTTTCATGGTGTTTTGGTCATTACCCTCGGCCACGAGGTTGCCAACACCGGCATTCATGCCATCGCTGAGGATGTTGACCAGGAAGTTGAGTTTCGAGGTGATGATGGTGTAGTTGCCGTAGAACGCCACCTGAGTGACTGAAACGAAAATACCCACCAGCAGTTCGTCGCTACGGTAGAGAATAAAGTCCTTTATCTTTTGGACGAATATCTGGCGTGTCTTACGTAATACTTCGGGATATCGTTTTAGGTTTTGTCTCCCCTCCTTTAAACTGATGCGTAGCCAGGGATACAGCTGGCGGATGCGGATGTTAAAGACGATGATGCCGATAATGGTGAATACCAGTCCGACGACCACCCACAGCCAGAGGTTGCGATAGTAATAGGCGAGGATAATCTGTACGATGCTTTGTACGATGGCAATGGTCTGGAAGTAGGCATTGACCAGATACTGCTTTTGATTCGCTCCGACCAACAGCTGCTTGTAGTTGAAAACGTAGCCGGCTACGGACGATGCCAGGAAAGAGTAGAAAGCAAAATAGACCAATGGCAGTCCTGTTGTCAGGTTGTCGAACCACCATGGGAAGAACAGGCTGACCACGATGCCGCAAATGCCTATAATAAAGCCTATACAGCGGTAGAGAAAAGCAAGCATCGACATAACTTCGTTAATCTTCTCGTGATTGTCCTCCTGCAGTGGCTTGTAGAGGAAATAGACGATACTGGTGCCGATACCGAGTTCTGCCACGCTGAGGAACGACATGATATTCATCAGCATACCTGTCAATCCGATGAATTCGGCACCGAGACAATCGAGGAATATCTTACGGGAAAAGAAGGCAAGTAACAAAGACAGGACATAGAACAGCATGCCCACCTTGATGTTCATCACGCTTCTGTGTACCCGTTCGCCCATTTGTTATCTTAATTACTATGCTTTATTTGTCGTGAGTAGTATGGATGAAGTCCGTATTCTTGCGGTCTATCTTCAGGATGTTGAGTACCATCTTCCAAACCAGTTTGGGAAGGGCGAGGATTTTTCCAAAGACAGAATGCTTGCGGAGCTGTTGGGGGGTAGCGATATACAGGGCAATGCAGATGGCCAGGAACAAACACCACCACTTGATATACCAGTAGTTATCGAAGATAAGTGAGACAGGTGTCATCAGCAGTGACATACCAAAGGTGATGACCACGAGCATGGAGCGTGGGATGAGGGCTTGCTGGATGGTCTTGTCGATAAAGTCGATGTTGAGGGTGGTGATGGCCTTGGGAATGTAGGGCAGCAGGTTGAAGAGACTCTGTATCTGTGCCGTCATCCAGCGCAGGCGCTGTTTCTGGAAGTTGTCCTTGTTGCTGACCTTCTCGTCGAAGACGTGGATGTCCGGTTCGTACTGGATATAGACTTTCTGCTTAAGGAGCAGGGCCTCCAGTTCGCGGTCTTCACCGGCGGTGGTGAGCTTGTAGACGTTTTCGCGGAACCAGTGGTAGTCGAAACACATGCCAGAACCGATAAGCGCCGATGACAGGCCGACGCGGTTGTGAGCCTTGCGGAAGATGGTGTTGTTAATCTCTTCGCTGACACCGTCGAGTACGGCAATGTCGTTGTCGTTGTTCTTGGCGCAACGGTGGCACTGGATGGCTTTGTAGCCCAAGGTACATTCCTCGTTGAGCCGTTCAAGGAAATGGGGTTCTACCACGTTGTCGGCATCGAGGATGACCACATAGTCGTAGCTGTCCTGAATCTGGTCCATGGCATATTGCATGGCTTTGGCTTTAGAACTCTTTTCGAAGACGGGCTGTAGCAGGGTGATGGGCAGTTCTGCAAGCTGCTGGTTGGTTTCGGGCTGCATGTGGTCGGAGATGACTGTCACGTGGAACGACTCCGGAGGATAATACTGGTCGAGGAACTTGCGGACGGAGGTAACGATGACGCGGTCTTCGTTGTAGGCAGGATAGAGAATGAGATATGTGTAGAACGGCTTTTTGCGGTTGGCCTGCACCTGACCAGTAAGGTAGATAGTGAGCGGTGACACTCGCTTCTTCCAAAGGGTGGATACCAGCGCAAAGAACAGAATGTAGGCTACGGAGGCAGCCACGAGAAGCCACAGGAGAATGTCGATGATATGGATGAGATGCCAGAGCATAGGCTGAGGTGTCGGATTACTGTTTGATATTAATCTTCTGGAGCAGCAGGCGTCCCAGTTTGAATTTAGCCAGTAGAGGATGTAACAGGATAAATGGAACCTTGAAGAAAGTGGTGTCCCACTTGTCATCAACAAGGTAGTTGGGAGTCGCCAGTGCGAAGATAAAGAGGATTACGGAAAAGATTCCCCACCACTTGAGCGCTGAGGTAAAGTAGATGATTGGCGTAATCAGACTCATTCCAACAACAATCAGCATCATGAGCATACGCGGAACAAGCAACCACTGCAACAGCTTGTCGGCCAAGTCGTAATGACGGTTGAGCAACGCTGTCGGCAGGTAGCGGATGTTGCGAAAGATGGACTTGAACTGGTTTGCGATGATATGACGGTGTTGGCGGTTGAAATCATCGGCCTGACGCACTTTCTCGTTGTAAACATTGATATTGTCGAAATAGTCGACGTATATATGCTGTCGAAGCAACTGTGCTTCTAACTCCTTGTCGGTCCAGGTGGGCTTGGCATTCTGAATCTCTTGCTTGAACCAGGCGAAGTCGAAGGCCATACCCGAACTGGCCATTGCCGCTGACAGTCCCAGGGTGATGTGTCCACGGCGGAAGATGGAATTGTTGATTTCCTCGAAGACGGCACTTAGACGTGCAGAGGTGGTGTCGCGGTTAAACGATAGCTTGTGGGCCTGGATGGCCTTAGTACCGGCGGCTTCGTAGGCATCGTTCATCTGTGTCAGAAATTCGGTCTCGATGACATCGCCTGCTTCCAGAATAACGACCACGTCGTAAATCTTAAATTGAGGCAGGTTGTTGATTGCCAGCTGGAACGATTTCGTGCGGGTGCTTTTTTCGAAATCGGGTGTAAGCAGGGTGACAGGCTGCTGAGCCAGATGGAACTTCGTCATCTCCGACTCGTGGTCGGCGATGACGGTAACGTCGAACAGGCGCTGCGGGTAACTCTGCCCCAGGATGGAGTTGACGGTCATCTCGACACTCTTCCCGCTCCGGTAGGAAGGAATCAGCACGATGAAGCGGTTCTGCTTCTTGGCACTGGGCGTCTGACTGTGTCTGGTAAACAGCGACATCAGTGCAAAGAATCCTAAGTAGCCTACCGTCAGCGATATGATGAAGAACAATGTCCAGTCTATGATAATATATATATTCCAGAGCATAATTATGAGTTTTTAAGAAAGTGAAGCACCCCCTTCATGGTGGCTGATGCCAAATCGGGGCGATGTTGTATGTAGTATTTCAGAATATCTTTAATGGCAACTATACCTATCAGGTACAGAGCGGTTAGCCAACGTAGGGGAATATGCTTGTTTCGATGATTGAACAATAGCCGGTTGCGTGTGATGTAATAGGTCTTGAGCGGACTGTTCTGGCCAGTAGCCTGACTCTCCTTATGATATATGGTACAGGCTGGCTCGTACCATATATTATAGCCGGCGCGCCGAATCATCATCGACCAGTCCAGCTCCTCATAATAAAGGAAGTAGCATTCGGGCATGAGGCCCGCTTTCCCGATAACTTCCCGCTTCACCATCATGGCAGCACCATGGGCGTATGGAGTGGGGTGGGCGGTGTCGTACTGACCATGGTCGGCTTCACCGAAACCAATGGAGCGGTTGCGCATCGTGATAGGCGAAAGGGGGGTATAGCCGGCATACTGGATGGGGTTGTCGTCCCACGCGAAGCGTATCTTAGGACATACCATGCCAATCTTTGGGGAAGATTCTAGTTTGTCGATAAGTGGCTGGAAAAAACTCTTACTTCTTACATCTTCCTTCTTATATCGAAGAAGTGTGTCGTTGTTGACAAAGAAAAGGTATTTTCCTGTTGCTGCTTTAATGCCAAGGTTGTTGCCCCCGGCAAAGCCAAGATTCTTGTCGCTGCGGACTGTTTTAATTTGTGGATATCGTCGCTCCAGCACGGTCGCTTCATCTTCACGAGAGGCATTATCCACCACGATTACCTCTATGGACTCATCTTCTAAAGGTAATGTTTCCAACAATTCGCAGGTATCTTTCAGCCCGTTGAAATTGATGGTGATGACAGTTACGATTATATCCAATTAAATAGTCCTTTTACGCGTGATTGTTTCTTTTTTTCTAACTTAAGCCGTTTCTTTTCTTCTTGTATTGCGAGTAATTCTTGTTCGTAGACTATCCATTCGTTCTCAATCCAAGGCAGGATATATACGATGCTTAACCCTCCATAGAATATCAAGCAATTGGGAAACTGCATCAGAACCTGATTGCCGTAGCCCCCAAGTTGTTGTGATGCAAAAGCGCAACAAAGACCCGCACCGATACCTCGTAGAGAAGGGCTCTTAAGCGTGAAAAAAACTATCCAACAGGCACCAATGAACATGATGGCTGTCGTTATGAGAAATGTCGTAATACCTATCACACCAGTATGGATCCATATGAAAACGTATTCCGAGTCTGGAGGAACCGTTGCCATAAAGGTATACTTGTTGTTGGCAGGAACATTCTGGTATCCAATATTCATGCCAATGCCCCAAGGAGCTTCTTTCATATATTTTTTCATGGCTTCTTGGTTGATGGTTCGCTGATTGGCAGAAGCATCATTCTTGTCAAAAGCCGATCGCATACGGCGAATCTGTTGATTACCATTTCCAATGGTTGTGAAGGCTAGGATAAATACAGCTATACCAAAAAAGATTGTAAACGGGATTGCAATCTTAAATGACTTGGATAAGACAATATATACCATAAACCCTGCTATAAGGCAGAAAGTCGCTGTTCGGGTTCCGGAAGGAAACATTCCCCATACGCATAGACAACCGACAATCAAGAAAAAAATCCGATATTTCCTGATTTTACTTGTAATACCAAAAATGATGAATGCTACAGCGGTTGATGCAATACCTATGCCATAGTTCGCTGCATCACTATATACAGAAAAATATCGTATCAACGTTCCGCCAGCAAGAATATGTGTAGTCCTACCTCTTGTTTGTAACCAACCATTCTCTGCTGGGGTTAAACCAATGTTTTTCTGTTTCCAAACCCAGAAAACTGCAAATAAAGCCAAAGCTCCCCATACATACAGGTAATTAATCAGAATTTTCGGCTTGGTGATGTATAATGTATACACCAAGAATGCATATAAAAGTTGGAAGGCCATCATGCGTGCTGCAGTATACCAACCTCCTACATCAATGCCTATGCCGCAAGTATCGTTAAGTACCTCAAGAGTACAATAGCCACACCAAACCATCAAAGCATAGAGCATGATGTTAGCAGTACGTTCAAATTTGGCATTCTTTACATCAATAATCGCTAATGCAATAAGAATTATTTCAAACATCTCATTGTACATAGAAACAGGAATGCCTTGTGGTAATGGCATACTTTTCCATTGTACAACATAATTGATGAGCATGAGAGCCCAGAAAGTGAGCATTCCATAGTGAAAAGCTGCTATAACAACAAGTGCTAATACAGGCAATGCACAGATGATGGCAAAGGCGTTGAAGCCGGCAGTAATGAATTCGTAGATGGCTAACAAAAACAGGAGGACGAGTAAGGATACTCTTCCTCCGTGTTCGTGTGCGTATGTCTTAAACGCAGTGCTTGCCATAAGCCGTTATTTTGCGTGTTCGTTTTCAGTGGCTGTTAAACCTAATTGCGAGATGCGGTAGACAAAGTTGTTGAACCTTGTGTAGGGCGGCAACTGACCGACAAATTCCTCAACGGCATAGCGGCTGGCCTCGGTCAGGTACATGAAGAGCGAATCCTTGTGCTCTTCATCAAGCATCGCCTGTACCTCGTTCAATGCTTTCTGGTCTACATCTTTCCAGGTACGGTTAGCACGTGTTACCATCAGGTTGACGGTACCCATGTTCAGCAGAGCCGGAGAAATGGAATTCTCGTCCAAATTCGGATATTCAATGATGGCAATCTCGTCTGGCAGGATGTCTGGGCAGAGGTCTTTAATGCCTTGAGCCATGATAAAGCGGCTGTCTTCGGCCAGGAAGTCCTCATCGTACGTGAGACGGCGCACCTGCAGGCCAATGGAAATCCAATAGTTCTCCAGCTCCTGAGCCAGATAGCTCTTACCATTACCCGTGTCGGTAGAGATAAGATTCAGCACGTTCTGCTGACCTTCCTTGAAGTGCGGCAGCAGGGCCTTGCTTAACTGCTTCATGGCCATATCAGCAATGGTCTTGTTGAAACGGCGGTAGCGCAGATTGCTCTCTTTCGGGTAGCAGCCCATGACGGGAATCTTGGTGATTCGTTCGGAGCGCATGCGGTCGCGTAGCGTTCGGTCGAGCATTTCGATAATCAAGAACCACAGTGCCGTCAGCATGAATGTGAGCATGAAAGCACCGAGAAGAATCATAAGACGGTTGGTAGGCTGGGCATTCAGTGGGAACATGGGCGGATTAAGTACGCGCAACGATGCCGTCGACATCTGGAGGTTGCGCTGACGTAGACGTGCGGCATTCAGTGCTTTCAGCATTTCCATGTAGTTACCCTCAATGAAACCGATGTGACGGTCCTTGCGGTCAAGGGTGGCACCGATAGGTGCATAGAAAAGATACTGTTTGTCAAGGTCAGATTTCATGATATCCGTTGCCGTCATTTCAGCCTTCGTCTTTTCTAACAGCAACAGTTGCTCCAGCCAGCGGCTCAGCATTTCGTTGGCCTTGACACCGGTCTCAGTACTGTATGTTGAGGCTTCGATGTCCTTGGTAAGCTCAGATACTCTGCTTGTGGCAGCCTGTAGGTCGCGCTGGGCTTTGGCCAGTTCTTCCTGCGACTCTACATCACGTCCGCCTCCCTCGCTGCTCATCAGTCGGAGATTGGAAATACGCGACTGGATACGCGAGATGTCACGAACCTGATTGGTGAATTCCTGATTGGAACGGATTATCTGAGCGCGGTTGCCAAGCTGACGCTCCAGATAGTCCAGCAGAGCCTTGGCTGTCGTATAGTTCATCAGCTGGTCGTTCCGGAAATTCTGCTGTTGGGCTTCCAACACGGTCAACTGCTTGGTTTGCTCGCCATAGTTGATAATACGTTTCGAAATATTGTAGCGGATAAGGTCATCTTCGGCATTCGAGAGGATGCGATAAAGACGGGCAACCTCTTTCTCGAAGAACTTGATAACGTTGCTGGTCTCACCGAAACGTATCTGCTGATACTGACGGGCGAAGACCTCGTTGAGGATGTCCAGTGTGTTGTAGGCAATACCAGCATCATTGGCCGAATAACCAATGTCAATGATGTCACTATTGTTCAACTGAAGGACTTTCAGACGCGAGGTGATGCTGTTGATGCCGAAATAGGGATGGTAATTCAGCAGCCCAAACAGGTAGTTGTCCTGTGACGGTTTCTCATATGCCTTGAGGTTGGCATACGTCTGTGACTCACTGTTGTGGTTTATCAACGCCTTCACGTCAGCGGGCACCGTAGCGCTTAACTGGCGGAAATGCTCTGCGGAAATGTAGTTGTTGTCCTTATTGACGTTACCATACATCATGCAACGACCAAACAGGCGGAGGGCAACCTCGTGGATGGTGTTATCCGTTGTGATGATAAGCATCAGGTTAGTGATGTTTGTCTGAGAATTACCACCAGCAGCACCTGTGCCACCCTCAATGTTGTAGCCGGTAATCATACCCGTGTAGATGGTGGTGTTGGTGTCGTAGATACGCTCCATGTGGCGCGTCAAAAACCAAGCCACGATGAGGGCTATCATAGGCAGTATGACAAGATACCAGCGTATCTTATACAAGAACCTAACAAGATATCGAAATAAGTCCATAATATAATAGTTCTATTGTTATTCGTGTAGATTTACTTTTTGTTTTTATTGGCTTTGGCTGCTTGCTTGGCGGCTTTTTCCTGAGCCTTGCGCTCAGCCTCCTCCATCTTCTGATATTTCTTGTCTTCAGCGGCGGCAGCCTTTCTTATCTTCTTGTCAATAGCCTTGTTCTCCTTCATAATCTCTTTCTCGGATTTCTTCTCAGAGCTATCCAGCGTGATTTCCGTAGTTGTATTAGTCAGAATGGGCGTATGGGAAAGAATCTCCAGGGTAATGATGTCTGTAGTAATCGTTGTTTGTAGATTCTGGTATGACTGGACAACTGACAACTCATGCATCTTGGTCCACGCAAAATCTTCAATACTCATGTTGCCTTGGTGAAAGTCCTCCAGATTCAGTGCACCGGCACCTTGATAGATAGCAGCTCCCTCGCTGGAAGTCTTCAGGGTGACGAGATCATTCGTAATCTTAATAAACAAGGTGGCAATCTCTTTCTTCAACTCTTCATACTCCTTGTCTTTTTTATACATGGCCTGATCTACCTCAAGTCTTTTTCTCTTGATGGAACCAGCAAGGTCGAGAATGTCCTCCAGGGGCACGGCCAAATTGACACCGACATTCCAGTAGCTCTGCTCACTGCCCTGATATTGTTGAAGAACCGTGGTATAGGTAGAGGACCCCTGTCCCCACATGTCTGTCTTACCATAACTATAGCTGGCGTGGCCAGTTATATAGGAGAAAATGTGTCTCTTCTGCTTAGCTACTTCTGCCTTGGCAAGCTCTTGTGCTTTTTCCAGGGTGAGGATACGGGGACTCTGCTTGGCATTCTCGAAAAGAACAGCCAGTGGTGGCAAGTGGAAATTAGAGAAGTTGATTTTGCTTTGTTCGCTGGAGTCAAAGAATCCTGCACTAATACCACTCTTATTGTATTGTGCAAAACCTGTTGACGCCAGTGATGCAACAACGATAATCAGTAAATGTCGCTTTAATCCGTTCATTGTTATGCCTAAATTACTTTTTACACGTTTTCTTTTTGTACGAATGCTGTCAGTGTACGCAGGATAATCTTCATGTCTAACATGAAGTTATAGGTCTGACCGTATGTGATGTCAAGCTGTTTGCGCTCTTCAGCAGACATGTTTCCGCCTTTGCCGCGCTCTTCAACCTGCCAGAGACCCGTGAGACCAGCAGGAGCCATGAAACGGTCAATGCTGCTGTCGACAGTCAGCTTCTCTGCTTCATAGAGTGGGAGTGGACGATTGCCCACAATAGACATGTCGCCCTTTAAAATGTTAATGAGCTGGGGCAGCTCGTCAATACTGTATTTCCTGATGAAACGTCCGACTTTAGTGATGCGAGGGTCGTTCTCAATCTTGACAAAGGCGTTGTTGATGTCTTCTTCTTTTTTCTTGCTGAAATCGCTTTCTGCCATCACGAAATCATCTCCCACCAGCATAATCTCCTCGTCTCCAATCATCATCATGGACTCCATGCCGGTATCCAACATGTCTTGCTCTGCTTCTTCGCCTAATGGAGCCGTTACAGTCTTATGCTCTTCTTCCTCATGATTCTCGGCATATTGGTTGTGCTCCTTGCTCAACTCTTTCAGACGCTCTTCTGCGTCAGTATACATGCTGCGGAACTTCAGGAAGTCGAATATCGTATAGTTGGTGCCTACACGCTTTGACTTAAACAATACTGGACCCTTGCTCTCCACCTTGATGGCAATAGCTGTAATAATGAAAACAGGAGACAGAATGATGATAGCCAGACCCGAGAAGATGATGTCGAAGAGACGCTTCCAGACGGGAATCTTGAATTTTAGAATCTTGTGCTTGAATGCCTCGTCGTCGAAAAGAATGTTCTCGCGGTCCGAAATGAATTGAATCTTCTTGTTTAATTCCGTGACAGATGCTGTATTGGCAATTGTATCGTTGATACCACATTTCATGTATATATTCCGCTCCTCAGTCGACATGTTGTCAGTTATGAGGATGATATATACATTGTGACATTTCTTACGCAGATAGGTAATAGCCGTAATGTCCTCATTACGCACATTTCGTTCAATGAAGACGATGAAATGCTCATTGGGGACATGGGGAACGCAGATGGATGCTGCGTCTTTATAAGCATTGGTCATACGAACCATTTGCCCAGGGATGTACTTCAGACGTTCCTGAGTTTGGTGATTGTTGCCTAAATATACGACACCTATCATACCATATATTTATATATTGGAGCGGTGATTAATTGGGAAGAATCTTTTTAACGCGAATCTTTAACTCCATAGGATTGAATGGCTTTACAATATAATCTACGGCACCAATCTCTAAGAGTCGTATGCGCTCACTGGTAGAATCCTCGCTTGACAACATAATGACAGGTATATGACGGAACAACTCATTCTGTTTAATCCATTCCAAGAAGTCATCACCGCGCATTCCCGGCATGCGGATATCTGAGATAATCAGGTCTGGCGTGTTGCCGGCCTGAAGCCATTTTACCCCCTGTAGTCCGTCGGGGAGCCACTGGACATCATAATCACTCATCAAGTAAATAGAGAGCACCTTGGCGATGGTCTCTTTGTCATCAAGTATTAGTATTTTCTTTTTCATGATGAATTATATTTTTAGTCATTCTTTTTACATTCTATTGTGCAAAGGTAAAAAATAATTTTTAATTGTGGTCAAATTATGATAAAAAAATGATGAAAAATGGAAAAAAAGTTGGTTTTTAAAAAATATTTAGGGAATTTTGTAGTTCAAAACGTTATATTAGTAATGACTAATTATATATTTTTATGGCAAACAGATATCTTTTAGGATTTGATGTTGGCAGTTCATCTGTTAAAGCATCATTGGTGAATGCTGATAGTGGCAAGTGTGTGGCAACGGCTTTTTATCCGGAAAAGGAAGCTCCCATCATGGCCGTCAAGGCTGGATGGGCAGAACAAGATCCTCAAATGTGGTGGGACAATGCTAAATTAGCTTTACGTAAAATCATGTCAGAGGCAGGAGCTTCTGCTGATGAAATAAAAGCCATCGGTATTTCTTACCAGATGCACGGCTTGGTATGTGTAGACAAAGACCTTAAGGCCCTTCGTCCTGCAATCATCTGGTGTGACTCTCGTGCTGTACCTTATGGCGAGAAGGCTTTCAACGAATTGGGTGCAGACCAGTGTCTGACGCATTTGCTGAACTCACCGGGCAACTTTACTGCTGCCAAGTTGGCTTGGGTAAAGGAAAATGAGCCTGACCTGTACAGCAATATCTATAAGATTATGCTTCCTGGCGACTATATTGCCATGCGTCTTTCCGGCGTGGCCAATACAACGGTTAGTGGTCTTTCCGAGGGTATGTTCTGGGACTTCAAGGAGAATCGTGTTGCTGACTTCCTAATGAAGTATTATGGTTTCGACTCTTCGTTGGTTGCCGATATCGTGCCTACGTTCAGCGTTCAGAGCGAGGTTTGTGCCGAGGCTGCTGCTGAATTGGGCCTGAAAGCAGGTACGCCTATTACATATCGGGGGGGTGACCAGCCTAATAATGCACTCTCCCTCAATGTGTTGAATCCTGGAGAGATAGCTGCTACGGCAGGTACCAGTGGTGTTGTTTATGGTGTGCTAGGGAATGTCAATTATGATCCCAAGAGTCGTGTAAACACTTTTGCTCATGTCAACCATACGAGTGAGCAGAACCGTCTGGGTGTCTTGCTGTGTATCAATGGTACAGGTATCCTGAATGCTTGGACGCATCGCAATATCACTCCAGAAATCGGCTATGCCGAGATGAATGACCTGGCAGCCAGCGTGCCCATTGGTAGTGAGGGCGTGAGGGTTATTCCGTTTGGAAATGGTGCCGAGCGTGTGCTGGAAAACAAGGAGATTGGCTGTTCCATCAATGGTGTGAACTTCAACAAGCATTCCAAGGCTCATTTGGTACGTGCTGCTCAGGAAGGTATCGTCTTCTCGTTCTGCTATGGTATGGAAATCATGCAGCAGATGGGAATGGATATTCAGAAGATACATGCAGGAAAGGCCAATATGTTCCTGAGTCCGTTGTTCAGAAATACACTGGCTGGTGTCAGCGGTGCTACCATTGAACTCTACGATACGGATGGTTCGGTAGGTGCTGCCAAGGGTGCCGGTCTTGGTGCAGGCATTTATGCCAATGCGGATGAAGCCTTTGCTTCTTTGGAGAAGTTGCAGGTTATTGAACCAGATGCTGCTCATCGTGCTGACTATCAGGCCGCATACGCTGCTTGGAAGGAAACGCTGAATGCAAAAATCTAATCTGTGTTTTGAGATTGAGATAGATAATAAAAGCGGGTGAGTTGATTCTCACCCGCTTTTTATAGTAGTTCGCGAAACGACGATGTTGTCATTTTTGCTGGGATTTCAGGGCTGCCAGTGACTCCTTGAGGGCTGCAATCTTCTCTTCGGCATCGCTCTGCTTTTTGCGCTCCATGGCGACGACGGCTTCGGGGGCGTTCTGCACAAAGCGTTCGTTGGAGAGCTTTTTCATAACACCCTGTAGGAAGCCCTCCAGATGGTTGAGCTGTGCTTCCTGCTTCTCAATCTCGGCATCGATGTCAATCATCGAACCCAGGGGAACGGCATATTCCACCTTGCCGACCATGAAGGTGCTCGCCGTGGCATCTTTCTCAGCTACTGACGTGATGGTGTCGAGGTTGGCCATCTTCACCACTGCGGCAGCATACTGGCCAGTGAGCTGGGAGTTAACTACCTGCAGCGTCAGCTTCTCCTTGTTAGCAATGTTCTTTTGGGCACGGACGGTACGTACGCCGCTGACTACAAGCTTGATGGTCTCTACGTTGTCCAGCAGGACTGTCTCTTCCTCGTCGGGTGCGCTCAGCTTCAGTTCCTGGCGCATGATGCTCTCACCGGGCTGGCGCTCGTAGAGTGCCTGCCACAACTCTTCAGTAATGAACGGCATGAAGGGGTGGAGCATCTTCAGCAGCGTGTCAAAGAAGCCCAGGGTGGCATTGAAGGTCGCTTGGTTGATGGGCTGTTGCTTGCCGTCGACGTAGGCAGGTTTTACCATTTCAAGATACCAACCCGAGAACTCGTCCCAGAATAGCTTGTAGACAACCATCAGCGCCTCGCTGATGCGGTATTTCGAGAAAAGGTCGTCCAGTTCTTGGGCAGTAGCCTTCAGCTTTGCATCAAACCATTTCATGGCCAGCTTGTCGGCATCGGTCTGCTTGACATCTCCCACCTGCCAACCCTTGACCAGTCGGAAGGCATTCCATATCTTGTTGTTGAAGTTACGTCCCTGTTCACAAAGCGCTTCGTCGAAGAGGATGTCATTACCGGCAGGGGCAGAGAGCATCATGCCCATACGGACACCGTCGGCGCCGAATTTCTCAATAAGCTCGATGGGGTCTGGTGAGTTACCTAACGACTTCGACATCTTGCGACCCAGTTTGTCGCGTACGATACCTGTAAAATAGACATGCTTGAAAGGCATCTTGCCGACATATTCGTAGCCGGCCATAATCATACGTGCTACCCAGAAGAAGATGATGTCCGGTCCTGTCACCAGGTCACTGGTGGGGTAATAGTAGCTCAATTCTTCGTTGCCGGGATTATTGATGCCGTCAAACAGTGAGATGGGCCACAGCCACGAACTGAACCATGTGTCAAGGGCGTCCTCGTCTTGTTTCAGGTCAGCATCGGTTACCTTGGGGTCCTTTTGCTGAGCTAGTTGCAATGCTTTTTCACGAGTCTCGGCAACGACAAAATCACCAGCCTCATTGTAATAGTATGCTGGTATGCGGTGCCCCCACCACAACTGACGAGAGATACACCAGTCCTGGATGTTCTCCAACCAGTTTTTATAGGTGTTCTTGTATTTTTCGGGATAGAACTTGATGTCATCGTCCATCACGGGCGGTAATGCAATGTCGGCAAAATGTTTCATCTTGAGAAACCACTGCAGCGAGAGGCGTGGCTCGATGGCAGTGTCAGGGTTGCGCTCGGAGTAGCCCACCTTGTTGGTGTAGTCCTCTATGCGCTCCATCAGACTGGCAGCCTGCAGGTCTTTGGCTATCTGCTTGCGGCAGTCCATACGGTCCATGCCGACATAGATGGGCGACTGGTCGCTGATGGTGCCGTCGGCATTGAAGATATCAATGGTCTCCAGATTGTGCGTCTTGCCCAGCATATAGTCGTTAGTATCATGGGCTGGCGTCACCTTCAGACAACCCGTACCAAACTCGATGTCGACATAACGGTCCTCGATGACGGGAATGACGCGGCCAACCAGCGGAACAATGACCTTGCGGCCTTTCAACCACTGATTCTTCGGGTCTTTGGGGTTGATACACATGGCGGTATCGCCCATGATGGTCTCGGGACGGGTAGTAGCCACAACAGCGTAGTAACCCTTGTCATCCTTGTGGATGATATTGCCTTCCGTCTCGTTTGTTGCGATACCATCGCAACAAACTGAACCGTCGGGGTTGGCGACATAATATTTGAGGTGGAACAGATGGCTGTGCTCCTCCTTGTAGATGACTTCCTCGGTAGAGAGGGCCGTCAGGGCTTTGGGGTCCCAATTGACCATTCGCAGGCCGCGGTAGATAAGCCCTTTATTGTAGAGGTCGACAAAAACCTTGATGACACTCTCGGATCGTTTCTCGTCCATGGTGAAGGCTGTGCGGTCCCAGTCACACGAAGCACCTAAGCGGCGCAGTTGCTTCAGGATGATGCCACCGTGTTCGTCGGTCCAGTCCCACGCATGCTTGAGAAACTCGTCGCGTGTCAGGTCATGCTTCTTGATGCCTTGTTCGGCGAGTTTCTTCACGACCTTTGCCTCGGTGGCAATAGAAGCATGGTCGGTGCCTGGTACCCAGCAGGCGTTTTTACCCTCCATGCGGGCACGGCGTACCAGAATGTCCTGAATGGTGTTGTTCAGCATGTGGCCCATGTGCAGCACACCCGTCACATTGGGCGGTGGAATAACGATGGTGTAGGGTTGACGACTATCGGGTTTTGAGGCGAACAACTTGTTGTCCAGCCAGTACTGATACCATTTCGATTCGACCTCTTTGGGGTCGTATTTACTTGCTAATTCCATATACCTTGTTTTAATAATGGGTGCAAAGGTACAATTTTTTTTTCAACTATCAATGGTTGTTTCGTTTTTTTTTCTTACCTTTGCACTTACTATGAAGCAAATGCATACACGACAAGAGAAAATGGAGGCCTTTGGGCGTCTGCTTGATGTTATGGATACCCTTCGGGAAAAGTGCCCGTGGGACCGTAAACAGACCAATGACAGCCTGCGCCCTAATACTATAGAAGAAACCTATGAACTCTGCGATGCCCTAATTCGTGATGACCAGCGTGAAATCTGTAAGGAATTGGGCGATGTGTTGTTGCATGTCGTGTTCTATGGGAGAATAGGCGAGGAGAGACAGCAATTTGATATGGCAGATGTCTGCAACAAGCTGTGTGACAAACTGATATTTCGCCATCCGCATGTCTATGGTGAAGCCGTTGCCAAGGATGCAGAAGCCGTACTCGAAAGTTGGGAGCAGATTAAGCTGAAGGAGAAAGACGGTAATAAGTCGGTGTTGTCAGGAGTTCCCGCAGCCCTGCCTTCTATCATCAAGGCATACCGCATTCAGGACAAGGCTCGTAATGTGGGCTTCGACTGGGAAGACAAACAGGACGTATGGGCCAAGGTACGTGAGGAGTTGGATGAGCTGGAGGATGAGTTCAGACGCGAGGATAAGGCAAAAGCAGAACAGGAACTTGGTGATTTCCTTTTTGCCGTCATCAATGCCGCCCGGCTCTACAAGCTGAATCCGGACAATGCGTTGGAACTGACCAATCAGAAATTCATCCGTCGTTTCAACTATCTAGAGGAGCATAGCATTAAGTCGGGCAGACCCCTTACGGAGATGACCTTGGCAGAAATGGATGCCCTGTGGAATGAAGCTAAGGCTCAAGAATAGAGATTTGAACAATAAAATAAAGCTGAAACTATGAAGAAATTAGGAGTTTTTGCAATCATTGCCTGTGCATTGCTGATGATGGGCAGTTGTGGTAACAAGTCTGAGAAGGTTCCTTTTGACAATGGCGATTCTTCTGCTGTTGCCAATGCTGATCCTACTATCTATGGTGTTTGTGGCGAGGCCACTTCTATGAATACCCTGCAGTTGATTACGGATATGGGTGATACGCTGATTATTGATATGTCTGTTGCACAGGAGAATGGACATGTTTATGGCGGAGTTCAGCCAGGTGACCGTATGGCTGTGTTGGCAGACAATGACCGCAACGTGGCTGAGTTGGTCATCAATCAGGCAACGCTGTTAGGTAACTGGGTCATGCCCAATCCATTGGATGGGTCGGATGAAGTAGGCATTAGCATCAAGGAAGGTGGAATAGCCGAAAGTATTGATCAGGGCAGTGTTATTTATAAGACATGGCGTCTGAATCGTGGAAAGTTGGAGATAGTCCAGGTTCGTGAAGGTGGTAGCGAAGAGGAGGAAACGTACTACTATGACATTGTGAAACTGGGTGCCGACTCACTGGTATTTAAAGATGGTGATGAACTCTATGAGTATAGTCGTCAGAAAACAAAGGAAGACAAGCATGTCATTGAACTGGAAGATGCCGACAAGGAGTTCTTTATGTAGTGCGTAGTTTCTGATGGAGCCGTTCAAAGTCCATATCTTAGGATGCGGGAGCGCTTTGCCTACGATGCGCCACTATGCTTCGTCACAAGTGGTGGAGGTGAGAGGTAAGGTCTTCATGGTCGATTGTGCTGAAGGTACCCAGATACAATTGCGGCGCTCTCGTATTCGCTTTACGAAGCTAGGGGCAGTCTTTATCTCTCATCTGCATGGTGACCACTGTTTTGGATTGGTAGGCATGATTAGCACGTTCGCTCTGTTGGGACGTACTGCAACTTTACATGTCTATGCTCCGGCAGAATTGGGTCCTATGTTGGATGCACAACTGAGCCTGTTTTTTCAGCATTTAGACTTTGAAGTGTCGTTTCATGCCGTTGATACCACCCAGCAGCAGGTCATTTACGAGGACCGTTCGGTCACAGTTGAGTCTATCCCTTTAGAACATCGAATGCCCTGCTGTGGCTTCTTGTTCCGTGAGAAACAGCAGCAACCTCATATTCGCCGCGATATGATGGACTTCTATCGGATTCCGATAAGTCAGATTAACAATATCAAGGCCGGTGCTGATTGGATAACGGATGAAGGGGAGGTGGTGCCTAATGAGCGATTGGTTATCCCAGCAGTGTCTGCCCGTAGCTATGCCTACTGTAGCGACACACGCTATATTCCTTTTCTGCACAAACGTCTATGGGGAGTGAACACACTTTACCACGAGAGTACGTATGGCGATGACAGTGTGTTGCGGGCAGAGAAATATTGGCATTCCACAGCTCGTCAGGCTGCCCAAGTAGCACGCGATGCGAATGTCGGGAAACTCCTGCTCGGACATTATTCTTCACGTTATGAAGATGAAAGAGTGCTGCTTAATGAGGCCCGTGAGGTGTTTCCGAATGCCTTTTTGACAAACGAACAGGATGTTTTTGATGTGTGAGAGCATTTTTCCTTCGAAAAATTTGGTGGTTTCGCAAATAATTCGTACTTTTGCAAAGACATTATTGTGAATTGCTTATGAAGAAACGACTACTCATCATTTCTCTTGTCACATCTTTTGCTTTGACGATGCCTGTCGCCATAGTAGCATCCAATGCTGAACCTGCTCCTTTTGAACAGGTACAGGAAGATGATGTTACCATTACCGTATCGGGACAGACTGTCCTAGTCAACGGAGCTCAGGGAAAAACATTAGAGGTCATTTCACTGACGGGTCGTCAGGTGTTAACTGTTAAAATCGACAGCCCCTCACAACGCATAGAACTTAACGTACCTAAAGGTTGCTATATCTTGAAAATTGGCAAAGTGGCAAGGAAGGTAGCTATTCGCTGATACTCGTCTTGCCGCTGATGTTGCTCTTTGTTATAGGATGCAGCAATTGGGATGCCGGAAGGAATAAAGAAATAACAATGGAGGCGTTTTCTGACATGAGGACGCCTGCTTTTGTCTTTGACCTTGATGAAATCCGTTCTGAACTGCGGACACAGGTCAAGTCTGATGCCGATAACACGGAGGCAGACCGACAGACACGCGGTTACTATCGTCATGCTGCAAATGGTCTCGTATGGATTAGTCGTATGGGGGTTGACGAGCGAGCCGATACGCTACTGTCATGGTTGCGGCAAGTTGGCGAGTCGGGGTTCTCTGAGCGTTCATTTATGGTAAGTGCTATTGAGTCTGATTTGATTCGTTTACGTACGCTTGATTTCTATGGAGACAATCACGACATCAACCAGATAGCCGGCCGGTTGGAATATAACCTGACCAAGGCCTGCCTGCGTTACTGTTATGGTCAGCGGTTTGGCTTCACCAATCCTTTCCGACTTTTTAATAATATGGATGTCGAGAAGCAGGATACATTGCGAAAAACTACGAAATATCGTACATTATATGATGTAGCGATGGACTTGCCCTCTAAAAAATATGCCCAAGACATTTTGCGCAAAGTACGCCAAGACAGTCTGACGGCCTATCTGCACGAAATACAACCTTCCGGCCATTATTACCATCAGTTGAAGGCGATGCTCACCCATGCAACCGCCTCGGAGCAGCGTCGCCGCATTCTGGTGAATATGGAGCGTGCACGATGGCGTTGTCGCCAACCTATCCCTGAAGTCGGTAAACGCATCATTGTCAATATTCCAGCCTACCACCTCTACGCCTATGACGGGGGACCTGTCTTGGATATGCGGGTGGTCTGCGGAACACAGAGGACCAAGACTCCCCAGTTGCGTAGTTATGTGGAATGGATGGAGGTCAATCCTCAGTGGGTAATCCCCATGAGCATTGTAGAGCATGATGTAGCGCGTCATGCTGGTGACTCGGCCTATTTTGCACGTAATCGATATAACATCTACGAACGATCCACCAACAGGCAGATGGCTGTTCATGCCGTTTCCCGCCAGATGTTGCTCAGCGGTAAATTTCGGGTTGCACAGGAAGGCGGCAAGGGGAACTCGCTGGGCCGTATTGTATTCCGTTTCAAGAATAGTCATTCGGTCTTTCTGCATGATACCTCCAACCCTGGAGCTTTCAATCGGGAGTCACGTGCCGCGTCACATGGTTGTGTCCGTGTTTCTAGCCCCTTTGAACTAGCCAATTTCGTTCTTGACAATCCTGACGAGTGGCTTTTAGACCGTATTCGTATTTCAATGGGGGTGGCTCCCGAGACAGAACAGGGCATTGACTATGTCAGCAAACACCGTGAAGACGACTGCAAGTTGATTGGCTATGTCCCGGTAAAGCCTCGCGTACCTCTTTATATTATATATAATACACTCTGGCCTGATGCGGACGGCGTGATTCAGACGTGGCCCGACGTATATGGTTATGATGACGTTATTTGGAAACACTTACAACCATATCTATGAGATGACGAAGACTGACGAACAATTGTTGGTACAGCAGATCTCTGACCCGAAGACGCAGCGGAAGGCGTTTGAGACGGTGGTGCGCGAGTATGGCGAAAGGCTCTACTGGCAGGTGCGACGTATTGTACTGACACACGATGATGCCGATGACGTTGTCCAGAATGTCTTTATCAAGGCTTGGACCCATCTGGACGACTTCCACAGCGACTCCAAACTCTCCACCTGGCTCTATCGTATTGCAGTCAATGAGAGTATAGACTTCATTCGCCGGCGTAAGAATCAACTCTCTGTCAGCACAGATGATGTGGAGAGTGGTGTTGCCAACCAGTTGATGGCCGACAATTATTTTGATGGCGATGAGACCGAAGCTCAGCTGCAAGAAGCTATCTCGCGATTGCCAGATGTTCAGCGCATGGTGTTTAATATGCGATACTATGATGAGATGAAATATAGTGAGATAAGCCAAATCTTGCATACCTCGGAAGGGGCTTTGAAGGCTTCATACCATATCGCAGTGAAAAAGATTTCTGATTTTTTTAAACAACACGATTAAACCATCGTTGTTTTATATCGTCCAAAGTACAAAATATTAGTAATGGAAAACATAGAAGAACATATCAGGGAAAAGATGGGAGACAAGTCTCCTTTCCGTGTGCCTGAGGGCTATTTCGACCAGCTGACATCGCGAGTAATGAGTCAGTTGCCTGAACAGACGATGATTCGTCAGATGAAGCAGCCCCGCCGACAGTCGCGTCTGGTAGCCATTCGCCCGTGGCTTTATGCTGCCGCCTGTGTAGTTGCTATTGTAGTGATGGTACTAACGTTCCATTTTAACCAGCGTGTAGTGGAACCTAACGGGCAGTCTATGGCTGTCGTGTCGGCACCGGTTGACGACGAGTATATTGATGATGTTGCCGACTATGTCATGCTGGACAATACAGAGATATACGCCTATCTTGCTGAAAATAACTAATGAATGAAAGAATGATGAAAAAGTGTGTTTTTATATTTCTGACTTTCCTGACAGTGGTCACTGCCAGTGCACAGGAACATAAGTTCTCGCCCGAGAAGTTTCAAGCTGACATGGAGGCGTTTTTGACCCGTGAGGCTAATCTCACCCAACAGGAGGCGGCTCGTCTGTTTCCTGTCTTCCGTGAGATGCATCAGAAGCAGCGTGCGGTCTATGGTCGTATGCGCAAGCTCTCCCAAGAGAAACCTGCTGATGAAGCCGCTTGTGCCAAGGTTATCAGTGAATGCGATAAGATGAACATAGAACTGAAGCAGATTGAGCAGCAGTATCACAAGAAGATGTTGCAGGAAGTGTCAGCCTTCAAGGTGTCAGCCGTTATTATGGCCGAGAGCCGTTTCCATCGTGATATGATGAAGGGCTGGCAGAGAGGTGGTAAGGGCAAACGTCCCTGATGTCACACTTTCCGCAATGAGGCGTACGTGCCGTACAGACATAGCGTCCGTGCAGTAGCAGCCAGTGGTGAGCCCGGGGAATATCTTCCTCGGGTATGTTTTTTACCAGTACCTGTTCCACTTTATAGGGTGTGTCGTCCTTGGGCGATACCAGTCCTAAGCGGTGACTGACGCGGAAGACGTGAGTGTCGACAGCCATTGCCGACTTGCCGAAAGCCACACTCTGAATCACATTAGCTGTCTTGCGCCCCACACCGGGCAAGTCTAAGAGCAGGTTCATGTCCGACGGAATCCCTCCGTTATATTTTTCTGCCACCATGCGAGCCATCTTCACCAGATGTGCTGCTTTGGAGTTTGGGTAGGAAACACTACTGATGTATTCTAGCACATCTTCCGGTTCTGCGTGAGCCATCGACTGGGCGTCGGGGTAGTGTCGGAACAACTCTGGTGTCACTTGGTTGATACGCTTGTCCGTACACTGGGCACTCAGGATGACTGCCACCAGCAACTGGAAAACGCTACCGAATTCCAGTTCCGTCTGCACCTCTGGCATCTCCTTGCGGAAATACTGCAGGACATAGTCGTATCTTTCCTTTCTGGTCATGCGGTCAGCCAATCTGTTGCAGGCGGGCAATATACTTACCGATGATGTCGAACTCCAGGTTCACTACCGACCCCACCTTGATGTCGCAGAAGTTCGTGTGTTCAAAGGTGTAAGGGATGATGGCCACCTGGAAACTGTTCTCCGTGGGGTTGCAGACCGTCAGGCTGACGCCGTTCACGGTCACTGAACCTTTGTCTACGGTGAAGTATCCATTGCGGGCCATGGCCTTGTCCTGCTTGTATTCAAAGGTGAAATAGGTGCTTCCATTGGCATCCTCCACAGCAGTACACTGTGCCGTCTCGTCCACGTGTCCCTGTACGATGTGCCCATCCAAGCGTCCGTTCATGAGCATCGAACGTTCTACGTTCACCTTGTCGCCTACCTTCAGAAGGCCTAAGTTCGAGCGGTCCAGCGTCTCTTTCATGGCTGTCACCGTGTAGGAACCGTTTTCAATCTTGACGACCGTCAGGCAAACCCCATTATGGGCCACGCTCTGGTCGATGCCCAGTTCGTCAACAAACGAACAGCGCAGGGTAAAATCAATATTCTCTCTATCTTTCTGGATGGCTACAACGGTAGCAAATTCTTCTATGATTCCGGAAAACATAACACTCTACGATAAACAACTGTAAATTAAATCATTAATGTTTATGTGAAAAAAGGGGTCGCCCGATGATGTGATGAAAACTCCTTTGTTAAAAGATTTGAGCGCTCTCCGCCTTTGTAATCCATCGGCCTTGCGGCTTCTCACTGGAGTGAGACTATGGCCCGCCATTGGCAAGAGAAGACATCTCGGTTTTCAATGTAATTTGATGAGTATCCCGATCGAATCGGCACGACCCCTGTTTTTTTTTTATTTTCTGCAAAGGTAAGCAAAATATGTCGGATTTGTACCTTAGTTACCTATAAAAATCATTAAATCGCTGCAAATTGTTTGTTCCCGTTGATTCTATGCCTTGACAGCATTTAAAATTGCTTAAAATGTTTCGCTGTTTCACAGAAAAGTGCTACCTTTGTACGCTGTTTGAAATAGGCAAAAATGCGCTGGCGGGCTTTTAAATGCCCTTAAACGCGAAATCGCCTAAAAATATAAAGGTGTAAAAGAGATAATAGCAAAGTAAATAATCAATAATGGATCAGACATTAGACAACGACAGAATTGTAAAAATCAACATCGAGGAGGAGATGAAGTCCTCTTATATCGACTACTCTATGTCGGTTATCGTGGCACGTGCCCTCCCCGATGTCCGTGACGGTTTCAAGCCCGTACACCGTCGTATCCTCTATGGTATGATGGGTATCAACAACGTTTCAACACAACCCTACAAGAAGTGCGCTCGCGTCGTCGGTGAGGTGCTGGGTAAGTATCACCCCCATGGCGATGGCTCCGTATATGGCGCTCTCGTTCGCATGGCTCAGGACTGGAACATGCGCTACACGCTGGTTGATGGCCAGGGTAACTTCGGTTCGGTAGACGGTGACTCCCCCGCAGCAATGCGTTATACGGAGTGTCGCCTGTCGAAGATGGGTGAGCATATCATGGACGACTTGGAAAAGGATACCGTCGATATGATGAACAACTTCGACGATTCGCTGGTGGAACCCACAGTGATGCCGACGAAGATTCCCAATCTGCTGGTGAACGGCGGTAACGGTATTGCCGTAGGTATGGCTACCAACATGCCGACACATAACCTCGGTGAGGTCATTGACGGCTGCTGTGCCTACATCGACAATCCCGACATCGACACCGACGGACTGATGCAGTATATCCCAGGTCCCGACTTCCCTACGGGAGCTTATATTTATGGCCTGCAGGGTGTACGTGATGCCTACGAGACAGGACGTGGTCGCATTGTGATGCGTGCCAAGGCTGAGATTGAGAGTACGGAGACGCACGACAAGATTGTCGTCACTGAGATTCCATACGGTGTCAACAAGGCTGACCTGGTGAAGTATATAGCCGATTTGGCCAATGAGCACAAGATTGAGGGTGTGGCTAATGTCAACGATGAGTCAGGCCGTCAGGGTATGCGTATCGTCGTCGACTGCAAGCGTGACGCCAACGCCAATGTGCTGCTGAATAAGTTGTTTAAGATGACAGCCCTTCAGAGCTCATTCTCAGTAAATAACATTGCGCTGGTTAAGGGTCGTCCCCGCCTGCTGACACTCAAAGAGTGCGTCAAATATTTTGTCGAGCACCGTCACGACGTCACCATCCGTCGTACCAAGTACGACCTGCGCAAAGCCCAGGAGCGTGCCCACATTCTGGAGGGCTTGATTATCGCTGTCAACAACATAGACGAGGTGGTTCATATTATTAGAAATAGTAAGACCCCCAGTGATGCCCAGCGCAACCTGGAGGCTCGCTTCGAACTGGACGAACTCCAGTCGAAGGCTATCGTCGACATGCGTCTCTCACAACTCACTGGATTGCGTGTCGATCAGCTACATCAGGAGTATGACGACCTGATGAAGCTCATTGCCGATTTGGAGGAAATCCTCAACAACCCCGAGCGCTGCAAGGAGGTCATGAAGCAGGAACTGCAGGAGGTGAAGGAGAAGTATGGCGACGAGCGCCGTACGGAGATTATTCCCTTCGACCACGAGTTCAACGCCGAGGACTTCTATCCCGATGATCCTGTGGTTATCACCATTTCACACATGGGTTACATCAAGCGCACCCATCTGGATGAGTTCCATGAGCAGGGTAGGGGTGGTATGGGCTCCAAGGCAGCCCGTCACCGCGACAACGACTTTGCAGAGTACATCTATCCTGCCACCATGCACAACACCTTATTATTCTTTACGCAGAAGGGACGTTGCTACTGGCAGAAGTGCTATGAGATTCCCGAGGGCGATAAGAATTCGAAGGGCCGTGCCATCCAGAATATGTTGAACATCGAGCCTGACGATGCCGTCAATGCTGTGCTGCGCATCAAAAACTTTAATGATGAGGAGTTCATGACCAGCCATTATGTTGTGTTTGCGACTAAGCAGGGTATTATTAAGAAAACCCGCCTCGATGCCTATAAGAACGTACGTGCCGCTGGTGTTCGTGCCATTAACATCAACGAGGGCGACGAGGTGGTAGGCGTACGTCTGACCAACGGCAAGAACGAGTTGCTGCTGGCCAACCGTAACGGACGTGCCGTACGTTTCCATGAGGATGAGGTTCGTTCCATGGGACGTGTTTCGACGGGTGTCATCGGTATGCGACTTGACGGCGGCGACGACGAGGTGGTAGGCATGGTATGTGTCAACGACCCGCTGACGGAGACCATCATGGTTGTCAGCGAGAACGGCTACGGCAAGCGTACCGACGTGGACGACTACCGCAAGACGGCCCGCGGTGCCAAGGGTGTAAAGACTCTGGCTATTACTGAGAAAACCGGCCGTCTGGTGGCCATTAAGGTGGTCACTGACGAGAACGACTTGATGATTATCAACAAGTCGGGTGTCCTCATCCGCCTGAAGGTAGCCGATGTCCGCGTCATGGGCCGTGCCACACAGGGTGTCCGCCTCATCAACCTCACCAAGAAGAACGACTCCATTGCCAGTGTATGCAAAGTGATGTCGTCGCAGGAAGAGGATGTCGAGGAAGCTGAATTGGCTGACGACAATGCTGATGGCGCAGAGGCAGAGACGGCGGCTCCTATCATTGACGTGGAATAAATGAAACAGGAAAATATTTGTATAACTGTAATTTAACTAAAGACTTATGAAGAAATTAATGATGATGGCAATGATGTTCGTAGCAAGTGCTACGGCCTTTGCCGGTGACAGCGATGCCTTGAAGGCTGTGCTGAAGTCTAAGAGCTATGCTGAGGCAGCCTCGCTGCTGAAGGCTAACCTGGGGCAGATGGCAGACAATGCTGAAAAGGCCAAGGCTTACAACCATTTGGTGGACCTCGCTATGGATCAGGTTCAGCATGAGACTGGAACTATTGCCGAGAACCAGCTGGCAGTCCAGATGGGTAATCCCGACAAGCAGAAAGCATATGATACCCTGGCCCTGGCTGATGGTATCTGTAATGCCATTGAGATGGCTGTTGAGTGCAATAAGTACGACCAGCTGCCTAATGCTAAGGGCAAGGTTGCTCCGAAATTCGCTGAGAAGAATGCTCAGCGCATCTGGGCTGTACGTCCAAATCTTGTGAATATCGGTCAGTCTTCAGCCCAGGCTGGTAATGATGCTGGTGTGCTGAAGTACTGGGGTGCCTTTGTTGATTCTGCCGAGGAGCCGTTCTTCTCTGCTATGGATCATAACCCCGAGAAGGAGTATGTAGGACAGGTGGCATTCTTCGCCGGTCGCTATGCTTTCCAAGCTAAGGATCTGGCACGTGCCAATAAGTACTTCGAGGTGGCTAAGCGTGATCCTCAGCAGAAGGCTGAGGCCGAGAACTTCCAGCTCTATGCGATGCGCAATAGTCTGAAGGACCGTCAGGACACGCTGGCTTTCATCAACCAGCTGAAGCAGATGTACGAGGCTGAGCCCGAGAACGATGTTATCCTCGATGGTCTGAATGGTATGTACGAGGGCTTGAAGGACAAGGAGGCCCAGCGTGCACTGCTTGAGAACCACATCGCCAAGTACCCCAACTCGTTTGCTGCCTTGGCCAATCGTGGTCTGATGGCTGTCAACGATAACAATGCCGAGGAGGGTGCCAAGTGGTTGCGCAAGGCCAGCGAGGCCAAGCCCGACAATGCTGTGGTATGGACCTATCTGGGTGCCTGCTTGAGCGTACTTGCTGCCAATGCTGCCGATAACGCTGCAGCCACCAAGTACTACGACGAGGCCATTGCCGCCTTCGATAAGGCAAAGGAACTCGATCCAACCCGTGCACAAGCTAACTGGGGCTACAACCGTTATCAGGCATACTACGGACGCTATGGTGCCGACGATCCCAAGACCAAGCAGGCTGAGGAAGACATGAAGAACTAATCTTCAGGCCTCATTTTTCTTAATAACAAAGCACCCTGTGGGAACTTCCTGCAGGGTGCTTTGTTTCCTGTTATGTAGTATTGATTGTTCTTTTTACTACAAAATGAGAGAAAAAGAGGACGTTTGGAGTATTGTGTTATTTTTTACAAAGTAAATGTTATATATGATGCGGGTACGAATAAACAATATTTACTAATTTTGCAGAAAATTTTAAGTTAAAAATTTATCTATTAACTCTAATTACTAATCAAAAACAAGTTGTATGAAACAGAAAGCAACAAGAAAACTTCTTTCGATGCTGTTTGTGCTGTTGGCATTCCCTACGATGCTGCTGGCACAGAGCGTTGTAAAGGGTAATGTGAAGGACGGTAACGGCGAACCCGTTATCGGTGCAACAGTGAAGGTTAGTGGCACCCAGCAGGGAGCCATCACCGACATTGACGGTAACTTCTCGGTTCAGGCCAGCAGCAATGCTACACTGACCATTTCCTACGTGGGCTATGTTACCCAGCAGGTGGCTCTCGGCGGACGTACCAATATCAGCGTCACGCTGCAGGAGGACAACACCACGCTGAACGACGTTGTGGTCATCGGTTATGGTACACAGCGCCGTGAGGCCGTTACCGGTTCTGTAGCCAACATCGGTGGAGAGAAACTGAATCAGGTTGCCGCCACTAACGCTGCTCAGGCTCTTCAGGGCCGCGTCGCCGGTGTGCTGATGACACAGACATCGACAAAGCCCGGTGCCGAGATGCAGATTCGCATCCGTGGTCAGCGCTCACTGAGTGCCTCTAACGACCCGCTGATTGTGTTGGACGGTATCCCCTTTATGGGACAGCTCTCCGATATCAATCCTGCTGACATCAAGTCGATGGACATCCTGAAGGACGCTTCTGCAACTGCCATCTACGGCTCGCGTGGTGCTAACGGTGTCATCATCATCACTACCGTCAAGGGTGCCATGGGTACTCCCGCTAAGGTGACTTACAACGGCTATGTCAGCTTCAAGAAGGTGTTCCACAAATATCCGATGATGGATGGCCCTACGTTCTCGAAGATGCGTCAGTATGCCGGCAAGTACCAGAACTCGCTGGACGAGAGCGATGACATTAATACCGATTGGCAGGATCTGTACTACCAGACAGGTATCAGCCACAACCACGACCTGAGTGTGGCCGGTGGTACCAATGGTGGCAGCTACAGCTTCGGCGCTGGTTACTATAAGGACGAGTCGGTTGTTCCCACCGAAGGTTACGACCGTATCTCCATTCGTGGTAACTTCGACCAGACCGTTGGCAAGTTCTTCCGCTTCGGTCTGAGCACCAACACCAGCTATCGCAAGACTGAGGGTGTGAACAATATGTATGCTGTATTGTGCTCGTCTCCTCTGTCAAGCCCTTATGATGCCGACGGTAACCTGAAGCGTTACAACGCTCTTCCTGCCGACGACCAGGTGGTTATCACGAAGGAGTCTGTAGAGCGTGACAAGGATGTGTGGCTGAGCGAGAACAAGGGTATCGGTACTTATAACACGCTGTTTGCCGAGTTGAAGTGCCCGTGGATTGAAGGTCTGAGCTATCGTATCAACGTCGGTCTGAACTTCCGCAGCTCGAAGTCCGGGTCGTTCACGGGTACGGGTATTAATAATAAGGATGCCAATGCTGTCAACGGTGGTTCTGTTTATGAAAACCAGACCCGTAACTGGACGGTAGAAAACCTGCTGACCTACGACCGCACCTTCGCCGAGAAGCACAACCTGAACGTTGTTGCCATGTATTCTGCCGAGCAGACGGCTTACGAGCAGAGTGGTGGCAGTGCACAGGAAATTCCCGCCGACTACTTCCAGTACTATGCACTCGACAAGGCCACTGGTCAGACAAACCTCACAGGTTATAACTACTGGCAGAGCGGTCTGATTTCATGGATGGGCCGTGTGATGTATTCTTATGATAATAAGTATATGGCTTCTGTCGCCCTCCGTTCTGATGCTTCTTCACGCCTGGCCGAAGGTCACAAGTGGCACACATATCCTGCTGTCAGCGTTGGTTGGAACATTGCTCGCGAAAACTTCATGGAGAGCACCAAGTCGTGGCTTGACAACTTGAAGCTGCGCATCGGTTACGGTGAGACCTCTAACCAGAGTATCAATCCTTACTCTACCCTTGGTGGTCTGGCCATCCGCAACTACAACTTCGGTAACGGAACCAACTACAAGGCTGGTTACTATGTGAACACGCTGCCAAACACTGAACTGGGTTGGGAGTATTCTAAGACTTGGAACTTCGGTCTCGACTTCTCACTGTTCAATGGCCGTCTCTCTGGTTCATTCGAATACTACATCCAGAAGACTAACGACATCCTGCTCGGCGTCAAGCTGCCTGATACTTCAGGTGTAAGCAGCTATACCGGTAACATTGGTAACACCCAGAACAAGGGTTGGGAGTTGACTTTGAACGGCGTCATCATCGACAACAAGAACGGTTGGAACTGGGAGGCTGGTATCAACATCTACCAGAACCGCAACAAGCTGACTAAGCTGACTGGTGCTGTCGATGAAAACGGTAAGGATGTAAACGACAAGGATAACCGCTGGTTCATTGGTTATCCCATCGATGTCATCTACGACTACGAGTATGTCGGCCTGTGGCAGGCTGGCGAAGAGGAGCTGATGAACAAGCTGCAGCCTGGTTCTAATGTGGGTTCGATTAGAGTGAAGTATACTGGCGACTACGATGCCAACGGTATGCCTACCCGCGCCATCAACGCCGACGACCGTCAGGTGATGAGCATGGAGCCCGATCTGGTTGGTGGTTTCAATTCGACAGTGACCTATAAGAACTTCGACTTCACGGTCATTGGTGCTTTCCAGATTGGTGGTAAGCTGATTTCTGCCATTCATTCTTCCAATGGTTATCTGAACATGCTGACAGGTCGTCGCAACAACCTCGACGTTGACTACTGGACCGAGGAGAACACCGGTGCCCACTATCCGAAGCCCGGTGGCGTTCAGGATGGTGATAACCCCAAGTACGGTTCTACACTCGGCTATTTCAATGCCGGCTATCTGAAATTCCGTGCCATTACCTTAGGTTATGACTTTGCTGGTCTGAAGGCTGTCAAGGACCTCGGCATCAGCCGTCTGCGCCTCTATGCTACGGTTCAGAACCCGTTCGTACTCTTCTCTCCGTATACCAACGAATGCGGCCTTGATCCTGAGACCAACTCATGGTCAAACGAGAATACGGCAGTCGGTTACAGCTTCGGCTCACGCAAGATGCCAATCATTGGTTACAATACGCCTGTTACCCGCAACTTCCTCTTCGGAGTAAACGTTACATTCTAATTAAGAGTTAAGATTTAAGCATTAAGATTTATGAAAACGAAAAATATCAAATACATTCTTGCTGCGGGTTTAGTTTGCTGTGGTCTGACCACTACGCTGACCTCCTGTAGCAGTGTTCTTGACGAACAGCCGCGCAGCCAGTTCGACCCGACATATTTCAATACGAAGGCGGGTATCGAGGGCGGTATCACATCGCTCTATGCTCATCTGCGCTATTTCTATGGCAACGGTTACTATCTGAACACCATGGAGACGGGTACCGACGAGTACACCTACGCACAGTCCGCAGACGGCAACTTCAAGGATGCCGACCTCACGAGTGTCAGTAATCTGAATCCTACCAGCAGTGTGGCCGGTGGCGCATGGGGAACCCTCTTTGCCAATATCAATACTGCCAACGGTATCATTGAGAACGGTACTGCTGCCGGCATCGACAATGCACTGCTGGCAGAAGCATATTTCTTCCGTGCATTCGACTACTTTATCCTGGTGCAGACCTATGGTGGTGTGCCCCTCGACCTGGGTGCCGGTGAGCTGAAGTTCAATACTTCGACGACTCGTACCTCTGTCCGCAATACCGTGCCTGAGGTTTATGCCGCTATCTTCAGCGACTTGGAGAAGGCTATCTCCGACCTGCCCGAGAATCCCCGTCTGACGGGTACCGTTACCAAGAACGTAGCCCGTCTGTTCCTCTCGAAGGCTTATCTGACCTATGCATGGTGGCTGGAGAACCCCAACAACATCCCCACCTATCCTGAGTGCAGCCGTAACAGCGGTGAGGCCAAGGCCTATTTCCAGAAGGCATACGAAACGGCAAAGACTGCTATCAGCAATCCTGGTCCCTACAAGTTGCAGACGACCTTCTACGATGTGAATGTTGCTACCAACGACCGCAACTCCGAGATTATGCTTTATGCCGACCACGACGAGGACGAGAAGTTTGGTAACGGTGGTGCTGGCTACGGCTGGGGTAACGGTGCTTCTCCTGAGAACTTCGCTTACTGGATGGAGACTTGGAACTACACCGAGATGATTGCCAAGGATCCTGACGGCAACAACATCAACCCCGTACAGCGCGAGGCTGTTCAGGGCCTCGGACGTCCCTGGACCCGTATGGCTCCTATCGCTGATGCCTTCATGGCCGGTGGTGTGTGGGAAGATGCCGTCAAGGCCATCGACTCACGTTACGATGCCACCTTCACCCTGAGCTACTTCACCAACTGGACGAAGTCTGGTGGTAAGGCTGCTTACGTTCTGGGTGCCAATGGCATGCACGTAGCACCTAACGAGATTTACTTCAGCTGGGTTCCTGAGAGCGACGACAGCAAGATTAACTACACCGGTGCCGACGGTAAGCTTGGCTTCGGCGAGATGGCTGGCCGTCCGGACTTCGTGGTAGCTGTCAACCATATCAGCCGTAAGAAGTACCCTTGTAACTGGAAGATTGGTATCTATCGTACCGACAACGCCGGTGGTCTGGGTTCGAAGGTTAACGGTGGCTCGCCCCGTCCTTGGAACATCGCCAAGTTCTCTGAGTTCTATCTCATCGCTGCCGAGGCTGCTGTGAAGCTGAACTTGAACTCCGAGGCCCGCGAGCTTGTGAACGTGCTTCGTGCACGTGCCGGTAAGGTTTCCTATTGTGTCAATGCACGTGCTCCGTTCATCGCCGACTACAGTGCCGAAATGGTTGCTGCTACACCTGCTACCATCACCATCGACTACATCCTCGACGAGCGTAGCCGTGAGTTCTGGGGTGAGGGCTACCGTTGGTTCGACCTCGTTCGTACCCAGAAGTGGGCTGAGCGTGCAGGTGTTTACCACATCGCTGGTTCAGGCTATACAGATAGCAAGCTTGAAGAGTTCAAGCGCGAGATCACTCCCGGCCGTTACCTCCGTCCTATCCCACAGGGACAGATCGATGGTCTGATGATGTCCACAGAGGAAAAAGCAAATTATCAGAATCCTGAATACAGATAATCAACCCAATTGTTTTAGATTCGATCCTCTTTGAATGACGTTGAGAGCCGGCACCCGTCACGGGATGCCGGCTCTCTTCTTGTGGATGCTCATTTCTCTTCATTTAAATGCTTCGCGCCGCTTTTTTATTACTTATTTTTTATTTTTTATTTTGACGCGAAGCGTCGCAGTCAGAACGGTCCGTAGCCCATACAGCTGGTCGTTCCCAGTGCCGTGATGGCTGCCGTCAGGATGCTGACGAAAAACTGCAGCACCGTCTTCCAAGTGTTCTTTTTCATGGTCTTTGATCTTTGAAGTTTGAAGTTGAAAGTTTGATGTTTGAAGTTTGAAGTTTGATGTTTGAAGTTTGAAGTTTATGATTACCTCTGAGCGGTAGCAAACTCTACACTCTACACTCTCCACTCTAAACTCTCCACTCTCCACTCTCATCTATCTTCGTTCTTACTCTCAGCTCCCATCTCCCCCTCCCTTTGGAGGGGGCTGGGGGGAGGCTTTTCTTCGTTCTTACTCTCGGCTCCCATCTCCCCCTCCCTTTGGAGGGGGCTGGGGGGAGGCTTAATCACCGTTACCGTCTGCCGGGTTGCGGAAGTCCTCGATGGTGGTGCGGACCTGTACGGTACGCTCCTCGCCTGCCACGGTACGCGTCTCGCTGGCCACCACGTAGCGCACGGTGGGAGCGACGCGCTCTTCGAGGAAACGCTTCGAGGTCAGGTTCTTGAAGCTGTCGCTCTGGGGAAGGAACCGCATGCGGATACCCTTCAGCAGCGATGCCAGCTGGAAGTCCTTGCGCTTGGCGTCGGCCTCCTCGGCACCCTCGCTCGAGGCCGTGGCGCGGAAGATGCCCAGACCGTCGATTTTCACCGGCTGACCCTGTGCCACCAGTTCCGGAATGCACTCGCCCAACTTCTTGATGACGGCGGCGATGGCCTCTTCGCCGACGGCACAGTTGTGGTTGCGCACGTGCTGCACCAGACCCTCGGTGGTCAGCGTCTCGGCGTTGTCCACCTCGACGTAGTACTTCCCGTAAGCAGACGACTTCTCGTTGGCGTTCTTCCTCAGACAGAGGGGCATTTGGATAAAGTTTACTGCCATAGTCTTTGTGTGTTTTTAATGGTTAATACTCTAGGAGTTTGATGTTTGATGTTTGATGTTTGATGTTTGAAGTTTATGATTACCTCTGCAGCGGTAGCAAACTCTACACCCTACACTCTACACTCTACACTCTACACTCTTCACTTTATTTTTCTCTCTTATTCTCGTGCTTTTCATACTGCAAAGTTACGCATTTTTGGGGGATTCTGCAAGCGAACGGCCGTTTTTCTTGGCAAAAATCACGCCAATATTTTTGTCACACCTACGAAACAGGATTATTTACATACCAAAACTATTTTTATATAGACAAAACTGCGATACTCCCATGGTTCAGGCGGGGGATTGGCGCTGTGCTGAAAACACCCCCTAGCTCCGCCCCCGTCCGCTCCGTGCAGGAAAATTTCCCGCACGGAGCAGGAAAATTTCCCGCGCCGTGCGCCGGAGCCCTCAGCTACAACCATCATTTCCCCGTTTTCTAATGCCTTCGGCAGGTGCTTCTCTGGCTGATGATGAAGTGACTTGTGCCGTCGGAAAGATGCACGTTGTCTTGCCAGAATCGTACTTCGTACTTCGTACTTCGTACTTTTTGGTGTTTTCGAAAATGCAGGGAACATATATAAAGGTATATATAATATATATATTATATATACCTTTAATAATTATACATAAATTATTCACTAATTATTCACTTCTTAACCCGTTCCTCTTGCTGTAACTATCCGGGAAATTAAAAAATAGCAAAAAGTACGAAGTACGAAGTACGAAAGTACGATAGGAGAGAAAAACGAACCACCTGATATATAGAGAGAAATATCATTAACACGACGCCCATCACACTGTGACCGACCCTAAAAAGTCTGCTAACGCCCTGATTCTCGGGATTTTAAAGGGATCAGAACATATCTCAAAACAAAAGTTTTAACTTTTGTTTTGTTTTTTTTTTTGAAATTAACGCCGAAGTCGTTACCTTTGCAATTGCGTTGGCAGTGTTACATGCTGTCCTCGTAAATTTTTACTTTGTTTGTGCGGAAGTGTCCGCGCATATAGTTTTGTAAAAAGTTACTAAGCCTGCCTACTGCGAAGTCCGCAGGTTTTTTCCTACTGACCCACCAAACAACAAACAATATATATGATTGAACACTGGTACGAATATCTCCCTGCCTGCTGGCTGATGCCCGAAGGGCGCTGGTATGTCATCGGCAGCATCGCCCTACTGATGCTCCTTTCCTTTGCCATAGGCGTGTGGGTCGGAAAAAAGAAGAAATATAGAACGTAATGGAATCGACGATTAAGACGATATTATCATTCTGGCCTGTAGCGGCTATGGGCGTTGCCGTTGCTGCAATTTGGCACGTCATCTATGTCGTACTTCATCGTCGCGAGCAAAAGGGGCTGGCGATGTCACAACTTCAGGTGCAATGGATGGAGGTAGCAAAGTTTGCAAGGTATTTATTCCTTGCGTTGCCTTTTGCCCTGCTCATTATCATGCCCCTCGTCGAGCTGGTGTCTGGAGTTGTTGTCGTCGCGTTCATATTTGTCATGCTGCTTTTGGGATTGATAAAAGGAAAGCTGTTTTAAAGAAAGAGATATATGGCAGTAGAAAGTGCAACGTATGCCGATATTCACTTAAGTGAAGAAGACATCAAGTCCCGTTTCATCCAGCCGGCACTGGAGGATAAAGGATGGGACAAGTACCACATGCGGCTGGAGTTTCCGTATACCGCTGGTCAGATAGTTGTGCAAGGCTCGCTGAAGCATCGCAAGCGGTGCAAGCGTGTCGACTACCTGCTATATGCTGAGGATAACTATCCCATAGCTGTCGTGGAGGCAAAGGATAGGAAACATGCTGCACGCGACGGCATCCAGCAAGCCATCGACTATGCCAAAGAGTTAGACTTGCCCTTTGCTTATGCTAGCAATGGTGAGCAGTTTGTGGAGCGAAACATAAAAACAGGCGAGGAGCGTACCTTCAGCATGGATGAGTTCCCCACGCCCTTGTCGCTCCGGGAAAGGTATCGAACCTGGCTGTATCAGAACACAAATATCACTGAAGAGACTGCCAAACTGCTTGACATTCCTTACTATAGCGACAGCGACAGTTACCCTCCCCGCTACTATCAGCGTATTGCCATCAATAAGGTGATAGAGGCTGTGGCATGTAAACAGCCACGTATCCTTTTGGTGATGGCGACAGGTACAGGCAAGACCTATACCGCCTTCCAGATCATCCATCGCCTGCACGCATCAGGACGCTTCAACAGGATACTCTACCTGGCAGACAGGAATATCCTGATAGACCAAACCATGCAACACGACTTCAAGCCATTCCGAAAGGTTATGTCAAAAGTGCAGGGTAAGAGCGCTGAGAGTGGTTTCGAGATTTATATGAGCCTATATGGTCAGTGGGTAAAGAACGAGAAGGACATGCAGTCAGGCGAGAAACAGCCCTACGAATACTACGCGAAGGACTTTTTCGACCTGATAGTGGTTGACGAGTGCCACCGCTCAAGCATCAACGAGGACAAGGAGTGGCACAAGATTCTGGAGTATTTCGACAAGGCAACCCAGATAGGACTAACTGCAACTCCCAAGAGTGTGGAGGGTGCTGATAATTTTGAATATTTCGGCATGCCCGTCTATACCTATTCTCTCAAGCAAGGCATTGCCGATGGCTATCTGGCTCCCTATCGTGTCACGAAGTCGTTTATCAATGTCGACATGGAAGGCTATGTGACGGAGGAGGGCGAAGAGGACCTCTTCGGTAACGAAATAGAGGAAAGCATCTTCACTCGTAACACCTTTGGCAGGGAGATACAAATAACGGAACGCCAAAAGGTAGTGGCCTATCGCATCACACAGATGATGAAGGTGATAGGGCGCATGACAAAAACCATCGTTTTCTGTCCCGACCAGGAAGAGGCTGCCGTCATGCGTGCATTGCTGATTGAGATGAACAGGGACATGGTTCAGAAATACCCCGACTATGTTGTCCGTATCACCAGTGACGACAGGGTGGGGAAGGCGCTGCTCGACAACTTCATCGACCCCTACGAGCCCTGCCCCGTCATCGCGACTACCAGTGACTTGCTGACGACTGGCGTAGACTGCAAGACGTGCGGACTGATTGTCATCGACAAGGAGGTGAACAACCCCACCACCTTCAAACAGATGATAGGACGTGGTACCCGAATTTTTGAGAAGAAAGACAAGCTGAACTTCGAGATACTGGACTTCCGTGGTGCCACCCTTCAGTTTGAAAACGGGTTCGACGACATCGTTGAGCCTAAGGAATATAAAGAACGAAAAGTCGATGAAAAGGAAAAAGAGAAAGATGGTGACCAGCCAGGTGGCGGTGGTGAAAAACCGCCCAAGGAACATCATAAGAAATACCACGTCGATGGGCACGATATCAAGATTGTTCACGAGGTAGTGCAGTTCCTGGGCGAAGATGGTAAGACCCTCTTCACGGAGCGGCTCACAGATTTCACTCGCAAGGCTATCAAGAAACATTATCCCACGCTGGATGCTTTCCGTGGTGCCTGGGCACAGGCTGACAAGAAGCAAGCCATCCTCGACGAGTTCGCAGAAAACAATGTGCTGCTGGATGCTGTCAGGGAAGAGAACCCTGCCTTGGAAGAGTGCGACTACTTCGACATCATCAGCCATGTGGCTTTCGACCAGAAACCCCTCACTCGTAAAGAACGTATTGAGGGCGTGAAGAAACGCAACTATCTGGCCAAGTATGAGGGGCAGGCCCGAAAAGTGGTTGAGGGATTGATGGAGAAATATGGCGAGGTGGGTGTCACGAATATCGAGAACCCACAGATTCTGAGCCTTAACCCCTTCGCTCAGATTGCCAAGCGTCCTCGTATCATGAAGGGCATCTTCAAGAGCCCCGAGGAGTACAACGAGGCACTGAGAGATTTAGAGAATGAATTGTATAAAGAAGCATAAAATATAAAAATGGCAGTAGGAAATTTAGTAAAACGACTTCAGGACATCATGCGCAAGGATGCTGGCATCAATGGTGATGCTCAGCGTATAGAGCAGATGGTATGGTTGTTCTTTCTGAAAGTATATGATGCAGCCGAAGAGGACTGGGAACTGGAGGATGATAAATTCAAGAGTATTATCCCAGAACCACTTCGCTGGCGTAACTGGGCCCCATCAAAAGACGATGAAGGGAAGGAGAAGAACGGCACGCTGACAGGACAAAAGCTGTTGGACTTCATCAACGAGAAGCTGTTCCGCGTGTTGAAGGGCGAAGACTACGGAAAGAAGGATGATGCTGAATATATAGAAGGCATCAAAGTAACTCATGAAACAGCCCGCCATCAGGCAGTGGTTCGTGATGTGTTTGGCGAAGTGAACCAATACATGAAGAATGGTACACTGCTTCGTCAGATGGTAAACGAGATAGATGATGTTGACCTGCTCGACAGCCAGGAGAGCCACGCCTTTGGCGACATGTACGAGACGCTGCTGAAAGATCTGCAGTCGGCCAGTAATGCCGGTGAGTTCTATACGCCACGTCCTGTGACAGATTTCACTGTTCAACACCTTGAGCCAAAGCTTGGTGAGTTGATGGGCGACTTGGCAGCAGGAACAGGCGGATTTATCATCTCCGCACTGAAATGTTTGGAGAAACAGAAAAAGACAGCAAAGGATGAAGAACTGTTCCAAAAGAGTGTGATGGGACAGGAATGGAAACCCTTCCCTTATCTGCTGGGTGTAACGAATATCATGCTTCATGGCATTAAAGACCCAGAACTTCGTCACATGGATTCCCTCGGCAAGAACATGAGCGAGTATCAGGAGGACGGCAAATTGGATACCATTGCTATGAATCCCCCATACGGAGGTGCTACAGATGATGCTACGAAAATGAACTTCAAGGCAGAGTATCGCTCTTCAGAGACTGCCGACCTCTTTATGGTACTGATTATGCAGCGACTGAACAGAGGTGGACGTGCAGGCGTGGTGGTACCCGATGGTTTCCTTTTTGGTACGGAAGGTGCCAAGCTGGCTATCAAGAAGCGCCTGCTGACGGAGTTCAACTTGCATACCATCATCCGCTTGCCGGGTAGTGTATTCTCCCCCTATACCAGTATTGCCACCAACATTCTGTTCTTCAATAACGAACGTGCAGAGGGTGCGCCAGAGGGGTATGCCACTCGCGAGACCTGGTTCTATCGCATGGATATGCCTGAGGGCTACAAGCATTTCTCGAAGACACGCCCCATCCTGAATAGCCATTTCGATGTGGTGAACGAATGGTGGCAGAATCGTCAGGTGCTTGAGGAGGGTGAAAAATCACGCTCTTTCCTGCCACAGGAACTGATGGACACAGGCTGCAACTTCGACCAGTGTAAGTTCCCCAAGGAAGAGGAAGAGGTGCTTCGCCCCGAAGAGCTGCTGAAACGCTATCACGAGGAGCGTACAGCCCTCGACAGCAAGATTGATGCCCAGCTCCGCGAGATAGAAAGTTTACTGGGCATTTCCCGATAGAAATATGAAAAATATGATAATCGTTCTTTGACTTCGTGGCACAGATTTTTTGGAAAAAGTTTGGAACTCTCATGTGAATTTCATATCTTTGCAGCATCAAAAGTGTGATGGTAAGATGAAAGAAGAAGAAAGACTGGTAAAAATCCTTCAGCTAAGCCACAGCCAAGTGCTGGCTGGTAAAAGCTACTCACAGGAAGAAGCAGAGCGCTATTTGGACGACAGACTATATGAGTTTAGAGACAAGATGGTCGGAACCTGCGTTGCTGAGCCTTGCTGAGGTGCTGCAATATACGCTGGAGGAACACGGCGAAGGGCAGTATAACAAGATGCGCAGACAAGTGATGGACGCTGTGCGTAAGATAGCACAATCGCCGTTTTCTGCTGCTGTTGAACCCATTTCTGAGAAAGTTGGCTTCGAACTTCGTGGCTATAAAGTCATACCTCGAATCAAAATCATTTATTCCATCCTTGATGATGTAGTTTATATCGAATACGTCAAAAATACCTGGCTATCTGAAAAGACCATGTTACAGCGTATGGGATATTCCTGGGAATAACCATCCGTTTATTTCTGTGCCCCGTTGTCCTAAGAGCATAAACAAAAATATGTATGACTGGACAGCAACTTAAAAACTCCATCCTGCAAGAAGCCATCGAAGGTCGCCTTGTGCCCCAAGACCCCAACGACGAGCCAGCATCAGTATTGCTTGATAAAATCCGTAAGGAGAAAGCGAGGCTGGTAAAAGAGGGAACATTAAAGAAAAGCGATCTAAAGGAAAGAGAAATATTATTAAAAGAAGTCCCATTCACAATCCCTAAGGGGTGGGTGTGGACAAAAATAGACAATGTGGCTTTTGTAACTAAACTGGCAGGATTTGAATATACCAAGTACATTGCTAGTAATCTTGTCTCCAAAGAAACTGGAATACCTTTGTTTAAGGGGAAGAATGTACAAAATGGCAAGATTGTATATGAGTTTGAATCATACATCCCATTATCTCTTTCTAATGAATTAAAGAGGAGTCAAATTAATAGGAAATGTCTATTAACACCTTATGTTGGAACTATCGGTAACATTGGTATTCATGATAGAGAAGGCGTTTTTCATTTAGGTTCAAATGTTGGAAAGATAGAATTCTACAATCAATCTTCAACTAATATTCTTGAAGAATATGCGAAGTATTATTTAATGAGTAGATACGGCTATCAAGAACTAACTAAATATAAAAAAGCTACAGCACAAGAGAGTATTTCAATTGAGGCTATCCGTGATGTGTTTTTCCCCTTGCCTCCAATTAAAGAGCAAAAAAGAATAGTAGCTAAATTATCAGCATTGTTCTCTAAAGTGGAGGAATACGGAAAGGCACAGGAGGCTCTTGATAAATTGAATAAGGAAATGCCAGAGCGATTAAAGAAGAGCATCTTGCAAGAAGCTATCGAAGGGCGACTTGTTCCACAAGACCCCAACGATGAGCCTGCATCAGTGTTGCTCGATAAAATCCGAAAGGAGAAGGCAAGGCTGGTGAAGGAAGGGAAGCTGAAGAAGAAAGATCTTGAAGAGATTCCTATCTCTGAGGATGAAATACCCTTTGAAATACCTGAGAGTTGGTGTATTGTTCGACTTGGCGAAATTACATATAACCATGGGCAGAAGACACCTGATGAAGATTTTTCATATATAGACATTGGATCAATTGACAATAAACGACAAAAATTAAATGTATCGGAAAATATAATCAAATCTAAAGATGCACCTTCCCGTGCAAGAAAAATAGTGAAAAAAGGTGATATACTTTATGCTACAGTGAGACCATATTTGCACAATATGTGTATCATTGATAAAGATTTCAATAAAGAACCAATAGCAAGTACAGGGTTTTCGGTATTGTCCTGTATAAAGGGAATCCATAACAAATTCTTGTTCTACTATTTGCTTTCACCTATATTCGATGCATACGCAAATGATGGTGATAACGCAAAGGGAATGGCATATCCCGCCATCAATGACAAGAAACTTTATAATGGTTTAGTCCCATTACCTCCTCTTGAGGAGCAGCATCGTATTGTGGCAAAGATAGAGCAACTATTGAACGAGATAGACAAACTGAAAGTATAACACAATAAAACGAGAAAAATAACGTAATAATAACAAAGAGAAAGAATTATAAGCGTCAGACCGTTTCGTTGTCACAAAGAATCTGGTAAATTCACAATTCGACTAAAGCGGTGGCGAGTAATGACGCCTATGCTGGTACAGCGTAGGGCGGCAAGACTTGTTGCTATTTAGTTGGGGCATACCAGAGCCTTTTGTGACTGGTTTCAGGTAACTACCGCCACTACGTTTTTCTCTGAAAGCCTGAAACAAATGACTACTTCCGACCAAGAAAATATAGAAAGGAAACTGAACCATGTGCTTGACATGGGGCAGAAGATAATAAACCTCTATCCGCACATCACCTGCACAGAACGAGCCTCCCTGCTTTTGGCAATGACGGCGGCAGTACGGCAGACTGCAGCCAATATGCGAACGGTGGCAGCCTGGCTCAGGAAGAATCTGCTCGATACCTTCCGTATTGATTATACGGACTATGCACGAAGGATAGAGAATCTGCTCAAGATATGGGATGAAGAACTAAAAGGTGCCCCCATCTTCCATAATCTCGACACTCAAAGCAGACCCATCACCAATCCCACGGACATTGCACTTAAAGAGGATACAGACTATGACTTGAATATCCGCATGCCAGAGCGTAGTAAGTTCGACTTCATGGAGGCGCGGATTGGACTGATGGAAAACGCCCCGCTTATGTGCGAAGCCATTGACAACGGACTGGAGCAGATAGGCAGGACCTTAAGGGAGATAGTTGCAGACTATCAGGAGCTAAAGAATGACTTCCAAAGGCAGGACGACCGCCTGAAGGAGTTAGAGAAATCTTATGAAGACCTGATATGGCAAGATGACTTGGAAAGGTTCATCGACGATGTGAACGACTACGCAGAAGAGTGTAGTTCCAAGAACAAGAATACCTATCAGCGATACCTCTCGCGCATGGAGAGAAATGCCACCGACCCACTGGAGAGGAAGACGTTGGCAGAGCTGAACGAATGGTATCTGGGGAACCTTAGACCTGCTACTTTTATCGTTAACAACAGGGATAAGCTGACATTCGAGGACATTGCCCTACATTTCCGATTCGTACGCTGTCGTCGGCTGCTATCACAATATGTGGAGAGTTTCGACCTACGGAAGCCTGCAGATACTGATTATAAGGGGTTGTTTGTCAATCGCGCTGCGCAGGAACTGGCGTTCGCGCTGGCTCCGACTATCGGGAACTATGTTGACTTCCGACACAACTACCAGTATGCTGCCCTGCAAATGGCTATGCAGGATCTGGGGCTGGTTTTTCGTGATTCAGGCAACGGAATACAAATGCAGGACTATGTCAATAGGGCATACTTGAAAGATGATGACCAGATAAAAAACCAGACCACGCTGACACAATGGACTGGAAAGCTATTGGGCTGTCAGTTTGGTCAGATGGATGAACGCCACCTTCTGGGTAACTACCAATCAACTGACTTTGAGAAATTGAAAGATTGCTACTGGCTTTGCCTGAGCATCATCAATAAAATCGTGCAAAAGGACTTGCAGAAAATGCAGTTTGCACCCTATCTCTATGAAGAACACGACAACACGCCAAGCATCACCGACTATAGGGACAGCAAAGGTCAGAGTATTATGGAACGACTATCTGTCCTAAAATCCGTCATAAGGGGTGAATTCCTATTCAACTGACGGAAAAAACAGGAGTAAAACAAGTCAGGGACTTTCATCTTCGGGTGGAAGTCCCTTCTTTTTTCCGTTGTTCGCGAAAATCTGCGCTGAACGGCGGAAAAGTCCGGAAGCGCTTTTATATATGTCGTACCTTTGCACTGTCGAAAGTTCGAAAGGACAACCGACGGCGTTCTTTGACTTATTGGTTACAACTTACACTTCGATTTTACTCTATTCGAACAACCGAGGCTTCTTCGGTTGTTCGCACGTACATTAATTAAATACTAAAAAGAATATGAATCAAACAGCAAAGATGGCCACTATGAGTGGTGCAAGGGATGAAGAGCAGCGCATGACGTCGCTCGACATCGCAGAGTTGACAGGAAAGAGTCACAAGAATGTGCTGCAGGCTATCCGAAACATGGAGCCTGCATGGGAGAAAGTACATGGGCTGAAATTTCAGCCGATGCAGATTCGGATGGGGCTTCCTAACAACGGCTACCGCATGGTGCCAGCATTTTCGCTGACGAAGACGGAGAGCCTGTATGTGGCGACGAAGTTCAACGACGAGGCTCGTGCCAAATTGGTGAAGCGGTGGTATCAGTTGGAATGTGAACGTCTGGGCGTTAAGGTGCAGGAGCCGCGGCTTCTGGTGACGGAAGCGGAGATAGTGAGCCGCAGCGACGAGATACGTCGGGGATATATAGCCGGCGAGAATGCGGATGCTGACGGGTGCTATGCTGCCAGCGACATTGCCCGGATGATGCAGATGACGGTGAAGGAACTGAACAAACGGCTGGTCACAGAGGGTGTGCAGTTCTGGAACGGTGGACGATACAAGCTGACTAAGGAGTATGAGGACAGTGGGTACGCTAAGGACCGTGCTTTCCACTACTACGCCTTGGACGGTGAGAAGAAAGAGAGGAAGTATCTGGTATGGACTGACATCGGTATGGAGTTCATCAGAACTATTCTTTGAAAAGTTAAAAAGTAAAAAGGTTAAAAAGTAAAAAGGTTATGACAAAAGCATTTTTTTATGATTCCCTTTGTGGATTGGTTTATCGTTGCATGTTTGCTGGCTTGGATGGCTGCGGACGTGCACAGTGGGTTAACATCACTCCGGGTGAGGAACCCAAGACACTGGATGACTATGTGAATGACGAGGACTTGCAGGGTACTCGGTTCTTCGTTTTGACGATGGAGGGCGAGGTGGCTCAGTCTTCACAGGTTGCAAAGCTTCTGGGTAAGGTGACTGAATGTCCTATCGATGGTCTTGAAATGGATCTGACGTTTACCATAAGGCGCATGCATGACATGGGCGTGAATTGGAACCAGAGCCCGCTAAGCCTGATTGTCAGGGTCATGGAGAACAGCAAAGAAAGTAAGCGTAACGGCAAGTACTCGTTTTGGTTGGAGGACAGAGACAGATGTTTTGACATCCTGGCCGATGTTGACGGGTTTGACTCGATGGACGAGCTGTACCAAACGCTCCGCACCTACTTCCATGTGCTGGAGTTTCATGCCGGGATTTCCTGTCTCTCCAAAGCCCTCTGTATCAACGGCAATTTGAGGAAAGAATCCCGAGAGTGCGACCTCGGCATCTTTGACCGCATTGAGGACGAAAATTATTTCAATTAAAACTCTAAACTAGAAAACCATTTTTCTCTAAACTCTAAACACTAAACTCTAAACTAAAATTAAACTATGGACAGATTATTATTGATCAAGGAGCAGCTGCCGATGCGGGAGCGCTCGTACACTGACCAGCAGGGTCAGC
>ERZ842401.180-NODE-180-length-85416-cov-12.596174_pt1 | contig 85416 bp, 65 predicted proteins | sample MGYA00521270_ERZ842401 | MGnify/ENA primary metagenome ERZ842401 (study PRJEB31892, sample SAMEA3878208) | bioreactor metagenome | biome: Moose rumen | place: Sweden | collected 2011-10 | study: EMG produced TPA metagenomics assembly of the PRJEB12797 data set...
AAAAACGGAGTGATTTTCGAGTGGAAAAATTGCCAAATTTTTTACTTGCATTTCGGCAAGGGGTAATTATTATTTTTTTAATTCCGCCAACGAGTCAATACTACCATTCTTCAATGGAATATGGTATAACAAGAAAAGTGACCGTGAAAGGTCACTTTTCTTTAATGATTTGCTCCAATAAAGCAAATGAAGGAATTCCCTACTCTGTGGGTATATCTTTGTTCACATTCTTCGAGCCGAGGAGAGCATAGAAGAGGATATAAGCCAATGCCAGCGCCGGAACGATGTAACTGAAGAGAGGCGTCAGGGAGAGATGGTCGGCTATCACACCCTGCAACAAGGGCAAGATACCACCACCACACACCAATGCCATGAAAATACCCGAAGCAGCCGGTGTGTATTTGCCCAAGCCTTCAGCAGCGAGGTTGAAGATATTGCTCCACATCACCGAAGTGCACAAACCTGCCAACATCACAAACAACATGGCTACCGGCAATGAGTGACCGAAAATTTGAATCGTAAGCGTGGTGGGCAAACAGATAATCAGCAGCATGAACAGTATAGCCACTGCACTCACCGTGGACAGCATCACCTTCGATGACACCTTTCCGCCGATGGCGCCTCCTATCAGACGGCCTACGAGCATCAGCAGCCAATAGACACTGACCACTGTGCCTGCCACCGCCGGACCTACCGCAGGGTCAGCCGACATGAAGAGATTGGCGAAGTTGGGAATACCTACCTCTACACCAACATAGAAGAAGATGGCGATAGCTCCCAAAACAAAATGACGGAAAGAGAGAGGGGAATGTGCATCTTTAGGAGCGTTGCCGCTTTGTCGCAGTGCTTTCTCTTCTGCCGTCTCCATGTGAGGCTCAGGTATCTGAGTGAAGAAGATGACACAAGCCGCCAAAGCGAATGCCACCATGGCGATAATCATCACAGGAGCCGCATCGCCCACCTTCGCCGTTTCGATAGAGCCGCCTACCAGATATCCCACCAAAACGGGCGTGATAGTGCCGCCGATGGAGTTGCATGCACCTCCGAACAGGTTGAGCTGGTTGCCTCGGTTGCCGCCGCCGCCTAAAGTGTTGAGCATCGGGTTGACCACCACATTGAGCATACACATGGAGAAACCAGCAATGAAAGCGCCTAACACATAAACGGCAAACGAACCGCAAGGACCCGACAACCATTGGATGGCAACACCTACAAGCCCGACAATAACTGCAGTCAGCGAGGTGAATTTATAGCCTTTACGTTTCAAAAGGAATCCCGCGGGAATACCCATGCAGGCATAAGCAATGAAATTGGCAAAAGTGCCTAACTGCGAGAGTGTATTGCTCACTCCGTATTGGTTTTTCACGATGACGCCCATCGAACCTGCAAGATTGGTAACGAAGGCAATCATAAAGAACAAGAGAAACATCACCGCAATGGGCAAGATGTTCGATTTTTGTTGTTTACTCATGGTTATTGTATTTAGTTGATTAATATTTGTTTTTCAGTTGTTAGTTATTCTTCAGCCATCGGTTGAGAAACTCGGTTTTCTTCTCATAGAGATGGTAGTAGTTGTTTCTCTTGCGCAGGAAATGGTTGTCGTCAGGATAGATTTGCATGTCAAACTGTTTGCCGGCTCTAACGAGTGCATCCACATAGAGCCATGTGTTGCGGCAATGCACATTGTCGTCGGTCAAGCCGTGAACGATAAGGAGTCTGCCCTGCAGTTGGTCAGCCATGTCAGGCAACGCTATCTGGCGATAGCCTTGCTCGTTGGACTGCGGTCGTTGCATGAAGCGCTCGGTATAAGCCGAGTCGTAAAGGCGGAAATCGGTTACGGGAGCGACCGCTATGCCGCAGCAATAGGGAGACGAGGGTTGCGACATAGCGAGTATCGTCATAAAACCGCCGAAACTCCAGCCCCATATACCTATCTTAGCGGCATCGACAAAAGGCAGCTGCTGCATATACTGAGCGGCATACACCTGGTCGCGAGCCTCCAATACACCCATCTGCTTGTAAACCTGTTGGCGGAATCGGCTACCGCGGGCACCTGTGCCGCGACCGTCCACACATGCCACCACAATGCCCTGGGTTGAGAGGAAGTATTCCCAGTCTATGCGCCAGCGGTTGAGCACTTGTTGCGATTCAGGACCCGAATATTGCACCATCAAAACAGGATATTGTTCATTCTCACGGAAATCTTGCGGTTTGAGCATCCATCCGTTGAGTGTGTCGCCCTCGGGAGTGGTGAAGGTAAAGAACTCTTTGCGGGGGAGATTCAGTGCATCGAAACGTTGTTTTACCTCATCGTTCTCCAACAATGTACGCAGCGGCTTGCCGGCAGCATCACACACGATATAGCGATTTGGTGTATCGAGCGAGGAGAAGTTATCAATAAAATAGGTATAAGTAGCGGAGAAGGAAGCGGCATGGATGCCTTCATCGGGGCAGAGGCGTGTCAGTTTGTTCTTTTTGATATTCAGCGCCCACAGACTCCGCTCCATCGGCGAGGGCGTGGCTGCAGCGAAATATAGTGTTTGTTTGGCTTCATCCAAGCCATAGACCCGCGTCACATCGTAGTTGCCCTCGGTGAGCAGGCGTAGTTTCTGTCCGGTGGCGGAATAGAGACAGGCATGACGGTAGCCATCGGCTTCGGAAACGACCAAGAGCGAGTTATCTTGCAAGAACTGCCACTCGTCAATCATGCCGAAGTCTATCCAGCCGACTTTGTTTTCTTCTTTGTAGCAGGGTGTCACCACCGTGGATTTGGGGTTAGCCCACACCATTTCCATTTTGTTCTGGTTGCGATTCAGGCAGAAGATAGCCAATTTATCGGGGTCGTTGCTCCATCGGATGCGTGGAATATAACCGTCTTTATCATTCTTGAGAGCAATGGTTTTCAGCGATTTATAGTAGGTATCATAGACCACCACCGAGGCTTTGGCATTGGGTTCTCCTGCTCGCGGATACCGGAGGTTCTTCACCTCGTCGCTGTTGTCAGAGAGCACCTCCTGCCAGCGGAAACTACCCACCTCACGCTCGTCCAATTTGACGAAAGCCAACTGCTTAGAGTCGGGTGAGAAGGCAAACAGACAAGTGGTGGCAAACTCTTCTTCATAGAGCCAGTCTGGAGTGCCGTTCAGCAATTCACCTTCCTTGCCGTCGGTAGTGACAGCCACTTCTGTGCCGAAATCGAGTTTGTGGATATAGAGGTTGTTGTGGCGTGAGAAGGCAATATATCTGCCATCGGGCGAGAACTGCGGCGTGGCAACCGGAAGCGAGTCGGAGAGCGGTTTAAGTTCGTTGCGTTGGCGGTCGTAGATATAATAGTCGGCGACAAACGAGCGGCGATAAATTTGCTGACGCTGGTTATACACCAGCAGATAACGAGGATTAGGCGACAGCAGAAATCCTTGCAGCGAATCTATCTTATTGAGTTTTGTTTCGGCAGCAGCATCGAACAGTACTTCACGCTCTTTGCCTGTACGATAGTCAAAACTGATCACCGCATTGTTTTCCATCACGGCATAATGCTCGCCATCTGGCAAGGGAACAACCGCCGAAAGTGTCTGAGGAGCATATTCGCCATTGAGGATATCCGTCAGAAGGTCTGCCTGCAAAGCAAGCGGCAGAAAGAGAAGAAGAGATATGAATATTCGTTTCATTGTTGCGGGTTTTCTTATTAATGCTGCAAAAACATTGCCAAAATAGTCTATTTTATTGTCAGTTTGCCTGTTTGCGAGCCGATCCGGATGATAAATACTCCTTTGGGGAGCAGGGAAAGCGGCAGGTCGGTTTGAGTGGTTATGATGCTTTGACCGGTCATATTGTAAACCGTCAGACATTGCTGCAAAGGATTCTGCAGGGTGTTATTCTGAATCAATAATGGCGTGGTGATGGTCTCCACGGCGGTGCCCAACGGGAAAGAAGTATAGTTGATGGCTACCGGTAGCGGCAGGTTATCCACCCGGAAAAGTATATTGTCGGTTTTGGCGTTAAAGGAGGTATTTTGATAGGTGATGATATTGATATCTGCAATAGAAGTGCCACTATCAGCATGGAACTCTCGATGTTTGGTGTAGTTGTAGTTGTGGTAGATTTTCAGTTGATGACGGTCGTTGACTGCATAATTCCAATCCGATTTAGCGTTTGCAAGGGTATTCTTATCCGTGGAAGGGAATCCGATATACGATTTGCTGTTAGGATGGTAGATGGTGAGGGTAGAGTCATCGGTATTAAACTCGATGTTGTAGGTGTTGTCATCAATCACATAGGAGCGCGGTATAGAGAACAAGCCACTCTCGGCATTATACGTCAGGGAAACTTTGTCAGTTGCCACACGATAATTATTGTCTTTGTCCACCCTACCCTTTGCCATGCATTTCCAGAGAGAGTCGGCAATGATATAAGTGCCGTTTTCGAAAAGGGTATCTTGTTCAATGGCGGTTGAGAGTTCCTCACCGTCTTTGTAGAGGGCATGCAGGGTAATGTCTTTGGCAGGGAAATAGGTTGAGCCATAAGAAAGGAAAAAAGGTATGGCTGTGGTTTGCTCTATAGGAGTTACCATCCATCCAACAAAACGATAGGTGGCATCGTTGTAACTGAAATCAGGCAATACGATGCCGCCGCCAACGACTGTTTCGGACACAGGAGCCACAGTCTGAGGCACATGCGTGGCAAAAGAAACCGTGTAAGTTTTCGGTTTAGGAAGGGCATAATTGATGCGCAGCGAGTCGAAATAGAGGGAATTGGTCTGTGCCTCGAGATACAACTCAATCGTCTGATTCTGCAACTGAAGGGGATAATCTAAAGGCAGGATAAACGTATAGGGAGTTGAGGAGAAGTCTTCACCATCGAATAAATCATCGGTAGTGAACGCCATTTGCAACTTGTCGCCGATATAGAGTTCACCGCCTCCTATGCCGGAAGATTTATTGGTATGCAGCGAGAGAGCAATGGCGTGGATGGTAATGTCTCCGGCATCAGAGATACTTAAGTTAAGGATATTCTCCGCCGTCAGTTGCCCGCTTCTCTCGCCGGAGGAGACAGTCTTCTTTGAATAACTCGCAGATGAGCCGCTCAGTCGGTCGCCATCTGCCTCTACCGCTGTTCTGGATACAGGATAATAGACCACCGACTCAGCTTGCAATGCGAGCGAGCAGACAAGAGCCGACAGCCAAGTGAGTAATATTCTTCTCATGTATTACAAATCTTTGGTTAATGCCTCCCACAATGTGTCCGGCGGGACAGGAGCCTCAATATGAACAGGCTCATGACTCACGGGATGTTCCAAATCCAGCCTGCGGGCATGCAGACAAATGCCTCCATCGGGATTGCTTCGTTTTGCACCATATTTAAGGTCACCCTTCACGGGGCAACCGATATGCGCCAACTGGCAACGTATCTGATGATGTCTGCCGGTCAGCAGATGTACCTCAAGCAGCGTGTAATGCTCGCCGTGAGCAAGAGTCTTATAGCTTAGCACTGCTTGTTTGGCATCCTTCGTACCCTCCTTGACGATATACGATTTGTTTTGTTTCTCGTTGCGGAAGATAAAGTTGGTGAGGGTGGCTTCAGCCGCAGGCGGCATGCCTTGCACTATTGCCCAATAGGTTTTGCATATTGCCTCATGCTCTTGAAACATTCTATTGAGACGAGTCAAGGCTTTGGAAGTGCGGGCAAAGAGCACTACTCCGGAAGTGGGTCGGTCAATGCGGTGAGGCAAGCCGAGAAAAACGGCTCCCGGCTTTTGATACCGCTCTTTGATATAAGCTTTCAGAGTATCAAGCAACGAGGTATCACCTGTTTTATCGCCCTGCACTATCTCCCCAACCGCCTTATTGACTGCTATTAGATGGTTATCTTCATACAAGATTTGCATATGACTACTAATCCTCTTAAAAAACCAAACTACGACCAACTATCTCAAACGACGCCTCAATTCACTCGAAAGCGGGTGTTTCCTGTTGTAAAGAAATCCACTATTTGTTTAGCGGCTGCGATACCGGCGTTGATATTGGCTTCAGCCGTCTGAGCCCCCATTTTCTTCGGTGTAGAGAAATATCGTTCGGAGAATAGTTCCTTCATGCGGCTATCAGAAGCCGGCATAATGTCGGTCACGTAACGAAGGTCTTGCCGCTCTTGCATCAGTTCTATCAACTCGGCTTCGTTGATGACCTCTTTGCGAGCGGTATTCACCAGCAGACCTCCCTTTGGCAAACGGCTGAGCAGGGCTTTGTTGATGCTGTTTTTTGTTTCTGCTGTGGCAGGAATATGGAGCGACACTATGTCAGCCTGCTCATAGAGTTCTTCAGCACTATGTACGGGTCTCACATCAGCAGCCGTCATAGCCTCGTCAGGGCAATAGGCATCATAGGCTATCACCTGCATACCAAAGCCTTGTGCTATGCGAGCCACGTTGCGACCCACATTGCCGAAGGCGTGTATACCGAGGGTTTTGCCTTTGAGTTCAGTGCCGGAAGTGCCATTATAGAAGTTGCGAACGGCATACACCATCAAGCCTAATGCCAACTCCGCCACAGCATTGGAGTTCTGACCCGGGGTATTCATGGCTATCACGTTGTGAGCCGTGGCAGCAGCGAGGTCAATGTTGTCGTAGCCTGCCCCTGCGCGAACAACAATCTTGAGTTGTTCGGCGGCGTCAAGCACCTCTTTGTCAACGATATCGGAGCGGATAATGAGTGCATCGGCGTCAGCCACCGCCTCTTTCAGTTGCTCTTTTGACGTATATTTCTCGAGCAGAGCCAACTCATAACCGGCGGCTTCTATCTCTTTACGGATTCCCTCCACAGCCACTTTGGCGAAGGGTTTTTCGGTTGCAACAAGTACTTTCATTTTCTTAATAAGGGTTGTGTAGAACACGTCTTTGGGCGTGGTCTTACTATCATACGATATAGGAGTTCTGTAAGTGAAATAACTCATCTTTATTGATGATTTTTCTTTTCAAATACACCGAACTCTCTCTGCGGAGAGAAGAGAAACGGTTATAGTTTGCGTTCATACTCGCGAATGCAATCCACGAGGGCTTGCACCCCTTCTTTGGTCATTGCATTGTAGAGCGAAGCGCGGAAGCCGCCCACCGAGCGGTGACCTTTGACGCCTACCATTCCTTTTTCGGTGGCAAACTTGAAGAAGTCATCTTGCAGGTCTTGATACTCAGGCTTCAAGACAAAGCATACATTCATGCGCGAACGATCTTCTTCACGGGCTGTGCCAACGAAGATTTTAGAGTGGTCGATGCAGTCATAGAGCAAAGCCGCTTTCTCGATATTGCGTTTCTCGGCTGCTTCCACGCCACCATTCTTTTTCAGCCAACGCAGGGTGAGCATGGCGCTATAAAGCGGCAACACGGGAGGCGTGTTGAACATAGAGCCGCCGTCGATATGGGTGCGATAGTCGAGCATCGTGGGGATATGGCGAGATACTTTGCCTAAGATTTCGTCTTTGACGATGACAAAGGTAACGCCGGCGGGAGCCAGATTTTTCTGTGCACCCCCATAGATGAGCCCGTATTGCGAGATATCTATCGGGCGTGAGAGCACATCCGATGACATGTCTGCCACGAGAGTTACCCCACCCTTCTTCCTATAAATATCAGCCAGCTTTTGGTCTGACAATTCAGTGCCATAGATGGTGTTATTGGTGGTAATATGGAAATAGTCGGCATCCTGCGGCACTTCATACTCTGTCGGAATGAAAGTGAAGTTAGCGTCAGCCGATGAAGCCACCTCCACTGCCTCGCCGAAGCCTTTCGCCTCTTTGAGTGCTTTCTTTGCCCATACACCGGTATTTAGATAAGCCGATTTCTTCTCCATCAGGTTGTAGGGCACCATGCAGAACTGCAGACTGGCACCGCCGCCGAGGAAAATCACACTGTAACCCTCAGGAATATGAAACACTTCTTTCATAAGCGCCACCGCCTCGTCAACCACGGGTTGAAAATACTTGGCGCGGTGAGAGATTTCAAGAATTGACAAGCCTTCGCCTTGAAAATCGAGCACGGCATCTGCCGTCTGACGAATCACTTCTTCCGGCAGGATACTGGGTCCTGCATTGAAATTATACTTTTTCATTGTGTATATAGATTATAGATTATTTCTTTTCTTTTTTGATAACATTCATGGAGTCTTTCCATTTACTCGCCTTCGGTTCCACAACCTGTGGAGCCTCACTAAGAGCATCTTTGGCTGCTTTTACCACTTTCTCCACCGTTTTCTTGGCGGTCTTGGCTGCTTCGGTTGCGGCTATCTTTGCTTCCTCCATCATATCCACCTTCTCCATCCAGCAGATGGGGTCTCCTTTGGCAAGAGAGTCGCCGGCCTCATGGTCGATGCTGACGATGCGGGAGTTGCAGAAGGCAGTTTGCGGCACGATGCCGTGAGGAGTCTGCAGATAACAAACCACTTCGCCTGTTAAGAACAGTTTGCCATGAGTAGGCAGTGTGCTACTTTCATCAAAATTGAGTTCCCAAAGAAGTTTGCCGTCGTTGGTTGCCTCTAAAGGTTCTGCATTGGGATGCAAGATAGCGCGTTTGTCGGCGGCAGAGATGAAACTTACCTGCTGACCTCCGCGAGCCGCCTTCTCCATGCGCTCAAGAAGATCTTTATTGAACTGTTCTTTGGCGATGCCTGACTTAAACTCACGATATTGCTTGTCGTGCATGGCAAACTCGAAGAGTTCTTCATCATCCTGACCGCGATCCCAACCGAGTTCTTCCATTTCCTTGATATATTGCGGGAGAACATCAGGATAGAGTTTCTGCGGGTCATCGGTATAGAACTCATAGCCTTTTTCCTTGGCGAGTTCAATGATTTCAGGCGCAAGAGTTCCCGGTAGTTTGCCCGACTTGCCGAGGATCATGCCCCACATGGCGGGATCCATTCGAGAGAAATCTTTCTCACCCATTGAACGCGAATACAGGTTCATCAGCGCAGCATTCTTCACATATTGCGAGAAAGGTGTTACCAGACACGGCGTGCCGAGCATAGGCCAGATGCGTTGCACCTCTTGGAAGAGTTCAACAAGCAGTTCGTCTTCGCTGAGTTCGGCTTCACCGCGCTTCTTGAGATTGCTGTTGATGGCAGCGTGCATACCTTTCAAGTCCGCCATCAGGGAGCCCATCATACCGCCCGGCAGTCCGCAACCTACCAACAATGAGGTCATCTTGGAGTTGCGAGGGTCAATCCAATAGCCGAGGAAGTCGTCAATAAACGATTGCGTAAGCGAACGGGCTTCCATATAGGCTTTCATATTGATATCCTTCACAAGGAAGCCGGCATCGCGAAGCATCGCTTGAATCGTGATGACATCGGGATGAACCATGCCCCAACTCAGCGGCTCCATCGCCACGTCCAACACATCGCCGCCTGCTTTGGCCACCTCCAGCATGCTTGCCACCGAGAAACCGGGACCTGTGTGACCATGATACTGAATGATGATATCGGGATGTTTCTCTTTGATGGCAGCCACGATGGTGCCCAGCATTACGGGACGTCCGATACCTGCCATATCTTTCAAACATATCTCTTCTGCCCCGCCTGCGATGAGTTGTTCTGCAAGATTGATGTAATACTCGGCCGTATGCACTTTCGAATAAGTGATACACATCGTGGCTTGAGCCGTCATGCCGGCTTCTTTAGCCCATTTGATGGAGGGGATGATATTGCGAGGGTCGTTCAAACCGCAGAAGATACGGGTGATATTGGTGCCTTGCGCATGCTTCACTTTATACATCAATTGTCGCACATCCGCAGGCACGGGATTCATACGCAAGGCGTTGAGTCCTCTGTCAAGCATGTGGGTTTTGATGCCCGCCTCGTTGAAAGGTTTGCAGAAGGTGCGCACAGCGAGATTGGGGTTCTCGCCGTAAAGCAGATTCACCTGCTCGGAAGCTCCGCCGTTGGTCTCCACACGATCAAAGCAACCCATATCTATGATTACGGGAGCTATTTTTGCCAATTGGTCGCGGCGTGGCACATATTTTCCTGACGACTGCCACATATCGCGATAAACTAAACTGAATTGTATCTCTTTCTTCATATAACGAATAGATTTTTTACCAATATTTCTTATGCTTTTTTCAGCCCACAAAGATAATGAATTCTTTTCATATCTGCAAAAATATTATGGTTACTCACAAAAAACTTTTCATAAGCCTATCGTAAGGACTTCATAAGCCTTTTACATATCTCAGAAAAGGCAGTTCTCCATCATTTCCACCAACTACATATATATCCAAACTCGTTAGCGGAATGCAAGAAAAAAATTTGGCAATTTTTCCACTCGAAAATCACTCCGTTTTTTTTCGAAAAAAGTGCACCCTCACAGCACCTATTGTGCGGACAGCGTGCGGACATCGTGCATACTTTGTGGTATAATATTCTTATTATGTGAATGTTATAGACATAAAAATGACCATTTTTACTCTCTGTCTGCAAAAAAAATAACCAAAAAAATTTGGCAATTTTTCCACAACGGATAATCTCCCCGCTGTCGTCTCATGACGGATGAACAACATGCATTCCGCCAACGGGCATATCCATATTTTTTCAGCCTAAAACAGGAGATTGTCCCACCGACTCCCTTTGCGTTTTTTAAATTCAAGAATTTTGCATAAATTTGCAAACCGAAACAGACTACAATGAATAAGATATCAAAATAACTGTAAAACACATAACAATGAAAGTTCTACTTATTAACGGCTCTGCCCGAAAAGCAGGCAACACCTTCTTGGCTTTAAGCGAGATAGCCAAACAACTGCAAGCAGATAATATTGAAGCAGAGATAATGCAAATCGGAAACAAAGCCATTCGCGGCTGCATTGCATGCAATACATGCAAGAACAAAGGCAACAATCGTTGCGTCTTTGACGATGATATCTGCAATGCCATTTCAGAGAAGATGAAAGAGTGTGATGCACTTATCGTCGGCACACCTGTTTACTATGGACAGCCCAATGGCTCAGTGCTCGCGCTCGTTCAGCGGATGTTCTATTCGGCAGGTTCACATTTTGCAGGCAAACCGGCTGCAGCCGTTGCCGTATGCCGCAGAGGGGGAGCAACGGCAGCGCTGCAAACCATGCTGATGCCGTTTCAGATAATGAACATGCCAATTGTCACCAGCCAGTATTGGAACATCGTCTATGGTCGCGACCAAGGGGAGGCGGCATTAGATAAAGAAGGAATGCAAACCATGCGCTCGCTTGCCATGAATATGGCTCGCATGCTTCGTGGTCTTGCTCCTCTACCCCAACCCGAATATGAGCCGCGACAGGGCATGAACTTCATACGATAGACGGCGTCTTGTTTCAACCTCGCCAATCCCCTGAATATCGCTTGTAACAACCTCATTTTGCAATCCCTTCTTTGCAAAATGAGGATTTTTTTGCATTTATTTAGTACTATGTATTGCATAGAACTGAAAAAAGATATATCTTTGCAGCGGATTTCAGAAAGAAGAGCAGAAATCTGATTAGAAATTTACAAATCTACAAAACATTTAGCATTATGGCTGACAAAAAACTAACCCGCAGTAACAACAAAATTTTAGCCGGTGTATGCGGCGGCATTGCTGAGTATTTCGACATGGATCCGACCTTGGTTCGGGTTTGTTATGTAGCGCTGAGTATCTTCACAACCGGTTTCCCGGGCTTGCTGTTGTACATTATTATGATGCTTCTGATGCCCAAAGCCAACGAAGAAAAGTAATCAGAATAAGCAAACGGAGTTTTCTGATTTCTCAGGAAGCACCACAAACGTCCAAACCTCGCAAACATGGTTGAGAACATCAAAAGTCAAATGCGCAAAGGGATATTGGAATATACTATCTTAACGATCATCAGTCGGCAAGAGGTATATACTTCCGATATCCTTGAGGCATTGCGCAAAGCAGACCTGTTAGTGGTGGAAGGGACTCTCTACCCGCTTCTTTCGCGCCTTAAAAACAACGGACTGCTCAGTTACCGCTGGCAAGAATCGAAGGACGGCCCTCCGCGCAAATATTTCACGTTGACTGACGAAGGACGTGAGATATTAGCGGCACTAAACCAAGAATGGGAGACCATAAATAAAGCTATCAACAAAATCACCAACTAATATGAAACTGACACGAAATATCAACTTACAAGGCATCGTTTTTAACATTGACGAAGATGCCTATCAAGAACTCAAGGCGTATCTTGAAGACATTGAGAGTCGGCTGCCGGCGGAGGAAACGAAGGATGTGATGGACGATGTGGAAAGCCGTATTGCAGAGTTGTTCCAAGCGGCTCTCTTTGATTGCAAGGCACAATCTGTGACCATAGAAATGTTCCGCGCTGTTCGTACCCGCATTGGAGAACCCAACGAATTCGGCTCCAACAAACGTCCTGTAATAAAGAAAGAACGAATCAGCCGTCAGAGAATAGGTCGGGTGCTGACAATAGTGTTCAAAGCAATACTGATTATCATTGCTATTCAGCTCTTGTTCCCTGTACTGGCAACGGTCTTTGGGCTTTTGATGGCATTCTTCGGACTCAGCATAGGCGGTGTAGCATTTGTTCCTGCATTAGGTTTCGAACTGATGGGAGGTAGCACGGCTTGGACATGGACTCTGTGTATTTCCATCATTCTTGCCACTGGTCTCCCGCTCTATGTTATTATTCATTGGATAGTTAAGTTCAGTCGGGAACGCAAACATCCGGGATGGAAATTCTGGATTATCATGCTTCTCATCTGGCTTCTTTCCATAGGAGGTCTGGCAGCCTCTGCGGTCAAAATTCTGGAAGTCAACGGAGCGGATATCTCCACGTTGATGTCTATGGAAGAACAGGATGAGCAAGATGCATCTTACACAACAGAATCACGGGATGTAGAGCCCTTCCATGCCATCGAACTCAGCGGTGCTATAAAAGCGGATGTCGAACTCGGTAAACCGCAACAAATACAGGTACGCTTTGACAAACAAGGCAATATCGGGACGGAAGTACGTGATGGCGTTTTGTATGTTCTCGGAGAAGGCAAACATGAAGGTAAAGCCACTATCTATGTACCTGAAATAGATGCCCTCTCACTCACCGGAGCCGGCAAAGTGGAAATGAAAGGCAAAGCAGACAATCTGCGACTCAGTGTGAGCGGAGCCAGCAAAGTGGAGGCAGAAGAACTGATCGTCAGAAACATGCACTTGAATGTGAGTGGGGCAAGCAAAGCAGAAGTGAATGTTACTGATAGTCTGTGGGCTCAAGCAGCGGGAGCCAGCAAGATTACTTACAAGGGTAACCCGCACGTTGAGCAAATCCTCGCCGTAGGAGCCAGCAAAATCAAGCGTGACTGAATCAACAAGAATTGTTCTATTTGACGGAATTATCGGCAGCAGGCGTTTAGGGTCTGCTGCCATTTTTATCTTTTCACTATCATTATATAAAAGAAACAGTTGCTTACATACTCAAAATTATATCCTGCTAATTTTACTTTGAGTCTTGCACATCTAAATAAAAAGAAGTAATTTTGCAACTGAATATTATCATCAATAATGACTACTTTTAATTGGCATAGTATAAAATGGTATAAGCCTATATGGGTTTGTGCCGTTTTTTTATAGTAACAAGTCAGCACACTATACTTTTCGTTTCTAAGAAAAACAGTCAAATATAGAATAATCAAATTGCAAATGATATGACATTAGTGATTCAAATTATGACCCTCATCGGCTCCGTTGCCATGCTTATGTACGGAATGAAAGTGATGAGTGAGGGTCTGCAAAAAATGGCAGGTAGCAAACTAAGCAACTTCCTTGGAACAATGACTACCAACCGGTTCACAGGCGTACTGACCGGTGCTTTCATTACCGCTGCCGTGCAATCATCCACTGCTACCACCGTCATGACTGTCAGTTTTGTTTCTGCCGGTATTCTATCATTGGCACAAGCCATATCCGTCATTATGGGTGCCAACATCGGTACGACCTTTACCGCATGGATTATGGTACTCGGCGGCAGCTCCTTTGACTTACGGCTTGTTGTTTATTCGTTGATAGTACTTGCTGTAGCTCTTATCTACACAAAAAAGAATAAAAACACAGGTGATTTCCTCATGGGTCTATCGCTTATGCTGTTAGGATTGACAACCCTCAAGATTAATGCCTCTGAGATGCGACTTGACCAAATGGAGCCGGTGCGCGACTTCTTTACCGCCACCTCCAGCTGGGGGTATGGCAGCTATTTACTTTACCTGCTGGTAGGCGGCATTCTGACCTTTGCCGTACAAAGTTCGGCTGCCATCATGGCTATCACTATGACCCTCTGCTCCACCCATGTGCTGCCGATAGATATGGGCATTGCACTTGTGCTCGGCGAGAATATCGGAACAACCATCACCTCTAATATTGTGGCGCTCTCTGCCTCTACCCAAGCCCGACGGGCTGCAATGGCTCACCTTGTATTCAACCTTTTCGGTGTGGTTTGGGTATTATGTGTTTTCCGCTGGTTTGTCGGTACTATTTGCAACATATGGGGAGTGGATTTCACACCCGGCATCCCCTCTGATGTCTCCCCCGACAAACTGAACGCCATACTTGCCACTTTTCACACCTCGTTTAACATCATAAATACCTGTATTCTTATCGGTTTTGTACCTCTGCTTGAGAAACTTGTCATACTAATCATTCCTTCCAAACCCGAGCAGCGCGACATTGATAGTCATCTACGCTTCATATCGGGCGGACTGATGTCCACATCCGAACTCTCTATCTGGCAGGCATGGAAAGAAATTCACCTCTTTGCTGTACGAGCACAACGGATGATTGGCATGGTGCACGAGTTGTTCTACGAAAAAGATGAAGAGATGTTTGCTAAAATCTATAGTCGCATTGAGAAATACGAAGGAATATGCGACCGGATGGAATACGAGATTGCCCAATACCTCAACCAAGTGGCAGACGGACGACTTTCAGAACAATCAAAGCACGAGATACACAAGATGTTCCGTATCGTGTCAGAACTTGAGTCCGTCGGCGATGCCAACTACAATCTCTCTCGACACATAAAGCATAAGCACGAAGCAAACATCACCTTTACTGAGACACAAGAAAAGAACGTCGAGCAAATGATTTATCTTGTATCCGGTGCTCAAACCATGATGGTGGAAGCCCTGGAAAAAGAACAAATAACACAAGACGAATTCTTCCAGATGACCAATATGGAAAGCGAAATCAATAATTTCCGCGACGAGCTCAAAAACCGCAATATGCAATCTATCACCGATCACGAATATGATTATTCCACCGGTGTCAACTATATGGATATCATTCTTGAATTCGAAAAGATGGCGGACTACATCATCAATGTGGATGAAGCCATCTATGAGCACAAACACGACAAATAACCTATGATAGCCTCCTCCGCCGGAAGGAGGGCAAGGATTATAAAGACATTATAAAGATACTTAGACATTATATAGATAGACATTTAGACATTATATAGACATTTAGACATTATATAGACATTGTATAAAGACAACAAAAAAACCGCTGAGATTCAGCGGTTTTTTGTTGTCTGTCTTTTGTTGTCTTAGTAGTGCTACGGGGAATCGAACCCCGGTTTAAAGATTGAGAATCTTTTGTCCTAACCGCTAGACGATAGCACCATTGGTCAGTATTGCAGCATTCAAGAACTACTAAGAACTAACTTTTTCTCAAATGCGGGTGCAAAGGTAGTACAATTATTTGAAACCTGCAAGAGAAAAATACAAAAAAAACGTTTTGTGGCGGCAGGTCGGGTATCACAGCCGCCACCCCACAACGAATAGAGCACTCTATTTTTGGAATTGTCCTACCCAGCGATAGGTGGCATAGACCAACCAATCGGGGGTGTGTTTTAGAATAGGCGTAGCCAGATGGTTGAGGAAACCGGGCATTCCCCATTTCTTTTTCTTGAACATCCGTCGCAAAGCTTTCACAACCAGTTTCTCGGGCGGGATGCTGACAGTGAGTCGAACGGCTATTTTTCTCCATTTGGGTGCCAATCCGAACAATGCCGTATCCACAGCACCGGGTGTCATAACCGTAATACCCACTCCCTTGGGGCGGAACTCATACCATAACGACTTGGAGAAGTTATAAATGAAAGCCTTCGTTGAGTTATAGGTTTGTATTCCGGGATATGCCATCCATGCCGACATGCTGGACATGTTAAGGATATAGCCGTTACCGCGACGACACATGTCTTCGCCAAACAACCGGCACATCTTCGCCACCGTCACTACATGCAGCATCAGCATCAACTCAAAACGCTTCATGGATGTTTCTACAAGCGGGTTGAAGAAGAATACTCCGGCATTGTTGATGAGGATATCCACTTCAAGATTATTGTCAACGCAATACTGATGCAACTCCTCGGCTGCATATTGTTGAGACAGATCGCGGTAGAGGGGTATTGTCTTTACTCCATATTGCTCTGCCAACTGATTGGCAACTTCTATTTGTTCCTGTTCTTGATTGCTGACGAGTAGCAAGTCGGTGTGATAATCACGAGCGAGAGCCGTGGCATACTGCAGCCCTATTCCGCTTGAAGCTCCTGTTACGAGTGCTAACATATTGATTGATCTCTAAATTAAGAATTACAATTTAAGATTTCTGATTTCTATACCTATTTAAACATAAGATTACTACTTGATGATAATGGCTTTTATACCATCACGTTCCATAAGTGCATTGATAGTGGGTTCGCCGCCACGGAAACGGCGGTAAAGTTCCTGCACAGGTTCTGTGCCGCCCTTCTCAAGAATATTCTTACGGAAGAGTTCAGCTGACTTCTTGTCAAAGATGGTACCTCCTTGCTTTTTAGCGGCTTCTTTGAACACAGCGAAGGCATCGGCATCCAAAAGTTCGGACCACTTATAACTGTAATAGCCCGCAGCATAACCGCCCGAGAAGATATGAGTGAAGGCGGTTTGCATGTGCGTATTTGGCACATTAGGCAATACACGAACTTGTTCCATTGCATTATTACCGAAGTCGAGCACGGCCTGCTCCACTGTCTGGCAATCATTTACCACGAACGGTTCTGAAAGGGTATGCCATGCCATGTCGAGATAACCGAAAGAGAGTTGACGTACGCAAGCATAGGCGGCATGGTAGTTAGAGGCTCTTTTCATGCGGTCAACCAACTCCTGAGGAATTGGAGCACCGGTTTCATAGTGTTGTGCAAAGGTATCCAAGAACTCTTTTTCGTCAATGAAGTTTTCGTTGAATTGTGAAGGCAACTCAACGAAGTCGCGCGGCACATTAGTGCCGGAGAGATAGCTATACTGACAGCGTGTGAGCATACCATGCAGACCATGGCCGAACTCATGGAGGAAGGTACGCACTTCGTCATAAGTGAGCAAAGCGGGTTTAGTGTCGGTAGGACGGGTGAAGTTCATCACATTAACGATGTGAGGTCGGGAATCTTTCTTTCCTTCTCGCCATTGGGGTTTGAAATCGTTCATCCATGCCCCGCCTCGTTTACCCTCACGGGGATGAAAATCGGCGTAATAAACGGCAAGGAACTTACCCTTCTCGTCGAACACCTCATAGGCGCAAACCTCCGAGTTATAGACCTGGATGGCAGGATTCTCTTTGAAAGTGATGCCATACAAGCGTTTAGCCAATCCAAACACGCCCTCCTTAACTTTGTCCAAGGGGAAATATTGGCGCACTTCGTCATCGCTTACGGCATATTTCTCCTCTTTGAGTTGTTTTGACCAAAATGACCAATCCCATGGTTGCAACTCGCCATAGAAACCCTTGTCAGCGGCAAACTGTTGCAACTCTTTTACTTCTTCTTGCGCAACCGGCATATAGTTGTCTCGAAGTTCGTCGAGCAGTTTATAGACATTCTCTTTATTCTCCGCCATAGTTTTATGCAAACTTTTGTCGGCATAAGTTTCCTTTCCAAAGAGTTGTGCCAATTCGAGACGGGTATTAACGATATCGATGATAACTTGCGTATTATCGAATTCGCCTCCGATGCATCGGGAGTTGTATGCAGTATAGAGTTCACGCCGAATATCACGATTCCGGCAGTCTTGCATGACGGGGATATAGGTGGTAGGTTTGAGGTCAAGCAAGAACCCTTTCATTTGCTTTTTCTCAGCATTTCGTTGCAGCATTTGCTTGGTGTCATCGTTGATGCCTTGCAAATCTTCTTCATTTGTTACGAGCAGAGTCCAAGCGTTGGTAGCCTTGAGCACATTCTGTCCGTAGGTGAGCGTGAGGCGGCTTAACCGAGCAGAGAGTTCTTTATACTTGATTTTGTCGTCTGCCGATAGATTGGCTCCGTTGTTGGCAAAGGAGTCATAGATATCCTCCAGCATTTTGCGTTGTTCTTTGGTCAGTTTCAGTTTATCGCGTTGGTCATAAACGGCTTTAATACGCTCAAAGAGTTTCTCATTAAGGCGAATCGTGGCACTATATTCCGACATTTTCGGCGATAGTTCCATCTCTATCTGTTGCAACTCATCGTTGGTTTCAGCGTTGGTCAGATTGTAGAAACAGGAAGCCACGACGCTGAGCAGTCTGCCGGCATTGACATACGCCTCAATAGTGTTTTGAAAGGTGGGAGCCGCAGTATTGGAAGTGATGGCATCTATATCCGCCAAGCCTTGTCGCATACCTTCTTCGAAAGCGGGCATATAATGCTCGTTTTTTATCTCGTTGAAGGGATAAGTGCCGTGCGGTGTTTTCCAATTCTGATAATTGAAAAATGGATTTTCAGCAGCAAAAGCCGTGGTTGTGATTGCTGTCATAGCAAGAATGAATAGTTGTTTGAGTTTCATATTGAGAATAAATCAGAGATTATCTTAACAAATTGATGTCGCCTGAAAGTTGATATATACCCACAGAAGCAGGTCGTTTTTTTGTTACTTTATGATAGGTGCCTCCTGCTTCCGCATCAGCTCCTTTGGCTCTGATAATATAATAGTAAGCCCCTTCGGCAGCAGGACGTCCGTTGATGGTTCCATCCCACCCTTTTGCGGGATCCGTCCAGTGATACACGAGGTGTCCCCATCGGTTATACACCCAGCAATCGAACTCGATTATAGAGCGATATGCCACACGGAATTCATCATTGACCCCATCTCCATTGGGTGTAAAGACATTGGGAACAAGCAGCTGAGAAGTGCTGATGGAGATATTTATTTCGGTAGTATCGCTGTGGCAAACCGCATTGCTGACCACAAGCAGAGCCCGATATTCTCCATACTCTTCGAAGGTGTAGCGATGCTCAGTGTCAGCGCGATAGAAAATAGTGTCACTACCTTTGAGCATCCACCACTCAGAGCGCACAACGCCCGGTGTAGGATTGGCTTTGAAATAGATTTCCATTGGTGCAGAGCCTGAGAGTTGAGATTCTTCGACCGGTCGGCTCACCTCGTTGGTTTTCTGATTTTCTTCCGCCGTACCGCGTATGGTAGTGATGGTGGTGGGTTGTGCTGCCACCGCTATGGCAGAATAGAGGTCGGAAGATATTTCGAAAGGTTCCAGCCCTAACTGTGTGGCAATGTCATCGGCAGTGAGCGTGAAACGGGTGTCGCATAGCGGTGCTGTGACGCGCAGTTGCCCTGCCACTAATTTATTGAGACTGACCGCCTCTTCCGTGCAAACAGAATCTTGCCAAGCCTCACCATTCCACGACAAGGTTGTATAACTGATTTGCCCCACTCTATCTATAGTAACGGCAGTACCATTCTCTTGTGTATAAGTAAGCGGCAGGAAGGTTCCTTCCGTTAGTAGTTTGGTTTCCGAACAGGAATTTTCATAGTCTTCATCGGGAATCAAAGCGGTAAGAGAGATGGGATAAGCCGAATAGTCGAGCACAAAGAAAGAGGCTCTTCCGGCAGCTGTATGAACGATATATCCTGTATTGTCTTCTGCATTGAGCCATTCCGTCATACCGGCATCGGCAAGCAACACACTATCGCCGTCTTGCAAACGATAGAGCTCGTTTATTGTCTCCGAGGTCTCGATGACGGCATTGGTCATATTCGGGAATACAAACACATAGTCAATGCCCTTAGGGTTAGGCAGGCTATATGCTCCGGGAGCACGAACTATTGTCTGTGCCGAGATAGAAGAGATTAGACAGAAGGCGGTGATGAATATTTGTAACTGTCGTTGCATAATTATTCTTCAAAAAAATGCGTGCAAAGATACACAAAATATCCGAACCTCACAAATTGGATAATCGGGATTCATTGGATAAAAATAATCAAAACCTCAAAAAGTTATTGTGCATAAGAAAAAAACACATATATTTGCGTCGCAAACAAAAATATCAAGCCATAACCCGATGGCGGAACGAATATCATGAGACGAGAGTGAGGAGATTATGAGTTGAGGAAAAATTGAACATTTTTTGATTGATTTTTTTGCAGGCATAGGATAAAAATAGCTATTTTTTTGCCTATAACACACATATATTAAGAACGTTATACCACAAAGTATGCACGATGTCCGCTACATGTCCGCTACATGTCCGCTAAAAAGGTGCATTTTTTTTCAAAAAAAAGAGTGAGTTCTTTGAGGAAAAATTGAACATTTTTTACTTTACAATTTCGCCAACGGGAAACTATAAAAGACAATATCACTATGGGATTATTAGACAACTACACGGGCATAGGCATGAGTCCGAGGCCCAAATGGGAACATCAGAACGTGATGGATACCTGGTTATTCTTCACGCATAAAGAGTTGCGTAAACAGGGTTTACATATACTGACAGAAGCAACCGTAACTGAGGATTGTGACGATTTGGCTCCTGATTTGGTTATTTTTGATGAGCACAATTATCCGCTTAGTATTATCGAAATAACCACCCATAAGGAGTGCGGAGAAATCATTAAGAAGTGTTATGAACTGATTGACCGTTTCCCTGATTCAGAGTATTTTGTGTATGATTACGAACGCTTGATTCTGTATAAGTACGACTATGAAGGCGATGAGTGGCATTCGTCAGGAGAAGATATTCTTTACTCTCGATATCTTAGGTATCCTCTTTTAGATTATCTGCACATGGAATAGCCTTATCTCATTAGAGAGAGATGCAAGCATGTGAACGGAAGCCGTCAACCGCGATATGCAAAGGTTTGCTGAGAGCAACATGCCTGAGGTAGGTAGTTTCCTCTAATGCAGGGAGGTTATTAAGCAGTTGTTCGTTGTAAACATCAGTTGCGCGGGTAAAGCTATCCACATTGACATATCCCACATTAAACGATGTGAGGTTTTGGAAGAAATGCGAGCCTTGTGACGGGTCGATACGGAAGTTTGGCAAGCTACATTCGACTATTGTTTTAGCTTCGCTTATGTCGCTCCAGCGCACGGGGACTCCGAGTGATGGGATTTGCGATCCCCAACGCCCGAAACCTATCAAGAGGTAATTCTTTTTTTGTTGTCTCATCTGAAGATTCCACTCACGCAAGGTTTGCGCCATCTCGCGAGTATGCATGGCATCGAACGCAGATTGTTTGAGATAGATTACATCGCTCACCCCCTCAATTATTCCCACTCCGAGCGCGCTGTTGGAACGCAGCAGCGGATGTGATTCATCAATTTTTTCCCAATCGACTTTTGCGTTTAGTGAGTCCGCCGAGATAGGTCGGATTTGCAAGACGTTGAATATGGCAGGCTCTGCTAATAGGTTTGCTGCGAACTCAATCTCAACAGGACATTTCATCTCCCGTTGTGCGATATCAAGTAATGTTTTAACGATATCGGTCAAGGGGAAAGTATTGAATTTGAGAATAGGTGCGAAAGTGATGAATCTTGGTCCTTTAGGATAGCAGGAGTCCACCATTCGCTGGTTTTCGTAGTCGTAAGTGGATGCCAGAAACTTTAATGAAGCGAATTGTTCACAGTCGGTGACAGTCAGTCGTTTGAGGTTAACGGCATCGTCCACAGATGTTTTGAATCCCTCGGGCTGCATAGATAAGGCGAGCATAGAGGATTGCGTTTCAGACATGACCAATTCCGGTGTAGAAGTCTGTAACACGTGTTTGGGATAGAGGGGCGAGAATCTTAACACGGGTTCTCCATCCACCACCACTTTTCCTAAGCCATAAGCGACTTTGACGATACCATCTTCAGCTTTCTCTCGCATTACGGGATAAAAGTTGATGCTTCGAGCCACCCCTGAAATTGTAGGGAAGAACAAGCCCTTCTCTTCCTCACCACATACTTCCTGCAACACGATAGCCATTTTCTCCTCGGATATCACGTTGGCAGTGGATGTGATATATCCTCTTGCCGCAGCGAAATAGACGGCAGCATATACGCTTTTGATAGCCTTCCCTAACATACGAAGTTGTTGGTCTTCGTTCTCTACGGAAGGAATCATATAGGTGGAATAGACCCCTGCGAAAGGCTGATAGTAAGAGTCTTCTAATTTTGAAGAGGAGCGTACAGCCAGTGGGCAATGTGTTACACGTATGAAGTGTCGGAGTGCTTCGTTTAGTTTTTCGGGAAGAGTTGAAGCCACAAACTCCTGCAATATTTCTTCATCGCTGAGGTCAGATTCTATAACATACTGCAGTCCGTTGTCGTGAATAAATTGTTCGAAGAACTCAGTGGTGATGACCATTGTCCTTGGGACTAAGACTCTCACGTTTTGCCATTGGTCATACAAGTTATACTTCTGCAGTATGTGGTTGAGGAAAGCGAGTCCCCGTGCTTTTCCTCCCAAGGATGACGATCCTACCCGCGAGAACCAGATGGTATCGTTGTAGGTATCAGGGTCGTATTTAGCCACAACTCCTTGTGCTTGATTGATACGATAGTCGTGAATGAGTTCAATGTTTTTACGGCGGACATTCTCTATATCGTTATCGTCTTGGATAGTCAGTCGGTTGACTTCTCTGCCCACGGAGAACAGTCCTCTTGCAAAGAGCCATTTAGAAAGATAGTTATTATCAGACAAGCGTCGGAAAGCCTTGGGCGGTATGGTAGAGATAATACGCTCAAACCCCTCCAAATCATTGGCTCTTGCTATTTCTTTTCCTGTACGGGGATCGATAGCCACGAAGTCACCGAATCCGAATTCGCGCCCTATATATTCGCTCAGTTGTTGCGTGAGCGTCTTGCTGGTTTTCACTACAAATCCGGCTCCTAACTGTTTAGCGACAGAGCGCATCGACTCTTGTGAAGATTGCATCAGGACCGGCATAGTTGGGATATCGCTCCGAATGAGTTTGCACAGTTCTACGCCTGCATCCAGTTTTTCCGTTTCGGGAGCATCTGCTTTATGAATAACGAAACCGATATCGGTAATGACACCTATAATATTGCGGCTAAAGCGATTGAATATCTCCACCGCCTCGTCATAACAGGTAGCCATCAGCACTTTTGGACGTGAACGTTTGCGAAGCAATTGTTGTTTTTCGTTGAGAGCGTCACGGATGGCAATGCTGTTTTGCTGAAGAATGAGGGTATAAAGAAGCGGCAGGTAGGTGGAGTAATAACGGACAGAGTCTTCGACGAGAAGAATGGCTCTGACGCCCTCTTCCAAGATATCGTGCTCTGCATTGAGTTTGTCCTCTATAAGTTTGATGATGGCAATAATGAGGTCAGTGGAGTTGTTCCAACAGAAGACATAGTCGATACTTTGCAGTTCTGCTTGCAATTGTGTCTGTTCCTTAGCAGCATTACGCAATCGTTCATAGACGGTTTTAGAGAAAGAGGTAAGGAGCACGATGGGCATGTCAGGTGCCATACTTTTCATTGCCTGAGCGAAAGAGAAGGTCGCCTCAACGGTGGCATTATCCATGACAATGGTGAGGTCGAATTGCTCTCCTTGTTCCACCTGTTTTAATGCGTCTTCCTTACTATCCACTCTGACGATGGCAGGTGGATTGCTCAAGTTCAGTTCCTGATACTCTTGCGCAATCTGCACGTCGATACGTCCATCTTCGTTGAGAACGAAACTGTCATAGTTGTTGCAAACGAGCAATATCCGCTTGATTCGGACAGACATCAATGTGGTAAGATCGCCTTCCATGCTAACTTCTTTCTACTTTCGACTTTAAGACTACAGAGTTTATACTACTCCCTGCTCTACCATGGCATTCGCGACCTTGATGAAGCCTGCGATGTTGGCACCTTTCACATAGTTGATATATCCGTCTTCCTCGGTTCCGTAACGCAGACAAGCCTCGTGAATATCCGCCATGATGCGATGCAGGTGTTCATCCACTTCCTCTGCAGTCCAGCGTTGCCTGATGCTGTTCTGCGTCATCTCCAGTCCGCTGGTAGCCACACCGCCTGCATTGCTGGCTTTGCCGGGGCTATAGAGTATCTTATTTGCTTGGAAGATACTGATGGCTTCGGGTGTGGAAGGCATATTGGCGCCTTCAGCCACACACCAGCAACCATTTTCCATCAGTCGCTCTGCATCCTGTTTTTCTATCTCGTTTTGAGTGGCGCATGGCATAGCGATATCGCATTTTATTCTCCAGGGTCTCTCACCGGGGAAATACTGAGCAGATGGGTATTGTTTTTGATACTCGCTGATACGGCCGCGACGGATATTTTTGAGTTGGAATACGTAATTAAGTTTGTCTTCGGTAAGTCCATCAGGGTCATATATAAAGCCGTCAGAATCAGAGAGCGTTACCACTTTGGCTCCCAAACGCATAGCTTTCTGTGCTGCATACTGAGCCACGTTGCCGGCTCCGGAGATGCAGACTGTTTTTCCTTCGAAAGTCTCGTTTTTAGTAGCGAGCATTGCCTGGGTGAAGTAGCACAAGCCATATCCTGTAGCTTCGGGACGGAGTCGTGATCCGCCCCAATACTGACCTTTGCCCGTCAGCGTTCCCGTAAACTCATCCCGCAGGCGTTTGTACTGACCAAACAGATAACCTATTTCTCTTCCACCAACACCTATATCACCCGCGGGCACATCCGTATCCTGCCCGATGTGGCGATAGAGTTCTGTCATAAAACTCTGGCAGAAGCGCATCACTTCAGCATCAGACTTGCCCCGCGGCGAGAAATCGCTACCTCCTTTGGCACCCCCCATCGGCAGTGTTGTGAGCGAGTTTTTGAAGGTTTGCTCAAAGGCGAGGAATTTCATAATAGACAGGGTTACGGAAGCGTGGAAACGGATACCGCCTTTGTAGGGTCCGATAGCGGAGTTCATCTGCACACGGAATCCGCGGTTGATTTGCACTTCTCCTGCATCGTCCACCCAAGGAACACGGAAAATAATGATTCTTTCGGGCTCCACGATTCGTTCCAGCACTTTCTGCTCACGCAGATAAGGGTACTGCATTACGTAGGGAGCAACACTCTCCACCACTTCACTCACTGCTTGGTGAAACTCTTTCTCACCCGGATTCTTGCGAACTACCTCAGCCATGAAGGCATCGATATATTGACGAGTCTGTTTATCCATAAGTCTGTATTATTATTAAGTTGATTATAATTACAAAATACGGCGACAAAATTACAAATAGGTTTTCATATTCACAAGTCATTTTTTTGCAGCACTCAAAATTTGCATTTGGCAGAAAAGTTTAAGCAGTTGGCGGGATTGAGCGAAACATGATATTGTGAAATGAGAATGAGAGAAATGTCAGGGATGGGGAAAAATTGCCAAATTTTTTCGGTGATTTTTTTTGCGGATTGAGGGCAAAAACAGCCATTTTTACGCCTGTAATATGCATATAATAAGAGTGTTATACCTCAAAGTATGCACGATGTCCGCACGCTGTCCGCACGATAGGTGCTCAGAGGGTGCACTTTTTTCGAAAAAACAGGAATTAGTTCTGAGTGGAAAAATTGCCAAATTTTTCACCTTATGATTTCGCAATGGGAAATCGCATAGACGTGACATGGTTTGCAGAATCAGTTGTTTTCAATTAGTTGTATCTCGTTCGGTGTCAAGTAGTAAAGTTTATAGACAAATTTGTCAATTTGTTGCTCATCAACGGATGTGCCAAGCATTGCGGTTGATAGCGGCGGCTATTTGGTCAAAGTTTGGTATAGTTTAAAGAGTTCGGCGACACACTCGGATTCGGTCATCTTGGTAGAGAAACCATAGGCAGCCATCACCGCACGGTCGTTCTCTTGGTGGGCACGACGGAGTTCGGGGGGCATAATTGTTTCTTTATATAATTCTGCCAGCGACCAATCCGGATACTTAGCGCGGGCATCCAAAATGGCTTGTGCGGTAGCCTCAATGCGGGCTTTCTGTTCGTCGGTCGGCTGACACCACGGGAAGTTATTATAGACGATGGTGTTAGAATAGCGGTAATCTGATTTCAAACGACCACAAACTACACGCATCCATGCGTTGTGTACATTGGACATTAGAATGCCAAATGTATAAAGCGTCGCATTGGGAATGGTAAAACAAGCATTGCTCGCAATAACGTCTGGATTCAAATATCCAATAGGAATATACCTGCGAGTTTCTGACGATACCACCGGAACAAGCAAATAGTTTGTTTTGGGTTGCCTTATACTTGTAAATAAATATGGAGTAGCCGCAGATGCATGTGCTTGAGATTGTTTGCTTTCCTCTCGGAATTTTCGGCATTCCTCTAGGCGTTGCATAATAATATGAGAACGACTTGCTTCTCGCATATCTTGCGGTTCAAACCATAAACAATAGCGTATCTTGTCATTTAGGAAATCTTCTGAACCGACGAATCTTTTTACCCACTTTTCTGCAAATGAAGATTCTTCCAAAAGTTCTGATCTCTCCTCTTCGCTTAAAATAAGATACCCTCCCTCACGAGGTTCACTTCCATATACCATTTGCTCAGCATTACATATCGGTTTTGAGCGTTTTTCTATCCATATATCAGGCGCATCGAGCAGATAGCCGTTGATGTTGGAAACAGGAATGGAATGGAGGTCGGAGAGGTAGATTTTCTTCGCTTTTGTATCTGCTTTGGAAAAACCAATTATAACGCAATGGACGTGGGCTTTGATATCGGCTTCGCTATCCCAGCGGAAAGTACGATAAGCGAAATCAAAATGGATGCCATATTGCTCGAACAATGGTTTCCACAGAACGGCTACTTGTTCGCCTTGGGTAATCGAGTTGGTAGAAACAAGGGCTGCTTTGATAGCTGGATTACTCTGCATTAACTGCGCTGCTTTCACGTACCATCCTGCAACATAATCTATATTGCTACCAAAATTAGGCATAACAGCTTCTAGGTCAGCCTTTTGATCTGCATTTTGCAGCTTATAGCCTACAAACGGCGGATTGCCCATGATATAGTTGAGTTTGTCCGGTGCAATGACTTCTGCCCAATCGAGACGGAGAGCGTTGCCTTCGTGGATATAGGCGTTGGTTTTCAACGGCAGGAAGTCAATCGCTCTGCCGGCTATAGCCGAGGTCTCTTTGAGGGTTTGGCTCTCGGCAATCCACAATGCCGTTTTGGCTACCGTACAAGCAAAATCATTGATCTCAATGCCGTAGAACTGCGATATATTGACTTTGATGAGGATGTCGAAGGTGAGGATGTTCTCACCGCCGAACATGGCTTGTATCACTTTGTTCTCCAAACGACGGAGAGACAAGAATGTTTCCGTAAGGAAGTTACCACTACCGCAGGCAGGGTCGAAGAACGTGAGGGAAGCGAGTTTGTCTTGGAACGCCGCAAGGGCTTGTTTTTTCTTCGCGCTGACGCCCGAAGCACCAAACGAAGAGAGAATAGAATCAAACTCGGCTTTGAGGTCGTCCAAGAAAAGCGGGTCAATGACCTTGTGGATGTTCTCAATAGAAGTATAGTGCATACCACCCGAACGGCGTGTGTCAGGGTTGAGGGTCGATTCAAAGACTGCACCGAAGATAGTAGGCGAAATCTCCGACCAATCGAAATCGGCAGAAGCATCTTCCAAAAGGAGTTGCTTGAGTTCATCGGTGAAGGGCGGAATCTCTATCGTCTTATCCGAGAACAAACCACCGTTGACATAGGGGAACGCCGCCAGATCGTCCTCCAGATATTTATCTCGTTCGGCAAGCGGCGTATCAAGGACGGCAAAGAGATCCACCAGTGCACGGCGGAGTTTCTGCGCGGGATAAGCTTTGAGGTAGTCATGGAAAGAGGTGCGGCTGTTGAACAGGCCTGCGTCCTCGGCATAGAGACAGAAGACCAGACGCACGCAGAGGATATTTAGTGAACGGAGCGTTTCGGGGTCATCGGCACCGTATTGCTCTAACAACTTATCATAGATGATACCGACCAGATTACCGGCTTTGACGGAAACTTCCATTTCGCGTTTCAGGTGCTCGTTGCCCTCGTCCACAAGGAATTGCAGGCGGTAGTACTCTTTCTCAAGGTCTTTGAGGAGAATCTTCTGCGGTTCTCCGTTGGGCTGCTCCATATCATAGACCCAAAATTCCGCGAAATTGCAGGTCACGATCCAACGCGGACGCTGACTATAAGGCAATTCGGCAGCATAGCGTTTGGCTTGCTGGAAAGGATTGAGGACAGAGCCGTCGGATTGCTTGATACCTTCGGCGAGGTTCTTGCCGAGCGACTTCTGTTCAATCATCACTTTGGTGGTCGGGATGAAACCGTCGATAAACGAGGTGTGGTCGAGTTTGACTTGGTGCTCGTAGATGATGAAGGTCTCGGGGTGCTCAATACCGAAGACTTGGTTGAGGAGCGTGGTCCAGAAAATCTGGCTCTCGCCTTTTTCATAACCTTTGCCCTCCCAATGGGCGGCAAACTCTTTGGCTGCTTGCTGTTGTTGTATAGTATTCATGGTGTATATATTTTTTCTTATTATTCTCCAAACAAATCGTCCATGGTTATTTGGGCATTGATGCCATTAGCCCATGCGTTGCGTTTGAGGCCATAGGATGTAATCATTACGATACTTACGCCTTTTCGTGTTTTTGTCTTGGATTGGAATGTTCCGACTTTGTTGCGTAGTTCCAAATCATATTTTTCAGTCAATTCGTACTCTCCTTGCGAGAACTTCATTTCACAGACATTGATGATATTGTCGTCACGGTCAATAAGCATATCTATCTGCGCACCTTTTTCTTCGGTGTCCTTGGGAATATATACCCATGAATAAACGTTGCTTATAATACCGGATATACCCAATGCGCGCTTGATCTGGTCTATATGTTGGAAACATACGCGCTCAAATGCCAATCCGCTCCATGCATTGTAAGCAGGTTTGGTTATTGTATGAGACCAGAAATCTTTCTCGTTGATATTTCCATTGGCCATGAACTTGAAGTAGAACAGAGTAAAGTTGTCTATCAGCTGATAGATTGCCTCCTTCTTGGTTTTTCCGATAGAGTTGTACGAGCGGATAAAATTACACTCCTCAAGTTCCTCAAGCATCGTTGTGAGTTTACCTCCGATATTCAATCCTGTGGCATTGATTATCTCCGAGCGGGTCATTCCGACTTTTTTTGTGCCTAATGCTGTGATAATATCAACATATTGTTGCGGATTGCGAAACAATGAGGCATACAACGCATTGAACTCACCGCGCAACGGGCTCGCCTTTTCAAAGAATAAACGGTCGATATTTTGCGCAGGGCTGTATGCCTTTTGCATCAACTGCCAGTAATACGGAATACCTCCAAGAATCATATATGTTTCAAGTATATTGCGACGACTCATCCCGAGATTATTAATCGCTGCAAACTGCTCGCATTCGTGCAACGTGAACGGTTCCAGATAAATTTGATGCGTTAACCGGTTATGCAAGCCTCCATGGTTCTTTACTATCTTGCTGATGATCCACGATGTGGCACTTCCGCAAATAACAAGCACGATATCTTTTCTTGCCGATGCCCAGCCATTCCAAAAATGATCAAGAGCAGCAACGAGATTTGACTTCGGTGTGTCCATCCATGGTAACTCGTCAATGAAGACCACTTTTTTACCCTCCGGGCGGCTCTGCAAGAACTGCCCTAACGCAAAGAACGCGTCAAACCAATCGGAGATACGCGGCACTTTCACCATCCCTGCATTCAGCAACGAACGTTTGAATTCCTTAAGTTGACCTTTCTTATCGACTTTCTGCAAAGCTGTATGCTGAAAGGTTATATGGGTATTATAGGTCTCACGAACAAGATAGGTCTTGCCTACGCGACGACGACCATAGATAGCCACAAACTGCGAATCTTCCTTTTCCAACAACGAGAGCAGTAACTGCTGCTGATTTTGACGACCGATTATCATATATTTTCTATACTTGATTAAAAATCGCTGCAAAGATATAAATAACTTACCAAATGTGCAAGAAAAGAGTGAGATTTGGTACAGAATAGTGCGATTTTTTATAAAATTAGCGTGATAGTGTACCAAATGTGCCATTTTTAATGTACATTTGGTAAAGAATCATGCGTTTTTTGCAGCAAGCTACGATAGCCGAAAAATGCACGATTGACGGGCTAAATCGTGTTGTTTTTGATAAAAATAGCCGCATAATCGGCATTTTATTTCTATAACACCATAGCTGTGAAATGAGAATGAGAGGAATGTCAAGGATGGGGAAAAATTGCCAAATTTTTTCGGTGATTTTTTTTGCGGATTGAGGGCAAAAACAGCCATTTTTACGCCTGTAATATGCATATAATAAGAGTGTTATACCTCAAAGTATGCACGATGTCCGCACGCTGTCCGCACGATAGGTGCTCAGAGGGTGCACTTTTTTCGAAAAAACAGGAATTAGTTCCGAGTGGAAAAATTGCCAAATTTTTCACCTTATGATTTAGCAATGGTTTGCATATTTTCGCCAACGGTTTTACATATTTCTGCCAACGGATATAGAAAGATTTGCTGATATAAAAAAATGTTTGTACTTTTGCACAGTTCAACCAACCATCACCCGCTATCATGATAGGAACAACAGAGATTATCGTCATTGCGTTTGTGATTCTGCTATTGTTTGGAGGTACGCAGATACCGAAGTTGATGAAAGGCATCGGCAAAGGTGTGCGTTCATACAAAGAAGGTCTTAACGGCATCAACGAAGACGAGAAAAAAGACGAGAGTAGAGCGTCTGCCGAGGCTAAGGCGGAAAGCGTAAAGCCGGAAGACGAAAGTCGGAAGCAGAAAGCAGACTGATGCATGCAGGATGAGCGCAACATGCCCCTGAGTGAGCACCTTGAAGAACTTCGGGGTGTTTTGATTCGCAGTTTGATAGCATGGACTGTGGGGTTTGTGTTATGTTTCTGTCTGCGCGATTATCTCTTTGCCATTCTTTTTGCCCCTGCCTCAGACGATTTTTGCCTTTGGCGAGGCATTGAACACTTGACGGCAGCGATAGGCAGACCCCTTGTATTCTCCCCTATCCCCTCCCATTTCATCTCTACTGAACTCACGGCTCAGTTTATGACCCATCTGCAAGTAGCGCTTTGGGCAGGATTGGTGTTGGCAGCTCCCTACATTGTGTTAGAATTATATCGTTTTGTAGCTCCGGCGTTGTATGAACGCGAGAAGCGTTATTCTATACGACTGACTATGGCAGCTGTGGTGCTTTTCCTTTGCGGAGTGCTCATCAACTATTTCATTATTTTCCCCATTGCTTATCGTTTTTTGGCATCCTATCAAGTGCAAGAGGAAGTTATGAATCACATCACGCTTTCATCCTATATCTCCAATTTTCTTATTCTCTCACTTATGATGGGTGTGATGTTTGAGTTGCCTATTGTCAGTTGGTTTTTAGCAAAGATGGGACTCGTTAATGCCAGCCGATTAAAGCAATACCGCAAACACGCTATCGTTGTGATTTTGATAGTGGCTGCGGTAATCACTCCGACGGGAGATGCGTTCACCCTCTTGATAGTGAGCCTACCCGTCTATTTACTATACGAGTTGTCGATACTTATTGTACGCTTAACAAAGATTTAAGGCTTTTTTGATTTCTTCTACTCGGTTGAGTTTTTCCCACGTGAAGAGTTCCACCTCTTTTTTTATGACATTGCCATTGCCATCAGTAAATTGTTTGGTGACAATTTGAGGTGTTCTTCCCACATGTCCGTAGGAAGCCGTTTCCTCATAGATAGGTTGACGCAATTGCAATGCTTCTTCTATGGCTCCGGGACGCAAGTCGAAAAGTTGACGGACAGCATTTTCAATCTGTCGGTCGCTCAACCCGTGTTTGGCAGTGCCGTAGGTATTGACATTGATACTGACGGGTTCAGCCACCCCTATTGCATAACTAAGTTGTACCAATGCTTCTTTTGCGGCATCAGCAGCAACAATATTTTTGGCTATCCAACGAGCTGCATAGGCAGCGGAACGGTCCACTTTCGACGGGTCTTTTCCAGAGAAAGCCCCTCCGCCGTGAGCCCCGCGTCCTCCGTAGGTGTCAACAATGATTTTTCTGCCGGTCAGACCTGTATCGCCATGAGGCCCTCCGATAACAAAGTTGCCAGTCGGATTAATAAGCAACCGGTAATCACCGGCAGTCAGCAAGGCAGCATAGCGTTTGTCTCGTTTAGCCACGCGAGGAAGGAGAATATCAATAACGTCTTGTCGGATTTGTTCTTGTGTGACTGTAGGGTCATGCTGCGTAGAAAGGACAATGGTATCAATACGTTGCGGTTCTCCGTTGCCGTTATATTCAATAGTGACCTGACTCTTGGTATCGGGACGCAGATAAGTCATTTGTTTCCCCTCTTTGCGTATTTTGGCAAGGGTATAGACAAGAGTGTGAGCGAGGTCGAGTGTGAGCGGCATATAGTTGTCGGTTTCATCGGTGGCATAGCCGAACATCATCCCCTGGTCCCCCGCTCCTTGTTCGAGCAAGGCGCCACGTGAGACACCTTGGTTGATATCGGCAGACTGCTCATGCAAAGCGGTGAAGATGCCGCATGAGTTGCCGTCGAACATATACTCCGATTTGGTATAGCCAATTTTGTTAATTGTCTTGCGGACCACTTCTTGCACATCCACGTAGGTATTGCTGCGCACTTCGCCTGCAATAACCACTTGACCGGTGGTAACAAGAGTCTCACAAGCCACATGTGCGTCAGTGTCGAGAGCAAGGAATTGGTCCAAAACGGCATCGGATATTTGGTCAGCCACTTTGTCGGGATGACCTTCGGAAACGGATTCAGAAGTGAAAAGATACATTTTGTTTGATTTTTAATGATTCAATAGTATAGTAAAAAAGGTCGCATGCAGACTGTTTGCATGCGACATAGTCGTTCTTTTTAGCATTTTTTAGAGAGGTTGCAAGCAGTCAAATCATTCCTCTTTTGTAAGCGGGTGCAAAGATACAACAATATTTTGATATACGCAACCCCGTTGGCGGAAATAATGCCAACATTGCTAACTTTAGTTAGCATATCAGATGCCTCCTTCTAAATAATTCTTTAGGGTATTTCTACAAATTCCACATTTTTAGAAGTACCCTTATTCCTTTTCTCACACAAAAAATTCAAAATCATCCAGAGGGGGGTATGGGTAAGACATCAAACTTTCCCCATTCGGGATGAGACTGATAGGCTTCTATGTAACAGAACGGTACATAGAGAATGATTTTCTTCAAGTCGGAAGCCATATTGAAGTTGCCTTCTACTCGATGGGGTGTTTCAAAGTAACAAGTGATAGTACGGATGGTATATTGTTTTTGTCCGTTTTTATCCAACTCAGGGAGATAATCTATCCATTTAATGTTTTACTCATAGTGTTCCGTTTTTTGCAGCCTCTAACACTCCCTCCCATCCTACTCTTTCATACACGCCATAGACATGCCGGAAACCATCTCCATAGACAGGGTCAGGGCTCTCTTTAATACTCTTCAGGAAATAGGATGTTTTAGGATCTGAAACAGTAGAATAGATAAGCCATGAGCCGAGGTTGCAGAGTCCTTCGCATTGCGGTGGCGGTAATTTTACTTGGTTTTCATTCTGCCACACATGCAACAATTCATGTGCCAAGGTGCCCATAAACTCTATTTTTATCTGGTTTTCGAGGATATAGACTTTATGAGAAAGGATGGGTGAAAAACCTATCATAGAGCCTATCACAGAAGAGATACCCTTAGTGATGGTAACTCCTTTATTGTTGACATTGACGGGCGCATTGCGCAGCCGTGCCAACTCCTGAGCAGACACAATCTGTATGGGGACGGACTCAAGATATTTATCTTTGTAGTGCACCCCTTCATCAAGCAGTTTGATGATTACAATTTTTCGCAGTCTGTCGATTTGTTCGGGGAGGTTGACGACTTGTGCTTGACAAGACTTGCAAAGACATCTTCCGTCGTTGAGACGTAACACACTGTCGGTATGCACCATTGCGCTGCATGAAGTGCATGTAGCCACTTCGCCACAGTCGTAATGATGCACACAAAAAGTATGATTCCAAAAGTCGTAATAATAACGTCCTTGGATGTTTTGTCCGCAAATAGAACAAATCATGATGAACGTATTAGCAATGATTAGTAGCCGTAGTCTTCCTCTTCGCCTTGTTCTTCTTGCTGAGCCTCATCAATTTGATTTTGATACTTATCCCAAGTTTCAGCTCGGTCTGCCTCATACTCATCAAAGCGTTTGTCTTGTTTTGCATTCACCTCATCGTTCTCTTTCACTTCTGCACTTATGTCTTCGCCATTAGATTGTTTTTCTGCTGCACGAGAATTGATTTGCTCTTTCTCCTGTTCGTAGGCATTTTGTTGATCACGATAATTGTGGTCGATTTCGCTTAACGCAGCATCGCGTTCTGCTTCAATTTCAGAAATTCTGCTCATAATAAATAAATTAAAGGGTTAATATTTTTATTTTAGAATGGTTACATTTTTTGTAAACTCACCATAAAACTCCAAATCTTTGTAGTATTTGATCTTTCCGCTCAGTATCGGATAGGGACATTTATTTTTGTAGAATACAAATTGTATGTCATAGGCATTGCCGGTAGTTACATCATAGGGGCTGATGAGCGGCACACATTCTTTTGTGAGTGTTTTTCCGGACGTAAGAGAAGTGCCAAACTGGATAGACTGCGAGAATGAGAAGCTGTCGGTGTAACTATTGGAAGTGCCATGCGACTTGCTGGAGCCGCTTGAACGGGAATAATTAAAACCTTGGTAGGAAGAACCTTCATTGGTTCCTGTTTGTTCGCTTGTACCCGTAGCATGGCTTTCTGATCGTGAATTAGATGTTGATTCCGACCGTGATTCGGATGAAGAAGTACTGTATGCTTCTTTATAGATGGTGGTATTGCCTGCGGCATTGCTCACCAATTCGGCAGTTTCTTTGTCGTTGACACCGAAATACTGTTGCACATCGCAGTTACCGATGATAGTTTGCCACTCTTTTTCATAGTTGGCTTGTATTTGTGCCACATTCTGCCATATAGTCCATACCACTACCCCTTTAGAGCGATATATACTTAGGAGATTAGGTAGATATTGGAGGTTGCCCAATTGTGCTATTTCATCCAGCATAAAGAGCAGTTTTTCAGAAGCCACCTCCCTGGCGGCAGCCCCCATCATGCAAGTGGTGATGATGAGGCGGACAAGAGGTTTGTAGTTGTCGCTTACAAAAAGCAACTTATCCATATCCAATATCAGATACAACGAGGTAGGGTTTGTTTTAAGTTTGAGAATATCAATATTGGAAGTATCAAAGCTGTCAGCCACATGCTCGTTGGAAAGGAATTCGGTAGCTTGCTGAGCGAAAGAATAGATATCAGCAAAAGAGCGTGCTTTGGAAGTCAAGTTTTCATTCAGCCACAAGCGAAGGTCTTTCACCATAGGATGCATAGTTCTCCCTTTTCCCTGAATTTCATCGTTGTTTTTTGACAATCGTTGTTGCAGTTTTTCAGGTTGAAGGGTAACTAAATGTCGCAACATCTTCAAATGACGGCTTTCATGTCCTTTGGGATACCAAGTGCATATATACACAATCAGTCTCGCCAACAGGTTCTCTGCCCCATTATAGAAGAAGTCGCCGGAGGGGTCGGTTCTGAGTATCAAACTCGAAGCCAACATACGGGCATTATCAGGCAAATCGGGACTATCGGGGTCTAAAAAGTCAAACGGATTGATTGTTGCTTTGATTGCCCCCGGGACAATAGTTCCCTGATTTTTTTTGCTGTAATAATCAATAATATCCCATGGGTCATAGTAATACACTTTGTTTCCCATCTGCATGCGTTTCTTCGCTGTAATAATGAAGTTTTCCCCTTTGGGGTCAAGTACGACCGCCGATCCTTTGTGTCTGAGCAAATTCGGTATCACTACTCCCACGCCTTTTCCGCTGCCAACAGATGCGATTGTCAGGATATGACTATCATATTTTCCGGTATAGATATAGGAGCCATAGCCCATTTTACCTATAATAAATCCTTTATCTTCAAGCATCCCGACGCGCTTCAGGTCTGACAATTGCGCCCATCGCTGCTTACCGCCGTGCATTTTCTCCGAGTCAGGCAGGTAATCGGCAGGGGGAGGTGCGGTTTGCTGCAATCCCATTATTTCTGGCAGTACATTATCCTCCACATCCTCTGCTTCCATCTGTGTCAACATCAATTTAGAAGCATAAGGATTGATTTCAGATTTTTGAATCAGATGTTGCATATAATCAAATATCTCAGCCACATCATAATGGTCGATTTCGTCAATATACCGACTCACCCTGTATTCCAGTTGTTTATCTTTGTTAAAGAATGCGACACTCTCTTTGCTGCCCTCGCTGAACACCCACGGGCGACGAGGATTATCCTTAAATTGTATAACTTTGTCAGGCAAAGCATTGATAGTGATTCGGCGAGCAGATTCGTCATAAGTTAATCGGCAGGAAAACTGTGGAGTTTTATAATTCCACATATTGTTTCCCACTCTATACAGATTGCTCACGCCGCTGAAACCGAGGAGGGAATCAATGAAGTTGGCACTGCCTGTATATTTCTCACGCAATGCTTGCAAATCTTGTTCTGAAAGAGGATAAGAGATGTTTGCAATATACTTCAAAACATCTGTATATTTTTTTGCTATCTGCATCACATCCGCATTTTCCGCCTCTCTGTCACGCTGCAATGATTGAGCATATTCTGCCAATGTTTTCTCAACACTATTGCATACCGATTGCATTTGCGCTACCCCGTTGTGTTCCTCAGCAGAAACAGGAACAGCTGATATAACACTGTTCGCAATAGATTTGTAATGACTGTTTCTGTCTATCGCAGATTGAATTTCATCAGATATTTCCTGAATCTTTGTCAGATTCCTTTTGGATGAAGCATGTGCGAAGATACCGGCAATCAAACTGCCGATACCTGTCAATATGCCCCAAATCACTTTTACGATGGCAACACAAATATTCCATATTATCTCTAAAATGGCTTCCATAAACGATTTCTCAGTTTAAAGATTTAACTATTTCACAGAAACTCCTATTTTCTTCAGGATTTCCACGAAGAGCTCGACTCTTTGTTTGGTATAGTCGGGTTTGACGCTCGAAACCGCGAAGTGTACATTTCCGAAAGAGTTCTTTGCACTATTGATAAGGTTAGCCAACTTCAGATCTTTTCTCATAAATTGCTCTATCTGTTGTTCGCTGCTCTGGGCATCATACCCGCATGCTTCCAAATAGCCCAAGTCGGCTTTAGAGCAAACGAAAGTGAGTTGCAGATGTTTTGTTTTATTGCCCAAACGATTGAGCACCGTGTACATTGAAGAGTAGATATTGTCAAGCGAGAAATATTCACTTTCTTGGGGAATTGCGGAGCGCCATTGTTGCATATTGTCGCTCAGTTCGATTGTTGATTTCAGTCGTGTCGGGTCAACCATGAAAACGATGCTTTGTACATTCCGATAGAACATCATGGCCTGCTGACTCTGTGTACTTCTCTGACTGAACATCTCACCAGCCACATCATAAAAGAACAGGTGATAAGCGACAGGTTTATGTTCCACCATCAGTTGCACTGCTCTATATTGGTCTTTTGCCTGCGTTTGGAAATCATAGCCCTTGGCAATGCGATTATAGTTTTCTTCGATATTGATACTGACATCAGAGGCAATATCTTTATGAGCCGAAATTGTTTTATACGTATGCATCAGGTCGTGCAAAGCAGCATACAGCAGATAGCTTTTACCGGAAGAAGGATGTCCTACGATAGCTATATGTTTTTCTGTACCAATAGAACTCTTGTGAGCGGCAGTATTTCCCACGATTACCGAATCACAATTCATGCATTGTCTGCTGAGTCTTCCTTTGCCATTGAATATCATAGTAGGCATTTGCTCGCCTGTTTCGGGATTGGTTTGATAGAATACGCCATAGATGCCCGGGCAGAGGAGTGCAAGATGAGGTCTGCCTTTGCTGTTTAGATACAGAAAACTCTTGCGATTGCCGCAAACGGGACAGGGTCGACTAATCCGATAGAGGTTCATCACCAATGTTTCCATTCCCATAAGAATGAACACGCAAAGGATGATGACCACAGCAGCAACCAAAAATAAAAGGAGAGGTGTTGTCACGAAAAGCAGAATCACATCCCAGAAGTTGCTCACAACCGACCAGCCCCAACTGAACAGATTCAAATCTTTCATAAACTCAAATCCCCAATCAACAGCATCCTGCCCCAGTTCTTTTATTGCATTTCGTGAGAGAACGATGGTAGCCCCCACTATGGCAGCAATAGCGCCATATAGATATTCGCCTGCGAAACATACCAATATGCCGCCAATCAATGCAATCCACCCTACCCACACAAGCACAATGAGCAGAATCTTGAACACCCACAGCAAGCCGTAAGTAAGTCCTCCGATGATAATGAGCATCGTCATAGCCACAAAGAAAGAGAGCAAGAGACAAGCTGCCACAATCAGAACATCCACATACGGCTCTTTGTTGAACATCCAAGTGCGATGCATGCCATTCTGCCGTTGAGGGCCTTTGAAAGAGCGTAGCCACTTTCGACTTTTGCAGAAAACAATTATGAGCACGATGGATGCCAACAAGAGCAAGAGCAGCACTATCGCCAGTCCCAGGGAAGGTGTATTATGACTATAGTTATTAAGTCGCAAACGTTGGGGGATATTCAGGAAATAGTTGAGGATGGAATAATCCGACAGATGTTGTGTTTCATAACTTGTGAATTCAGCCGCCCCGCGCAAGGCTTTCCGTTCATTCTCTATCTCATTGAAATAGCGATACTCACGTGCTATCTTATAGAGCACCTTTCCTTTTGCATCTTTTACAATGCAAAACTTAAAATTATCATACTTATCCGACTGGGAATAAGCATAGGTATCAGTGGAGAGCAGCTTCTGCTTTTTGCCTCCGTATTGCATCTTTTTGACGGGACGATTATATTTCGTATCATATTCTATCACCACTTTGTTGTTGTTATTGGAATTAGTGATAGTGAGTGATTTTACATTGAGTTGGTCATCGTATTGAAAATCATAGAATTTTTTATACTCCTTCTCAAAGCAGGTGCAACGCTTCACTTCTCCATATCGCCCATAGGTATAAAAATCGGCTTCAACTGCATTGGCTTGCCCCTCCTTGTAAACAGATACGGAAGTAATGGTGTTCCCGTCTTTTTCTATTTCATACTTATATCCATCGCTTTTGACACCTCTCAGTTTATTTTTCTTATAGTCATACCTTACTTCGCTTGTATCCTGCAAGCCGTCTGAACCAATCTGTTGGTAATAGGTCAGATATCCTTCCTGATTGATATGATAGGTTCTGATGGCAGTAAGTTTATCCTTGTTGTCGTATTGTTTCTCCACCACCTCAGCCACATCTTCAATGGGAAGTTCATACAGAAGCGCCTGATAGGGTGAGCAATGCGGTTCGGAGTTTTTGAAACTTATCTTGCAAGCCGGAAGAGAGAACAAGAGCAGAAGACAGAAGAATTTCGACAAAGCAGGCACGAACTCACTTGCCTTTCTGATTAATCTTTGTTGCCATGTATTACTTTCTTGCAGTACTTTGAGCAGCGATTCATTCTTTATGTGTTTCATCACTTCTTTTTCATTGTTGCCGGCATATTGGCAGAACAAGTTTACTATCTGTTTTTTTCGATTTGGAACTACCCTTCCGGCTTCAGTTTCTGCCTGCCACAGTTTCTCCACTGCGCAACCGACAGTTTGTTCACGTTTGACAATGATTTTCCCAGATTGCAGCAATGCCTCTATTCTTTTGATTTCTTTAGCATCGGTGGCTTGCGCCCCAAGCGAGATAACAGGGTCATGCTCCTTAGACTGTTTGCCGGTGAACAAAATATTCTCCAGCAGAACATTCAGCACCTGTAAAGAAATTTCCTTATAATAGAATTCTGCAAAAGCGAGCCAGCATGTATCACTATTCAAGCGGCTAATGAATTGCAGAAATACCGGTTGCTCCGGCAGAGGTGAATCAGCCATAGCAAGCAGCGACAAAATGGTGTTACAATTCGTTTCTATCCATTCTACAGGCAGTGGGTTTTTCTCATCGAAAACAACCGCCATCATGCGGTTAACAGCCTCAGTTGAAATACATAATTGGACATCCTTGTCAGATGAAAGGCTATGATATATTTCCATAGCACGTTGAATCAGGGCAATGTCTTCAGAAGAAAAGGCAACATTTATTGCATCGGAAATTTTGTTTTGTGCTCTCTCTTTCTGTTCGGGGGGAAGAGCGAGGAGAGTCTTCTTCACTTTATCAGGCTCAAGAGTTTCTACAGTAAGCGGTTCTTTAGAGTCAACGAGCAACATAGCGGCAAAGGCAGTTTCCAAATCTTCCGATATAAACGACTTCATTGACATGAAAACTGATATAAGTTGTGCGAGTTGCTCATTGTCGCCGTTGGCACAGCAATCGGTAATTTTTCTGAAGAAAGCATTATCTTCTATGTTGCAAGTATGGATTGTCTCTTGCAAAGCGTCCACAATTATATAGCAATCAGTAGAGATTTCACGATGATTATATTCGTTTAAGAATTGTATAGTCAAGCCATCCTCTACGCCATTAACCGCCATATTGTTGACTTGAAAACAGACATCACGTGTCAGCAGTTCGGGCAAAGACGTCAACGCCTCAACCAAGCGCATCAGTTGTGCATGTGGCGCCTTATAAATAATTTTCTTGACATAGTCATCAGTTTGTCTGTTTTTATAAGCCTGCATCAGAGCAAGTATCAGGGGTACATCAGCAGGGACAACGGGATGTTGTTCGTATGCTTGTGTTTCATAGGATGGTGAGTCTATAGAATCCGCCATCTGTACCATTATCTCGCCTGATGGCAGAGGCGTAGGCTCACCTACCAACAATGAGCCCAACTCCTCGTTTTCGGGCGTGCAAAGTGTGTTATGAGGCAGGAACAAATCATCATGGATAACTTGCAAGAGCATAGATGGAGAGACCGGTTCATCGAAGACAAGAATATGAGCGATGTAATTGGAACCGATCCGTCGTGCCGATTCCATCTGTGCATAGTACCCATAGTCAGCAGCCAGATACATAGAACGAGCCACTATATAGCGGCTGCTCCCATCTCTCAACTCTACTTTTCTATAGGTGTACTGATGAGGATACAACTCGCTCAATTGCGGATGCTCCTGCAAGATTTCAATAGTAGCACATTGGGCACCCGGAACTTCATACAAGGTCTTGCTTGCAGTGCAGATACGCTCTGCATCTTCTGCTTCCAAGCCTTCACTTTTTGTTCTCACGCCAAAGCCTGAGGAACCTGTGATAATCGATTTTTGTGAAGAGCAGAAAATGAGTTGTTCGTAATGGTAGGTCTTCATTATATACTAAGATTAAAAAACGGCTGTTTAATATCGGGAGTCAGGTAAGTAAGCCTTGCGCTCTACCCTTTCTTCAAAGGCAAGGGGAATTTCAGTTCATGCAGTATCCACATCAGCGGGTCAAGCACACGATAGGGAGTTATTCGTTCCGTGATTTTCTTATTCGTATCGGGGTTGCTTCCTAACGAACTCACTCCGAAATAACGTACATTTTCAAAGTTTTGTTTTATTACATTCACGAAGTTACCCTCTCTCCATACACTCAGAGCAGCACGAATACTATCGCTGTTGTTATCTATCTCACTGAGCGAGATGCCCTCCCCATTCAAAAATGAACTATTAGACTGAATTGACATACCTGAAATGGCGGTATCTTCAAACTCGCGTTCATGCGTCAGGATCCTGTCAATCTTTGTAAACACCATGGCAACCGGTTTCTTGAATATAGCATTATTGGCACCTCCTTTTTGTCTGATGTATCGGATGATTGTGTCCAAAATCACGTCATAGCGCAACTCAATGTCATCTTTCACCTGCAGTTTGTCATGTACATAGGGAATTGACTCCGTATCAACAAGAAAGAGAATGGCATCCGACTGATTGAGATATTTTACATTTTCTTCCACATAGCGCATTTCCTTAAAGTTTTCACCGGCAGTATCATATAGCACGAGAAAAGTGGCATCACCTTTTTTCTTCTCCCCAATACCTAATTTATATAGCAGCGGAAACCTGTTTGCTTTATCGCCTATCATCGTTTGGGGAGGACAACGTTTCTCACCAAAAACAGGAACATAGAAATCTTTTTCATAATGTTTAGGAGTGCGATAATCTTCTATATGCATAAAGTCGGCTGCAAAGAGACCTAATCCCGCAATCTGGTCACCGCGCCTGCGTAATTCCTCTATCATAGAGGTAATATAAATTGTTTTGCCGCTGCCGCGAGCACCGATAATAGAGATGATATGGCCTGTTTTTACAACCTCGGGATCAAGGTTGTTGTGGCAATGAGGACACACCATCACGTTAGATTCGGTACGGCATGCAGGACATACCCCTTGTGCAGAGGAAAACAAACCTAACAGACGAGACTTGCCTCGAAAAACATGTCCCATCTTGCCTTGTTGTTCGAAATAATATCTATCCAATACACTATCCTGCTCATTTTTCGCGCAATATGGATTCTGGCAGCGAAACAACACTTCACTTTGTTTGAAACGCCTAAAGCAATAAGGACAAACTGCTTCTTTCATAATAAATCAGAAATTAGGAATTATAATATACTCATCGTTTCAGGAGAGATGATGACTTTCTTTCTGTCTGCAGCATTGGCTGCTACAAGGCGGAAATAAAGTTTCTCACCTTTTTTGCGTCTTTCAAAATGAACCTTCAGCTTGGTCACCTCGCCCGCACGGACATCCGACCGGCGCAGCACCGCCACAGGCGTGTAGTTCACCAAGTCAATAGGCGGCAACTGCTCTTTGGCTATCACATGCAAATCGCAAGGCAACGAAGCTTGTGCACGCAAACTCAGTACATAGTCATTAGTGCCTACAAAGAGCATCTTTTTGTTTTCAACAGAGAGGAATTCCACACGCATCGCCTGCAAGCTGATTACTTCCGTCACAGGCGTGCCTAACAGTTCCTTGCCATTCGACATCACCACAGAGCACAAGCTCACCTCCACGGACAACGCCTCGGCGGGGAGAGGTATTGCATATTGGTCTTTGTCTTTAGATTGTAAGAAATTGAGTATTTTGTCCACCCTCCTGTCAATACGATAGTGCAACCTGACCATAGACGCATTGCCCCAATGCCAACGCACTATCACGTTGTTATCTTCATGTTTGACAAGTGTATTCTGCAAGCGTGCGATAGACACCACACTCACCCCTTTTCCCACCACACCGACAGAGCCGAGAATAGTCACGGGCATATAGTAGCGTTCACCACTAAAATCTTTGTTAATGGTAACACTTGTGCCGCTCACATTCAGCCGCTCCGCACGGAAAGCATCAAGAGTAAGGATGTCGTTTGCGTGATAAGGGAAGGGTTGGTCGGCATAATAGATAAAGAGCGAACCTTTTTTCACCGTCTCCCAACTGATTACCGCTTGCCTTTCGGACTCCTCAACCCGCAGGCTTACTGCTTCCAACTTAGGCACGGGTGCAAATGTCATCTCCAACGCTTCTGCTTTGTGGATATTGCCGACACTATCTTTATATACTGCTACAAAACGATATTGATAATTCTGTTCACATACCAGACCACTGTCAACGAAAGAATTGCCGCTCAGTGTCTTGACGAGCGTTTTGTCTCTGTAGATATCAATTGCGGATATTCCCTTTGGTACATCGAAAGTGAACTCGAGCGAGCGTTCCGTAGGATTTACTTTTACCTGATTTGCGCGTAATGACTCCACCTGCATCACCGGCGCGGAGGTTACCGTTGCACTTGAAGAAACGAACTCACCATACTTGCTGAATACTGCATAGAAGTAACTGACACCCGCCACGGCTTTCAGGTCATCGTAGGTGCTGTTCATTGTTTCCCCTATCCGCTCGCCATCACGGCTATTGGCAGGTTGAGACTTTTCTTTGCGGACAACCAGATATGTGATATAGTTTGATTCGGTTTTCTGCCAACTGAGGCGGATATGGTTACCTTCGGCTACTGCCTGCAATGCTGTAGGGGCAGCAAGAGGGGTAGCACGCATTCTGTCGTTTGCCGCACTGCAATCCGCAGCAGCGTTGAGCGCTTGTATGTAGAGATCAAGGCGGCAATTGGGATTGGTTTCCTCATCGGCTTTTCTGAGGAAGGTCTCAGCCGCACTGAGAGCGGACTCTATTTCTCTTCTCAAGGGACTGCTTGAAGCCAATGCAGAGATATTCTTTTGGGCAGTATAATATTTCTTTTGCTTGCAAAGCGTTTCTATCTCTTTCTGCAGTCCGACAACACTGACTTTTTTTTGGTTGATCTGATTTTTGAGTTGGACCAACTGCTGATAGGTGGGCCAAACACTTTGTGCATTATTATAATTTGCTACTGCATCTTCTATATTATTGCTCTCCAATGCCACTTGTGCCATTTTCAGATACACGGGTGCATTCTTCATATCAATCAGAGAGAATCCGCAGTGGGTGCATGTCAGGTCATCCGGTGCTGCTTCTTTGCCGCATGCGGGGCATATGACTTTTACGGGCATGCCACATTCTCGGCACACTGCTGATTTATCTTCGTTGAGCGTACCGCAATAGCGGCAAGCAATCATGAGGTCTGTTGCTCCATCGTCAATGCGTAGGTTTTCTTTTTCGGCAGTAGTATAAATCAGGTATTCTGCCTTGTTGCGTGCGATGCCGTTCTTGATGGCTATTTCCAATAATCTTTTATACTGCCCTGGGGTAATTGAAGCATTTGCGCGAAGCATCTGAATCATTTTTCGCACTTCAATAAATCCTGAATTTTCTAACGCTTTGTCATAACTTTTTCTTTGTTTTTCATCTTTGAAGATAGGAGTACATCTTTCGACTAAGGCTTTGGTATTGTCATAAAACACAGGATCTTTGTGTGACTTAAGGGCTCCCTCAGTCACTTTATGACGCTTTGCATCTATTTGTTGTTGAATAAGCTGCAAAGAGGCATTGGGGTTAAGTTGCAACCACTCATAGATTGTTTTATGACCTAAATTATTCAAGTGTTCTATTATGCCTTTATAGGTTATCTCATCTAATTCCTTGATGTCATCATCGGTATAGGAAAAGATTTTTCTTCTTTTTAGCTTAGCGCCCAACATTTGTAAGATTTCCATTTCCGACATATTTGTTTCGGCGACAAGCACTTTGAGGTTGGCTTCTGTTATGATGCCGTTCTGTACCAAGAAAGTCCCTTTTTCTCGAATAGTTTTTTCTTTTTCAAGTTGTTTTTGTTTTGCTATCTCTTTATAGGCAGCCTGTTCTTGCAACATACGATTGGGATTCTCTTCAAGGCGTTTTTGCAATTCGTTTAGTTCTTTTTTTATCAATTCAGCCGCTGCTTTTGCTTTGGGGCTTCGTTGATTTTGTATTTTTATCAACTTTTCACTTATTGCTTTTTTTACAGCGTCAATTGATGTCTCTTCAACTGAGAGATATCCTTCTAATAGTTCATATAAATTTCTAAGTTGGTCTGCCATGACAATATGTTTTCAAATGAGAATAAGACAATAGGGTTATGAGATCCTGAAACAGTTCAGGATGACGAATAGAAACCGTAGGGTGAAGCAAACACCCCACCCTATGGTAATAACATTAATTTTGAGTCTTTTGTTTCATTTTATTTCTACCCTCTTGAATTTGTTCTTCAGTAAGAGCATTTTTCAGTTGCACTTCAAGGTGTTTGGTGACATGGCTCGGTTCATGTTCAGCATCAATAGAGAGCGAACCATTGGCATCCACTTTGAACACGACTTTAATAGGTTCATCTTTAGGCAATCCGCTTGGCAATGGTCCCATTTCGCCGCTGACCAACTCATTGCACAAATCTTCATCCACCCATTCGTCTGTGCTACCATTTTCAAATATCTCAAGGAGTACCGTTGTTTGATTTCTTTCCACAGTGGAAGCCTCCAGTACATGTTCGTATGGGATATTGGTTTGCTTATATATCTGGTTTACTATATGTTCTTTGTTGTCTTCACAAACCATACGAACAGCAATACTCTGACTCAGTACATTGCTAACATCAATTTTACCGGATCCTAGTCTTGCCACTTTTTTCTGCAGCTCTTTTTTATCTTCGTCGGTAAGACCTTGAATTATAGGTTTATCTACCTCATTGCCGTCTGCCTCTTGATATGCAGCCATGTTCAAACCATAGAAGGCAGCACCTTTGGCTACACTCTGGTCGGGATCGCAGAATTCGACCGGTGTATCGGGGAATTCCCGTTTTACTCGTTCTTCCACTTGTAGCATTCGTGTGCTTCCACCCACAAGAAGAATCTTATCAAAAGAAGTGACGCCTTTCTTGGCTGCCTCTTGCATGGTTTCGCGGGTTTTGATGATAGTTTCTTCCAATTTGGCAGCAGTCATTTCGTTGAACTGCTGACGGGTAACTACAATTTTCTTCACTCCATTGAAGTTAACCATAGTACTTTCTTTTTCTGTCAGTTGATATTTCGCCAATTCTGATTTCAACTCCAGATCTGCCATAAGGTCGTTGTCTTCATAGACGGAGTCAGGTGACTCGCCATTTTCTTTGCAAGATTGTTGAATAATATATTCTGCCAACGCCTCATCCCAATCCTTACCACCCAGCATGTGGTCGCCACCGGTAGCCACAACATCAATTCTACCATTTGCCACTTTTATGATGGTAACGTCGAAAGTACCACCACCAAGGTCATAAACCATCACGGTTTGTGGTTCATCGGTTTTCAAACCATAGGAAATGGCAGCTGCAGTAGGCTCATTGAGTATGGCTAACACATTGAGATCTGCCATCTTACCAGCAGCTTTGGTGGCTTCACGTTGATCCATTCCGAAGTATGCAGGACAAGTGATAACCACATTTTTGACTTCTTCACCCAAATTATTTTCTGCATCTTTGGTTATTTTTTTCAGGATAAAAGCGGATATTTCTTCCGGATTATATTCAGTACCGAATGCATTGAAAAAGTAATCACGTTTTCCCATTTCTCGTTTTATAAATGTAACCACATTATCAGGGTCCATGGTTAAGGTATCTTTGGCAGACTGACCTGCCGACCAATTGCCACCTGCTTCAAATGCAACTACAGAGGGAGTGGTTGGCTTGCTTTGGGCATTGGGAATTACTTCAGCCTGACCATAATCGTTTACATACGCGATACAACTATAGGTTGTACCTAAATCAATTCCAAAAATTTTCATTTTGATTAAATATTAAAGGGTTAATAAATATGAGTTGTTTATATTATGCTTGTTCATCTTGTGATTCCGATGCAGTTGCTGCGTCTTCTTGCACAGATTCTGCTGATATAGGTTCTGCCTCAACTTGCGGTGCGACATATCCTTCCTGATACTTATACACCGCCACCATCTCGGGTTTGAGCATCACCCCATTCCAGCGATATCCGACATGCAACCGTTCAGCAATTTTGTGGTCATCGTCCGGATTTCCTGTAGGCACTACGCGCGAAGCACGCTGGCAATGAGGGTTGAATTTCTCGGTATCGTCTTCAAATGTCTCCACGCCATTGTTTTCCAAGATGGTAGTCAAGTCATCCGGGATATCACACAGGTATTTTTCGATGCGCTCGGGTGTAAGTGTGGCGCGTTTGCTGATGATACGCTCATAGTCGCTGATTAACATCAAGGTCTCGTTGATAAATGGCGACAAGAGTTTGGCATACAAGTCTTTCTTGTAGGTTTCCAATTCTTTATACATCTTGTCGAACAACCGGTCTTGATATTCATCACGGTCGATTTTGGCATCAAACTTATCAGACAATGCATGTGCAGCCTCTGTAAGCACACTCACAGCATCCTTCAGCTCAGTCAGCAATGCCGTTGCAGAAACATTCGGTTCTTCCGCAGGGACTATGACAGGTTCTGCGATTTCTGCCTTTGCAGGCTGTTCTGCCTGATTGGCAGATTCATTTTCAGTGGGGGGAGTAACAGACTCCGGATTCAGTGTTTCCACATACTCTTTAGAGTCACAAGTCTGCCCGATGGGAGATTGTTCCATCTCACGCAATTCCTCTTGGTTTTCCATGTGTTATAGATTTTAATGTTAACTAATAGGCACATAAAAAGCGCAGACCTCGTGTTGCTTACTTACAAAACGAGGTCCTAGCACTACCTTTATAGTCAAATAAGCAACAGGAAACCTACGCAGATATAACCAACTTCTCTGTTTGTCAAAAACAACAGAGTGGTATAAGTTATACCCATAGGCATCTACTGTTCACTTTGATTCTGACTATAAATTCGAAAATTGCTAGGTTTCGTTTTGTCAAACACAAAGCGTCAATAAACGCTATTCAATATATCTTTTCTTCTTGCCAAGCCTACGGCAGGCTATTACAAGAGATGTCTTACAAAGAAAGAACAATGTAGGGACAAATATAAAATCTCCCAATTTACAATGTAAAATCATTTGCGGTTGCAAAGATACAAAATGATATTTATTCAGCCAAACTTTTTATCAAAAAAATTAAACTTTTCCGCATCCCATTAAATGGCATTTGAGAGTGGAGCCGTAAATACAAATAACTTTTAATTAAGAATTTATGGTTTGTCGTTTTAGTCAAAAATCCAATTTATCATCTCTTTGACATATTGATTATTTGAGAAAAGGTAAAATTTCCTTTTGTGCATTCCTGTCTGCCATGAGATTTTGGAACTCATTCCACGATGTGCCACAAAGATTCAATAGGATTGCCATCAGATGAGCCCATCGCGAGGACAGCGGACAGCACAGGTTTTTTGCGACACCTCAGTATATTACTCTGCCGTTATCGTCACGGAACGGCTTGCGACGGTAGATGATACATTTCTCTTCAATGCTGACTTTCGTGCTGCGGAAAGGGACTTCCAAATTGATGATGGCTATGGTGTGAGTTGTTTTATTCATCGCCCAATCTTGGTCGATGCAGTGGATATGGTAGTCGTTGGTTACCGTGCGGGCATTATGCTATATACTGATGAAGCATTGATTATGTAACATCCACATTATTTGATGCGGGAAAGTTCAGTTGTTTTTTTGAGGAAAAATTGAACATAATACGGGATTTCGACAAATACAGATACAGGACAGTTAAGTTCTGCGGCAATTTCTACTTTTTACAGCGGGTTGACATCAGAGGGCATACGCAAGTCACCTCGTGGTGAGAGACTTACCTCCACCACTTTGGGTCCATCAGGCAAGCAACTGCGTTTGTATTGCTGGCGGAAGAAACGCTGATAGAACACATTCAGCCAGCGGTTGATAGTGTCATCGTCATAATCGTCTTCAAACACCAACTGAGCCAAATACAATATTTTATCCTTAGAGAATCCGTAGCGCAAGGTGTAATAGAGGAAGAAATCGTGCAACTCGTAGGGTCCAACCTTGTCCTCTGTTTTTTGCGCGATCTGCCCTTCCGCATCTGTCGGCAGCAACTCCGGCGAGACGGGTGTATTCACAATATCAAGCAGGATGTCACGTACTTCTTCGCTATAGTAGTTTTGCGCTTCATACTCCACCAGATATCTGACCAAAGTCTTCGGAACTCCCGCATTGACGCCATACATTGACATGTGGTCGCCGTTGTAGGTGGCCCAGCCTAATGCCAATTCAGACATATCACCGGTGCCCACCACGATACCATTGTATTTGTTGGCAAGGTCCATAAGAATTTGTGTGCGCTCACGTGCTTGTGCGTTCTCGTAGGTGATATCATGGTTTTGAGGATTGTGTTCAATGTCCCGAAAATGTTGCAAGACGGCCTCTCTAATGGGTATCTCATGAATGCTGACACCGAGATTTTCCATTAAGGCGATGGCATTGCGGTAGGTTCGGTCGGAAGTGCCAAATCCGGGCATAGTGACGGCAATAATCTGCTTGCGGTTGTAGGAAAGCATGTCGGCAGCAAGAACAGAAACGAGCAACGCCAGAGTGGAATCAAGTCCGCCACTGATACCAATGATGAGTGCCTGAGCATGTGTGTGTTCCCAACGCCTTGCCAAACCATTGGTCTGGATACGTAATGCCGTCTCGCAATACTCCTCACGGTCTTGAGGTTTAGGCAGAAACGGGTTTTTGCGGAAATGGCGATGGATGGGTTCGATAGCCCGCTCATCATCAATCGGTGCCACATACACTTTTCGATAATGCCCGTTCTGGTCAGCAGTGAAATTGGTGTTACGCTGGCGCGATGTACGAAGGCGCTCAATATCGATTTCCTGTATATCCATGGCACTCTCCCTGCGGAAGCGGTCACCCTCGGCAAGCATTTTGCCATTCTCTGCTATATAAGTACTTCCCGAGAACACCACATCGGTAGTGCTTTCTCCCACACCTGACGAGGTATAAACATATCCGCAATGAACACGAGCAGACTGCTGCGTTATCATCTGACGGCGGAAGGCATGTTTGCCGACGAGACAGTTGGAAGAGGAGAGATTGAATATGATTTCGGCTCCTTGTATAGCGAGTTGGGTGGATGGAGGAAGTGGTGACCACAGGTCTTCGCATAGTTCAATGCCAAAACAGAAATCACGTGTCATAAAGAGGAGGTCGGTTCCAAAAGGCACATCGGAGTTCCAAAGCTCTACTCTATCGATATTCGTTCTGCCAGGAGTAAACCAGCGTTTCTCGTAGAACTCGCCGGTGTTAGGTAGATTGGTTTTCGGGACGACGCCCACCACCTCGCCATCGGTCATCACATAGGCACAATTGTAGAGGTTGTTGTCCCAACGCAAAGGACCGCCAACAATGACAATGACGGGTTTGCCTTGCGTATATTCGCATATCTCCTGCAATGCCTCCGCAGCATTCTGCTGGAGTTGTTGCAAGAAAAACATATCTGCACAAGTATAGCCCGTGACAGCCAGCTCTGGGAAGCAAATCACTTGCACAGCCTCCTCTACCGCCTCATCTATCTGTTGTTTGATAATCTGTGCATTGAATTGGCAGTCAGCCAACTGCATCTGCGGCACTGCCGCCGCTACGCGTACAAAACCGAAATTTCTATTCATATCAAAATATTTTTCACTATTCACTTTCCGCTATTATTCCTCCTCCAACGACCAATCCGTTTTTATATATTACCAGCGACTGTCCCGGTGTAACTCCCCAAACAGGAATATTCGTAGCGACACATAGTTGCGTCTTATCAGACGATTGTTCCTCTATACAGGCAGGAACGGCTTGTGAACGATAGCGAATACGCACTTCCACCTGCGGGTCGTCATGAAGCCATTCCCTATCTCTAATTCTGACATTCATCGCTTTAATACGGTTTGCATAGAGGTCGTCATGACTTGCCAAAGTTACCTCATTACGCCCTGCATCGATTCTGCTCACATAACGAGGTTCCCCAAAAGCGATACCCAAACCTTTGCGTTGACCGATAGTATAATTAGGATAGCCCTCATGTTTGCCCAGCGTATTCCCCTCTTTGTCCACATAATTTCCAGCCGTGAAGCGGCATCCTTGCTCGGAAAGGAAAGAGCGATAGTCGTTGTCAGGGACAAAACATATCTCTTGCGACTCTGTTTTTTTCGATAATTTTTCGAAACCGTGTTCAGCTGCTATCTTTCTAACCTCAGTCTTCGTCAAACTACCTAAAGGGAAAATGGTTTGACGCAGATTCTCCTCAGTCAGCATCCAAAGGAAATAAGTCTGGTCCTTTCGTGTATCCGCCGCAGTCTGAAGATAAATATGTCCATTATATTCTGCTATACGGGCATAATGACCGGTAGCGATATACTCGCAATTGTATTCCTTGGCAGCCCTCACCAGTTCTCCCCATTTGATATGCGAGTTGCAAAGCACACAAGGATTGGGAGTTCTGCCCTGCATATATTCATCAACAAAGTTGCGAATGACGGTATCTCTGAATATCTGACGATAGTCCAATATGTGGTGTTCAAATCCCAATTGCTCTGCAAGATGTTTCGCCTCCATAATACTCTCCACAGAGCAACACCCTTTCTCGCGAGCAAGACACGACTCTTTGATGGAATCGAACGTACGGAAGGTGACACCCACCAACTCATACCCTTGTTCCAAAAGCAGGATGGCGGCGACACTACTGTCAATACCACCCGACATAGCCATCAATACACGCGTCTTGTTCATATTTAGTGAGGAACTGAAGAATTGTTAAATTATGGAAATGCTGATTTAGGAAATTGTTTCTCGGAGTATCTCGCTTACAGTAGGATGAGGAAAGACCACTTGACGAAATTCGCTGACGGTATATCCCATTCTCACAGCAAAAGAAGCAGCAGCAATAAACTCGGAAGCGGGATTGCCGACACAATGGACACCTAAGATAGTCCGGTTACGGCAATCGATAACCACCTTACAAAGTCCGGTTTCTCCTTCGTTTTCCGCCACGAAACGCCCTGAATAAGTCATGGGCAACTGCCTTACCTCAAAGAAAGCTGCGGCACCCCCTTTCTTCTCAAAAGCCTCTTCCCCCTCCATCTCTCGATAGAAATCTTCAGCTTGACTTGCCGTCAATCCTACAGAAGCTATCTCGGGATGGGTATAGACAACCGAAGGAATGGCATTATAGGCGATACGCTGCAAAGGAATCTGCTTCAACATTCGTCCTACCGCCACCTCAGCCTGCCGCGATGCCACATGAGCCAACATCACTTTTCCCGTCACATCGCCTGCGGCATAGACATTTTTAAGATTGGTCTGCATGAAATCGTTCACTTTCACGGCACCGCGTTCTATCTCAAGTTCTTTCAACTCCTCCAAACCTTGCAGATTTGCCCTGCGGCCGACACAGACCAAGATTTGGTCGGCAGCTATTACCTCCTCGGTTTCCGACCCGGAAGGCTTCACGAACACCCTGTTCTGCTCAATACGCATCACCTTGGTGGCAGTCAAGATGACAACCCCCTGCTTTATATATTTCTCTTGGAGCAGACTCGCGCAGTCTTCATCCAATTGAGGCAATATTCGTGGCATAGCCTCTACCACCGTTACCTGTACTCCCAACTCACTATACAACGTAGCAAACTCCATCCCGATGACACCTCCGCCTACAATAACGATTCTCTGTGGCAATTCCTTGGCATTGAGAGCATCCGTGGAATCAATAATATAGGGATTATCATGAATGCCCTCTATCGGTGGCACGAAATTCTTCGAACCGGTGCAAATCAGCAAATGCTCGGCCTCATACATAGTAGCGTTAGCTTCTATCGTCACTTTCTCATCCGTTCGACTCAGCACCTTGGCTTGCGCTGATATCACCTCACAACCTTGCAGACGCTGACGAATACCGGCCACGAGTTTGCGGACTGTCTTCAACTTGCGTTGCTGCATCTTCTGAAAGTCAAACACCACGTTCTCTGCCATCACTCCGTATTTCTGCGCATTTTTTGCCTGCGCATATTGTTTGGCACTATAGAGCAAGGTTTTGGTAGGGATACAGCCCACATTGAGGCAAGTGCCTCCCAATGTTTCCGCTTCAAAAAGCACGACCTTCCAATCTGCTTTTGAAGCCGTCTCAGCCGCCGTATATCCGGCCGGACCGCCTCCTATGATTGCTAAATTGTACATTACTATAGTTCTTTGATTTTTCTATTTACTCACCCGTTGGCGGAATTAAAATATCCCATTGGCAGAATTAACAGTAAAAAATTTGGCAATTTTTCCACGTAAACTCAATCCGTTTTTTCCCCAAAAAAGAGCACCTTTTTAGCGGACATGTAGCGGACATGCAGCGGACATGCAGCATACTTTGTGGGATAACACTCTTATTATATGTATGTTATAGGCATAAAAATGACCATTTTTTTACTCTCTGCCTAAAAAAATCACTAAAAAAATTTGGCAATTTTTCCACAACGGGTATTTACTCATTATTCCTCACTATTCTGAGATAGATTCTCACTGCCTCAGCCACCATTTCTTTGCAAGGACGTTTTTGCATGGGAGGAGTGCCATTCAGTCCTAAGAGATTTCCGCAGACAAGGTCGCCGTTTGCTTCAACGAACTTGTCTGCCAATCGTTGCACCAAAGCATAATTCTCTGCCTTTGCTTTCGGTTGTTCGGACTGCGTATTGCCGTTTTCCAACCCCGCCAACACAAACATTCCGCATGCCGCCCCACAGGTGAGGCGCATTCTTCCTATACCCCCTCCGAAGGAAGCTGACATTTTTAATGCTGTATCCGACGGAATATCGTACAAATCGGCACAAGCCGCCACCACCGCCTGTGAGCAATTGAAGCCTTTGGAAAACAACTCTTTGGCCCGCTCTGCCCTCTCTTCTATTTCAGTATTTGATATTTGCCGCATTGTTACAATCGGATTTGCAATATCATCGACAGGGTAACCTTAGATTCCTCTTTGCCGTATCACCTCATATATCATCACTCCCGCAGCCACGCTGACGTTAAGCGACTCAATACTGCCTCGCATAGGAATACGTACCTGCTCGTTGCATAGTTTCAGATTCTCCTCATAGATACCGGTATCCTCGCTTCCCATTACGATAGCCATAGGCTCACGATAATCCACATCTGTGTAATTTTTATCGGTGTGTTCCGTGGCTGCCACCAGTTTCAAACCGCTGTCTCTGAGATACTCCAAGGCTCGCTGCATCTGTTCTACCTTGCAGACCGGCAGTGTGTGCAAAGCACCGGCGGAAGTTTTGACCGCATCGCCGTTGATGCTCACTCCTCCTCTTGAAGGAATGACAATGGCATCGACACCTGCACAAGCACAAGTACGCGCTATAGCCCCGAAATTACGCATATCCGTCACACCATCCAAAACAACGAGGAAAGGCTCTTTACCTGACTCATAGGTTCCTTGTACGATATCTTCCAATCGGGTAAAGGCTATCGGCGAGAGGAAGGCTATAACCCCCTGATGATTCTTGTCGGTATATTGGTCGAGTTTCTCCAAAGGAACTCTTTGCACAGGCGTCACCGTTCCCTGCAGTTTCTGCAACAACTCTTTCGCCAGCGCAGAACCCAAATCACGACGGATAAGTATTTTATCTATCGTTTTGCCTGCATCCACAGCCTCCATCACCGCCCGAATACCAAAAATCATCTCACTCTCTTTCGGACGACGGGTCTTATAATTATTAGGAGTATGTTCTTTATCCGCATTCTGCCTATGCGAAGGAAAGTTTCTTTGTTGGAATCTCATTGCTCTAACCAATCAATAAATTTTTGTATATCTTCATTATAGGAATAAGGATCACCTATTCTTTCGCCGTTTGGGGTAAGTATCACATAGTAAGGCTGTGCATTGGCGCCATACTGAGTACGCTGCACATAACTCCAACGGTCCCCCACAGTTTTCAGCCATCTTTTTCTGCCGTTTTCTTCGACCTCTATCGGCTCCGCCAAGCGTGTTTTGTCATCCACTATCAATGTCACCAACACATAACGCTGCATACTTTTTTGTACTCTCTCGTCAGACAACACCTTAGCCTCCATTTTGCGGCAGTTGACACAACCATATCCCGAGAAATCCAGCAAGACCCGTTTGTTTTCCTTCGCAGCTTTCTCAAGTGCTTCGTCTATATCAGTAACAGGGAAGGTATTGTCGGAAACATGGTTATTGTCCATTTTCCAATCTTGTGTAGTCATGGGGGGAGCAAAGGCAGAGATAGCTTTCAGAGGAGCTCCCCATAATCCGGGCAGCATATATAAGGAGAATGCCAGCGAAGCCATTGCCAGAAACATTCTGAAGACACTTATTCCTTGCGGTTTGTCTTCATTGCGGAAATGGAACCATCCCAAGAGATAAAAACCAAGCAAGGCAAAAATCACTATCCATAAGGCGAGGAACACCTCTCTGTCAAGCAGATGCCAGCCATAAGCGAGATCTGCCACAGAAAAGAACTTGAGCGATAATGCCAACTCCAGGAATGCCAATGTCACTTTGAAAGTGTTCATCCAACTGCCTGATTTAGGTAAGTTTTTCAGCCAATTGGGAAATAGTGCAAAAACTGAGAACGGAATAGCCAAGGCAAGAGCAAAGCCAAGCATACCCACCATAGGAGCCATCAGACTTTTTCCTGCCGCCTCAACCAACAATGTGCCGATGATGGGACCTGTACAGGAGAAACTGACTATCACCAAGGTAAAAGCCATCAGCAGAATGCTCAGTATTCCGGAAGTATTGCGGGCTTTGGCATCCAAGCGCGTACTCCATGAAGCCGGGAGTGTCAGTTCAAAAGCCCCGAAGAAAGAGATGGCAAACAACAACAGCAGCAGGAAGAAGAATATATTCACCACCGCATTGGTAGCAATATCATTCAAAGCACTTGCTCCGAATGCTATCGTCACCAACAATCCCAACCCTACATATATCAACACGATGGACGCTCCATACAATATAGCTTCTTTCAGGGGTTTTCCCTTCTCATTCCGCTTCATAAAGAAAGAAACCGTCATTGGAATAACGGGCCATACACAAGGAGTGAAGATCGCCAATAAGCCACCTAACAGACCCATTAGAAACAGCCAAAGCAAGCCATGTGAATCGGCAGTTGCGGCAGTCGTATTATTTTGTTGTACACTCACGGACCAATCAAACTCAGTCGGCGGTAAGCACATTTGGTCGTTGCATACCATAAATTCGATTGTTCCTTGCAGTTCTTGAGTTGAGGAAAGGGGAATATATGCCGAAAAAAGAACGGATTCGGTATAGTATTCCAAATCCATCATGAAGTTTTCGTCATACTGCCGTATCGGCTGTTTGTCTGCCGACATAAGCAAGGGATGGAGCTGTTTGTCTTCCGTTTGGAGAAAGAATGCAGTAGGCTTTGGTCCATCCGCGGGCAGACTTGTTGCATACAAATGCCAGCCCGGCTCAATAGTTGCCATCAGTTCCAATCTCACAAGCGAGTCAGACTCCTGCACTGCATTTGCCTTCCATTGTACAGGCTCAAGCAATTGTGCCGACAATGAGCAGAAGGCAGTAAACAATAGGAAACAAATATATAGTAAACGTTTCATCAGTAATTGACAATTTATTTACGCAGAGTGAGGCTATATTTCAGTATTTTCCTTATTCTTCATCATCTGCATAATAGTTATACGCGTTCTTTTTGCGTTTGCCGTAACCGTAGGCTTTGCCGTAGCCATAGCCGTAACCATAGCCGTAACCGTAACCGGATCCATAGCCATAGTTGTAAGCATAGCCTTGGTTGTAGCCATACTTTCCTCCCTTGCCTGAAGGAATATCAGAAAGTACCACTTGCACTTTATCTTTATGGTCAATGCTGAGTTGTTGCAGCGTATTCTTTGCAAAGAAACGATTGGTTTGCATGCACCGAACGACGAACAAAGTGAGGTCGGTCTGTTCCACAAGAGAATAAGCATCTGGCACCTGTCCGATAGGCGAGGAGTCGATGATGATAAAGTCGTATCTTTCTCGCAGCGATACGAACATCTCAGCCAATCGGTCACTTCTGATAAGTTCGCCCGGATTGGGAGGAATAGTACCGGCACGCATAAAATCGAACTGATAAGGTGTATCTGTGAGGATGATATCATCCAATGTGCAGTCACCAATCAAGAAGTTGGTAACCCCCAATCCGTTTTCCAGCCCCAGTTTCTCATGTATGTTAGGTTTGCGAATATCCATATCCACAAGAAGTGTCCGCTTTCCGGTCATTGCATAGAGTGCTGCCATATTGGTGGACATAAATGTCTTGCCATCGCCTGACTGAGTGGAAGTGATGGCAAGCATAATACCCGTTTTGCGCTGCACGATAAACTCGATACGTGTACGTATTGTGCGGAGCATCTCGGCATAAGACGAGCGAGGATTAGCCTGCACCAAGGTAGGATTCTGCGAGCGTGCATGTCTTACCGAACCAATAAGGGGGAAGTCGGACAAGCGTTCAGCCTCCTTGGGTGTACGCACTTTGTTGTTAAGCAACTCAGAGAGGACAACCAGCAGAAGAGGAATCAAGAGACCTATTAACACATAGGTTGTTGTGGTTTTCTTTTTCTGCGACCCGTTAGTGACGGAGAGGACACGTGCTTTGTCCAGGATATCGTTATCAGGTGTGTTACTTGCTTTTTGAATTTCCGTTTCTGCTCTTTTCTGCAGGAAGAAAGTGTAATAGTTGTCATCTATGCGGTAATTTCGCTCGATAGCCACCATCTCCAACTCTTTTTCCGGCAGATTCTTTATCTCTTTTTGCACTTCGGCATATCGTTTCTCCAAATCTTTACGCTCTATCTCAAGTGATGCCCGCATGGAATTGACCACTTCACGGATAGCATCTTTGACGTTGTTGATATCTTTGGTGAATTTCTGGTAGTAGATATTTTTCTCAGACAACTCGCCTCGTTGAATACGCAAGTCGTTCAGCTGCTGGACTAACTGCATGAGCATAGGCTCGTTCAAGCCTAAAGAAGAGGGAGCTATCACCCCACCCTCTTCCATATTGGTTTTCAGATAGTCGGTGAGATAGTCCAAGTATGTCTCTTTCAGGTTAAGTGTCATAGTTTGCTGGTCATAGCCGGCGATTTTCGACATTAACTGCGAGGCATAAGAGGATACATCGACAAACTTATTCTCCTGACGGAAGTTGGTCATAGCATTTTCGGAGACCTCGAGCGACTGCCGCAGATTATCCAATTGAAGATTGATAAACTCTATTGAACGGTCCGCCACTTCGTTTTTGCGGCGCAAGTTATCCTCTTGATAGACCTTGCATAACATATTGATAAAGTCACAATCGCGGTCAGGTGTTTCACTGACAAGGGAAATCTGAAGGATAGAAGACTGTTCTGTGACAAAACTTAGACCTAATCGGGAAGAGAAATCCGCAATAAGTGACTCCCGATTACGGAAGCGGAAATACATCTTTCCTGAGGTGAGGAGTTGGTTGTTAGGCCAAAACGTAGCCGTAAAATAAGGACATTCAACGAGTTCACCATAGTTAAGATGAAGTGAGAAAGGATTATCCTCATCCGTTGTTTTCACTACAAACGAACCATCATCTTGGAACTCAATCTGAAAGAGCATGTCATATACTGCTATGGTTTGAGGCTCCAGGATAATAGGTGTATTGCGATAGATATTACGTGTTCTGAAACGTCCTTGCGTGATATACTCCACCCGCATAAAAGGAAGGGAGTCCACGACGCGCCCCATGAGGTCATAGCTTGACAGGATAATCACCTGATTGTTAAGGTTATTATAGCCGGCATCGACCCCAAAGCCAGACATGAGCGAGTTGCTTGTATAGGTGCGGTTTGTCTCATTGATAATCACGGTTCCGGAAGAAATGTACTGCGGAATCCATTTGCGATTTTGAATCAGCGAAGCCCCGAGTGCGAGCGCGAGGCCAATGACAAACAGATACCAATAATGAAGTATCTTCAGCAGCCACTCCATAAGGTCGAAATTCGACTTTTCTTCTTCAAAAGCAGCATTGGGAGCGATATTTGATTGTGTATTGTCCATGATGTTTTTGCGATGACTTTATTAACGACATGCCACCTGCTATTTCACATTAGTTCAAAGCCGGAATGAAATTGATAACGGAAACCAATAGTGAGATAGAAGAGGTAATCAGTGCAAGGAAACCGCTATAGGAAGCAACCTTATAGAAGCTGCCCTTAGACCTTGCTACATAAATCACATCGTTGGGATAGATATAATAATACTTGGAATCAATCAAGGTATTAGTTCTGATATCAAACTCCAATATTTCAGGCTCGGCATTCTCATGGGGACGGATGATGCGGACATGCTTATGGTCGGCTCCCAAAGCGATATCGCCCGTCATTGAAAGCGCTTGATATATTGACAACTTTTCTTTATAAATCGGGAAGGTACCGGAGTTAGCATCGCCGATAACAGTGAAGGTCTTGTTATAGAGTGTGAGTTTGATATCCGCATCAGGAATAATCTCGCGGAAACGCTCTTGCACCAAGGCTTCGGCTTCAGGTATGGTCAGTCCGGACACATGAATCGGCTCAAGGAAGGGGATATCGATAGTGCCGTCAGAATAGACGCGATAGGTATGGGACACATTGGTGCTCTGCGTCTCGCCTGCTCGTATCACCTTGGAGATTGTCTCATCCATCGTAATGAGGCGATAGATAATCTCATCATTGATTTGAATACGATACGGCTCATATTCGGCTTTTTCATAGTGCGGCAAGTCTTTTCTGTCCTGCAACAATCCCACGGCACGATGCGGATAGCAGCCAGTGAGAACAACTGCCACTACCAACATAAACCATATATAAACTGCCTTGCGCATTATTTGCCGCTATGGTTTCAAATTCTTAAACCTCATTACCAAGGCATATACAAACACGCCGAACGAGACTGTGGTTGCCACTACGGAAACGGCAGCCCCTGCGGAGTTGATACCAAAGGCTTGTCCTTTGATTTTCTGCACGTAAATCACGTCATTGGGCTGGACATAATAAAACTCGGAATTGATGATGTCGGCAGAACGCACATCGAAAGTTTTAACTATAGTAGAGTCCTCGTTTTCGCGAATGATATGCACCTTGCTTCGATCGCCGAAATCAGCGATGTCGCGCGCCTGAGCCAGCGCCTCGAAGATGGTAACTTTTTCTTTCTGAATCGGGAAACGTCCGGAAGAAGTGGCACCTATCACTGAGAAATAACGCTGCACTATCTGCACTTCAACAGAAAGGGATGGCATGGATGAACTCTCTTCGGCAGACAGTCCCGCCAACTCTTTCTCCAACATTTGTTTTACCTCACGTGTGGTCAACCCTCGCACATAGACTTTGCCAATGGTTGGGAAATTGATATTCCCCTCGTCATCCACCACATAACTATACAAGTCTATACCCGTTCCGGAACCGGTCCGCATTGTGGAAAGCATATTGTTACTGGTGCCGTTGCTAAAGAGAGATGAGACCTTATCGTTGATGGAATATACCTGAACATACAAGCGGTCGCCCTTCTGCAAATGATAATCTTCATAAGAGAGTGTATCTGCATAAGTAGGGATACGTTTGTCAGGCTCTTGCATGTAGTTCACCTTTCGAGAGGTGACACAACTGCTCAATGCTGCCACGACAAGGAAAAGCAATATATAATATTTATGTTTCTGCATCTGCACAGCAATGCACTATAATCCGCCGCAAAGATACAAATAAAAACTTAAAAAGAAAAACGAAAAATGAAAAAATCGCAACAAATGCGTTATAGACCTTTTCGCATTAAGAAACATTATCCGTGTGTAGCGATAAACGTATTAGCGGGATTAAACTAACTTACGGAGATTCTATTAATGACAGACAGGGATAAAAGGATGCAATAAAAGACAAAAAAATCGGCATACACAAATGTACGCCGATTTTTCCGTTATTTAATTCTCATTGCACTATTCTCTTTGCACTATTCTCTTTGCACTATTCTCATTTCACTTCTGCGCCGAGGGGGGTGTAAGTCTTGCCATCACGGATGATGAGGAGCTGGCCGTCACGGAGCACCTTAACGGCAGTGGCGTAGTCATCGGCACCGGTATTTCCGATAGCGGAAGCGACGTCAAAGACAGCGGACAGATTGACATCTGCAGTCACATCCAACACACGCGGATTGGTAGTGTCATCATCACTCCATTTCACGAACTTATATCCGGAAGCAGGAGTTGCCTCAATGCTCACTTGGTTGCAGGAAGTGGTGTCATTAATTGCCACAGAGCCATTCGCACCGGCGGTAACTTGTACGTTCCAGAGGAGCTGCTCTGTGATAGACGAAGCCGATTGGAAATTCTCGGATTTTTCGCCTGTTGTATAATAATCAAGAAGCCCACAACCGACAATTATTTCACCGCTCGGTGAATTGGATGCAGACGCATATTCAGGATCTATTTCACTATTGATATACAGTTTTCCTTCAAAACCACTCATTGATTTATACAACATAGATGTAACAGTTGCCGGAAGATGTATTTCTGCAGTTGTTGCTCCAATAGGCAGCGAAATCAATTTGGTTTTGTCTTTATCATAGAGCACATTGTCAGCAGCTGTGAGCCCTGTATTCCCGGCGGCACAAGTGATGGTAACGGCCTTGTCAAACAGATTTGTTTGATTGTGGATGTTCGTCAAAGAAGCCGGAATATTCACTTCCGTAATATTACTGCCTTGGAAATTATTCGGGCTATCAAGAAATGACACATTCTTAAAATCAAAAGCGTTCAGCGGACAATTTTGGAAACAATACCCATAAAGATCCGTAATAGAATTGCTTAACGTTACCGTCTCGAGCGCGGTACAATTCTTGAAAGCACCGAAGGACATGATAGTAATCCCCGTATTCTCCGAGAAATCAGCGGCGGTTATTCCATCGCATCCTTCGAAGACATTTGCATATATAGCAGTCACCGCATATTTGGTGCCTTGCCAATCCGGGACTGAATCAGGTATTACCAGCGTTCCAGTCGGCTTGCTGACTTTCTTCCAGTTGTCATTAACAATATTAACTTCCTGCCGAATTTCGTTCTTAAATGCAATTTTATACAGCAACGTATTGCCTTTGTAGGTATATTGGATAGTGTCTCCGAGGGCAGGAATCGGAAGAATCTCGATATTTTCTCTGTTGATTCCATGCTCTTCAACCACCGCGTCGGCAGGAGAAGCAATCGAGCATTCTGTCAGAGTGATTGAGTTGACGCGGCTGATAGAACCGGCTTTTACGTGGCTCTTGATAATCTCCACATCGCCATAGTCTTGGGAGTTGTTGTTAATTCCGTAATTGGTGTAGCTAACTCCCGTTGCGTGCAAATCAACGGTGGTGTTGTCAATGGTGATTTTGCAAGATTCGTAAGTGGCAATAGGATACCATTGTACCGATGTAATTGTCAGGCTGCCGCTACCAGAGATATTCAGCACACTGCTCGGAGCAGAACGGATACAAGATTTGTAACCACTGTTAGTCTGTTTCAGCACGTTCTCGCCCAGCGAGACAATGTTCAGCGTACTGTTTGTGTACATGTAAATGACGGGGTTGTCGCCTGCTGTTTCAATTGTCGCGTTGTTCAACGTAAGAGTCTTTGTGGCTGCGTCAAAGGAAATCGAGCCAGTTGCACTAAAGCCATCTACCGCATTGATTTGTGCAGTCAAGTCGGCTACGTCTGCATTGTATTCCAGATACACTCCGCCGATTGATACCGCTTCTGCAAGAGCGATAGTTACGCTGCTCATTAATGCAGCAGCAAAAAGTAAAATCTTCTTCATAATGATTTTGATTTGGTTAATAATAAAATTGATTAATAAATGTGATTTATATACGACAAAGCGGCAGAGACACGAAGTCTTTGCCGCTTATGAGACCGGTGGGAAAGATACTACATTGTAACCTACATAATTGGGAACATAGGCGCGCCCTGTATGTATGTATGTATGTATGTATGCGAGCCATAAGATGTATCAGGAAGTATGAACTTATTTTCAATTCCGCCACAAAAGTACTACATAATTTTTATATATGCAAGTTTTAGCCTCTTTCTTTACAAAATGAACCTCACGAAAGGTGCAGAATCTAACGTGTATCTATCGTGTATCTATCGTATATCTATCGTGTATCTATCGTGTATCTATCGTGTTTAGGTGCTGGAAGTGCAGTATTTATTGGTTGAAAGGCTACATCAAGGGGTTATCGGGGACTTAAACCAGAATCGTGCATTAGACGAGATAACGCACACTGAATGTTTTTATTATAACACATGATTGGGGTTAAAGGGAGAACAGGACAACCATTTTAGGGGGATGCCCTACATAGTTAAGTCAACAAAAAAAGAGAGCCCGAGTTGAAAATTAACTCGGACTCTCTTTAGAGGACTTCTAAAAATTGCTTTACATATAATTATCAGAAGTTAGCTTTATATTTGCTTTAGTTATTCAATTCTTCGTTGATCTGATTATATTTGTCATCCATTTTCAAACGATAATACAGTCCTTTCAGCACAATCATATAATCTCGGTTGTCAGGAGCCGCTTTATGTGCGTCTTCGAAGAAAGGCAGTGATTTAGCATACATTTCATCCATCTCACGAAGTGCTTTCTGATACTCTTTGTTATCTTGAATATAAGTAGCTTTTTCGTTCAACTTCACCGCCTGGTTGTAATAAACTCGTCCTTTACCAGCCATGGCATCCGCCAGGTTGGGGTCAAGTGCGAGTGCGGCATCGTATTCAGCCAACGCGGCTTCATAGTTGCCGGCATTCTCATCCAGATTGCCTTTGATATGGTGATATTGTGCCACGTTCGGTTCACGCTCGATAGCTTTCTCGAGATAGTCGATAGCCGCCTGTTCCTGACCTGAGAAGATGTAATGGTTAATCAGATTCTGCAGGAACCAGGGTTCTGCGGGGAAGCGTTCGATAGCGTCTTGGAGCACGCGTACATAGTTAACGGTATCTTTGAGTTCCAAATACTCTTGATAGAGGAATTGGTTGACGGAGATAGCCTCATACTGCCCATCCTTCATGCTCTCAAAGACTGCTATTGCCTCGGGGTGCATACCGGCTTGGGTAGCGAACAGGCCTTCATAGAATTTGTATTGGTCATAGATGGTATCCTTAGGCATCTTGGCGAGCAATTTTTCTTCCTGCATAAAGGGCAACTCCTGCATTGTGAGATGTGCTTTGAAGGCTTCGTATGCGCGGTCATACTCTTTTTTCTCATTCAACCAGATACCATACTTAATCAAATCTTGCTGCTCATAGTAATCCAATATTTTCTGCTGAATGTTCTTGTGCGTTTTCGCATCTATTTTACCTTTGGCATTCGGAATCTGAGCCAGTTCATCGGCTTTTTTCCAATAATCGATAGACTCGAGCACTGCCTCACCTTTCTTACCTTCGTCGATAGTACCGAAGAGGGCTTGTGTGTTCAGATACTCATTCTCTTTATAGCCAATCAGACCCGCCACATACCATGTTTCAGCCAAGTCTTTTGTTGTTTCGTCTTCCAAAGCCAATTTGATTAACTCACGTGCTCCATCAAAATCAGGAGCTTCGGTGTTCATCGCTTTACTACGTGCTTTGCTGACATTGCCTTTTTGAGCGAAACAACCGGTAGCCATCAGTACCACTACCATCATGAAAATAATCTTTTTCATATTGCTTATGTTTTTAAGGTTATTATTCTTGTGCGTTTTCCGTATTTTCTGCAACTTCTGTGCCAGACTGTTCTTGCGCGTCTTCATCCTCTTGTGAAGCGGCTTCGGTTTCCTCTTTCGGAACGATGCAACCGAATGCCAGTTCATCCTGACGTTTCTGCAACTCGATGAGTTTCACGCCTTGTGTAGCACGCCCTTGGACACGGATGGTGTCAACAGCCATACGGATGGCGGTACCCGACTTATTGATAAGCATCAGGTCAACGTCATCGGTTACGGCATCAATGCTGACGAGTTTACCGGTTTTTTCCGTAATATTGAGCGTCTTCACGCCTTTACCGCCACGATTGGTGATACGATAGATAGGTTCTCCGTTCTCATCGTCCAAGGCAGTACGTTTACCAAAGCCTTTCTCGGAAACGACAAGTACCGTTTCCTGCGAGCCTTTCTCCACACATATCATACCAACTGCACGGTCTTCTCCGTCTTGGTCAAGCGTGATGGCACGCACACCGGTTGCCGTACGTCCCATCGGTCGGACAGTCTTCTCATTGAAGCGCACCACCTTACCATTGCGGCTTGCCACCAATATCTCGGACTCTCCGTTTGTCAGGGCTACGCGAATCAGTTCATCGTCTTCACGAATCGACAGAGCGCGGATACCGTTGGCACGGGGGCGTGAATACTGCTCCAAGGTGGTTTTCTTCATGACACCGTTCTTGGTGATAAATACGAGATAATGAGAATTAACGAACTCTGCATCGTTCAGACCTTTCACATTGATGAAGGCACGAACCTTATCACCGTTTTCAATATTTATCATATTCTGAATGGCACGTCCTTTGGACTGTCGATTGCCCTCGGGCAACTCATATACGCGAATCCAATAGACCTGTCCTCGCTCTGTGAAGAACATCATAGTGGAGTGCATTGAAGCCGTGTGTACATACTCTATGAAGTCTTCATCGCGACTGGCGCTTGCCTTGCTGCCTACGCCGCCTCTACCCTGCTGGCGGAATTCAGACAGCGGGGTACGCTTGATGTAGCCCAAGTGAGAGATGGTGATTACCATGTCGTCATCGGCATAGAAGTCTTCGGGATTGAACTCTTCGCTGGCATACACAATCTGCGTGCGACGTTCATCGGCATATTTATTCTTCACCTCAATGAGTTCATCGTTGATCAGGTCATAGCGCATCTCCTCGCTGGCGAGCAATTCCTCCAAATGTGCAATCAGTTTCTCCAACTCAGCATATTCGTTTTTCAACTCGTCAATACGCAAGCCAGTGAGTTGGCTCAAACGCATATCCACGATGGCTTTCGACTGCAGGTTGTCCAAATTGAAACGTTGTTCCAAAGCCGTTTGTGCTTCTGCCGGAGTGCGGCTGGCACGAATCAGGTGAACCACCTCGTCAATGTTATCAACGGCGATAATCAAGCCTTCCAATATATGTGCCCGCTCTTGCGCCTTACGCAGTTCAAAACGAGTACGACGCGTTACCACGTCCATGCGGTGCTCAATGAAGTTGCTTACCAGGTCTTTCAGATTGAGCAGCATCGGGCGCCCTTTCACCAAGGCGATGTTGTTCACCGAGAAGGAGGACTGCAAAGCCGTGAATTTATAGAGTTTATTGAGCACAACGCTCGCATTGGCATCGCGCTTGATTTCTATTTCGATACGGATATCGCGCTTGGAATAGTCGGCAATATCACTGATACCTTCTATTTTTTTGTCGCTAACCAAGTCGGCGATGTTCTTCACCAACTCACTCTTCACGACGCCGTAAGGCAACTCGCCAATTACTATTTTCTCACGGCCGTTCTCCATGGTCTCGATATCGGCTTTAGAGCGAATGACGACGCGTCCTCTACCTGTTTCGTAGGCTTCTTTCACGCCGGCATAGCCGTAGATAGTACCGCCGGTGGGGAAATCAGGCGCCTTGATATAGTGCATGAGTTCCTCCACTGTAATCTCCGGTGTTTCGGGATTCTGCAAACGGGCCTTGCAGTTGTTGACAAAAGCCACACATCCGTCAATCACCTCCCCGAGGTTATGCGTGGGCATGTTGGTTGCCATACCAACGGCAATACCGCTTGCACCGTTCACCAGCAGGTTGGGGAAACGCGTAGGTAAGACGGTCGGCTCACGAAGCGTGTCGTCGAAGTTAAGTTGCATATCCACCGTATCTTTCTCGATGTCACGCAGCATTTCTTCAGCCATCTTGCTCAAGCGAGCCTCGGTATAACGCATGGCAGCAGGCCCGTCGCCGTCTTCCGAACCGAAGTTACCTTGCCCGTCCACCAAGGGATAACGCATTGCCCAAGGCTGCGCCATACGAACCAAAGTTCCGTAAATAGAAGAGTCGCCATGGGGGTGATACTTACCCATTACCTCACCCACGATACGGGCCGACTTTTTCGTTGGTTTGTCACTTGTGTTGCCTAATTCGTTCATTCCGAAGAGCACGCGTCTGTGAACCGGTTTGAAGCCATCTCTTACATCGGGCAAAGCACGGCTCACAATCACACTCATCGAATAGTCAATATACGAGGTTCGCATCTCCTCGTCAATATTGACTTTCAAGATTCTGTCGTTGTCTATCATATATTATAAAATTAAAAGAATTGCACACTTTTTTGAAAAAGCATGCAAATATACGACAAACTTATTAAATACGCAAATATTTTTGAAATTTTTTATTCGGCACTCATTTTCGACCCCCTGTCGAAAATTGCATCAGAATGGCTTATATCGAAAATAAATGCCTTTATTTCTCAAACAGTCCTTTCAACCGTCCCTCTTTTCGGATGCCGTCCAAGGAGAATACGGCTATCAGTTGTTGCTGATGTTGCAAACCGCCCTGCGGCACATAGTGCATATTCCATGAGAAGTAGCAATTTACAAATGCTTTTCTTATGAAATACACATAGAAATCAGTGCGGTTGTAGAGTTTCGACTGATAGAAGGGATCGCCTTGGTTCAAATCGGCGGCATAAACGCCATAGAGAGGCATGAGATTATCTCCGTAATAGAACGTATTCTTCGCCCCCAACCATTTCCAGTTTATCATAAACTCCAGCATGAATCCTTGCGGCTGATACACCTCATTAGCACTCCGTTTGCGCTGGTAACCATAGATATAACTTGCCCGAAGTGACAATGTATCCAAGGGGGTAGGTTTGGAAAAGTCGATGCCGATATTGGGCGATATATAGGCATCGTCGCAGACTCCCTCATGAGGTGTCGGTTCGGCATGATTGGCTTTGTGATTGAGTTGGGCGACACCGCCGACAAAATAGCGGAAAAAACCTTGATAGCCATACTCTCCGTCAATCGTGATACGGAACATCTCGCGTTGGTCGGGTCGCTGCAAACCGCGCCAGTCGCACATCGCTTCCACAAAACCGTGACGCGACTGATATTGCACCAAAGCGCCCTGAATATTGGGGTGCATATAGGCTATAGAATCGTAGCGGAGGAAATCAGGCAACTGCCGTATGAAGTGTTTATAGGGAATAGCACCGAGGTTGAGCGATAGTCCTTTGTATTGATACTGATAGAAGACCGTAGGGTGAACATGTATGTCCTTCCAATTGCCTCCCATGGGTTGGATATAATGCACACCGGCTATCACGCGATGCTCGCCTTTTTGGCGGTCGGTAACGCCCACACCTATCTCGGGCGAGAGACGCAGGGCAAACAAAGTTTGGTCGTCCTGATAGGGAGCCTTATACTCCCGATTGTCAAACCATACCGCAGCATCCACATTGTAGATTAGTCGTGGTTTCAGCACCCGGCGCTCGAGCGTGTCCACGGGCCACTCCAATGCCCACGACTGCATGCACAGCAGCAACAGCACTATTACAATTCCGTATTTTCGCATTTTACCGAAACCATTCGCCTTTAGCCTAAACAGTTCACTTTTCCCTGCTTTACTTGCTTCTTCTCTGCTTTGTTTGCTTTTCGCCGACAAAGTTACGACATAAATTCCAAATCGCAAAATCTTCCTTTCTTGACTCCCCTTTACCGCTTCACAGAATCAGCCTTGTCAATAGCACAAACATTGACACGCAGACGGCGCTATCTCCTGTCGCGTCATCATTATGAAGTCCGCAGAATGTATCGTTTATCTATCGTATATCTATCGTGTATCTATCGTATATCTATCGTGTATCTATCGTGTTTAGGTGCTACAAAATGGCTACAAAAGGGTTGCAGACGGGCTGCAAAGGTGCCGCCTTTTGCGGGAGCAGTTGGGGTGCTTGAGTTGGGATGCTTGTATTTGTGTGTTTGAGTTGGGGTATTTGACAGGTGTCGGTCAACAAACTCTGACTCCAAAATTCCGTGTGGTACATTTTTTGCAATAGGCATAGGTATGAAACGTTTTCTTATCCTTATATCATTATTGCCTTCGCTGCTTTTAGCGCAGCAATACACAGGGCGTATTGTTGACCAAAGCGGCGCCCCCGTCAGTTATGCCACCGTCTATCTGTTGCAGAACCCCGCCATCGGCACTGCCACAAATCTTGACGGCGTCTTCAATCTTGAAACGGGCGTTCACGAGTCTTCTCAAATCATCATCTCGTTCCTCGGTTATGAGAAACAGGAGCGCACATTGGCTGAGTTTTTAGGCCCCGACACCACCGTTGTGGTACTTCGCGAGCAACCCATTGCACTTGAAGAGACCGTGGTGGCAGCCAAGGCAGGCAAACAAAAAAACAAGAAGAAAGCCATGGCGCAACTGCTCTATAAAGTTTATAATCAGATGCAATATGACTTCAGCGACGAGCCTTATAAAGCGCGCATCGTGAGCGATGTGAGAATGGATAGCGAGCATCAGCCTTGGGGCATGGAGCAGATGATCGCCACGATTGTCACCATACCACGCATAGCCACCGAGGGTCGCGACTCTGTACAATTTGCCGGAGAAGTATGCAAACGTTTCTTCCAGCCTTCTATACGAACAAGGGCCGACAGTATCTATCAAGACGAGGCCCTGCAAGGCAACATGCGCAAAGCAGCGGCAGCCGTTGACTCCGGTGTGGTGGTTCATCAGGGTTTATGGGCATTGGGCAACGTGCGTTACGACTTCGAGAAAACCATGGATGACGTCAAGCACTGGTCGGTCAGCAATGAGAGTGAGGGCGAGACTGTATTGACACACATTGAGAAACATAACTTCATGGGGTTCTTCAAGATAGAGTTCAAGCGGCATTATATCATCGACTCCGACAGCTATCGTATCCGCCGTTTCTCGGAGGAAGCCACCGCGCAGGTAAGCATCCCGTTCGGCTATAAGGTGAAAGGTTTATATCTCGACATGCTCAATCTGCTGAACATGTCTAACGAACAGATTGAGAAGTTCCGCCTGCGTCGCGCCAATGCACATGTCCGACTCAACACTATTTATCAGGAGCAGAACGGACATCTTTATCCCAAAGAGAAAAACCTCGTAGCAGATGCACTGCTTACCTCCACCAAGAAGGGCAACATACCGCTTAATATACGCGGCACGCAGCGCGTGTCAAGCCTACAAAGCAGCGGCATTAGCCCCATGACCTCTTCACAAATGACCAAACGGCTGAAACGACAGATTGTGGAACTTTATTAATGCTCTGACGGTTTCTTCAGCACAAATCGTTTTTTCTTATATACTTTCAGAATGCGGGGGAGGAGACTACATAGTGCCTTTCTCTCCTGTTTTTTCTGTGTAACCGTTTGTGAAATTTACTCATTTTTCAGTTCTCACACTTGTATAACTCAAAACAAACAAGTATCTTTGCCGTCTAATAAGACATCGGAATGTCGGGGACATTCGGCAAACCTGTTTCCCTATCACGATGTATTGAATTTTTCTTGACCATGAAGATATTACACACCAGCGATTGGCATTTAGGTCATACGCTTGCAGGGTATGACCGTACAGAAGAGCAGCAAGCGATGCTTGACCAAATGGTAGATATCGTGCGTGAGCAACAGCCCGACGTGATGATTCTTGCAGGCGATGTTTATCACACATCACAGCCTGCGACAGCAGTGCAACGGTTGTTCAACCGAACAATCGTACGTTTACATGACGCTTGCCCTGCCATGACGATTATTGTCACTGCCGGCAACCACGATAGCGGCACCAAACATGAGATATTCCGCATCCCGTGGGAGTATCTCAATGTATTTATGATTGGCACTTTGGAGAAAGAGCATCCTGAAAGTCATATCATTGAAGTCCCCGAGAAAGGATTTGTGATTGCCCTACCCTACACTCACGAGCGCAACCTGCAAGACGGTTTCGTTCAACATCTGATTAATGAAACGCAGTTGCGAAATTCCGATAACCTGCCCATTGTTTTAACCGAGCACACCTCGATAGCGGGTGCTGATTACAAAGGTCACGAAGATGCCGATGAACATACGATAGGCGGAATTGATGCCGTTAAGGTCAGCGATATAGGCGAAGGTTACGACTATTTAGCATTAGGGCATATTCATCATGCGCAGTTTGTTCATACCGGAAAGCATAATGTTCGCTATTCAGGTTCACCTCTGCCCGTCAGTTTCGACGAAGATTATGAACATTCCGTCAGTATAGTGGAGGTCAACCGTCATGGCGAGCCCCCCGCAGTGAAGACGATAGCCATCTCCAACCCTCATCCGCTGACAACTCTTCCCCCCAAGGATATTGCCACATGGGAAGAAGCGAAACAACTGCTGAAAGACTTCCCCGAAGGCTTGCCCAACTATATTCGTTTGAACGTTGAAATAACCGACACGCCGCCATCGGCGGCCAAACAAGAGGCTCTGCAAATAGTTCAGGGCAAGCAATGCCGTTTCTGCTTGCTCAATGTGGTGAAACGGAAATCGGAGCAGAGTCGCACGACGCAGGTATCGGTGCAGGATTTTCAAAAGATGAGTCCGATAGAGGTGGCTCAGATGTTTGCCAAAGACAGCGATACACCCTTTGACGAAGAGATGCAACAGATGCTGCAGGAAGTGATACAGAACATTAACAACCAGCAACTATGAAACTGCAAGAACTTACCATACACAACATAGCATCGATAGAAGATGCTGTGATTGATTTCACGTCAGAGCCGCTTGCTAATAGCGGACTTTTCCTCATCACAGGCGATACGGGTTCAGGCAAATCAACCATTCTCGATGCCATTTGTCTGGCTTTATATGCCAACACCCCGCGCTTGAAAACCGTCAAGAACGAAGGTATGGAGAAGAGCGTCACTGACACCAATCAACTTATGCGTCGGTTGGCGAAAGAGGCTTTTGTTCGTCTCACTTTCACGGGCAATGACGGCAACCGCTACGAAGCGGAATGGTCGGTTGAACAGAAACGCAAGAATCTCACCCGCCACTGGCGCCTGACCAACCTCACATTTCCTGAAGCCTCACCAGACGAAGGTACTGGCGCCGGGAGCACCAAAGATAAGCCTATTCAAGAGGCGATTCAAAAAGCCATAGGGTTAGACTTTGAGCAATTCTGCCGCACCACCATGCTTGCGCAGGGCGAGTTCACGCGCTTCCTCAATAGCGGTGACAAGGAGAAGGCAGAGATTCTGGAAAAAGTGACCGGTACTGAAATCTATACACTAATAGGAGCAAAGGTCTATGAAACCACCGCAGCACATAAGGCGGAATGGGAATCTGCAAAAGAGAAAATAGAAGGGGTACAAACACTTACAGAAGAACAAATAACCGAGAAAAAAGAACAACTGCAAGCGCTTGAAAACGAAGTAGAGGAGAAGAAAAAACTTGCCAAACGAGCAACCGACAAACTGCAATGGCTCACGCAAGAGCGACAACTACACAACCATCTTCAAACAGCACAAGAGGCCTATCGGCAAGCGCAAGAAACCATAGAGACAGACTCCTTCAAGCAACACAGCTATATTGTTAATCAATGGGATACCACTGCTGAGCCGCGCGCCTTGCTTGCCCGACAAGAAGAGGCACAAAGAACCATAGAAAAACAAAATATCGCATTGCAAAACCACCATTCGGAATATCTTCTGTTGCTTCAGGGGAAATTATTCTTCGAAAATGAAATAAGCGATATAAAGCAACAGCTGTCAGCCGTAGAGCGGAGATTGTCTGACGAACAGGCAAAAGCCGATATTTATGCGAATGTGCAAACCATCACTGCCCATCTCACAACAATCCTCTATTCTCGAAAAGAGATGGCAAACCAACAAAACATCGTAAAAGAGAAAGACGAACTCATCACCCATATCCTTACACCCGAGAACGATAAACTGACCGTCGAGGCTGAAACGTTGAAAGCACAACTCAAGGATTTGCAAACAACAGAGGCTGCCTTAAGCCGCCAAGTAGAAGACTTGCAACTGCCACAGCGGCGTCAGAAAAGAGACTCAACGCATCAGGTGCTGAACAACTTGAAACTGGCACAAGAGAGACTAAAGGTGTTGTTTGATGCAAAAAAAAGGTATGAGACAGCCGAAACACAGATTGACAAACTACAGCAGGAATTAGACACGCTCAATAAACAAATAAAAGAGGCAGAGCCAAAGGTGAAAGAGGCCCTGCTCAAGAAAGACACCAGCGAACAATTGCTTCGCCGACAAAAAGATACGGTAGAAGAGTTTTCCCAATCTCTCCGCGCCCGTTTGCAGATAGGAGACACTTGCCCTGTTTGCGGACAGAAAATAGCCGGCACTATTCCTCATGAAGACGAATGGAAACGGCTATATGAGCAAGCACAAGCCGCATACAATACAGCACAACAAGAATATAATGACCTTCAACAACAGCTCAACCTACTCAAAGCCGACGGAAAAGCCAAAGAAGAAATACTACGGACAAACAAAAACGACCACCAGAACGACCACTCGGTAAGCTATGCCGAGAATAATGTTGTTGCCATAGGCACAGAATGCGGATTAGCAGACGAACTGCTGCGCCTTCCCTTGGCAATTGACAAGTTTGCTTCTGCCATCAGTTCTCAGTCTGCACTCGAGCAAAACAACATAAAGGCACTCATTGCAGAGATAGAGAAAGGAGAAGCAAAAGAGCGTGAACTGAATCTTGTTAGAAATAATGTCGCTGCCAAACGCAATGAGTGGGAACTGAAGGAAAAGGCTCTTGCTGCCTCAAAAGACAAACTCAATGCAGCTCAGAGTACTCGAAAGGAGGCACTGAGCATCATCTCATCCAAAGAGCAAGACATCATTTCATGCCAAACAACAGTACAGCCCTACCTGTCCAAAGTGTCATGGCAAACCGATTGGCAAACCGACACAGAACAGTTTATTCGAGCCCTATCCGCAGATGCCCAAAGATACAATGAGAGTCTGAACCGCCGACTCAGTTTGTCCTCCGCGCTCGAAACGAAATGCGATACTCTCCGTCAGATGCAAGATACATTAGCATCCATCTGTCGGCTGATGCCGCAATGGGATAGCAGCAGTGCTGTCAGTCCGCGACAGGTGGAGAAACTGCTTGAGCGACTGAATGACTTAAGAACAAATGTTTCGACGACCATAGGACTTATTGCCCAAGCTCAAAAACAAACAGAGGATGACCGTAAAGCGGTTGATACCTTCCTCGCGTGTCATCCGGATGTCAGTCTTCCGTTGTTGGAAACACTCAATCAATATTCAGCAGAGAAGATTCAGTCGCTTCGTCAATCAATTCAGCAACACAACTCCACCCTGGCTCAGAAGAAAGCATTGTATGAAAACGCCGTTCGTTCCCTCACCGAACACCAAGAAAAGAAGCCTTCCTTCGACCCTGAAGACACAGCGGAGACGATTAGCGACACTTTACACAGCAACGAGAGACGACTGCAGGAGTTGCAAGAAACCAAAGGAGCCGTCATTCAGCAACTCAAAACGGACTCCGAAGCAAAACAGCAATTGCAAACATTCATTGATGCCGCCCGACAGAAAGAAGGCATCTATATGCGCTGGAAAAAACTCAACGAACTCATTGGGGACAAAGAAGGGACTAAATTCCGCCGCATAGCGCAAAGTTATATTCTTGCCAACCTCACCGAGGCTGCCAATGTATATATGCAACAACTGACCAACCGTTACACCCTTCATTCGCAGCCCGGCAGCTTCAACATCATGGTGGAAGATGCCTACCAAGACTATGTGTCACGTCCCACAAGCACCATCTCCGGCGGCGAGAGTTTCCTTGTGTCACTCGCATTGGCATTAGCGCTAAGCGACATCGGACAGAACCTGCGTGTGGATACCTTGTTCATTGATGAAGGCTTTGGCACACTCAGCGGAGAGCCGCTACAAAAAGCCATTGCCACTTTGCAATCGCTCCATAAACATGTTGGACGGCAAGTGGGTATCATTAGCCATATCGATGAAATCAAAGAACGGATTCCCGTACAAATACAAGTATCACGCGAAAGCAACAACTCCGCCGGCAGAATCTCTATCGTAGGCTAATCCCACACCCTGCGAGCGGCAGATAAACAAACAACGAACCACCTAATGGTGATTCGTTTTTGTTTAGAGCCACTGGGGGGACTCGAACCTTCAGCACAGATGATGCTTCAGCCCGATATGCTCGACAGTAAAAGTTGTTCATTAAGCAGATACCTTCGTGAGTTGTTAGATGCACACATGCAAATTGGTATATGTATTGCTTCCGACGAGTTGGGCAATGAAACAGCGGATAACCTAACTTCGGTAATGAATGGACTCGCTTTACTTTACGACGACCTTAACTCTATCTATATGGAGCAGCAGGACTTTATCCGCATGTGGAAAGAGAAACAGGAGGAGTTGGAGAGCGAAGCGTAAAATTAACTGCAAGATTTGGCGCAATTTTTGCCGCCAAATCTTGCATAATCAAAAATAAAGCAGTATCTTTGCCGGCGAAAACAAGAAATAACACAAATACAATGAAAACGACTATGAGACAAACAGTAAAAAAAGTATCTGATAATGTAAAGAAAGTGTCGAAAGGTTGGCAAGAGTCTCTAAAGACTCAAGGTAGTATAATTGTTAACGACCCACAATTTGCATAATGAGATATTTATTAGACACAAACACGGTTATCTATTTTGCTACAGACCATAGCAAGTTAGATAGAAATGTAACTGCAATTCTTCAAGATGCGGATAATGTATTGTGCATGAGTGCAGAGTCGGTGCGAGAATTGATAATAGCATACAAGAATAAAGGCTTTACAACAAAACGATGGAAGACTTGTGGTGCCTTAATTGATAGTTTAGAGAAATCTTTTGGTATAAACATATTGCCTTTAGATAAAAAGATAATGCAGACGTATGCAAATCTTACCTTAAATGAAGCGCAAGGGCATAAAGACCCTTCAGATCATGTAATCATATCTCATGCGATAACCTTAAGGATGCCTCTTATATCAAGCGATACGCGTTTCCCTTTCTATGTGAAGCAAGGTTTGGACTTGATATTTAACAAGAAATAGTTGATAAGTACCAATCATTTACAGCCGTTTGCCGATACAGACGGCTGTTTTTGTATGCCTACAGCCGCGAGCAGCTTTCGCGATTACGGATTACACGCGGCTTCGTTTCACTTGCTACGCAAGGGCGCGATTTCCCTCCGGTAGCCGCTTTTTACTCCCTTTATATCCCACATTTATAACAATACTTTTGTAATTCTGTAATTTATAAAGTTGTAAATTATATAAAACACTATAATACAAAAGAATATAGAAAATTACAACTAAATTACAAAACGATTACAACTAAATTACAACTTGCAAAAACGGCTCTTGCCTGTTGTATGACATCTGTATAGCCCGAAGGTCGTACAATCGGTTATACAGTGGTATTCTCTCGGCAATGGCGGCTCTCGTTTTCATCCTTTCTTCGAGATTGGTCGCTTCTTCTCTCGGTGTTCTCCCGCTCTTCGATCGGTGCTTGGTGGTCGCTGTTCAATCCCTGCGAGGCAGCGACGATACACCGAAAGCGCACCGACAACGCACCGTGCCACTCTCTCTGTTCGCACTGACAACGCACCGTGCCACTCTCTCTGTTCACACCGACAACGCACCGGCTGTTAAGCATCTAAAGGAAATTATCAAGAAAGCCAAACCACTTGACGGGAAAGGACTGCAAGTTGATGTAACACACGGTAATACGCAAACGAAAAATGGGTATATAAAGACCATAATTGTGTATCACAACTTTACCAACTTAACAGTGGATTACCTTAATTTTTGGGTAAAACTGACAATCGGAGTTACAACAAGCGGAAAACATATACAATATGCAGTCAATAAGATAGAACTAACATAAAAAAAATAGGCTCTCGTCAAAGCATCTACTTATTCGGACACGACGAAAACCATTTCCCCTACAAAGCGAGCCATTTCGCACCACACAAAAGCAAGAGGGGCTTTCACAAATTGATAGGCTTATGCGATAGGACTTAATGCTTATCTTTAATAAGACTTGAAGAATAAGGCAAGTATCGCGCTTTCGCTTGAACCACAACATCTTCAAATCTCATCTCGACTGCAAAAGTACAACAAATTTTTGATATACACAAATAAATCTGCAAAATAATATCATTATGGCAAACAATTCTACAAGAGCAAGCCGATTGCTCGAGGCTCGGCAGAAACAGTGGCAGGACACTTTCGCTTCCTGTCATGGCGACCGCAAAAAGATTAAAGCAGCCGCTAAGGACTACCACAAGAAATATGGTGCGACCCCGACGGCTCGATGGAAACGCGCTCTGAAGGACGCAAAGAAAGTCGGCAAGGAAAAGCAAACTAAGTTGCGTTTCCGCTAATAACTACGGCAACGACACGGCAAAAGGACGGCAACGACAGCCGCCGATAAGCATAGAATGATGAAACGCAAAGCATACATATTTATGTTGGCATTACTGGCCATGGTAAGTTGCAGCCCACAGCGGCAACTTGCTCGCTTGCGCTATCGTCATCCCGAACTCTTTGCTGACACAACGCTGCATATCAATGTTGCGCTACCTATACAGCCCGACGCCGCTTCCGTTCTATTGCCGCAAGACTGGTTCAACCTGTCAAACGACCAACAGCCAACGACTAACAACCTGTCCGACAAGTCAAACAACCAACGGTCAACGACCAACGATGACCTCACAGACAGCACTCGCACGCCTCAATCACGGATAAGTACCACAGACCCTCAAAAAGGTATATCCATAACCGCAGGCAGTGCGCGTGCGTCTGTTTTTCTTACCGACAGCGGCATGGTGCTTCAGGCGGAGCAACTACCCGACAGCGTACATGGCACGGTGGACTACACCGCGCCGAAGGTGTTTGTAGAAACCACTCCGGCACCCGAAAAACCGATGCACACCTTCTTCCGCATTTTGGGAATAATAATGTTCGGCGGAATTATCCTCGCTGTACTGGCATACGCACTTGTTAAATATCTAAAACACTAATATATGGCAACAATACAGAAACGCACAAGCCTCCTGCTCAAGCAGCGCAAAGAGGAATACCCGAAGATGGTCAGCAAGGCTCTTTCGGGCAAGAGTGGTATGTCGCGCAAGCAGGTACAGACCACTATTAAGCAGGTAGCAAAGGACTATCGCGACAAATACGGTGCGACACCTCGCAAGCGTTACCTCACCGCTCTCACCGATGCTTCAGCATCTATGCCAAAGGCAACCACCAAACCAAAAGCAACCACAAAGCCCAAAGCAGCACCCAAACCGAAGGCAACACCAAAGCCAACATCGAAGGCAGCACCAACGGCAGCACCCAAACCAAAGACTACTCCGAAGCAAAAAGCGACAAAGAAACCCAAAGCCACCTATCGCGTAGGAACTTGCTTGCAGCATGTAAATACACTTGAGTGCATACGCATACAGAAAGCAGATGTTATGCCGCTCAAAAATCCATATATCCGCTATACCGTCCAACAAGAAACGGCTGGCGCAATTTATCCTGTCGGAGGTGTGCATACTATCGATGACAAGCCCGAAGTGCTGAAGTATTATAAATGGATTTCGTACAAAGAGGTGCTGAAGATACGGAAAAAGGCTTATCAAGCCAAAATATCAGCACAACGCGCACAAGAGGCAGCGGCGTACAGGGAACGAGAAAAAGCCGAAAAGCAAGCCTTCAAGGATATGCTGAAGAAAAATCCCGAATGGATAAGCACCTTTGCCGACAAATTAGGCTTGCAGAAGTCCGTTGTGGAGGCAATGTACGGCGTTTGCGGAAAGGACGAATTCCGTCCTGTTATGTATGGAATATACTGCGATGACGAAGGCTATATAGTTGCCACCGACGCACACTGTCTTGTTTCTCTCAAGTGTAAAGTACCTAAAGCCTACGAAGGCAAGATCTTTGCACCGTCAGGCAAAGCAATAGACGGCAGATTCCCGAACTGGCGCGGCGTAATGCCTACAACCTATGTCAAAACAGGCACATTTAAGGATGTGGATATTACACCGAAAACAATAGAGGTAGGCGACTACGACAAAAAGAAGATTAAAGTTGTGGACTTCAACCATGCCCGCCTGTCCTATGAGATACTGACAAAGATAAAGAAAGTCTTTGCAGCCCTCAAAGAAAAGCCCGATGTACTGCAAAGGTCGAAAAAGGATGCAGAAGACCGCGTGCGTAAAGGCTTCGGCGGATTAGACGTGACTTCCGTTCAGTATATCAGCAAGACCGCGAAGGCTATTCAAATGCCGATATTGCAATAATGCTATTTATTTCCCTGTGCCGATAGACTCTTGACTGAACACTATCCGCACGCGCAAAAGCAGCCGAAAGGTTGCTTTTGTCGTGTTTACCGCCCTATTCGCAGGCAAAATTAGCGTATTTTTGAGTTGTAATTTGCCCAGTAACCGCCTTGTAATCGTTTTTGTAATCGCTATAACTTACACAATACAAGCAAATTGCAGCAATTAAAGAAAACAAATTACAAAATTACAAATTTCTGCCTACAAAAACAGTCTGCTATAAAACAACTGTTAAAACTTCGGTGCTTTTTGGTTTATCGTATTCACCAAATTTGCGTCCACATGGTTGGCGTATCGGGTCGTCATCTTCAAGTCGCTGTGTCCTGCTGCTTGCATAACTGTCAAATCATCTATACCTGCCTTCAGCATGTTGTTTATGCCTGTATCTCGCAAACTATATAACTGGTATTCGTCAGGAAGATGCAGCGCAATACGCATTTCGCGCCAATAGTTGCCGTAGGTATGGCTCGACATCGCCACCTTGCCGCAAGTCCATTGCTTGTCGGCAAAGAGGTAGTCGGTTGGTTTGGCTCGCTCGATATGTACGCGCAATAGTTCTGCAAGTTCGTCTGTCAGTGGCGCATTGCGCTTGTTACCGTTTTTTGTTTGCGTTTCGGGAAGGTAAATATACCGTTCCTGTACATTCACTTGCTCGACGCGGATTCGCGCTATTTCAGCGGGACGGATAAGCGCACTAAACACAAGTTCACATATTATCAGATACGGCGGATTGTTCTGTTGTAGGTACTCTTTTATCCGTGCGCGTTGTTCTGAAGGTATGATTGTTCGCAGTTTGGCTTCAGGGCGTTTGGGCTTCAGGCGTTCAAACGGATTTTCTTTGCAGTAGCATTTCATTACAGCCCATGAGAATAAAGCGCGTGCAAGTTTCAGATTATTATTATAACTCCTTGCTCGCAGGTGTTTCTCTTGCAGTTCGTCCATAAAACGGACGGCGTGCGTGCGGTTGAATAAGATACATTTGCAGTTGGGGATGGTGCGTGCTACCCATGCACTGAATATATTGCAAAACGATTCGTAAGAGCGTAGGCTGTTCTGTCGCAGTTCTTGTCGCTTCTCTTTGAGAAAAGCAGATACCACTTCCTCGATAGTGGCATATTCGCGCACATTCTCTATTTGTCCGAAGGGCGACCATCCACCTGCAAGTCGGGCGTTGATCGTGCAAATCATTTCGTTGGCTACCACCTTAAACTCGCCTATGGTACGATACCTTTTGCGCAGTTGGTTCACAAGCATACGCTTACGGTCTAACTTGTCAGATACTGGATTATAGGAGTAGTATTCGATATACCACCCATCGCAGTTGTGACGTAACACGGCAGGCAAATACCTATTATACGCGTGGGAAAATTGTTGAAGATTGGGCATTTTTTTTCTTCTGTCATTTTGGGAAACAACAGAGGAAAAACAATTACACTTATTTTATGGTCATCGCTGCTGTAGATTTCGCAGCAAGTCGTTTATTTTAACGGCAAAGCGACGGAGTTGTACCGTCGCTTTTTTTTGTCAGGAATCTGTCGGACTTGTTTCAGGCATTTTGCCGTAACTTCCTATCCCTCAACCTTTGAGCCACTGGCCGGACTCGAACCGGCGATTTTTCCATACTTGGAGCCACTTCCCGGACTCGAACCGGGGATATTTGGCTTTGGAGCCACTGGGCGGACTCGAACCGCCGACTTTTGAACTCCGTGAGCCACTGGGGGGACTCGAACCCCCGACCCGTAGAAGTGGTCTTCCGATATGTTACAAATAGCAAACTAAATTTGTCTTTAGCCTAAATTCAACCATAACCAACGAGATGTTGATTATTATAGAATTTTATTTCAAGTTCATTTTTCTTTGACCCGATTTTGACCCGATTTTAAGCCTTAAAAAAAGGCAGGTCAAATGCCTCGTGTCACCTTGCAGACGCTTCTGCAAGCCGTTAATTTTGTGCAAAGTCCATTGTTTATCCTACCCCATCTGCCCGATAAGTCGGGCATTATTTTTGTGTTAGTATAAACACTTAAAATTTTTTAGTGTTCTTAAATTTCTTTAGTTTACTTAAAAATTTTAAGGGTACTAAAATTATTTTAATAATGCCCCCTTTGAAGGCTAATTCCTTGCAAAAGAGGGTAAAAAATAGTAATTTTGCACTCTATTTCAGTTTGCAAAGGTAAACTTTTTTTTTGACATATGCAAATAATTAGAGAAAATTCGACCGATTTTTATGATTTTATCACGAATTTGAGAGTTTTAGAACATAAAAGGGTCAGAAATGCGATACTATGCGAGTGTGGAGTTTCCCGGACTACCTTCAGTAAATGGGTCAGGGGAACGGCTACCCCAAGGGACATTAACAAATCAATCATCAATAAAATTGCACAAAGTTATGGCTATAAAAATGTGTATTGAAGAAAGTAGTCTAACTGAATTATTAACCTCAAAATTATCAAATTATGGGTAAGTTAAATTATTATCTTCAAGAGTATCAAAAAATGTCGCGGATAAACTGCCGCAAATTCAAAGAGGAGTGTATGGCTTATTTCGATTGGAGTGAACCCACCTTCTACCACAAAATCAATTTTGGCAATCTGCGTCCCAATGAGGAGAAAGACCTCATGAAGATTCTTGCCAAGTATTTAACCGCTTAAATTATTACAACATGGAAAGAAGACCGAATTACTTTGTAATATCCTCTCCCTATGACCAAGAGGATGCTGACTATCCGACCTGTTTTATCGTGTTGCAAATTCCTGATAGGAAAATCATTGAATTTTGCGACTACATCGACAAAAACACTGTTCTTTCAGCAGATGGATTTTCAAGACTAACCAATTTCTACACGTCTATCGGCAACTATCTCATTTGTAACGTTGTCGAGGTACACATCAAGGAAGGGACACCCAAGTCCGAGCTTTCTTGTGAGGAAATCGCAGAGGCAGAGACACGCAAGTATCTCCAAGAAAATGGTTATCCGGTGGATAATCCGTGGTAAGCAATTACATCTGTCCCCCCGATGATTGCACGCGAAGTAATAGAAAAAGTTAGACTACGAGCCGATATTACGTCCGTAGTCAGTGAGTATTGTAGCCTGAAACGGACTGGCAGTCGTTTGACTTGTTGCTGTCCGTTTCATGATGAGAAGACCCCATCTTTCTTCGTCAGCCCAAACAGAAACTCATGGCACTGCTTCGGTGCATGCGATGAGGGTGGCGATGCCATCTCGTTTGTTATGAAGAAAGAGGGTATAAATTTTGATACGGCTGTACGGAAACTGGCAAACAAATATGGCGTTCAAATCGAGGTGGCTGATGAACCTACGGCAGAACAGCGTCAGCAAGCCCTCAAAAAAGAAGCCTTGCTGGTGCTGTATGCTTCAGTTCAAAAGTTCTATGAGCATAATCTTTATACGGATGACCCCAAAGCCAAAGCCGCGCTCGCATACGCCTGCGAACGATGGGATAAAGATTATGTCAGAGAAACAGGCATAGGTTATGCCACGTCAGATTGGCAAGGGCTTATTAACTATGCAAAAGCCAACTCACTCTCACTTGAACTACTCAAAGAGGTCGGATTGATAACCACTTCCGAGAAGAACAACCGCGAACACGATTTCTTTCATGAGCGGTTGATGATTCCAATCCGGAACAGATACAATCAAGTGATTGGTTATTCCGCGCGAACATTGTCCTCTGATGACAAAACACCCAAATACATCAACTCCAAAACCTCTGACCTATACAAGAAAGAGCAAAGCATCTTCGGAATAGAGGTTGCTTGGAGAGCAGCGCAGAAAGCAGGGCATTTTGTCCTCGTGGAAGGCGCACCCGATGTTATGCGACTTCAGCTCATTGGCATTAACCAAGCAGTGGCTTGTTTAGGCAGCCAGTGGACGGATGACCAGTTCGCTATACTAAAACGTTATGCAACGACACTGATTTTTGTGCCGGATATAGATCCGCCCAAAGAGGGACAGGCTTTTGGCACAGGAATAGATAAAGTGCTTAAAGCAGGGGAACGGGCATGGAAACAGGGATTTGCTGTGTATATCAAGGAAATTCCCCACGAGAAAGGTGATGAGAAACGCGATGCCGGTTCGTACTTTAAGATTAAAAAAACTTATGATGACCTCGAACAGCAAGAGTTCATCATCTGGTATGCCAATAAGCGCGTGAACTATCCGCAGATGTTCAACACCGGCAACACTCCCGTAGATGATGTTGCTGACTTATTGGCAGAAGTGGAACAGGAACACGAGATTGACCGTTACATCAATCTCTTGCACGATGTTATCAAGGGCAAAGGTATGTGGCGTAAGGCTGTCACAGAAGCCAAACGCCGGAAAAGCTCCGCCTCTCTCAAAGAGGATAACAATACCTTGCACCTTGACTTGTTCGAGCAGTTCGGTTTCCAAGAGAAAAACCACGCTTATATTGCCATCAGTGCGAACGGCAAGCCCATCCATTGGTCAAACTTTGTCCTACATCCTCTATTCCATATCAAAGATAACCTATCCGCTTTGCGTCTGTTTGAGATAGAGAATGAACACGGACAAAAAGAGATTATAGAGTTTAAGCAGGAAGACCTCGTTTCTCTGACAAAGTTCAAACAAAAGGTGGAGAGCCTTGGCAACTACGTTTGGCTGGCGAAAGAGGAACAACTTACCCGGCTTAAACTCTATCTTTATCGCACCACCGAAACGGCTGAACTGATTACCCAACTCGGCTGGCAGAAGAAAGGCTTTTTCGCTTTCGGAAACGGTGTGTTCTATGGTGGCAAGTGGCAACCCGTTGACACTTTCGGCATTGTCAAACTCGGAGAAACAGGCAACTACTATCTGCCTGCTTTCTCGTCCGTCTATAAAGATGATGCACAGCTGTATCAGTTTGAACGCAATTTTGTTCACAATAACTGGAACGCCATTTCCTTACGCAACTATTGCGAACAACTCATCGAGGTCTTTGGCGACAATGCGAAAATCGGCATCTGCTTTTTATTGGCAACCCTTTTCCGTGATGTCGTCACCGCACAGTCCAAGTCCTTCCCTATCCTCAATCTTTTTGGTCCTAAAGGCTCGGGAAAATCCGAACTCGGACACTCGCTTATGTCCTTCTTTATCATTGAAAACACACCGCCTAACATACAAACATCAACGCTACCGGCATTGGCTGATGCTGTCGCACAGTGCGCCA
>ERZ842401.181-NODE-181-length-85344-cov-14.831455_pt1 | contig 85344 bp, 53 predicted proteins | sample MGYA00521270_ERZ842401 | MGnify/ENA primary metagenome ERZ842401 (study PRJEB31892, sample SAMEA3878208) | bioreactor metagenome | biome: Moose rumen | place: Sweden | collected 2011-10 | study: EMG produced TPA metagenomics assembly of the PRJEB12797 data set...
TGTCTTCGCAGTCTTCCACCAGGTCTACATCGTGGAAGCAGAAGTACTCGATGCCCAGCTTCTGCATGATCTCGAAGCCTGCGTCGGCCTTCTGGCGGGCGCGGCAGTAGGGGCACTCACCCTTGTCCCACTCGTAGGAACGGGTCTGGCCGCCGAACGGGTCTGCGGAAGCCTGGCCCAGGGTGTGCCACCAGGCCATGGCGAACTTGAACCAGTCCTTCATCTTCTTGCCGGCGACTACGCGCTCTGCATCATAATAGTGGAATGCAAGGGGGTTCTTGCTTTCAGTTCCCTCGAAGGGAATCTTGCCGATTGTAGGGAAATACTCTTTTGCCATAATTTTTATGTGATTAAATGTATTGTTTCCATCTTTCATAGGCCTCGCGGTATTCGGCCTCGTGGTCCGGGACAATCACCTCCAGCCTGTCCAGCGTGGCAAAGGCCTCGCGGTTGTCTTTGTAGATGCCTGCGCCGATGCCCGCACCCTTGGCGGCCCCCACGGAACCGTCCGTGTCGTAAAGCTTGATGACGGCGCCGGAAACCCCGGCCAGGGTGTCGCGGAAAATCTTGGACTGGAACATGTTGGCCAGACCGGCGTGGATCTTGTCCACCTTGAGCCCCATGGCTTGCATGATCTCAATGCCGTACTGGAAAGAGAACACGATGCCCTCCTGGGCGGCCCGGATGAGGTGGCGCTTGTCGTGGCGGTTGAAGTTGATGCCGTGCACGCTGCAGCCGCTGTCTTTGTTCTCCAGCATGCGCTCCGCCCCGTTGCCGAAGGGAAGGATGGACACGCCTTCCGAGCCTATAGGGATGCCCGCGGCCACCTCGTTCATGTCGGCATAGGAGATGCCCTCCGGCGCCACGTTGCGGCGGATCCAGGAATTGAGGATGCCGGTGCCGTTGATGCAAAGGAGCACGCCCAGGCGCGGATCCTGCGCCGTATGGTTCACGTGGGCGAAGGTGTTCACGCGGGAAAGAGGGTCGTAATTCACCTGGCCGATAACCCCGTACACAACCCCGGAAGTGCCTGCTGTAGAGGCAATTTCTCCCGGATTGAACACGTTGAGGCTGAGGGCGTTGTTGGGCTGGTCTCCGGCGCGGTACGTGACGGGGGTTCCTTCCGACAGGCCCAGGTATTCCGCCGCTTCGGCCGACAGGGTTCCCTGTACGCCGAAGGTGGGACGGGTCTGCGCCAGGATGGTATTCTCGAAGCCGAAATAATCCAGGAGGGGACGGCAGGGGCCATTTTGCTCGAAGTCCCAGAAAATGCCCTCCGAAAGGCCGCTGACCGTGGTGCACACGGTGCCGGTGAGGCGCATGGCGATATAGTCGCCCGGAAGCATGACTTTCCAGATGCGCTTGTACAGGTCCGGTTCGTTTTCCTTCACCCAGGCCAGTTTGGCTGCCGTGAAGTTGCCGGGCGAGTTCAGCAGGTGCTGGAGGCAGTATTTTTCTCCCAGCGCTTCGAAGGCCTTCTGTCCGTAGGGGACGGCCCTTGAGTCGCACCAGATGATGGAGGGACGCAGCACGTTGAGGTCTTTGTCTACGCACACCAGGCCGTGCATCTGGTAGGATATGCCTATGGCGCGGATATCCTTTTCCGTAAAAGTCTTGCTTTGCAGGGAGGCCTTGCGGCGCACCTGGTCCAGGATGTCGTCCGTGGCCAGTTTCAGGTTGCCCCACCACATGGCGGGATCCTGTTCGGCCCATCCTTTTTGCTTGGAGATGATGGGAGCTTCCGATTTGGGGTAGAACGCCGTTGCGACGCATTTTCCGCTTTCCGCATTCACCAGCGAAGCCTTTACCGAAGAGCTTCCGATGTCGTAGCCGAGAAGATACATGTTAAAAGGTTTTAGCGTTTATACTGCAAATATAGTGATTATTCTTCTAAAAACAAGGGATGCCAACCGATTTTTACGGAGCCCTCATCTGGCCTGAACATACTTATGCAGCGTCTCGCGGACGGCGCCGGGCCCGGCATAGAGTTCTTTCACCATTCCCTCCACCTGTTCTCCCAGGCCTGCCTCGTACAGGTTCAGGCCAAAGACGTCGGCCCGGCTGTAGAAGGCCCTCAGGCAGCTCCAGTCCTGTTCCGGCTTCCCAAGCTCCAGCGGCGCCACAATGGCCTGCAGCTCTTCCAGGAGCGGATCCGGGGAAGGGGAGAAAGGCTCTCCCTTGTCGTCCAGGCCCTTGAGGTAGCGGGCATAGCCGGCCAGTACCAGGGGGATGAGCACCAGGTTGGACTTGTCCAGCCCGCGGGCAATGTACTTCTTGAGGGTTTCGCCGAAGCGGATGGGCAGTTTCTGGCTGGTGTCCATGGCAATCCGCTGCGGGGCGTCCGGCATGAAGGGGTTGGGCAGGCGTTTGTTAATGACGTCCCCGATGAACTCGTAGGGGTTCAGCACGCCCGGGTCCGTCACCACCGGCATGGCCTCCATGTAGCCCAGTTTCTGCACGAAAGGACGGAGGTCCGGGTCCTTCATTTCGGCCGATATCAGGGTATAGCCCAGCATGCAGCCGTAAAGGGCCATGGCCGTATGGAGCGGGTTCAGGCAGGTGGTCACCTTCATGGTCTCCACCTTGTCCACCGTCTCGCGCGTAGTGTACAGCGCTCCGCCCAGGTGCAGCGGCGGCCTGCCGTTGGTGTAGTGGTCTTCTATCACCAGGTACTGCACCTCCTCGGCATTCACGAAGGGGGCGGTGAAGGTATGCTTCTCTGTCTCGATGTAATTGTTGTCCTCGAAGCCGTCGGCCTCCAGCAGCGCCTTCACCTTTTCGTGCGGGCGGGGCGTAATCTTGTCTATCATGGACCAGGGGAAGGTGATTTTTTCCTCATCCTGCAGGTAGTTCAGGAAGGCCTCCGGGACCAGGCCGTCGGCCACCCAGCGCTGCGCATAGGCCAGGATGCCCGCCTTCACTTTGTCTCCGTTGTGGGAGCAGTTGTCCATGGACTGGACGGTGAGGGGCAGGGCGCCGGCGCGGAAACGCTCCAGCAGCAGGGCGCACACTTTTCCCATAGCCAGCACGGGCCTGAGCCCGCGGGCGAGGTCCGCCTCGTTGTAGCTATAACCTTTCTCTGTGATGGTGAAGGAAATCATCTGGAGGGAAGGCTTGCGGAAAATGGCCTCCAGGCGCTCCCAGTCGGCAAACTGGAAATCCGCCTTGAGGGCCTCCGTAACGCAGGCTATCACTTTTTTGCCGATGTTTCCGTCGCTGCAGAGCGAGACGGCCAGCGAAAGGTTGCCGTAGGGGGCATAGGCCTTGTCGATGACTTCGTAGTCGAAGGTTTCGGCCACGATTACGCCCCGGTCGTACTGTCCGGTGTTCAGGGCGTCGTTCAGGAGGGCGGCCGGGAAGGCGCGGAAGATGTTTCCGCCGCCGAAATGGACCCAGGTGGGTTCTTCGGCCGTTTTCTTGCGGAGGGCCGCAATGTTAAACTTAGGGAGCTCGTAGCCTTTCCGCTCCCACTCCGCGGCGCTGAAGCTGCCGCTAAGGATGTCTGTAAGTTTCATCTTGGTTCAGGGGTATCAGTCAAAGAATCCGGGTTGTTTGTAGGGGATGCCCAGTTCCCTGTCTACGGTGGCCAGGATGCCCTGCACCTGCCCCATGGCGAACATGCGGCCCAGCAGGGTATAGCCGGCGTTGTGGCCGTGGGCCGATTCGTCCATGATGCCGCCGGGTTCGTCGGTGAAAGTCATGCCGTGGTCTACGCGCATGGGAAGCGCTGGGTTTTCCTTCTCGAAGATGCGGCAGAGCTCGATAAGGTCTGCCCTTCCGCCCAGGTGGGAGGCCTCCGTGAAGTCTCCGCTGGGGAAGATGTGGCAAGAGCGCAGGTGGACGAAATGCGTGCGGAAGGCGAATTTCCGGGCCAGGTCCACCACATTGTTGTACGCCCCGGCCGACAGGCTTCCGGCGCAGAAGGTGAGGCCGTTGTGCGGGTTGGGGACGGCGTCCAGCAGCCACTGGATGTCCTCTTCCGTGCGCACGATGCGGGGAAGCCCCAGCACTTCGATGGGCGGGTCGTCCGGATGCACGCACATGTTCATTCCGTATTCTTCGCAGGTGGGCATGATGGCCTCCAGGAAGTATTTCATGTTGGCCCTAAGCTGCGCTTTGTCTATGCCCTTGTACAGGTCCAGGAATTCGCGGAATTTCTGCACCGGGGCTTCGTCGTTCTCCGAGAAGTTGCCGCTCACGAAACCCTGGGTCTTGATCACGATGTTCTCTACCAGCTTGTGGTCTTTCTCCGGGGTCATGGTCTTGGCCAGTTCATCGGCCTCGGCCAGGACGTTCCGGCCTTCTCCGAATCCTTCCGGGAAACGGAAGCGGGCCCATTCCTCGCGGGCGCCCGGGCGCTTCAGGATATAAATGTCGAAGTACGCGAACTCCGCATAATTGAAATAGAGGTTGGTGCTGCCGTTGGGGTTCAGGTGCAGGAGGTCTGTCCGGGCCCAGTCCAGAACGGGCATGAAGTTGTAGCAGATGCAGTGGATGCCCTCGGCCGAAAGGTTCCGGAGGCTCTCCTTGTACACCTCTATCTGCTCATCCCTGTCCGGGCCGCCGTATTTGATGGTTTCCACCACCGGGAGGCTCTCCACCACGCTCCAGCGCATGCCGTAGCTTTCTATGCAGGTGCGCAGATCGTGGATTTTTTCGCGGGTCCATACCTGCCCCAGCGGAACATCGTGCAGGGCGGTGACAATGCCCTCCACACCAATCTGTCTAAGCATGGCAAGGGTAATCTTGTCTTTCCTGCCAAACCATCTCCAGGTTCTTTCCATAGCAAAAGAGGTTTTAGTGTTTACGCCACTAAGATAATGAAAAAAGGCCGGATTAAAAATCCCTTCAGGCGAAATGAACTAATTCCTAAAGGACATGAAACAAAAAGTAAATAATTTCCTGCCAAAATTTGTTATCTTTGTTCCTGTAGACTATTTATGTAAATATGGATAACGCTAAAACCGAAGCCAAGGGCTTCTACAAACTCAACTGGTTGCAGCGCATCGGCTTCGGGGCCGGTGACATGGCCCAGAACCTCATTTATCAGACCATCAGCATCTGGCTGCTGTTCTACTACACCAACGTCTTCGGCCTGGATCCCGGTGCCGCCGCCCTTATGTTCCTCATCGTCCGTCTGGTGGACGTGCTGTGGGACCCGGTGGTGGGAACCATCGTGGACAAAGGCAATCCCAAGTGGGGCAAGTACCGCTCCTGGCTCATCATGGGCGGTATTCCGCTCGTCGGCCTGGCCATCCTGTGCTTCTGGAACGGCTTCAGCGGCTCCCTCCTGTATGCCTACATCACTTACGTGGGCATGTCCATGTGCTATACGCTGGTGAACGTCCCTTACGGCGCCCTTAACGCCTCCCTTACACGGGATACCAACGAGATTACCATCCTCACTTCCACGCGCATGTTCATGGCCAACCTGGGCGCCCTGTGCGTGAAGTCGCTGCCCATCATCATCGCCATTTTCGCCCCCAAGGTGAACGGTGTCGCAGTGTACAACACCCCGGAGGCCGGCCACGCCTGGTTCATTACCATGGCCATCTTCGCCCTGGCGGGCCTGGTACTGCTCATCTTCTGCTTCTCCCAGTGCAAGGAGCGGGTGGTGATGGACCAGAAGGAAGCCGCCAACGTGAAGGTAAGCGACCTCTGGATGGAATTTGTCCGCAACAAACCCCTCCGCGTGCTGGCCTTCTTCTTCATCACGGCCTTCGCCATGATGAGCGTGGGCAACGCCGCCGACGCCTATTTCATGACCTACAACGTGGGCGCAACGCCGCTCCTCACCACCCTGTTCATGTGGCTGGGTACCATTCCGGCCTTCATCTTCATGCCGCTGGTCCCCGCCATTAAGCGTAAAATCGGCAAGAAGGGGATGTTTTACCTCTTCCTGGGCATCGCCATCCTGGGCATGGCCCTGATGTACACCTTCGTATCCATCCCCGCCACCAAGAACAACTTCGTGCTGCTGTGCATCGCCCAGTTTATCAAGAGCACCGGCATCATCACCGCCACGGGCTACATGTGGGCCCTGGTCCCGGAGGTCATTTCCTACGGAGAATACACCACCGGCAAGCGCATCGCCGGCATCGTGAACGCCCTCACCGGCATCTTCTTCAAGGCGGGCATGGCCCTCGGCGGCGTGGTTCCCGGCCTGGTGCTGGCCTGGGTGGGCTTCGACGCCTCCGCCCCTTCGCAGACTCCGCTGGCCCTTCAGGGTATCCTCTGGCTGGTGTGCGTAATCCCGGCCATCCTCCTGGTGCTGGCCATCTTCATCATCTCCAAATATGAACTTACCGACGAGCGGATGGACCAGATCAACCGCGAAATCGAGGCCCGTGCAATCAATAATCAATAACCAATATGGCAGACAAAGTTAAAAAACGCTATCTTCTTCCTTCCGATTACATGGCCGACCCTTCCGTCCACGTATTTGACGGGAAACTGTATATCTATCCCTCCCACGACTGGGAATCGGCCGCTCCGGACGACGACTTCGGCAGCGAGTACGACATGAAGGACTACCACGTGCTCTCGCTGGAAGGCCCGGATCCCATGACCTCGCCCGTGAAGGACCACGGGATCATCCTGGACATCAAGGATGTGCCCTGGGCCCGCCGCCAGCTGTGGGACAACGAAGTGGTGAAAGGCCGCGACGGGCGCTACTACATGTATTTCCCGGCCAAGGACAAAACGGACATCTTCCGCTGCGGCGTGGCCGTGTCGGACAGCCCCACGGGGCCTTTCAAGGCCATGCCGGACCCCATCCGGGGCAGCTATTCCATCGACTATGCCATCCTGCACGACGACGCCGACGACGAGTACTACATGTACTTCGGCGGCATCTGGGGCGGCCAGCTCCAGCGCTACCATGACAACCTGGCCAAGGACTGCGGCACCTCCTACCCGGCCGATGGGGAGCCCGCCATCCCGGCCCGCGTGGTGAAGCTGAGCAAGGATATGCTTCAGTTTGCCGAGGATCCCAAGCCGGTGGTCCTGTTGGACGAGGAAGGAAAGCCCATCACCGTGGGGGACAACGGACGCCGCTTCTTCGAGGCCAGCTGGATGCACAAGTATAACGGGAAATACTACTTCAGCTATTCCACCGGAGACACCCACAAGCTATGCTATGCCATCGGCGACAACCCTTATGGCCCGTTCACCTACAAGGGGGTGATTCTCACGCCGGTGTTCGGCTGGACAACGCACCACTGCATTGTGGAGTACGGCGGCAAATGGTGGCTCTTCCACCACGACAGCGTCCCCTCCAAGGGCGTCAACCGCCTCCGGAGCCTGAAGGTATGTGAACTGAAGTACAATCCGGACGGGACCATCCGAACCATAGAAGGACTGGACGAATGAATTTTGGTCGGGGTGATGTGACTCGAACACACGACCCTCTGCTCCCAAAGCAGATGCGCTAGCCAACTGCGCCACACCCCGAGTTCAAGCCACAAAGGTACGGTTATTTTTGCAATCGGGCAAAATAATCGTACCTTTGCCTGTGTATGATCATTGAGGCCCATAACATAGAAAAGAGCTTCGGCTCCCTGAAGGTGCTCAAGGGGGTGGACTTCTCGGTGGCCCCCCGGGAGGTGGTTTCCATCATGGGGGCTTCCGGAGCCGGGAAATCCACGCTCCTGCAGATTCTGGGAACGCTTTCCACGCCGGACGCCGGTACGCTCCTGGTGGACGGGACGGATGTGCTGCACCTGTCCCGGAAGCAGCTGTCGGCCTTCCGGAACCGGCGCATCGGCTTCGTGTTCCAGGCGCATCACCTGCTGCCGGAGTTCACGGCGCTGGAGAATGTGATGATTCCCGCCCTGATCGGCGGGGAAAGCAGCAGGAAGGCCCGGGAAAAAGCCCTGGCGCTGCTTGGGGAAGTGGGCCTGGCCGAACGGACCGGGCACAAACCCTCGGAGCTTTCCGGCGGAGAGCAGCAGCGTGTGGCCATCGCCCGCGCCCTGGTGAACAGCCCCGCCATCCTCTTTGCCGACGAACCCTCCGGCAACCTGGACAGCCGCACCAAGGAGGATATCCACGGCCTGTTTTTCCAGTTGCGGGAACAATTGGGCCAGACCATAGTCATCGTCACCCACGACCCGGGCCTGGCCGAAATGTGCGACAGGACCTGCCACATGAAGGACGGCCTGTTCGTCACCGGATAAACGCGAGAGAGCGACCAGCCTGGCCGCTCTCTCTTTTACCAACTATCAAACTACTAACTTAGGCTTCGGGTTGTGTGGGGGCATTCTCGCCGCCGGGCATGCCGCCGTTACGGCCCCTTCCGGGAGCGCCTTGAGGGGGCATTCCGCCGGGCATGCCGCCCTGGCCCAGCCGTCCTATCTGCTGGTGACGGAATTTTTCCTCGGCCAGCAGGAGCTTGGCCACTTTTTGTACAGGGAGAACTTTCTTGTAACGGTCTACGGAAGCCGATTCAACGGCTTCACTGGCCTTTTTTGCATCCAGGTAGGCGTTCAGCAGTTTGGCTGCATCGTCTCCGTCTGCTCCGTTCAATAGTTCCATGTAGGCCTTCTGCATGGTTGCATAGGCCTCGCGGCGTTGTTTCTGGACATCGTTGTAAACAGGCCAGAAACTCTGGGCTTCGGCTTCTGTAAGGTCCAGTTCCTGGGTGATGAAAGCCACCTGGGCTGCGCGGACTTTCTCCCTCCAGTCTCCCTTGTTCTGGGGATTGTTCCCCTGGGGCTGGGCGAAGGCCACGGCACAGAACAGCGCCATGGCGGATAACATACTAATAACCTTCTTCATAACTTACTAACTGTTCAAGTGAAATGTTGCTGGCCAGAAGGTAGTTGACAATATCCTCGTTGGAAAGCGACAGTTCTTCGGATGCGGGAGCCTCGTAGCAGCCGTCCGGATCCAGAACGTCTGACAGGTAGGAGATGTAGTCCCAGTAAGGGTCTTCCTGAACGGCGGGAGCTGCAGTCTTCCGCAGGACGAAATTCCCCACTGCGACCAGCAGCGCCAGCGAGGCCGCGTAGGCCAGATACGGCGCAAAGCGCCGTACCTTGGAAGGCTGCTTTTCGGGGGCCGATGCAGGAAGGGCCATGAGGCGCTGCTGCAGGTCCTGGAAGTAGCCTTCGGGGGTGGATATGTCTGTTTTCTTGGTCATAACTGTTTGCTTTGACACCAAACGGGGCGGAAGGTTTAAAAGGGCGGCTGCGAAACCAGCGACCTTATTTTTTCCTGGGCAATGTGGTAGGAAGCCTTGAGCGCTCCCACCGACGTGCCGGTAATGGCCGATATTTCCTCGTAGGAAAGCTCGTCCCACCAGCGCATGATGAACACCTGGCGCTGCTTTTCCGGCAGTTTGAGCACGGCCTTGGCCAGCTCCCGCTCCACGTCGGTGCCGTTGAAGTAGGGGTCGGCCTGGATGCGGCGTTCCATTTCCTCGTTTACGGAGGAGAAACGGAGGGTGGCGCGCACCTTTTCCCGGCGCAGGTGGTTCAGGGTTTCGTTGGTGGCAATCCGCCATACCCATGTAAAAAGCTGCGATTCCCCCCGGAAGGAGGGAAGCGCAGCCCATACTTTGAGAAAGATTTCCTGCAGCAGGTCGTCCGCGTCTTCGTGGGAATTCACGAACCGGCGCACATGCCACCACAACCTTTCGCTGTAGTCCCGGACAATCTGGTTGAATACTTTCTCGTTTTCACTCATTTACTTGCGTGCGACGGCTTTCTTGGCTGCCTCGGCAATGTGGGCGGCGTCCAAACCGTACGCGGCCATTAATGCAGAAGGCGTGCCAGACTGGCCGAAGCGGTCGGCGCCGTTCACGAATTCAACAGGGGTGGGGAGGCAGCGGGCGAACACGCCGGAAACGGCTTCTCCCAGGCCGCCGGCCATGTTGTGCTCTTCGGCCACGACCACGGCGCCGGTCTTTTTTGCGCTCTTCAGGAGGGTTTCCTCGTCCAGCGGCTTGATGGTGGCTATGTCGATGACTTCGGCCTTGATGCCCTGCGCCTCCAGGGCCTCGGCGGCCTGCAGGCTTTCCCACACGGTGTGGCCGGTGGCGACGAGGGTGACGTCGGTGCCTTCGTTCATCACGATGGCCTTGCCAATCTGGAAGGGCTCATCCGGGTCTGTGAAATTGGGGACGCTGGGACGGCCGAAACGCAGGTATACCGGGCCTTCGTACCGGGCGGCGGCCAGGGTGGCCTGCACGGTCTGGTTGAAGTCGCAGGGGTTGAGCACCACCATTTCCGGAAGCGCGCGCATGAGGGCGATGTCCTCCATGGTCTGGTGGGTGGCGCCGTCTTCGCCCAGGGTGATGCCGGCATGGGAAGAGGCAATTTTCACGTTGGTTTTGCCGTAAGCCACTTCCTGGCGGATTTGGTCGTACACACGGCCGGTCACGAATTCCGCGAACGAGCCGATGAAGGGAATCTTGCCGGTGAGGGCCAGGCCGGCCGCTGCACCGACCATGTTGGCTTCGGCAATGCCGCACTGGATGAAACGTTCCGGGAATTCGGCCGCAAAGGCGTCCATCTTGAGGGATCCTTTGAGGTCGGCGGTGAGGGCCAGCACACGGGAGTCGGCCTGTCCGGCCTTCAGAAGACCCACGCCAAAGCCGCTGCGGGTGTCTTTCTTACCTGAATCTGTATATTTTTTCATAATTGTTTCTTTTGAGATAGATTCTTCGCTTCGCTCAGAATGACAGGGGGACTAAAAGTCTCCCAACGGGGTTTCACCTAACTGTTTGAGGGCGTCTTCCAGCTGCTCCGGCTTGGGAACGGAGCCGTGCCACTTGTGCGTGCCGGCCATGAAGTCTACGCCGTGGCCCATCTCCGTCTTGAAGAGGATCATGGTGGGTTTGCCGCTGCCCTTGGCGGCCTTGGCCAGTTCGAAAGCCTTGCCGATGGAATCGAAATCGTGCCCGTCGGCCACAATCACATTCCAGCCCCAGGCTTCCCATTTGGCGGAAAGGTCTCCTTCTCCGGCCACGGTTTCCACGGGGCCGTCGATCTGCTTGCCGTTCCAGTCCGTCATGGCAATGAGGTTGTCCAGCTTGTGGAATACGGCGAACATGCCGGCTTCCCAGATCTGGCCTTCCTCGCTTTCGCCGTCTCCGCAGAGGCAGAAGACGTAGTTGTCATCCTTGTCCAGCTTCTTTCCAAGGGCGATACCCGTGGCGGCCGAGAGGCCCTGCCCCAGGGAACCGGAGGCCTGGAAGATGCCGGGGAGGTTTTTCCGGATGGAAGGGTGGCCCTGCAGGCGGGTGCCCATCTGGCGGAAGCTGGCCAGCTCGCTCACCGGAAAATAACCGGCGCGGGCCAGTACGGAATAGTACACCGGCGTCATGTGTCCGGCCGAAAGGATGAACATGTCCTGACCCTTGCCGTCCCTGGTCCAGGTGGCGGGGTCCTGCTTCATCTCATTGAAATACAAAGTGGTTAGGATATCCGTGCTGGACATGGAACCGCCCGGATGGCCCGACTTTGCCATGCAGACCATGCGGAGGATGTCCCTGCGGATCTGCGTGGAGATGGTTTTGAGTTCTTCTTTTGATTTTTTCATATCCTTGATTTGAGAATTTTCACTATTTGCAAATATACGGATTTTTCTTAAATCTTTTTAGCATGCAAGGCCCTAAATGGGCCCTTTTGGCAAATTCCGCGATTTGGAGTATATTTGCAAGTTATGAAGAACATCCGCAACTTTTGCATAATCGCCCATATAGACCACGGGAAGTCCACGCTGGCCGACCGCCTGCTGGAACTTACCCGCACCCTCAGCGACCGGGAGATGGAGAACCAGGTGCTGGACGACATGGACCTGGAGCGGGAGAAGGGCATCACCATCAAGAGCCACGCCATCCAGATGGATTACCAGCGGGAGACCGAAACCTACCGGCTGAACCTCATCGACACGCCCGGCCACGTGGATTTCTCCTACGAGGTGTCCCGCAGCATCGCTTCCTGCGAGGGGGCCCTTCTGGTGGTGGACGCTTCGCAAGGCATTCAGGCCCAGACCATTTCCAACCTGTACCAGGCCATTGACCACGGGCTGGAAATTATTCCGGTGCTCAACAAGATAGACATGGACAGCGCCCAGCCGGAAGTGGTTACAGACCAGGTGTGCGACCTGCTGGGCTGCACCCCGGAAGAGGTGTACCGCGTGAGCGCCCGCACCGGAGAAGGCGTGCAGGCCGTGCTGGATGCCATCGTGGACAAAATTCCCGCGCCCCAAGGGGACCCGTCGGCCCCGTTGCAGGCCCTTATCTTCGACTCCGTGTTCAATTCCTTCCGCGGCATCATCGCCTATTTCAAGGTAGTGAACGGCGTCATCCGCAAAGGGGACAAGGTGAAATTCTTCTCCACCGGCAACGAGTACGAGGCCGAAGAAATCGGCAATCTCAAGCTGAAGCTGAACCCCACCGGGGAGGTGAGGGCCGGGGATGTGGGGTACATCATCACCGGCATCAAGGCCGCCGTGGAGGTGAAGGTGGGAGACACCATCACCCATGTGGAAAGGCCTTGCACTGAGGCTATTGCGGGCTTCGAGGAAGTGAAGCCGATGGTGTTCGCGGGTCTCTACCCCGTAGATGCCTCCAAGTTCGAGGAGCTGCGCGCCACCCTGGAGAAGTTCCAGCTGAACGACGCCTCCTTCACCTACGAGCCGGAGAGCTCGCTGGCCCTGGGCTTCGGCTTCCGTTGCGGCTTCCTGGGCCTGCTGCACCTGGAAATTGTGCAGGAGCGCCTGTTCCGTGAATTCAACATGGACGTAATCACCACCGTCCCCAACGTCTCCTATAAGGTCTATACTACCAAGGGCGAGGTGCTGGACGTGCACAATCCCAGCGGCCTGCCGCCACAGAGCGTCATCGACCATATCGAGGAGCCCTATATCCGCGCCCAAATCATTTCCAAGGCCGATTTCTACGGCCCCATCATGAAGCTTTGCATGGACAAGCGGGGAACCCTCATCGGCCAGCATTACATTACTACAGACCGGGTGGAACTCAATTACGACCTGCCGCTCTCGGAGGTGGTTTTTGACTTCTACGACAAGCTCAAGTCCATTTCCAAGGGGTATGCTTCTTTCGACTACCACGTGACGGATTTCCGTCCGGCCCGGCTGGTGAAGCTGGACATCCTGCTGAACGGAGACCCGGCCGACGCCCTCTCTACGCTCATCCACGAGGACCATGCCTACGACTTCGGCCGGAAGATTTGCCTGAAGCTCAAGGACCTCATTCCCCGCCAGCAGTTCGATATTGCCGTGCAGGCGGCCATCGGCGCCAAGATCATAGCCCGCGAGACCGTGCGTCAGGTGCGCAAGGACGTGACTGCCAAGTGTTACGGCGGCGACGTAACCCGCAAGCGCAAACTGCTGGAAAAGCAGAAGGAAGGCAAGAAGCGCATGCGCCAGATTGGCACGGTGCAGGTGCCCCAGAGCGCCTTCATGGCCGTCTTGAAATTAGATTAGCTCCTTTTTTCTTCGACAGACACCAAATCGGCCGTTTTCGTGCTCGTTGTGCCGTTTTTGCCCCCGACAGACACCAAATTGGCTGTTTTCGTGCTCGTTAAGGCGGGTCAGTTGACTTTGGGGAAATTTTCGAGTATATTTGCAGGGTAAAATGGAGTTATGAAACTGAAAGCTGCCATCAAATCCATGCGTCTCAGGACCTTGCCCCTCTCGACGGGCGGGGTGCTGCTGGGTATTCTCCTGGCCACGGCCGACTGGCGGGTAGACTGGCTTACCGCCGTGCTCATCGTGCTCACAACTGTCTGTCTGCAAATCCTTTCCAATCTTTCCAACGAGCTGGGGGATGTTCTGCGGGGCACCGACAATGCCGACCGTCTCGGGCCTCAGTACGGCCTAAACGGCGGCGAGATGACGGTGGTACAGATGAAGGGGCTCATAGCCGCTTTTGTGGTGCTTTGCATTGTTTTTGGCACCCTGATGACCTGGCGGGCTTTCGGCACACTCTGGGACCTTACGCCCATCCTGGTGCTCATGCTGGGGGCCGGAGCCATCATGGCTGCCATGAAATATACCCTGGGGCGCAACCCTTACGGCTACAGGGCCAAGGGTGACTTCTTTGTCTTTATCTTCTTCGGGCTGGTGGCGGTACTGGGTGCCTATTTCGTATGCACCGCCGGAGTAGGCCTGCACTGGAAACTGCTGCTGCCGGCATCGGCCATAGGCTTTTTCAGCGTGGGCGTTCTGAACGTGAACAACATCCGGGACATGGAGAGCGACGCAGCCAACCGCGTGACCGTGGCCATCAAGTTGGGAGAACGGAAAGCCAAAATCTACCAGACCGTGCTCATTGTCCTGGGCTGGTTGTGCATGACCGCCTACTGCCTTTTGTGCTGGCCCAGCATCTGGCATTGGCTATGGGTTCTCACCCTGCCGCTGTACATCAAACACCTTCGCGGTGTGTGGGCCCGGACCGGCCGTGACCTGGACCCCATGCTGCCGCTTCTGGTCCTGTCCACGTTCCTCCTCTGCCTCTTGATGGGCATCGGCTTCTGCATCTATTTAATCTGATCCTTTGTCACCATCGGGAAAAGGGAATTCACTTCCTTGAGAGGAAGGCCGACGAGCCGGGCTATCTGCCCGTTGGATGCGGCGTACCTGTTTTTTATCAGGACCGCCAACTTCTTTTTGCCCTGCACATCCAAATCCGACAGTTTTTCCACCCTGAATTCTTGACGGATCAATTTGAAGATTACCGGATACAGTTCATCATCGTTAAATATAGGAATCTCGCCATATTTGAGTGACAGTTCCACCATGGCCTCCACGTTCTTCATTACGCTGGCGACAAACTGTCGGGCATTATCGTAAAAGGACATCGCCCGTTTATAATCCACAAAGCTCCATGGCTGAGCCTGGCCGTCTTTGACATAGATGCTTCCGTCCACCTCGCTGATATTCCGGGAACAGGTGAATTCCCTCAGCGCCCTACCCTTCAGTTGCGACGCGGGAATCCCTTCCAAGGAAAGCATGGGATTGAAGTAAAGGAATCCGGTAGACCAGGGATCGGCAAAAACATTGACATCCTGACGGGCGGCAAAAGAATTCCGGATAACATAGGCAATCTCATTCCGAAGTTGGCTGAGCGTAGTTATTTCTGTCAATCCCGCTTCTACGCCGGCCATTAAGTTCCCCCTTCCATGATAACGGAAATAGGTATTCATTAGGGCCGAGAAGCGCTTAAAAAAAGCAAGGACTGATTCCTGCGAACCCTCGATGATAAAATGGAAGTGGTTGTTCGTAATTGAATAGGCCAGCAAACGACAGCCTCTCTCACGCGCCCTCGCGGACATGCCTATGTAATTGCGCGCTATGATCCGCTCCTTGTCGTCATGAAAGTACACCTCCGTTTCCAAAGGCTTTGTATAAAGATGGAAAAAGGGACCCGCATTGAAGAATGCCTTCTGGGAAAGTGAATTGTAAAATGCCATAGACCTTTTAAATTATCATCTACGGCAAAGAAACGTAGTCCTATCCGTTTTCGCAAATGAGAAACGTTTATTTAAAAAAACGCCCTCTCAGCGCCTTTTAAGGCCGATTTTCAGCTTTCCTTCCAAGATAAAACGACGTAAAAAACATTTCTGCGAAGCAAAAACCGCCCTGCATGCCGTTACAAGCCGCATTTCGCAATAAAAAAAGATACGGCAAACTTCGCCCGCCGAGCACGAAAATGGGCGGTTTGGTGTCTGTCGGGGGTGAAAACGGCACGCCGAGCACGAAAACAGCCGGTTTGGTGTCTGTCGGGGGAAAAAACGGCTCGCCGAGCACGAAAACGGCCGGTTTGGTGTCTGTCAGAGGCAAAAACGGCTCGCCGAGCACGAAAATGGGCAGGCCGCTTTCTGCCATTGGGAACATGCACAAATGAGGACACTTGTTGGCTATTGGGCGGAAATACGCAAATTCATAGGAATCAACGCGTTAGTATCCGCCCATTAGCACTTACATTATATAACTAAAAATATTTATTTAGTTATAATAGTAAAAAAATTTGTCTGAATAAATTATAATTTATAACTTTGTACTGGACATCGAAGGAATCTTCGTGTCTATTTGTTAAGTTCGTTTTATATACCAGAGCCGCGTTCTTGGGGAGGAACGCGGCTCACTTTTTTATTTGGTGGAGAATTCAAAGATGCAGTGGCTGTGGTAGGTTTCGCCGGGGCGGAGCACAACGGAAGGCCAGTCCGGTTTGTTGGGGGAATCCGGGTAGTGCTGGGTTTCCAGGCAGATGCCCGTACGCTGCTGGTAAACAACGCCCTTCTTGCCGGTTACGGTGCCGTCCAGGAAGTTGCCGGAATAAACCTGGATGCCGGGTTCGTCGGTGCGGACAATCAGCTGGATGCCGTTCTGGATATTGTAAAGCGCTGCGGCCACCTTGCTGATGTCACCGCCGGTGTCCAGCACCCAGTTGTGGTCGAAGCCATTGCCGAAGCGGATTTGCTCGTTGTCCATGGTGATGTTGTCGCTGATGAGGTGGGCGTTGGTGTAGTCGAAGGGCGTTCCGGTTACGGGAAGGATTTCCCCGGAGGTCATGTAGGTTTCGTCCACGGGCGTGTAGTGGCTGCCGTTCACGTACAGCACATCGTCCACAATCCGGTGGGTTTCCGGGTTGCCGGCCAGGTTGAAGTAGGAATGGTTGGTCATGTTGATGACCGTGGTCTTGTCCGTGGTGGCTTCGTACTGGATGTCCAGCCGGTTGTCTTCCATGAGGGTGTAGGTTACATAAGCGGTAACATTGCCGGGGAAGTTGTTGTCTCCGTCCGGGGAGAAACGCTTGAGTTTGAGGTGGCTTTCATCGGCTTCCACCATTTCGTACACCTGATACTGCCAGCCGGTGGGACCGCCGTGGAGGCAGTGGCCGAAGTTGTTCTGCGGCAGCTGGTAGGTTTCCCCGTCCAGGGTGATGCGTCCCTGGTTGATGCGGTTGGCATAACGGCCGATGGCGGCGCCGAAGTCGGTCTGGTTGTTCTCCGGGAAATAGTCTTCCACCTTGTCGAAGCCCAGCACCACGTCCCGCATCTTGCCGTCGCGGTCCGGGACCAGGATGGAGACGATGCGTCCGCCGAAGTTGGTGATGCAGACTTCCATGCCCGCCTCGTTGGTGAGGGTGTAAAGGGCGGTGGGAGCACCGTTATAAGTGGAGTTGAAGCTTTCCGGATTGAGCCCGGAAGCTGTCAGGGCCGATTTTTCCTGCTTGGGGGCGCAGGCCGCCAGGACCAGTGCGGCGGCTGTGAGGAGAAGGATGGATTTTTTCATATCTGTAATAATTTTAACGTTCCAGCGTAAAGATATTGAAGGAGTAAGCGGGGATGGATGCCGACAGGCACTGTCCCTCGCCCTCGAAGACGAAGTTCTTGGGCGTGTAGTATCCGGGCTCTTCCAGGGAGTTGTCCCGGTAGAGTTCGGTGGAGGAGAGCCGGACCCCGCCCGTGGCCTTCACCACGGCCTTTTTCTTGAGGCCGGTGAAGTTCAGTTCGATGTCCCGGGGGCCTTCGGAGGTGTTCACCACCTTGACGTAAATCTTGTTTCCGTCCAGCACGGCGCTGGCGAACAGGCCGCCCTGTCCATCGGCCCCGGTAACGTTGGCCCCGTCCAGGGTGAGCTTAAGGGTATTGCTGCCGCGGTACCGGCCGTAGAGCTGCTGAACGTGCCAGCTCACGGTGCGGAAGGAGTTGAGGTTGTCGTACCAGATGAGGTCCGGGCGCCACTGCCAGCCTTCCACATGGGCGAAGAGCGGGGCGTAGGTAGCCATCTGCACCACGTCGGCATTGCGCTCGATGCCGGTCATGAAGGCGGCCTCCAGGAGCGAGGCGTAGAAGTGGTTCCATTTGCGGCCCGTGGCGTGGCAGGCGTATTCCCCGGCAAAGACCTTGGGGCCCTTGCGGTCGTAATTGTCGTAACGGGCGCCCTGGGAGAGGAACCAGTCGTAGTTGCGGTAGAAATGCTCGTCCACGAGGTCGGCCCCCAGGCGCTTCATTTCCGGCCACAGGTAGTCGAACTGTTTCCCTTCCGAGTCGGGGCCGCTGGAGCCCACGATCTTCATTTCCGGATAAGCGGCCCGGATGGCCTTCACGAAGGGTTCCAGGTGCTCCGGATACAGGCTGTCCCACTGCTCGTTGCCGATGCCGATGAACTTGAGGTTGAAAGGCTCCGGATGGCCCATGTCGGCGCGGACCTTGCCCCAGGTGGAGGTGGCGGGCCCGTTGGCGAATTCGATGAGGTCCAAGGCGTCCTGGATGTAGGGCTGCAGTTCGTCCAAGTGCACGTGCGCCTCCACGTCCTCGTTCTGGAACTGGCAGGCCAGGCCGCAGCTGAGAATGGGAAGCGGTTCTGCTCCAATTTCTTCCGAGAGCTGGAAGAATTCGAAGAAGCCCAGCCCGTAGCTCTGGAAATAGTCCGGATAGAAACGGTAGGTGAAGGTGTATTCCCAGCGGTTCTCGTTCAGGGGGCGGTTCTCCACCGGGCCCACGGAGTTCTTCCAGTTATAGCGGGTGTTCAGGTCCGTTCCCTCCACGATGCAGCCGCCGGGGAAGCGGAAGACGCCGGGATGAAGGTCATAAAGGGCCTGGGCCAGGTCTTTGCGGAGGCCGTTCTCGTGCCCCATCCAAGTATCTGTGGGGAAGAGGGAAACGTGCTCCAGATCCACCGTGGTGCGCTCTCCCACCAGAAAGATGCGCAGGGTGCCCTTGGCCACGGTTTCGCCGGGGGAGAGCAGGAGCTCATACTTTTTCCACTCCCCTCCGCTCACGGTAAGGGTGTCCCGGCACAGGTAGTGCTTTTCTCCCATGGAGGCGGTGTTGGCCAGGTCTATGCGCAGCCGGGAACTGCCGCCGTCCGGCACGCGGGCCCATACGCTGAAACGGTAGGTTTCTCCCTTCCGGAAGCCCATGCCGAAGAAGCCTTCGTTGTCCAGTCCTGTCCATTTGTGCGGATGGCCGGGATCCGAGAGGCGCACGTAGTGGGGGTTCCGCTCAAAAGGGCCGTCCTCCCGCACTTCCACCTTGCCAAAAGCCTTCCAACCCTGCAGGGCGTCTGCCGGGAATTCGAAGGAGCGGTTCTTGACCAGTTCTGCGTAAAGGCCTCCGTCGGCGGCGAAGTTGATGTCCTCGAAGAAGATGCCGTACTGGGTGCTTTGGATGGCGGCACCGGGCTTCTTGAGGTCTATGTCCAGCCTATAGTTCTGGGCCTGGGCGCCAAGGGCAATGAGCGCAGCCAGGGAAAAAAGGAGAATTTTGTGCTTCCGCATGATGGTTATCAGTTTTAAAAGTGCTCAAATATACGTATTTTTGCCGAATAAAAGGTGGAAAAATGAACAGAGGAAGTGTAAAAACAACCCGTATTGTTTCAACGGTGTTTCTTTGCCTGGCTTTTCTTTCGGCTTCGGCCCAGGATACTTTTCTGGACAGATATATAGTGAGGAATGTGGCTATGGAGGAGGGGCTTCCCTGCAATTACGTGGACGATGTGTGCACAGACAGCTTCAGCTTCCTTTGGATTGCCACCTCCGGCGGCGGTCTCTGCCGTTACGACGGTTACGAACTCCTCACCCTGAATACGGGCACCGTCCCCGCCCTCAAGACCAATTTCATCCGCAATATAGAAGAGGACAACTTCGGCCGGCTGTGGATAGGCTCGGAAAAGGGGCTGGAGGTGCTGGACCTGCGAACCCTGGAAAAATTGGAACTGCCCCTTCCCCTTCCGGAAGACCCGGAGAATCCGCTTTGTTCTTATATAACGAAAGATGCCACCGGGGCCGTCTGGACCAAGTTCGGCACCACCCTCTACCGCTTTTCTTTCGGGGCCGACGGATCCCTTTCCGGGACTGCCTGCTTCCGGGACGGGCGACTTTCCCCCGACAATTTCGTGTTCAAGGACGTGGAGGCCGACGGTTCTGTCTGGTGCAGCCTGGGCGGACGTCTCCACAAGATAGCGATGACGGCGCAGGGCGAGCTGGAAGCCCAGGCCGTGCGTACCACACTGGACTTTGGGGAGAATACATACATCTCGGATTACCTGCCGCAGGGTCAGCAGGTGTGGATTTCTACGGAGAACGGCCTTTACCTGCTGCATCGGCAGACTGGGGAGTGGAAGCGCTACGCCTCGGACCCGCGGGATCCCAAATCCCTTACGCAGAACTTCGTTACGGGCCTGACGCTTACCGAAGACGGACTGCTGCTGGCCTCCACCCTTCGCGGCTACAATGTGTACAATCCCGTGACGGACAATTTTGAGCGCGTGGGGGTGGACGTGGTGAACTGCATCAAGCGGACGGGGCGGTATATTCTGGAAGGAACCGAGGTGCAGGGACTTCGGCTTTTGAGTCCTAAACATCTGGATATCAGACATTATACGAATGTTCCGGGAGACCCGGGCAGCCTTCCTCCGGGGGCGGTTAATGCCATGTACCAGGAGGAGGGCGGCCGACTCTGGGTGGGCACCGTGGAAGGCGGCCTGAGCATCCGGGAATCCGGGTCGGCCCGTTTCTTACACCTTACCCGGGAGCGAGGAGGGCTGGGACACAACAGTGTGAGCGCCCTGGCCGAAGGGGAGGCCGGCATCCTGTACGTGGGTACCTGGGGCAGCGGCATCGACGAAGTGTCCATGCAGCCTCCCTACAAGCTCCTTCGGCATCTGCCGCCCCTGGACATCCGTACCCAGTATATCGGCGCCCTGGAGTACGACTCCCGGAACCGGCTGCTTTGGGTATGCTCCAACCAGGGCATTTTCCTGTACAATCCGGCCGACCGGACTTACCTGCCTGCCCTGGAGGAAAGCGTGAGCGGCTGTATCGGCTCGTGCATCGACAGCAAGGGCTTCCTGTGGGTGGGCTGCCAGCAGGGCCTGATCGTGTTCGATCTCAGGACCCGGAGCGCGGACGGGACGTTCCCCTTCACTCGCTACCGCTACAAGCTGGACGCTCCCGGAACGCGGGCCGGCGAAATGATCTGCGCCATCCGGGAAGTCTCGGAGGGGGTCCTGTACCTGGCCGGGAACGGCTCCGGCGTGTACAAGGCCGAACTGCAGGAGGATGGAAGCTACCGCTTCACCTGCTACAATTCGGCCCAGGGCCTTTCCAACGACCAGGTCCGGGGCATTTGCGCCGACCGGCAGGGCAGGGTCTGGATCAGCACCCAGCACGGTCTGGACCTGCTGGACCCGGAGACAGGCATCATTATTCCCTTCTTGAAGGAGGACGGGGTGGCGTATACCCAGTTCTATTGGAACAATGCCTGTCAGGGCACCGACGGGCTGCTTTACTTCGGGCACATGGAAGGCTTTTCGGTGGTGGACCCGTCCCGCTATTCGGCCGAACCGGTGGGTGGCCCGCTCCGTTTCACCCGCATCGAGGTGGGGGACCGGCGGTCACTGGATCCTGAGCAGAAGCTGCTTAGGGTCCATCAGAGGGACCGTACCATCCGCTTCCGCTTTGCCGCCCTGCTTCCGGAATCTTCCGCCGGCGGAGTCCGTTACCAGTATCGGCTGGAGGGTTACGATCCGGAGTGGCAGACGCTTCCTGAAGGAAGCCATGAAGCCCTTTATTCCGCTCTTCCCAGCGGAACCTACCCCTTCCATGTCCGGGCCGTCCTGCGGGCGGGTGCCGTGGTGGGGACGCTGGACAGCGAAGTGCAGGTGCAGCCCTACTTCTATTATACCTGGTGGTTCTACCTTTTGCTGTTCCTGGTCCTGATTGCCCTGGTGTGGGGCATCATCCGCTGGCGTACCGCTTCCAGCCGGCAGCGGCAGGCGGAACTGGAGCAGATGGTGGAGGACCGTACGCAGGAGATATCGGCCCAGAAAAGGCTGGTGGAGCAGAAAGCCGACGAACTCCGTCGTCAGAACGAGGTGCTCCGGCATCAGAACGAAGAGCTGGTTTCCCGGAAGCTTCTTAGCGTAAGCCGGGAGAAGGAACCGTTCAAGGAGAAGGCGCTGGAAACGCTCAAGGGCCTGTACAAGGATCCCGATCTGGACGTGACTGCCTTCTGCCAGGCCATGGGCATGAGCAAGACGCTGCTGAACATGCGCCTGCAGGAAGCCTTCGGCCAGTCCGTGAGCCAGCTCATCCGCACGTACAGGCTCACCCTGGCCCGCGAAATGCTGGAGAGCGGCAGCAAACTTACAGTGGCGGAGATTGCCTACGAGACCGGGTTCAACGACCCCAAATACTTCACCCGCTGCTTCACCAAGGAATTCGGGGTGGTTCCCAGCGCCGTGGGCAAGCGATAGAGGCTGTTCAAAAATCCACCTTTTTAGTTTTTTTGTGCACTCTTAGGCCGATAAAGCTTTCTATCTTTGCTTCGGTTAACCATAATTTGATGACACTGAAGCATCTTCCCGCCGTTGTGGCTTTCTTTATGGCTGTTGCAGCCGCTGCGCAGCCCGCTCTTCCGGAATTCAATCCGTCGGAGCCGCCCGCCCATGATCCTGTGGCCATCCAGTGTGACGGTACGTGGTATCTGTTCTGCACGGGGTTCGGTGTCAGTATTTTCACTTCCCCAGACCAGGTGAACTGGTCTTACGCCGGCAGGGTGTTCCAGACGCCGCCCCAATGGGCAGTGGCCTCGGTGCCTGGTTATCGGGGCCATACCTGGGCTCCGGACATCTCTTACAGGAACGGACTTTACTATCTCTACTATTCCTGCTCTTCCTTCGGGAAGAATGATTCCGCCATCGGCGTTGCCACCAATAAGACACTGAATCCGGCCTCCCCGGACTACAAGTGGGAAGACCAGGGCTGCGTGGTGCGCTCGGTGGCCGGTCGGGACAACTGGAATGCCATCGACCCCAACCTTTTTGTGGACGATGACGGAACCCCCTGGCTCTCCTTCGGATCTTTCTGGAGCGGCGTCAAGATGGTGCAGCTGGACCAAAGCCTTACCAGGGTGGCCCAGCCGGAGGTCTGGTTCCCGCTCTGCCGCCGTCCGGAGGGAACGGCAGTAGACACTTCCAAGACCGACGACGCCATCAAGGCGGACCCCCGCGGGAAAGATTTCGATCCGGGAAACGGCGCCGTAGAGGCTCCCTTCATCGTAAAACGGGACGGCTACTATTATTTATTCGTGAGCTACGACCTTTGCTGCCGCGGCCCCAAGAGTACCTACAAAGTGGTGGTGGGCCGGAGCAAAAAGGTCACCGGACCATACTGCGACAAAGCCGGCGTCTCCCTGATGGAAGGCGGCGGCTCGCCCGTTCTAGTCGGGAACGAACGCTATCCCGGCGTGGGCCATTGCGCCATCGTGCCATCGGCCGAAGGGGATAAAATCTTTTTCCACTGTTACGACAAGGAAATGAACTACAATTCCCACCTGCTGGTGCGCCCACTGGGCTGGGCCGATGGCTGGCCGGTGGCTAAACTATAGTCAATCTAAACCAAAAATACAATTAACCAATTAAAACCAACCATTATGCAAATTCGAAAATTGATGCTCAGCGCACTTTGCGCGGCTGCAGTGGCAGCAGTGTCAGTCGGTTGCTCTGATGTGTCTCTCTACAAGATCGACGCTCCGGATGACCTTCAGGCCCGGATCGACGAGATTGCAGAGCGGAACAAGCCGCAGACAAGCGCAGACGGAAAGACGTCTGTGGTTGTGACCAAGTTCGAGATTGGCGAGAGCGACTACTCCACCGGCTGGTGGAGCGACCACTCCCAGTCCTTCGAGGTGGCGCCCGGCACCCTGCTCCACATCGAGTTCGACAACTACGGTTCCCAGGCCAACAACTGGAACAACTGGAACCTCGCCCTGGTTTCCGTGGGCGGCGGCGCCCACAGCACCGACGACGACTCCTCCTATTCGGAGTACTTCGTCATCCGCAGCGACGCCTACGGCTGGGGCAACGCAGACTACGCCAGCAGCCTCCTTTCCTCCGACTATGCCGAGGTAATCGGCGACGTGGACGACATGTGGGCCGTGTTCCGCGAGCTCATGTACGGGGCCCGCGTAGCCATCGAGCTGGACCATTCCTCCACCGGCTACACGTACTTTACCGCCACGGCCACCAGCGCCGACGGGGCCTATACCATCACCGAAACCTACAACCATCCCACGCCCAGCACCTCCAGCGTGTATGCCTTCCTCACCACCGACAGCTCCTATATGGTGATGGACGCCGACAACTGCTGGACCGAGCCTTCCAAGGTCACCGCCGTGGAAGACTTCAATGCCGTGTCGCTCGATCTGAGCGGTTGTCCGGTGACCGTCCCGCTGGGAGAGGAAGACTATTGGGGCGGAACCATTGCCACCGTCACCTTCGAAGACGGCTATATGGTCCAGATTCCCAAGGAAGAACTTCATATCATCGAGCCCGACATGAGCGGGATTGGCAGCAAGACCGTTGTGGTCTCCTACGCAAAGACCAAGCTCGGCAATGCCGGTGAACCCGTCGCCGCCTATTACAATTTCGAGGTTACGGACTTCGCTTCCATTTCCATCAGCAAATTCCCTGTGACCACTACTTACTATGTCTATGACGCACCCGTTCCTTTCTATGCGGAAGGACTGGAAGTGGTGGGTGTCAAGTCCGACGGTACCTCCACTGTCATTGACAACACAGCCCTCAGTTTCGGCGAGGTGCAGCCTGTGGCCGGTTCTCAGGAGATAGAGATTGGCTTCTCCGGCTTCACCACCACCTGCCCTGTCACCGTGAAGAAGGGTATCGAAGCCATCGGCGCCACGGACTTCACCAACGGCTGGTGGACCACCTTCATGAGCGCCGACCGTCCTGTCGCCGCCGGCGAGAGCGAAACGGTGCACATGTTCCTGTATTCCGACAACCTGGCCAACTGGCACAGCCCGTGCACCATCCTCCGCGGCGCAGCCCTCAACGAGTATGCCGTGGTGCGCATGGACAACTTCGGCTGGGGCGACGGTTACGGCACCGCCCTGCTGGAGAATGACTGGCCGGATTGGGACACCTTCATGGTGAACCAGAACATGTCGGCCGTGAGCGTCACCGTCACCAACAACGGCGACAACACCGCCGACATCATCTACAACGTGACCTACGCCACGGGTGAAACTCACTACCAGAAGTACAGCGGCATCACCGTGAACAGCGCCGACCTCCAGGTGGGCGTCGTCACGGAGGAATCCTATATCATCGTCCTGGACAAGGCGGCTGTGGATGCCAAGCTCACCGGCATCGAAGCCGTGGCCGAAGCCTACCTGATTGGCGGTGCAAAGGGCGTTGTCCTCTCTGCCGAAGGGGTGAAGGTGAACGGCCTTTACAGCGACGGATCCAAGATCCGGGTCCAGAACGGAGAGTTGCTCTGCAGCTTCGACCAGGAGTACCTGGACGTTACTGCCGGTGTCTATCCCAACGTGGGTGCCGTAACCTATACGGCCCCTACCGGTGAAACCTACACCGCTTCGGTCACCCTTGCCGTCAAGGCCAGCGACCAGGCTCCCCAGACGGAAATGGTGGGCGCCGAAGATTTCACCAACGGCTGGTGGACCACCTTCTCCAAGGACTGGAATGTTCCCGCCGGCACCTCCCAGACCGTGAGCATGACGGTGGGTTCCGACAACCTCGGCAACTGGCACAGCCCCTGCACCATCCTCAGAAAGGCCGACGGGTCTGAATATGTCGTCGTCCGCCAGGACAACTGGGGCTGGGGCACATCATGGGATGACAGCCTGAAACTCTGCGACTGGAACTGGGATACCTTCGCCAGTGTCATCAACGGTTCCAAGGTGGTTGTCACCGTAGCCAACGACGGCGTCGGCAAGGCCAGCATCCGCTACCACGTGGTGGACGGCAACGGGGAAGTACACTTCCAATACTATGACAACATTGCGGTGGATTCGTCCGATGTCACCTTCGCCTTCGTTACAGAGGAATCCTACCTTGTCTTCGACTAACCTAAAAGCCTATAAGAGTATGAAACATATTTTCACAACCATCGCTCTTTGCTCCCTGCTCGCAGCCGCTCCGGCCGTTGTGGCCAATGCGTCCCCGGTCCAGGCCCAGCAGTCGGACAATGTGACCATCACCGGCAAGGTGGTGGATGAAAACGGTGAACCGCTCCCGTTCGTGGGTGTGGTGGTGAAGGGTACCAGTACCGGTACCACCACCGACATCGACGGCAATTTTCAGCTGAACGTGCCCGCAAGCGCCACCGTGCAGTTCATCACCCTCGGCTACAACACCGTGGATGTGGAGGTGAACGGCCGCGCCAACCTGGGCGTGATTGCCATGGAACCCGAAAACACCGTCCTGGACCAGATTGTGGTCATCGGTTACGGCTCCCAGAAGAAAGTGGACCTCACCGGTTCGGTGGCCATCGTGGATGCCGACGAGATGAAAAAAGTCTCCCACTCCAACATCTCCACCATGCTTGAGGGTAAGGTGGCCGGTGTGCAGATTACCTCCGACGGTCAGCCGGGCGCCGACCCTGCCGTGCGTATCCGCGGTCTGGGCAGCTTCGGTGACACCAGCCCGCTGTACGTGATTGACGGCGTGCCCATGGGTACTTCCATCCGCGACTTCTCCCCGAACGACATTGAGACCATCCAGGTCCTGAAGGACGCTTCCGCGGCTGCCATCTACGGCTCCCGTGCTGCAAACGGTGTGGTAATCATCACCACCAAGAGCGGCAAGAAGAACCAGGCCATGAAGGTGGACTACCGCGGCTACGTGGGCGTGGACCAGATCCGCAAGGGCGTGTACAATGTGATGAATGCCGAACAGTACGGCGACTACATCCGCACCGCCTATGCCAACAGCGGCCAGAACATCCCTTCCGGTTATGTCGTGGGCGACCCCAACTACCTGGACCCCGCCACCAACAACACCGACTGGTTCGATGAGATGTTCAAGCCCGGTATCCGCCAGAACCACAATGTGAACCTCTCCGGCGGCGGCGAGAACAACACCTACAACATCGGCCTGGACTACTTCTCCCAGCGCGGCACCATGGTGGGCGCCGGTCCTAACTTCGACCGTTTCACCGCCCGCGTGAACAACACCATGGACACCAAATATGTCAAGTTCCGCACCGGTATCGTCTATTCCCACAGCAAGCAGGACAACATGGCCCTCTCCAATGCCAACGAGTATGTGCAGGGCCTGTACGGCGGCCAGTATCCCGTGATGGCATCGGCCCTGATCATGCCTCCCACCTACAAGGCTTACGACGAAAGCACCTGGGTGCTGGACGAGATTATTCCCATGGCCAGCGAGTATTCCTACGACTCCTTCGGCTACGGTACCTATTATACGGATATCCACGGAGACCTGCGTCTGGCCAACCCGCTGCTGTACAACAACCTCCTCACCCGTAACACTACGGTAGACCGCATTGTTGCCACCGGCACCGCCACGGCCGACCTCCTCAAGATCGTGGGTGTGGAATCCGAGAACCACAGCCTCAACTACAACGTTAACCTCTCCTACAGCCGTACCTACGCCAAGGACTTCACCTTCGTGCCGTCGTTCATCGCGTCCAACTTCAACTACCTGGACAAGAACAACGAGCGTCTGAGCGAAGGCTACCGCAGCTATACCGACGGCCTGGTGGAGAATTACCTCACCTACGACGGCAAATTCGGCAGGCATCACCTGAACGGCGTGCTGGGTATGACCTTCGAGCGGGAGAGCTACCACACCCTCACCGGCACCGGCATCAACATGCCCGAACCCTATTACCTGCAGGTGGGCAACGGCAACACCCGCGACGCCGGCTCCTACGAAAGCGAGCACGTGCTGGCGTCTTACATCGGCCGTATCAACTACGACTTTGACAGCCGCTACCTCCTGCAGTTCACGGTCCGTCGGGACGGCAGCTCCCGCCTTTCCGCCGCCGACCGCTGGGACTGGTTCCCCTCGGCTTCCCTGGGATGGCGCATCGACAAGGAACCTTTCTTCCCCGTAGACCCGCATTTGGTGAGCCTTCTGAAGCTCCGCGCCTCTTACGGCGTGCTGGGTAACGAGAACATCGGCGAGTACCAGTACATGGCCACCATGGCCCGCAACAACTACACCTACAGTTTCGGCGGCACCAAGGTGAACGGATCGGCCATCGTGGACTTCGTGAACCAGAACATCCGCTGGGAAAAGAAAAAGACCCTGGACTTGGGCTTGGACTATGCCATGTGGGGCGGCAAGCTGGAAGTGACGGCCGACTACTACAATGCCAAGTCGGAAGACCTGCTCTACGGAGTGTCCGTTCCGGCCGAGGCCGGCGTCCGCAACGAGACCGTGACCATGAACGCGGCCACCATGGTGAACTCCGGCTTCGAGCTGGCGGTTTCCTACCATGATTACGGCGGAGACCTCAAATACGACATTTCCGCCAACATGACCCTTCCCAAGAACAAGGTGACTTCCCTGGGTATCACCAACGAGCCCTACAGCGCCGCCTACACCCGCACCGTGGTGGGTGAGGAAGTGGGCCGCTTCTATGGCTATGTGTACGAAGGCATCTTCCAGAATCAGGCCGAGATTGACGCCCATGCAGTGCAGGGCTCCGGCGCCCAGCCGGGCGATGTGGCCTACAAGGATATTGCCGGCTACGATGCCGACGGCAACCTGGTGATGGAACCGGACGGCCAGATTACCGACGCCGACCAGACCTTCATCGGCAGCGGCATGTCCAAGTTCCAGTTCGGCCTCAGCTTCCGTCTGGAATACAAAGGCTTCGACCTCTCCGTGGCCACTTTCGGCGCCGCCGGTTTCAAGGTCCTGGACTATGTGGACATGACCCTCCGCAGCTCTTACGGCGCCCTGAACAAGAGCACCGAGCTGGTGAACGCCTGGACACCTTCCAACCCCAGCACCACCACCCCGCGCGTGGCCTACTCTACCGGTAACTCCATCACCAACGACATGTTCAGCTCCCGTTACCTGCAGAACGGTGCCTATTGGAAGATTTCCACCGTTGAGCTGGGCTACAACATCCCCGACAAGATCTTCGGCGGATATGTCCACGGTGTACGCGTTTACCTCTCCGGCCAGAACCTGGCCACCCTCACCAAGTACAGAGGCTACAACATCGACTTCGCAGGCGGCACCTTCACGCCGGGTTACAACTATTGCTCGTTCCCGACCCCGATGACGCTGATGCTGGGTGTGAACCTCTCCTTCTAAGTCCAACCAGAAAATATGAGTAATATGAAAAAATACAGTATTTTCCTTTCCGTCCTCGCCCTTGTCGGCATGCTCGTTTCCTGCGAGAGCCAGCTGAACGTGCAGAATCCCAATAACCAGACGACGGAAGATTTCGGCAACTCCGAGGCCGACTTGGAAGAGGCCCTGATTGCCTGCTACAACCATACCCGTATGGAGGGAACCACCGCCCGTGTGGGCTACACCATGGACGCCGTTCGCGGGGACGAGGTTTGGAACGCCTCCCAGGTCTGGTACCTCCCGTACGACAACTTGAATGCCCCGAACACCGACGAAATTGGCAACCAGTGGATCTGGCGCGACTGGTTCTATGCCATCAACCGCTGCAACTTCGTCCTGACCAAGGTGGGCGACAGCGCCTCCGTACTGGGACTTTCCGACGCCGCCTACAAGCGCATCAAGGGGCAGGCCCTGTTCATCCGCGCCTTCTCCTATTATGAACTGGCCACTTACTACCAGACTGTTCCGCTGTTCACGGACTACTCCGAATACGGCTCCCTGGAGACCATCTTCGCCGGCAACGCCACGCAGGACGAAATTTTCGACCTCATTGAGGCCGACCTCAAGGAGGCGATGGAGATCCTTCCTTCCCGCGACAGCGGCGGCGAGTTTGCCAAGGGCCGTGCCACCTGTGGCTCCGCGGCCGGCTACTATGCCCGCGCCCTGATGTTCCGCCACAAGTACAGCGAGGCCCTTGCCGTCCTCAAAGACATCATCGGTGGCACCTATGGGCACTATCAGCTGATGGCCGACTATGGCGACAACTTCCGTGAGGGAGCCGCCTATGAGAACAATGCCGAAAGCCTCTACGAAGTGCAGTACATGGACTATGGCACCCAGGGTACCGATGACGAGTGGACCCCGGTGAACGTCTCCTCCAACGCCACCAACGGCCACGCGGTGGAATCCAACTTCGCCCCCGCCTACTTCGGCGGATGGGCCGACCTCTCCATGGCCCCCTGGCTGTACAGCCTGTTCAAGGGCGAAACCTGCACCGACGGCACCATCGACCCGCGCCTGTACTGGACCAGTTCGGCATATGAACCGGATTACGATTACTACAAGGGCGCCCACACCGCCGCCTATCCCAGTGGCGACGTGCGCGACAACGTCGTGTACATGGAGCAGATCACCACGGAAACCAAGGACGCCATCTGCACCAACGGCACCAACGGCGGCATCCCCATAGCCAAGCACACCTACGCCCGCCTGAACACCATTTCCAGCGTGGTCACCGGCCTGCACTGCGGCGTGAACTTGAGGATGATGCGCTACTCCGACGTGCTCCTTCGCGCGGCCGAGTGCATCAACGAGGTGAGCGGCCCCACGGCCGAAGCCATCGGCTACATCAACCAGGTGCGTAACCGCGCCGGGCTCGCCAGCCTGAACCTGTCCGACTTCGGCAGCGCCGACAAGCTCTTCGAGCAGATTGCCAATGTTGAGCGCCCGAAGGAGTTCGGTTGCGAGAACGGCCGCGGCATCGACCTCATCCGCTGGGGTTTCTTCTATGACGAAGGCCGTCTGGCACAGCTCCGCGAACACGGCTCCTTCCTCAAGGTACCCTATGTGTCCACCGACTATCCCGTGGACAAGAGCGATCCGTCTTACGACTCTTCGTTCAACTACTTCCGTCCGGGCCATGAGTATTTCCCCATCGCCCAGAGCACCCTCAACGCCAACCCGCACCTGACCGGCAACTCCGCCAACACCAATACCGACAACGGTCCCGAGTGGAAGCAGAAGTACGGTTCCGTGCATCCGGTGGTTGCGCTGTAGGGCCGAAGTAGGATATAACCGCCGAATTGAGTATATTTGCAGGCGGTCCGTTGGGCCGCCTGCATTCTTTTAACCACATGTTTATGAAAAAAGCAAGACTCCTAGGGGCTTTCCTCTGCATCGGCTTTGTCCTTCTGGCCGTTTCCTGCGAAAAGGATCCTTATCCTGCAGAAGGAACCGGTATCGGCACAAATACCGGAAATGAAAGTGGCAACAACGGCTCCGAAAACAGCGGCGCCGACGACAGCTTCAAGCCTTACAGTACGGGCAGTTGGAACGGGACTGCCGCAGAGCCTGCCGTGAGCGACGGCACCACCATTCCCACCTTCCGGGACGACTACCGCAGCATTGCCGGCTGGGAGTACAAAGACCAGTGGAACCTGGCGAACGTCCACGACCCGTCCATCGCCTATTACAACGGGTACTATTACATGTTCAACACGGACGCCTCTTTCGGCAATGCGCACGAGGGCGGCAAGAACCACTCCCATTTTCCGGGCAAGCGGTCCAAGGACCTCGTGAACTGGTCCTACGTGCCCGGTCCGTTCACCAACGCCCCCACCTGGGTGGCCGGCAAGCTGAACGCCATCCGGAAGGAAATGGGCCTGGACGAGATAGCCTCCGCAAACATTGCCTGGGGTTTCTGGGCGCCGGTCATCCGCACGGTGAACGGCAAGCTCCGCATGTACTACTGCATAGTGGTAGACAATTACATCAAGAGCGGGAAGAAGGCCTCGGAGGCTTTCGACGGCTCCTGGGGCGAGCGGGCTTTCATCGGCATGTGTGAAACCACTTCTCCGGAAACGGGCAACTGGACGGATTACGGCTTCGTAACCTGCTCCTCTTCCGACAAGGGGAAGGACGGCTGGAGCCGTTCCAGCACCAGCGACTGGGATGCCTATTTCTATTTCAACGCCATCGACCCCACCTATATCGTAGATCCCAAGAGCGGCAAGCATTACCTGATTCATGGCTCCTGGCACAGCGGTTTCACGCTGCTGGAGATCAATCCGGACACCGGTATGCCGGTCAAGGAACTGGGAGACCCCTGGGCCTCTGATCCAAGCGGGCTGGCGACGAACGGCTACGGCGTGCGCATCGGCACCCGGACCCTCAATTCCCGCTGGCAGGGGAGCGAGGCGCCGGAAATCATCTATAAGGACGGTTACTATTACTTGTTCATGGCCTACGACGGCCTGGATGTTCCGTACAACACCCGCGTGGTTCGGGCCGAGAATATAGAGGGACCGTATTACGACATTACCGGCCGGAACTTCACCAACGGCAGGGGAGACTGCTTCCCCATCGTAACCCATCCGTACAAGTTCTCCAACGGCTACGGCTGGGTGGGCATTTCCCACTGCGCCATCTTCCAGCAGGAAGGCAGCGGAGACTGGTTCTACGCTTCGCAGGGCCGCTTCCCCACGGATGCCGGCGGCAACGCCCCCAACGCCGTGATGATGGGCCATATCCGCCGCATCGTCTGGTGCCCCGCGTCGGCTGGCGAGCTGGACAACCTCTGGCCCATAGCCCTTCCGGAGCGCTTCGGCGGCCTTGCCAAGAAGACGGTGAAGGCCGACGAGCTGGCTGGGGAGTGGGAGCACATCAACCTCAAGTACGACTACGGCAAGCAGGATACCGCTTCCACCCTGGAACTCAAGGCCGACGGCACCCTGTCAGGCGCCCTTAGCGGAAGCTGGAGCTTCGACGAGTCCAATCAGTTCCTCACCTTGAAAACCGGCTCCCGCACCGTTGTCGTAGTGGTGGCCAAGGAAGTGGACTGGGAGGCTTCCCCGCGCCTGGAAACCATCGTGTACGCCGGTACGGAGAAATCGCTGAACGCCACCTGGTGGGGAAAGAAAGTAAGCGGCTATGTTTATAATTGACAAACCTATAGACATGAAAAAAACCTTGACTATATTGGCCGTGCTCGCCCTTTCTCTGGCGGCTTCGGCCCAAGTGAAAGTTTCGGTGCATGAGACTGCACAGGACCAGCCCGTTATTCCGGCCGAAATTTACGGCCAGTTTTCCGAGCATCTGGGGAAATGCATCTATGAGGGCATCTGGGTGGGGCCGGATTCCGCCATTCCCAACGTGGACGGCTACAGGACGGACGTTCTGGAGGCCCTCAGGGCCCTCAAGGTGCCCGTGCTCCGCTGGCCCGGTGGCTGCTTTGCCGATGAGTACCACTGGATGGACGGCATCGGCCCGCGGGAAAACCGGCCCAAGATGGTGAACAGCAACTGGGGCGGCACCGTGGAAGACAATTCCTTCGGCACGCATGAGTTCCTGAACCTCTGCGAGATGCTGGGCATAGAACCGTACATCAGCGGCAATGTGGGTTCCGGCACCGTGGAGGAGATGGCCAAGTGGGTGGAGTACATGACCGCCTCCAACGGCCAGATGGCCGAACTGCGGGCCAAAAACGGCCGCAAGGAGCCCTGGAAGGTGAAGTATCTGGGCGTGGGCAACGAGAGCTGGGGCTGCGGCGGCAACATGACGGCCCAGTATTATTCAGACGTTTACAAGCGCTACGCCCTGTATTCGCGCAACTACGGAGACAACCGCCTGTTCAAGGTGGCTTGCGGTGCTTCGGACTACAACTACGAATGGACGCGCACCATGATGAAGAACGCCGCCTCCAGGATGGACGGCCTCTCGTTGCATTATTACACCTGCAAGACCTGGAACGGCAGCAAGGGATCGGCCACGGATTTCACTGCCGAAGAGTACTATAACACCCTGGCCAAGGCGGTGGAGATAGACGAAGTGCTCCGCAACCACGAAGCCATCATGGATGCCTACGACCCGAATCGCCGGGTGGCGCTCCTGCTGGACGAGTGGGGCACCTGGTTCGACGTGGAGCCCGGCTCCAACCCCGGCCACCTGTACCAGCAGAACACCATGCGGGACGCCATGGTGGCCGCCCTCTCGCTGAATATCTTCAACAAGCACACCGCCCGCCTCAAGATGGCCAACATCGCCCAGATTGTGAACGTGCTGCAGGCCATGGTGCTCACCGACGGGGCACGCATGGCGCTCACGCCCACCTACCATGTTTTCCGGATGTACAATGTGCACCAGAACGCCGTCTCCGTTCCGGTAGACTACCACTGCGGCACGCTGGTGAGCGCCGAGGGCCGCATCATGAAGAACTTCAGTGTATCGGCTTCCCGTGACGCAGCCGGCGTCCTGCACATCTCTCTGGCCAATCCGGTGCTGGACAAGCCCGTGACCGTGGAACTGGCCCTGGACGAGTTCAAGCCCAAGAGCGTTTCCGGAGAAATTCTCAAGGCCGGCCAAATTAATGCGTACAACGACTTTGGCAAGGCTCCCGAAGTGGCTCCCGCCGCCTTTGACGGCGCCAAAATTTCCGGCAAGACCGTTAAGCTTACCCTCCCTGCCGCTTCTGTGGTAGTGCTGGAAGTAAAATAAGTTTTCCTGCTGTTTTACAGCTCTTTCATGGAAACCACCCTGCCGTCTTTCCAGCTGAGGTCCACGGTTTTCCCGCCGCGGGTGCGAAGGCCTTTCACCGAGCCGCTGGGCCAGGCTTCCGGCAGGGCGGGCAGGGCCTCCACGGAGCCGTCGGCCGCACTTTGGAGCAGCATCTCCAGCACGCCGGCCGCTCCGCCGAAGTTGCCGTCTATCTGGAAGGGCTGGTGGGCGTCCAGCAGGTTGGGGTAGGTGCCGCCGCCCCGGCGGGCGTCCGGCCCCCGGTATCTGTCCGGACTCACGTAGCGAAGGAGCCTGCGGTACATCCGGTAGGCGTTCTCTGCATCACCCAGGCGGGCGTAGAGGTTGATGCGCCAGCCGCAGCTCCAGCCCGTGGTTTCGAAGCCCTTGATTTCCAGGGTTTTCAGGGCCGCTTCGGCCAGCGGTGTGCCGGCCTTGATCTGGTGGCCGGGATAGGCGCCGATCAGGTGGGACTGGTGCCGGTGCCAGGGTTCCCGGTCGGCCCAGTCGTAGTACCATTCCTGAAGCTGCCCCTGCGAGCCGATTTGGTAAGGATGCAGGCGGGAGAGGGCTTCCTCCGCCTCCTGCACGAAGTCTTCGTCCCTGCCCAGTTCCCGGGCGGCGGCCACCGCGTCCGTGAGGCATTCCCGCACCAGGGCCAGGTCTGAGGTTGCTCCATACAGGGTGGCGCCGACGAAGCCTTCAGGGGTGATGTAAGTGTTCTCCGGAGAGGTTCCGGGCGAGGTGATTAGCTCCCCGTCTTTCTCTGTCAGGAAGTCCAGGCAGAAGGTTGCGGCGCCTTTCAGGACGGGATAGTCCCGTTCCAGGGCGCTGCGGTCCCGGGTGAACAGATAGTGCTCCCAGAAGTGGGTGGAGAGCCAGGCTCCGCCCATGGTCCAGTTGGCCCACATGGGCGAGCCGTCCCCGAGGCCCACGGGGGTGGCCATGGCCCAGATGTCGGAATTGTGTCCCGCATTCCAGCCGCGGGTAATTCCGTAAAGCCTGGCGGCCGTTTCCTTTCCGTTCACCGAAAGGTTCCGCACAAAGGCCAGCATGTTCTCGTGCAGCTCGGGGAGGGCGGCCTGTTCGGCCATCCAGTAATTCTCTTCCAAATTGATGTTCAGGGTATAGTTGCTGCTCCACGGCGGGTCCATGCTCTCGTTCCAAAGGCCCTGCAGGTTGGCCGGGACGCCCGGGGTGCGGGAACTGGAAATGAGAAGGTACCGGCCGTACTGGAAGTAAAGCGCCTCCAGCTCCGGATTGGCTTCCCCAAGGTCTGTGTAGCGTTTCAGCTGGACGTCGGTGGGGAGGGCCTTTACCGAGTCCGGCGTGGCGCCCAGATCCAGGCTCACGCGGTTGAAATACTGGCCGAAGTCGGCCTGGTGGGCCTTCCGGAGGGCTTCGTAGGATTTCCCGGCCACCCGGGCCAGGTTGGCCTCCGACAGGGCTTTGTAGTCTTTCCCTTCCTTCACGGGATCTTTGTCGAAGCCGTTGAAGGAGGTGGCGTTCACTACATACAGCACCACTTCCCGGCAGCCCCTGAGTTTCAGCAGGCCCTCTTCCACGCGGGCGCTGCCGTCGCCTGCCTTGCAGCCCAGCAGTGTCTGGAAATGAATGCCGCGGGACGGGTCCTGGAACGGTCCTTCCAGGCGGGGGCCTCCGTAGTAGCCGGGGTAGGAGTGCCAGGGGGCGTAGCCTTCCAGGGCCAGTGTGCCGCCGGCCTCCCGGAGGGTGTGGGGCAGCAGGCTTTCCAGGGAGACATCGGCATTGAAAGGCGCTCCGGCACTGATTTTAAGCACGATGGCCGAATCCGGGGCGGATACAAAACAGCTTTCCCGGAACGCTTGTCCGTCCCTTTCGTAGGAGACGGTCACCTCGGCCCGGTCCAGCGAAAGTTCCCGGCGGTAGCCGCTCACTTCGGCCGAATCCAGGTAGTTGATCCATAGCGTTCCCAGCGGCTGATAGGACTCTGAGTAGTGGCCCTGCAGGCGCTTCTGTAGCTCTTCGGCCGCAGCATAGTCTTCCCGCGCCAGGGCTTCCCGGACTGCCTTGAGCGCTTCTTCCCCGGAACCGGAGAGGCCCGAAGACTGCAAATCCGGATGCTCCGGACCCCGGTCCGGCTCTCCCGTCCACAGGGTGATGTCGTTCAGGGAAATCCGCTCCCGGTCCGTCCTCCCGTACACCATTGCCCCCAGTCGGCCGTTCCCCAGCGGGAGGGCCTCTTCAAAGTAGGTGGCAGGTTCATTGTAATGCAGAAGCAGCTCCTGCGGCTTCTCCCGGCAGCCCGCCAACAGGCACAAGACTGCCAATATCCCGATTCTGGCTTTCATAATACGCTCGCTTTTATGCAAAATTACGGATTCTTCAAGACTAATGCACTACTTTTTTTGCTATATTTACATGTTATGAGAAAACTCCTTGCAATTTTTGGCGCCATGGCCGTACTGGCCGCTTGTGCAACATCCGTGGAGCCCGGCTCCCAGGTGGCCGTGAACCCGCTCACCTACACCGACATCCCCGACTCCGACATCATCCGCGTGGGTAACGACTACTACATGGTATCCACCACCATGTACTTCTGCCCCGGGGCCCCCGTCATGCATTCGCGGGACCTGGTGCACTGGCGTATAGTCAACTACATATACGACGTGCTGGAAGACGACGGCATCTATAACCTCCGCCACGGGCAGAACGCCTACGGAAAGGGCCAGTGGGCCACCACGCTGCGTTATCACAAGGGTACCTACTATGCCCTGTTCGTGGCCAACGACCAGCACAAGACCTACCTCTACAAGACCAGGAACATAGAGAAAGGCCCCTGGAAGCGCAACGAGATAGAAGGCTTTTTCATGCACGACGCCTCCCTGCTCTTCGACGGAGACCGCCTCTTCGTGGTCTGGGGCAATGGGGAGCTGCATTTGGTGGAGCTGGAGCCGGACGGCAGCGGAGTGAAGGCCGGAGCCGAAGAGAAAGTGATCATAGACTCGCCCCGGGAGGGCTGGATGCTCCGGGCCGAAGGCTCGCATTTCTACCACATCGGAGACTATTACTATGTGTTGGAAATAGACTGGCCCCGGGGCGGAGTGCGTACCGCCACCTGCTGGCGCAGCCGGGACATCGAGGGCCCGTACGAGAGCAAAGTGGTGCTGCAGGGCACCCTGGGAGGCCGGAGAGACGGCATTGCGCAGGGACCCATCATCGACACGCAGTTCGGCGACTGGTATGCCGTCCAGTTCCAGGACCACGGCGCGGTGGGCCGCATTCCCACCATCCAGCGCGTCACCTGGGTGGACGGCTGGCCCATCATGGGCAATGACGGCGTTCCGGAAGAGGAAGTCACCGTGAATTTGAAGGCCGACGGGGAAGACTATGTCTGGGACTCCGACGAGTTCGACTCCCCTAAGCTGCCGCTGGTGTGGCAGTGGAACCACAAGGCCCCGGGCGACTGGTCCCTTACCGAGCGGAAGGGCTGGCTGAAACTGGCCTCCCACGGCCCTTGCTACGGGCTCAGTGACGCCCTCGGCACCCTTACGCAGCGCACCGCAGGGCCCCGCTGCGTGAGCGAGGTGCTGCTGGACGCATCGGCCCTGGAGCCGGGCGACGAAGCGGGCATCTGCGCCTTCCAGAGCCGGAACGCGCGGATTGGCATAGAAAAGGCCCGCAGCGGAAACTGCCTCCTGGTTCTCCGCGAACGCGAGGAAATCCTGTCCCAGAACGCGCTGGAAGGGGACAGGGTGTACCTCCGGATCCGCTACGTGTTCACCCCCGTGGAGGAAGGAGAGGTGCCGGACACGGCTTTTTTCAGCTACTCCACGGACGGAGAAAACTGGACGGACCTCAACTACGCGCTGGAGATGCGCTTCACGCTGGACTTCTTTACAGGTTACCGTACCGGCCTCTACTGCTTCAACCGGGAAGGGGAGAGCCACGGCGCCGCCTACTTCGACTACTTCCACCAGCGGGTGTATTAGTCCCCGACGCAGGCCGTAACGGCAATGACTATCGGGCTTTGAGGGCCCACTTGCAGTTGTCGTCGTCAAAGTTGAAGGGCGCCAGGGTAGGGGTGCTGTCGGCGATGGAAACCAGGCAGTAAGGCTCGGTGCAGCCGGGAATGGCCTTGGGCATGATGCGGTAGCTGCCGTCGATGCACTGGTCGATGCGCCAGAGCTCGTTGTCGGTCCCGGAGAATTCCGGAACGGTGGTCAGCTCGGCCCCTTCGGTGGCGGCCAGGGCGCGGTTGGTTCCGTCTATCACAATCTTCACATAGGGTCCGCCCAGGTAACCGCCGGCTTCAGGCACGGCCTCGATACGCCATTTCTGGTTGGGGCGAGCCATGTAGTCGCATACGCGTACATCGATGTTCCCGGCGGGCCAGGTGCCCATCACGTCTTCCAGTTTCTGGTTGGCGATGGGGGCCACGGGCGGCTCGGGTTCGTCGGAATTGCGGCGGAAGCGCATGGTGAAAGGCATGCGGACAAAGTCCACGGCCAGTTCCAGGGCGTAGCCGCGGCGCTCGGAAACAATCTCATACACGCCGTCCTTCAGCAGTTCACCGCCTTCCGGCCAGCCGTTCCGCCAAAGGAGCGGGCGGATGGCCAGGGTGCTTCGGCCGCTGCGGTCCAGATCGGCCTCCCAGTGGAAGGACATTTTCTGGATGCCTTTCTCTATGTCGATGAGGCCGAAGTGGCCGGCGCCCATGCCCCGTTCTTCGGCGGCTTTCACCATTTTGCCGCCGCCCAGCAGCATGTCGCGGCCCATGTTGTCCAGATAAGGTCCGGTCACGTTGCGGGACCGGCCCACCACGATGTTGTAGGTGGAGTTGGTGCCGTCGCAGCAGGTGCCGTGGGTGCCCAGCAGGTAATACCAGCCGTCATGGTAGATGGGAACGGAAGCCTCGCAGTCTATGGCTACGTTCACCGGCTCGTTGCCTTCTGCGCGGAAGCCCGTCTTGGGATCCAGTTCCACCATGCGGATGAAGCCGAAATAGGTGCCGTAGGTGAGCCAGAGCCGTCCGGTGGTGGGATCCAGCAGCAGGCCGGCGTCAATGGCGTCACAGTCTTCGTCAAACGTGGAGTTGGCCACTTCCACCGCCTCGGTGTAGGCGAAGTCCGGGGAATTGGGGTCCAGGGTCTTGTTCCACATGGTGAGCACGCGGCCGGCATGACCGCCGCCCAGGCCGCCGCCCGTGGCGCTGTAGGCAATCAGGTAGCGGTCGCCAATCTTGATGGCATCGGGTGCGGCACCGCCGCCGGGGCGTACGCCGCCGCCGTTCCAGGTCCAGCCGTCCTCGGAGATGAGTCCGCCGCCGCCGGTTCCGAAAGTGTAGTATTTTCCGTCACATTCCATGATGGTGGACGGGTCGTGGATCCAGGGAGCCCCTGCTTGGGCGAAAACAGCAAGGGAAGCAAATGCAGCAAGGCTGGCAAGAAATATCTTTTTCATGGTTTTATCGGTTCAGGATGGTAAAATTGGTGACAGGTTTTCCGGAAGCGTCCTTGAAGCGTACGCAGAAGTCGCTCATGCCGGGGCCGTTGATTACGGCAACCCGGATGGTGTGCCGGCCCTGCTTGAGGGTGAGGCGGGCCGATGCCCCGTCGTCGGCCACCATGCGGCGGTCGTTGGAGAGGAGGAGCACTTCCGTGCCGTCCACCCACCAGAGGGATGCGGAGTTGGATCCGGCGAAGAGCCGGACGTCCACCAGGTCTTCCGGACAGTCGATTTCCGTCACGGCCCAGAAGATGAGGCCGTAGCGCTCTTTCTCCAGGCCGGTGGCATAGCGGTACAGTTTTACATTGGCCAGTTTGCTGTCCAGGGCATGCCAATAGAGGGTGTTTCCTTCCACTTTCACCTTGTCTCCCTCCTTGGGAAGGCAAGTGAACTGGTTGGGGAACAGCTCCGTGTAGAAGGCGTCACGTACGTAGCTGTCTACGAACACGGTATTGCTCCGGTTGGGTTTGAGGATGGGCTCCAGCAAGGTCCAGCGCTGGATGAAACCGTCGCTGCGGGGAGCTACGGGACCGGCTGCAGGGTCGCTGAAATAAGGGGCGAGAGCCGGATGGGATTCCACTACTCCCGCTTTCTTCTTGGCCGCATCGGCCGGCGTGAAGGCCAGGCAGCAGAGGGCGGCTGCCAGAATGAGTGCTTTTTTTGTCATAATGCTTGGATACTTATACCTGTTTTTGTCTGTTCTATGTATTGGATGGTTCCGTCGGGGTTGTAGAAGAGCTCGTCCACGCACACGCTGCGCCGTCCGGTGGCCGGACCGTATCCGTCCAGGGAAAGGGTGGCATTGTGGTAGAACAAATAGTTCCGGCCCTTGAATTCTACTACGCCGGGATGGATGGTAAAGCTGTCCTTCGCCATCCCGGAGCACTCTCCCATGCTGGTCCAGGGACCGGCTATGCTGGGAGCCATGGCATAGGAAAGGGTTTCCCGGCCCCGCCCCATGGACACATATACATTGTAATAGTTCATGCCCCGTTTATAGAGCCAGGGACCTTCTACATAATGGTCCAGGGAAAGCGTGCCGATGGGCCCGTCCAGTTCCACCATGTTGGGCTTGAGCCTGGCCAGGAAGCAGGTCCCGTTTCCCCAGCATATCCAGGGAGTGCCGTCTTCGTCCAGCATCACGGTGGGGTCGAAGTCGTTCCACCAGCCGCGCGGGCCGTTGGGTGTCATCTCGTCCGTAATCAGGGCATGGCCGAGGGCGTCCCGGAAAGGTCCCAGGGGAGAATCGGCCACCGCTACGCCGATGGCTTTGCCTTCCGGCGTCCCGCTTTGCACGGAAACGTAGAAGTAGTATTTCCCGTTCACTTCCACGCACTGGGAGCCCCAGGCCTCCCCCACGGCCCATTTGAAGTCGGTGGGCTTGAGGATGCTGCCGTGCGCCGTCCAGTTCTGCATGTCCTCGGTAGAGTAGCACAGCCATTCGGTGATGTTGTAGCCGTAATTGCCCTCGTAGCCGGGCTTGTCGTCAAACTGCTCGTCGTGGCCGCAGTACACGTACAAGCGTCCGTCCGAGGCCACCAGGGGCGCCGGGTCACAGGTGTAGGCGTCCCGGAAGAGGGGGTTCCCCTCGTTCACGAACGTACTGGGCTCCCGGTTGCTGCAACTGCTCAGCAATCCGGCCAGGAAGGTCGGAATCAACAATAATAACTCTCTCATTATTTCAGGTGGCCGCTTATTTGAACGATACCCAGTCTATATCCAGACCGCCCTCTTCCACTTTCACTTTCAAATTCTTGAGTCCGGTGGTCCCGGCGCTCAAAGGATGGGAAACTTCCTTCCATTCGGCGGTGGCGGGAAGCTCATAAGTGCCCAGCGTTTCCTCGTCGGAAAGCAGGAGGGTAACCAGGGAAGCCTTCGGGGCGCGGTACCGGATGGTGAAGGTGGCGGGAGCGCTTTCTCCGAAGTCTATCTCGTCGTAGCGCACCCACGCGCCCTTCCGGCCCAGGGTTACGAACCAGCCTTCGAACGGCTTTTCCGGATCCAGGAAGTCGATGCTGGTGGAAACGTGGAAGATAGCGCTGTAGCGGTCCAGTTGCACGGGCCCTTCGGCCGGGGTTATGCCGACGCCCCTGAAGGTGGGAACCACCTGCTCGATGGAGCCGTCCGGATTGAAGCGGACTTTGTCTATGCGCACCGAACGGTTCTTGTCGAAGTCCGGCGAATAGTCGTTGTGGTGGTAGAACAGATACCATTCCCCTTTGTACTGGACGAAGGAATGGTGGTTGGTCCAACACTCGTTCACCGAGCGCTCCATGATGATTCCCTTGTATTCATAGGGGCCCATCGGGCTCTTGCTCATGGCATAGGCCAGGACCTCGGTGTTCTGCCTTACATAGGGGTAGGTGAGGTAGAAGTTGCCGTTGTACTCAAAGGCGAACGGACCCTCTGCCTGACGGTTCGGGAGGCCGTCCAGGCAACTGACGCCAACCATCTCAAACTCTCGGTCGCCCCATTTGACGGTGGTCCTGGGGTTGTCGTCGGCAAGCTCCTTCATGTTGGGTTTGAGCTTGGCGCAGCGGCCGTTGCCCCAGAAAATGTAGGCGTTGCCGTCGGAGGCCAGCAGCACGCAGGGGTCTATGCCGTTGATGCCTTTGATGGGCTCCGGTTCGGGAATGTACGGTCCCTCGGGACGGTCGGCCACCGCTACACCCACCGCAAAGCCACCGCCGGCCTTGGGAGCGGACGGGAAGTAGAAATAGTACTTGCCGTCTTTCTCCACGCAGTCGGGCGCCCACATGGAATAGGAGTCCGGCCGTACCCAGGGCACTTCGTTCTGGGTTACGATAACGCCGTGGTCCGTCCAGTTCACAAGGTCCTCGGAGGAGAAGGCATGATAGTCTTCCATGCAGAACCATCTGCGCTCCGGTTCCACCGGGCTGATGATGTCGTGGGAGGGAAACAGCCACACCTTGCCCTCGAAGACGCGGGCCGTGGGATCTGCCGTGTACTGCCCCTTGATGATGGGATTCTGGGCCTGGAGGCTGGCGGCCAGGAGCAGGACCGCCGCGGTTGTGGTTATAAAGGCTCTATACATACTGCAGTAAATGGGGAAGTGGTTTCAGGGGCGTCTTCTGCCGAAGGCGGGCATTTCGGGAATCTTCACCAGGGAAGCGTCGAAGTGTTCAGCGTTGGCGGGATCCGGCGTGGGGACTCCGTCCACGATGAAGTAATAGGGGTAGGAATCCCGTTTTTCGGGGCGCACCGTTGCGGTCCAGTTGCCGTAGCGGCCTTTCACCATGGGAACGGGCTCCTTCAGGAACGGGCTGGAAACCAGTACGTTCTGGGCATCGGGGGCAAAATGGTTGAAGGTGACGGCGCCGCTCATCATGCTCACGAGGGGCGACTCTGTCTTGGGGATTTCCATGGCTTTGTGCTCAATGCCCCAGATATCCAGCATCTCGTAGGCGTAGCGGCGGCCCAGCTCCCGGTAACCTTCTGCGGTGAAGTGCAGGAAGTCGAAGTTCTGCGGGCAGCCGTCGGCGGGAATGGCATGGGCGGTGGGGATTACGCGGTCCAGGGTGTCGATGCTGGCGTTGTGGGCGGCGCAGATGCCGCCCCGGTCGGCCGCCACCACCTCACCGGCCAGCAGCGGAACGTCTTCGGCCTTGAGGTTCAGGTCTTTGAGCAGCCGCTCGTACACGGTTTTCACATTCTGCGGCCAGGCGGGGTCTGCGGTGTTGGTTTCTCCCTGGTGAAGCAGGATGCCGGAAATGACACCTTTTTTCTTGGCTATCTTTCCCATTTCCACCAGGCGTTTGTAGGGATGTCCGCCGTATGCGGCCAGCATGGGTTTCATCCAGTCGGCGGCCGTGGCGGCATAGTCGTCTATCCGCTCTTCCATGAAGCCGTCAATGCTTATTCCGCCGATGGCAACGTGCACGATGCCCACCTTGTGGTCCTGCGGCAGGTATTCCAGCAGGGTGCGGCCGAAGTAGTCGGCCGGGGTGAGCCCCGTGGTTTCCCGGCACAGCGGCGGCAGGGCTTTGTACCACTTTCCCATCTTCCGGCTCTTGTCCGGGAAATTCACGGCCGACAGGTTCAGGAAGCGGTCGCTCACCCCGACCGAGTCTATGGATTCGATTCGGGCATTGCCCTCCATGTTGGACTGGCCGAAACAAAGGAAAATGTGGAATTTCGGATCTTGGGCGGCAGCTTCCAATACCAGAAAGGCTGCCAGAAGGGAAAGCAGTAACTTTTTCATAACAAGAGACTCTTGGGATCCTGTCCGGGTATCACCCCGGGCAGGATCGTAATTAAACCAAACCAAACCAATCCAAAAACTATTCAGTCCAACCCGGGTTCTGGACAATGTTAGGATTCTTGTCCATTACAGATGTCGGGTAAGGGAAGAATTCATGCTTGCCGGCCTTGAAGCCCACTTTCCAGTTGGCGTCGATGGCCTCGTGGGTGGCTACGGTGTAGAAGCGGCTGTTGGCTTCGGAGCCGTTTTCCCAGGTAACGCTTTCACCGGCGGCGGGAGAGCGATGCAGTTTGTCGAAGAGCTTCGGCACATTCTGGGCGGCCTGTTGCACCTTGTCGGTGTCACCCCAGCGGACGAGGTCCAGCCAGCGGCTGCCTTCCAGCCAAAGTTCATAGGATTTCTCCTTCTTGACCACGTTCATGTCCACGGAGGCGCTGATGGTCTGGGAACCGGCGCGCTGCTGAATCTGGTTCACCACGGTCTTGGCCGATCCGGCGTCACCGCTCTGGACGCAGGCCTCGGCATAGAGGAGGAGGACTTCCGCGTAGCGCATGACCACGTTGTTGTTCAGACGCACGTTGTTTCCGTAGGCGCCGCAGTCGGTGCCGCGGACCAGCTGCTTGAAGGGTAGCCAGAAGGACTGTCCGTACAGGCCGTCCTTGGGATCAAGGATGCCGATGGCCTTGGTGGCCTTCTTCTCCTCGAGGGTCATGTCGTTGACCTTCTTGCCCGTACCTTCATCCACCACTGCGTCACCGTATTCCATGCCGTAAATGGCGTCGTCTACGTGGATGATGGTGGCATCGAGGCGATAGGAATGGCCGTCGTTGGCCAGGAACTCGTCACCGAACCACTGCGGGACACCCAGTCCGCCCCAGCCGTCTACACCGCCGGTGTACTTGCTCTGCGGGGAAGCGCCGGCTACGAAGTGGTCGGAACGCCAGTTCCAGATCTGGGCTTCCATCCAGGTGGAGCGCTGGTTGATACCGCCCCAGGAGCTGATACCGGAATTGTATTCGATGTTGCTCTCGAAGATCTTCTCCTCGTTGGCATCGCCCTCGATGTGGAAGTTCTCCCAGTAGCGGTCGCCGGGAACCAGGGCGTATTTGCCGGAATCGATTACCTTCTTGAGGGCGGTCTTGGCACCGGCGTAGTCATTTACGAAGAGGAGAGCCTTGCCCTGGAGGGCCCAGGCGAATCCCTTGGTCACCTTTACGGCACCGTCCTTGTCGGCCGTGCTCTTGCGCTCGTCCAGATCGGCGGCGGCAGCCTCGCATTCAGAAGCGATCCACTTGTACAGATCGTCATGCGACATGGGGTTGTCGGGATCCTGGTCGGAATTGTAGGGCAGGCCGTCGGCAATCACATGGTCAATCACGGGCGGGGTGTTCCACAGGGAAGTGAGGACGAAGTAGATGTAGGCACGCATTACGCGGGCTTCGGCCACGCAGCGCTTGGTGGTTGCGGTGGGACCGCCTTCGGGCAACCCGTCCTTGAAGTTGTCAATTACCAGGTTGCAGGCGTAGTTGGCCAGGAACAGGCCGGTGTAGAGGTTGCTGAGGACTTCGCAGCCGGAGTCGTAGCGGAACTCGTTGAGGGCGGCCATGTAGTCGTTGTCACCGAAGTTGGATCCGGCGGCGTACATATCGTCTCCACAGTTGTTGAGGGCGGCCTTGATCGGGGTATAGATGAAGGCGTTGCCACGTCCTGTTACGTAAGTGGCGAACCTGGCATAGGCGGCGGCGAGTGCGGCTTCCGCATCTTCGTCGGTCTGGTAGAAATTCTCGTAAGCCGTCACACCCTTCTGGGGGATGTCGAGGTTCTTCTCACAGGAAGCGGCCACACAAAGGGCGGCGATGGCGAGAATCGGGTAGAGTATCTTTTTCATATTCCTTAATTCTTTTTAGCATTAGAAAGTCAGATTCACACCGAACACCATCTTCTTGGTGGTAGGATAAGAACCGGAATCCACGCCACGGGAAGTGGAGGAGTTGTAGGAAGCGGTTTCAGGATCGGCGCCGGGGTACTTCGTGAAGGTGATGTAGTCGTCCAGGGAGACGAACAGACGGAGATCGTCGATGAATACCTTCTTGGTAATGTTCTGAGGAATGGTGTAGCCGAGCTGGATCTGCTTGATCTTGAAGAAGGAACCGTCGTAGATGGCGGCGCTGGAGCTGAAGAAATCCCAGCTGCCGGACACCTGCTTCATGTCCGGATACTTGGCGCTGGCCTTGTCCACGTTCGGATTGCCCCAGGAATTCTTCCAGTAATTGGTGAGGCTGTTGGTCTTGGAACGGTCGGCGGAAACCATCAGGTTGTAGATTTCATTGCCGGCGGCGCCGGTGCCGAACACAACCAGGTCGAAGCCCTTCCAGGCCATGTTGATGGTAATACCATAGGTGAAATTCGGAATACCCTCGCCCAGGTACTGCTTGTCGTTGTCGGTGACGGTGCTCACGATGTTGCCATCTTTGTCGTAGTACTGAGGAGCGCCATCCTGGTCTACGCCGGCATACTTGAAGCCGCGGAAGTACCAGATGGGATAGCCGGCCTCGAAGGCGGTGACCATCTTCTCGTTCAGACCGGAAACAGGGTCGTTGGTGATGCGGTCCAGCAGGGAGTGGACCTCGAGGACCTCGTTGTGCAGGGTGGAGAAGTTCGTGGAAATTCCATAGTGGAAGTCCCCGATGTTGTCACGCCAGCCCAGCTCCACTTCGAAACCGCTGTTGAGCACCTTGCCTGCGTTCACAGTGGTGCTGGATACGCCGATTTCCGGAAGCGGGGCGATGGAGATGAGGAGGTCGTTGGTAAGTTTCCTGTACCAGTCCACTCCGAGGGTGAGGCGGTTGCGCAGGAAGCGGGCGTCCAGACCGAAGTCCAGCTGCTCGGAGGTCTCCCACTTCAGGTCGGGATTGGCAAGACCGTTAGGCATGGATCCGTAAGTCGGGTGTCCGTCGCCTGCGGAAGGATTGTACTGGTATATCTGGCCGTTCAGCGCGATGGAGGTGGAATAAGGGTAGCCGCTGAGTACGTTCACGTTACCGTTGATACCCCAGGAACCACGGAGTTTCAGGAAGGAGACGGCGTCGCGGTTGATGTTGTCACGGAAGAACGGCTCGTTGGAGATGGTCCAGCCGGCGGAGACGGAGGGGAAGAAGCCCCAGCGGGCCTGCTTGGACAACTTGGAGGAGTCGTAGGCATCGGCGCGGAAGTTGCCCTGGAGGCTGTAGCGGTTGTCGAAGCTGTACATCAGACGGCCGAAGTAGGAAAGCTGGGCGCTCATGCCGGGAGCATTGCCCACGTTCTTGGTGGCGTCGGAAGTCAGGTAGTCGATGTAGCGGAAGTTCTCCTCATAACCCTTGAGGATGTCCGGGCCGTCGGAAGAGATACTGGCGTTGTCGCTGTGGCTTTCGGTATAGGACATACCCACCATGGCGCCGATGTTGTGCTTGCCGAAGGTGCGGTTGTAGTTGGCGAAGTTCTCCCACTGATAGTAGTAGCTCGTGTTCACACCTGCCGAGATGCTGTAATTGGAGCTCTGGGCCATGGAGGTGAGCCAGTAGGGAGCGGTGTAGCTGTGGCTGCTGCTCTGGGCGATGCGATAACCGAAGCGGGAGGTGATGGTGAGCCCGTTCAGCGGCATGAAATTGGCCGCCAGGGTACCGCGCATGTTGATGCCTTCGCTGGTGTTGTCGGAACGGTCGCGCTGGAAGAGCGGGTTACCGGTGGCTTCTTCCAGGTACTTGGAAGTGCCGTAGAAGTCGTTGTTGTGGGTGGGATCCCTCGGGATGGGGTCGCCGGCTGCATAGTGTTCCTGCATGCCGCCGGGCGTGTCCTTGATGTCGCTGATGTAAGCGGGGGTAAGGGGATCCAGGGAGACCACGGAGTTCAGCATGGAGCCGTAGCCGGAGGAAACGGACTTGCGGTTCCACTTCTCGATGGAGTTGTTCGTGGTAACGTTGAACCACTTGAAGAGCTGGTAGTCGGCGTTGATCTGGGCGGTGAGACGGTTGTACACGTCTTTCTTGCCCACGACGATACCGTCGTTGTCTACATAGTTGAGGGAGGTGAAGAAATGTCCCTTTTTGTTGCCACCCTGGAAGGTGATGCCATGCTGCTTGCTCCAGCTGGGCTGGAAGGCGGAGTCGTACCAGTTGTTGTCCGTTCCGTCGTATTTGTTGGCGTTCAGGAGATCCTGGTTGATGTTGCCGATATAGGTCTGATACTCGATGTAGTCGGCGGCGTTGAAGATTTCGGCCTTCTTGCCCAGGGACTGGAGGGTGAAACGTCCGTTGTAGGTGATGTGGGCGGTACCGTTGCTGGCCGCACCGTTCTTGGTGGTGATGAGCACCACACCGTTACCGGCCTGTGCACCGTAGATGGCAGCGGAGGCGGCGTCCTTCAGGACCTCCATGGATTCAATCATGGAAGGATCCAGGTACTGGATGTTGTCTACCTTCAGACCGTCTACGATCAGGAGCGGTCCGATGTTTCCGGAGTTGGAGGAATAACCCCGCACGCGGATTTCGGAGCCGGCACCCGGAGCGCCGGAGGAATTGATGATCTGGATACCGGCGGCCTTGCCCTGAAGGGCCGCTGCCGCATCGGTGGTGGAACGGTTCGCGAGGTCTTCTTCGCGGACGGAGGCCACGGCGCCGGTGAGGTCGCTCTTCTTTTGCACGCCGTAACCAATCACCACGGTTTCCTCAATCATTTCATTGTCCTCTTCCAGGACAATCCTGAAGGTGGTCTGGTTGCCCACGGCGAAAGTCTGGGTAACATACCCGATGCTTTCCACGGAGCAGGTTGCTCCGGCGGGGACACTCAGACTGAAGGCGCCGTTGAGGTCGGTGGCGGTACCAATGCGGGTATTGCCCACAACGGTAACGGCGGCACCGATGACCGGTGCACCGGACTCATCGACAACCGTACCGCTGATGGCACGGTTCTGGGCGAAGGAAGTTCCCATGCCCAGCAGGCCTGCCACAACGAACGTCATCGCCGTGGCCAGCACTTTTGTCAAAACACGTTTTGTCATACGCTTGAAAATGGTTAGTAATTAGGTATTTGGTTCTTTGTTTAGATTTTCGTGGTTTTTGCAAAAATACACCTATGTTTATAAAAAAACTTTCAATTTTACGCCGTATTATGGAAGGAATACGGCCAAGTTTCGGAGCTTTTTTAAAAGTGAATTATTTTTAATAGTGTTTGATTTATTTTTAAAACTTCTTTTTGCTAACTTGCAAACCCAATTGATTCGGTATGAAAAAACTGGTTTCCATTCTGCTTTTCCTGTTTTTTTGGGGGCTCGCCCTTGCCGCCCCAAAAGAGATTCGTTTCCTTCGGCTGAACTCGGATGCGGGGCTCCCCGACAACTCCATCAGGGCCTGTGTACAAGACAGTTATGGTTTTCTCTGGCTGTGCACCCGCGATGGAATTTGCATGTATGACGGCACGCGTTTCAAACCGCTGGAGAGCGAGGATTGCGATATTCTGGGCGGCCTGGCCTTCTCGCTGCTGCAGGACGAAGCCCATCGGCTCTGGTTTGTCACCAGCAAGGGTGTGGGGTACCACAATCTGGAAACCGGAGAAACCCGGACCGTCCTCCAAGTCCAGGACGGTTCCATGCGGGGCGCCCGGATGGCCATGGACAGGGCGGGGAGAATCTGGTTCGCCGCAGAGGAGGTCTTCTGCTGGGACCCGCGCAGCCAGGAAATCGTGTCCTATAAAGACAAGGCCAGTTTCTCTACCATGACGGTCGCGGCCGACGAGAACGGCCAGATCTGGTTCCTTTCCCACGAGGGGGACCTTTACCGTTACTTTCCCCAGGAAGACCGTTTCGACCGCATCTGGAGTGCGCCGGAGGTCCCGGTCAGTTCCATCTGGGACATCAGTTCCGACAACGACGGGCACCTCCTGTTTACTGGCGCACACGGCGTAGTGTACCGGGCCGATATCCTGACCGGGAAAGTGGAACAGTATCTTCTGACCGGGCGGAGCGAGGTCCGTTCCATCCAGGTTCGTCCGGACGGCAGCATCTGGGTGGGGACGGACAAGGGAATCGTCCTCTTTGACGGGACGGAAAGGAAATACCTGATTAACGCTTCCACAGACCCTTACAGCCTGGCCGGAGAAGATGTGTGGGTTATGTACCAGGACAAGCAGGAGAACATGTGGGTGGGGCTGTTTTACAACGGACTCTGCGTTTACCGGAGCGGCAGCCAGGTGGAGCGCTTCTCCAGTGTGGAGAGCGGCGGCGTTCTCGCCGGCAGCATGGTCAAAGGCCTGGCCATTCAAGGCGACCACATCCTATTTGTGGGGATGGAAGACGGCGGACTCAACCGTATGGACTTTTCCGACGGCAGCGTGGAGAACCTGTCCTTTACCTCACCTGCCGGGGGGCGGGTGAATATTCACAGCCTGCTTTCGGAGGGAGACACCCTGTGGGTGGCCACCTTCGGGAACGGGGCGTTCCGTCTGGATGCCACAAGCGGAAAAATCCAGAAGCAGTATCTTCCGGACGTCCAGGCCACCCTCGTGTACCGTTCCACATCCGGAATGCTGCTGCTGGGCACCAAAGAAGGACTGTTCCGATACGACGAAGCCACAGACAGCTTCGTCCGGGACGAGATCTGCAACCACGGATTCATCCAGACCATCTATGAAGATTCCGACCATTGGCTGTGGGTGGGAACCTATGGGAACGGCTTCTGGCTCATCAAGGACGACAAAGCGAAGCAAATCAGTACAAGAGACAGCGAGTTCGGTCTCACGTCGGACTATATTACCTGCATTTCAGGCGACAGCACCGGCCGCATCTGGATTTGCTCGGAGGGCGGCGGTGTGTATTTCGTGGGACAGGACGAACTGCATGCAGGCCAGTTCCATTTGCGCAACCTTACCCGTAAAAACGGTTTCCCCTCCAATGTGGTCTGCGCCATGTTGGAGGACCCGGCCCGCACCCTGTGGTTCACTACGGGACACGGTATCGTGAAGCTGGATCCGGAGATGCTGGGTGTCCGTGAAATCTTTCTCGTAGAGAACGGAGGAGTGGCCAACCAGTACGCCTACGGGTCGGCCCTGCTGGCCCCCAGCGGCCGGGTTTTCCTGGGAACCAACAACGGAATGCTTTCCATCACTCCTTCGGGGAATCCCCATCAGATGTACGAACGGGTGTTGATAACGGATATCCAGGCCACCCGCGGGAGCAGAACCGTTTCTGTGCGGGAAAAGGGAAAATCCGTTTACCAGAGCGAGAAAATCACCCTGCCTTCGGCCGGGCTTTCTTCCCTGACCCTCAATTACGCGGCGACAGACTTCGGCTCCCTGCGTTCCCGGCTTTACGAGACCAAGCTCCGGAGCCGCCATAACCAGGTTCTCAATTACACCACCGGGGGAGAAATCACCTATGCGGGTTTGCGTCCCGGAACCTACAATTTCCAGGTTCGCATCATGGGGATGGGCAATTCCCGGCCCCGGGAACTCACCATAGAGATTGTCCCTCCGTTCTATCGCTCCAACTGGGCCTTGGCGCTATACGGCTTGCTGGTTTTGGGAATCGTGACGATGCTTTTCTTCCTGTGGAAACAGAACCGGGAAGTGAAACTGCAGCATAGGGCGGAAAAGATGGAAGCCGAGATGCAGAAGGAGGTATACGACGCCAAAATCAATTTCTTCACCAATATCACCCACGAAATCCGCACGCCGCTCACCCTGATCAAGATGCCGTTGGACAAGATCATTTCCCGCGGAGACATGCCGGAAAAGAACAAGGAAGACCTTCTTACCATACAGAGCAACGCCGAAAGGCTCCTGAACCTCACCAACCAGCTGCTGGACATCCGCAAGATGGAGAAGAACGAGGTGAAGCCCACCTTCCTCCACCTGGATCTGGCCAAGCTGGTGAAAGACTCCTGCAAAGGGTTCAAGAGCGTCTTCGAAGACCAGCATATCGTGCTGGAAAAGCATATTCCAGATGAGCCCGTCCTGGCCGATATCGACCCCGACATGGTGGAGAAAATCCTGAGCAACCTCCTGTCCAACGCCATGAAGTACGGCAACGGCCATGTGAGCGTTTCTCTGGAACCGCAGTCCGGGGAGAAGGTCCGCGTCAGGGTGAACAGCGACGGTCTCAGGATTCCGGAGCGGGAAGCGGAGAGAATCTTTGAGAAATTCTACCAGTCGTCGCCGGAAAATACCCTCTCCCATAAGGGAAACGGAACCGGCCTGGGGCTGCCTTTTGCGCGTGAGCTGGCCCGTACCCATAACGGGAACCTGTTCCTGGACACTTCCGTGAAGGATGCCAATTCCTTTGTCCTTGAAATCCCGGTCCGTCAGGAAAGGCCCTTCGACGTGAACAGGACGGAAGACGTTGAAACCGGCGAAGAGGAGGTGGTGGAAACCTTCGACAGCCGCCGGTATGTGGTTCTGGTGGTGGAGGACGACCTGGAAATGCGCGGATACATTGCCCGGGAGCTTTCGGAAGATTACAATATTGTGGTGGCGGCCAATGGGGAGGACGCCCTGAAGCAGCTGGAATCGCGCCGGGTAGATCTGGTGGTGAGCGACATCATGATGCCCGGGATAGACGGCTGCGAGCTCTGCAACCAAATCAAATCCACGTCGGCCTACAGCCATATTCCCGTTATCCTGCTTACGGCGGCGGTGGGCATGGAAACCCGTATAGAGACGCTGGAGGCCGGTGCCGACGGCTACATAGAGAAACCTTTCTCCATCGAGCTCCTGAAGGCCAACATCGCCAACCTGTTCAAGAACCGGGAGATAGCCAACCTCCAGTTCGTGAGCTCCCCGCTTTCCCACTTCAGCTCGGTGGTCACCGGAGACGCCGACAGGGAGTTCATGGAGAAGCTCCACGAAACCATCCTGAAATACCTTTCGGATACGGAGCTGAACATAGAAACCCTCACCTCCGAGCTGGGCACCAGCAAGTCTACGCTGTACCGCAAGGTCACCGCCAATACGGGCCTCAACATCAACGAGTACATCCGCGTGAGCCGGCTCAAGAAAGCGGCCGAACTGCTCTCTACGCGCAAATACCGCATCAGCGAGGTGGCCTATCAGACGGGATTCTCTTCGCCCTCCTACTTCGCCACCTGCTTCCAGAAGCAGTTCAACATTTCCCCTTCGGCCTTCATGAAGAGCCTGCAGGGGTAAAAAGGGGAAGCCCCCCGGAGCCTAGAGCAGGCTCCGGAAGGTTTCACCAAAGATCAGGTAGCCGGTATTGCCGGCGATGGTCCCTTCGTTCTGTCCCCAGAGGAAAGGCCAGTCGTCATAGTTCTCAAAGTGGTCCGGATGCCGGAAGAGCAGGCCGGGAGCCACGTTGCCGGGGATGAAGGAGAAGTCGGCCCGGTTGTTTCCATAGAACACCTGCTTGGGACGGGTTGCGCCCACAGCGGCCACAAGGGAGTAGTTGTGGTACGGGTGGCAGCCGAACAGCCAGGCCGGGGCCTTGTAGATATGCTCCTTGCCGATGATGTCCGGGAAGTAGCGGGCTGCATTGCACACCGTGGTGCCGAAGCTCACCACCTGGCCGCCTCCCGCCCAGTTGCCCAGGCCGATGGGAACCCCGTACGGGTTGTCAGACTCCAGGGAAACCACGTAATCCCTGTACTGCTCCACGTAAGGACGGAGTTTCTCCTTGTATTCCCCGTCCATGAAAGGAACGGCCGTAAGGGCCATGTCTATGGCAAAGAGCGGAGCGCGTTCCAGGGCAGGCCAGACGGCGGCGGTGAACTGTTCCAGGTACTGCGGCTCCTTGGTGGAAACGTAAAGCTGCAGCGAAGAGGAGATGTTGCCGAACTGGTTCCGGCCGCCGAAACGGCGGGAGGTGGTGTCCCGGGCCATGATTTCCATGGCCTCTTTCTGCAGGCGCCTGGACTGGTACAGGGCGCGGCGGGCCAGATCCGGGTCGTAGTCGGCCAGGACGCGGCCGGCGGCGGCCAGTACCGTGGAGGCCGAAAGGTCCAGGCCGGGATTCCGGCTGGTGAAGGCCCACATGTCGTCGGGCGTGCCGCTGGACTTCCCGTCGGGGCTCTTCTGGTAAGGTTTCAGGCGCGGGTCGTAATGGAGGCCGTCGGTAATGGCGGCGGCATCGCCCAGGTGGTGGTAGTTGTCCAGGACAGAGTTGGAAAGGGTCTGGGACATATGGCCGATCTGTTCGGCCTGGGCCACCAGGTTCAGCACGCCGTGCTCGATGTACTGCAGCACGTCCGGAACGCCGTCGGGCCGGTGAAGGTCTACGTAGCGCTGTTCCTCGCTCACGAAGGTTTCGTCTCGCATGGGGTGGAAGTGCTCCCAGAGGTTGATGAGGCTCTGGACCACCGAGATGTTGGAACCGGTCTCGATGTCGAAGTCGCCTGCGTCGAAGTAGCCGCCCACGTTCAGGCCCGGAATCAGCTCCAGGGCCTTGTACTTGGTGTCCGTGGTGGGACCCTGGTAGTGGAGGTCGAAGTGGTTCGTATTGGGCGGGGCCTGCAGGTAGCCTTCCTTGAAAGGCTCCCCGTGCCAGATCCGGTAGGCCTCGTTCACCGTCATGTGGTTCATGTGCACGGGAATCCACACGTCGCTGGTGGCCACGGTGATGCGGTCGTACACAGAGGAGTCAATGATGAAATTGTTGGTTTCCACGTCTCCGTAGCGGAGGAAATAGACACCCGGCTCCTTGAGGGAGGAGAAGTCGAAGCGGGCGTAATTGTACTTGTAGTATTCGCCCCAGACCTTCACGGGACCGGAGAAAGCTTCGCGGACGCCGCCGTCCTCCTCCACCTTCCAGACGGAGGCGCTGGCTTTGGGCTTGTCCTTCTTGTCCAGTTCTATCACGGCCACCTTGGGCTGGTCCGGCGTGTAACCCACCTGGGAGAAGCCCACGTTGGGTTCACGGATCCAGCCGGCCACGGCGTTGGGCTCCACCGTCCAGGTGAGCACCTTGCCCGTCTTGCCGGCGGGGAGGACGCTGCGGAGCACCATCCAGCCGTTCTGGGCCAGTATCCGGCCGTCGTAAAGCTGCAGAAGGGCGTCTTCCGAGCTTACCTTCACCATCCTTTCGGGTGCGTCGGGCGCCATCAGGAGTTCGTGCCCGCTCTCCAGCGGAAGGGGTTCCACAAAGGCGTCGGTTCCCCGGTCGTCATAGGTTTTGTAACCTTTGTACTGGCGGATTTTCTCGGCGTTGGGACGGGTTTTTGTGTCGCTCACGGCATAGCGCGGGATCCGGTTGGGACGTCCGTCCATGAGATAGGCCTTGTTCCAGTACTGCGAAGGCAGGAATTCCAGGTTGAACCCGGCTTCTCCCGCCAGCACGTCCGGAACCGGTTTGTCCAGGTACACGGAGATTTCCACGGCTTTCCCCTTGGCCTCCACGGTAATGCGGGATTCAAAGTCGTAGTCCGGGTAGCGGAGCCCCACCTCAATCCGGCCGGCCTCCTTGTCTACGGTGCGCGAGGTCATCTCAGGAACCAGGTCCCACTGTTCCGGGGTTACGCTCAGGCGGACGGCGCCGCCCTGGATGGTCCGGACTCCGTGGTGGATCACCTCGATGCCGGAGTCTTTCTCGTCGTTGAAGCCTCCGCTGAAAGGATTGCTGTACACCAGCACGTTCACACCCTGGCGCTCGAAATAGTCCAGGTCGTTGAGCTTCAGGTTCTCGTTGGAGGAACCTCCGCCGGCAGAGCAGGCCGCCGCCGCAAAGAGGGCTGCCAAAAGATACGGTATCTTTCTCATAATCATTAGGGAAGTTAAAAGTTGTCGGTGCTTGTACAGACGCAAGTTACGGGAAAAGAACCGGACATGCTTGCACGCATGGTGCAAATCGTGTCAATTTTTATGCAGAGGATGTCAAATTTGGGTCAAACCGCCAAGCGCCAGGCTATTACTGCACCAGCACGATTCCGCCGTTGCAGGGAATCTCTACCATATAGGCGCCTCCCTTGAAGCGCTCCGTCTTTTTGCCGCCCTTGAGTTCGGGCGTGTCGGAATACACCGTGATTTCCCCTTTGGAGAGCATCGGCAGCTCCAGTTTTACTTTCAGGGGCTCCTTCCGGGCATTGATGCCGCAGATGTACCAGCGGCTACCGCATCGGCGGGCAAGGATGGCGTACTGGCCGGGATATCCTCGTACAGCTGGAGAGCCACCTGCTTGTCGGAGCCGAAGAAATCCACCTTGATGCCCTTGGCGCCGATGGAGCGCAGCCAGGCCATCTCCCTGCGCCGGGCGATGAGGTTGTCCATGCAGCCGTGGGGCCCCTGCGGAGCGTCGTTCCAATAGCCGTTGGAGTTATACCAGACAAAGAGCCTTACGCCCTTTTCCTTGGCATAGGCCCCCAGTTTTTCCATGTTTTCCCGGCCGATCTGCGTGTCCCAGAGCGCGTCCACCAGAATGGTTTCCCATCCCATGGCGGCGCTGAAGTCTATGTACTGCAGCTGCACGGGGTAGGTGGTGTTGCCGTCCATTTTCAGGATCCAGCTCCAGGAGCCGCGGGAGCCTTCGTAGGCGATGGAAGGTTCGTAGAGGGGCTCCACCACGTCCCAGGCCACCGTGGTTTCCACGATGGGTTTGAGGGTGGCTCCCACCGTGAGGGTGCGCCAGGGGGTATAGCCGGGCGTGTTGATGCCGGGGGCGACCGTCCCGTTGCCGTTGAACTCCTCTTCCATGGGATAGGCTATCCTGTAGCTGCCGTCCGGCAGGCCTTCCAGGCGGGAGCCGCAGTAACGGCCGTTCACGCCGGTCTCCGAGACCAGCACCCAGCCTTTGTCGGCATTGCGGAAAAGGGCGGGGAACACGTAGCCGAAGCCGTCGCCGTTGGCGCCCAGGGGGAGGTCTCCGTCGTAGGTGGTCTCGTAGCTGGGGGTTGTGCGGGCGAAGCCGGCCATCGGCGGCATCTGCTTGCTCAGGAAAGCGGTGGTCCCTTCCGGGAAAACGTAGCCCGTAGCCTCTTCCAGAACCCGGCAGGAGCGGGTGTCCTTCTTGGGGGCATACACCCTGTAGCGGAAGGCTATGTCGTTGCCGCTCACCTGCACAATCACGTCCAGGGCGGCTTTTCCGTCCCGGGTGAGGCTGAATACGGCCCGGTTGGCCTTGTAGTCCACTGCCGATGTCTTGATGGTGGGGATGCTGTAATGGTCTTCTATGGCCTCCACCGTTACGCCGGAGAGTTCAAGGCCGGAGGTATAGTCGCCCAAAGTGGTGTTGAGGCCCAGCGGGGAGGGGCTCAGGAAGGGCGTCCCGTCCAGGGTGACTTCGTAAACGGGCTTTCCGTCTGTTACTTCCAGTATGAAACAAAGGCGGCCGTCCGGGCCCGAAACGCTTTCCCTTCGGGCCTGAAGGGTGAAGCCCGTAAGGGAAAGGAGCAGGATTGCAAGAGTGATTTTTTTCATGAGTCTGTGGTTTCTGACATCAAATATAGTCAAGACTTCGGCAAAAATCAAATATAACATCTTTTGGATGGTCTTTAAGTTTTTCTTAAAAGTGTTGTTTTTACACTTTTAAATACATATCTTTGTAGAACTAACCCAAGAGAACACTGGAACGCATGCCGGAATCGGTCTATTACAGCATTCATCCCAAGTTCTACCTGGCCGTGGATTGCATTATCTTCGGCCTGGAGGAAGGTGGCCTGAGCCTGCTTCTGCTCAAGCGGAACTTCCAGCCGGCGCTGGGGGAATGGTCCCTGATGGGCGGTTTCGTGCAGGAAGGGGAGAGCCTGGACAATGCGGCCCGCCGCGTGCTCTCGGAACTCACGGGTCTCAACAACCTTTACATGCGCCAGGTGAAAACCTACGGGGAGCTGGACCGGGACCCCGGCGAGCGGGTGGTTTCCACGGCCTATTACGCCCTGGTGGACATAGGCCGATACAACCGGGAACTGGTGCAGGCGCACAATGCCTTCTGGATAAAGCTGGAAGACGTGCCGCCGCTCATTTTCGACCACGACCGCATGGTGGCCGACGCCCTGCGTTTCATGCGCTACCAGGCCTCGGTGAAGCCGGTGGGGCTGAACCTCCTGCCGGAGGAATTCACCCTCACCCAGCTCCAGACCCTCCACGAAGCCATTTTCGGCCATCCGCTGGACAAGCGGAACTTCCGCAAGCGGATAGCCGCGATGGACTACATAGAAAAGACGGGGCATATCGACAAAACCCTCTCCCGGAAAGGGGCGGCCCTGTACCGCTTCAATCCGGACAAATACGACGAGAATCCAAATTTCAAAATCTAATTCAATATCAACGGTATGTATTCCAAACTTATGCTCCTCGCAGCAACTGCGGACCTGAACCGCATCTCGCTCGCTTCCTGGGACTGGATTGTGATTGCCATCTTCTTTGTGGCCATGGTCTGGATCTGCTGGGATGTCGCCCGCAAGAAGAAGGAAACCTCCGGCGACTATTTCCTGAGCGGCCGTACGGCCACCTGGATTGCCATCGGCGCTTCCATCTTCGCTTCCAACATCGGCTCGGAACACCTGATTGGCCTCGCGGGCACCGGCGCTTCGGCCGGCATGGCCCAGGCCCACTGGGAAATCCAGGGCTGGATGATCCTCATCCTCGGCTGGGTATTCGTTCCCTTCTATGAACGCAGCATGGTCTATACCATGCCGGAATTCCTGGAAAAGCGCTACAACAAGCAGAGCCGCGGCATTCTCACCTGGCTCTCCCTTGCCAGCTATGTCCTCACCAAGGTGTCCGTGACGGTGCTCGCCGGCGGCCTGGCGCTGAACACCCTGCTGGGCATCAACTTCTGGGTGGCCGCCCTCGCGCTCGTAATCATCACTGCCATCTACACCGTCATCGGCGGCATGGAGTCGGTCCTTAAGACATCCGTCCTGCAAACGCCCATCCTGCTGGTGGGTTCGCTGGTCATCCTGTGGCTGGGCCTCAAGGAGCTGGGCGGCTGGAACACCATGATGGACATCTGCGGCGCCCAGCCCGTGAACGACTACGGAGACTCCATGACCACCCTCATGCGAAGCGGCAAAGACACGGAATTCCCGTGGTACGGGGCCCTCTTCGGCTCCGCCATCATCGGCTTCTGGTACTGGTGCACAGACCAGTTCATCGTCCAGCGGGTACTTTCCGGAAAAGACCAGAAGGAAGCCCGTCGGGGCACCATCTTCGGCGCTTACCTCAAGCTCCTCCCCGTGTTCCTCTTCCTCATCCCCGGCATGATCGCCTACGCTCTCACCAAGACCCCGGATTCCGCCATCGGACAGCAGCTGGCCGTAGCCCTGGGCCTCCAGGCCGACGGAACCGTCGCCAACCCGGACATCGCTTTCCCGATGCTGGTGAACACCCTGTTGCCGGTGGGCCTCAAGGGGGTTGTGATCTGCGGTATCCTGGCCGCCCTCATGAGCTCCCTGGCCTCCCTGTACAACTCTTCGGCCATGCTCTACACCATAGACATCTACAAGCGCAAACACCCCGAGACCGAGGAGAAGAAACTCGTTGCCGTCGGCCGTATCGCCACCGTGGTGGTGGTTGTCCTGGGCGTGCTGTGGATCTTCGTAATCCAGCGCATGGGCAAGAGCCTGTATAACTACATCCAAAGCGTCCAGAGCCTCCTGGCCCCGGCCATCGCCGCCGTGTTCCTGCTGGGCGTCAGCTGGAAGAAGACCTCGCCCAAGGCCGGCATGTGGACCCTCATCGTGGGTCTGGTGATTGGCTTCACCCGCCTCATCACCATGATCATCAACCCGGACGCCCACAACGCTTTCACCTACATCTTCAACGAGATGAACGTGTATGCCTTCTGCGTGTGGATGTTCCTTTTCTGCATCGTGTTCGCCATCGTGGTCACCCTGCTCACGCCCAAGCCTGCCGCAGAGCAGGTCCAGGGCCTGTGCTTCGGCACTGCCACCCCTGAGCAGAAGGCCGCAACCCGCGCCTCCTGGGGCACCTGGGACATCATCCATACGGTCATTATCCTTGGCTTCACCGTAGCCTTCTACATCTATTTCTGGTAGGCCATGCTGGAAGAACTCAAAAAGAAAGTCTGCCAGGCCAACCTGGACCTGGTGAAGAACAGCCTGGTGATCTTCACCTGGGGCAACGTCTCCGCCATCGACCGGGAATCCGGCCTGGTGGTAATCAAGCCCTCAGGCGTGTCCTACGACAACATGAAGCCGGAAGACATGGTGGTGGTGGACCTGGACGGGAAAGTGGTGGAGGGGGAACTGAACCCCTCCTCCGACACCCCCACCCACGTGGTGCTCTACAAGGCCTTCCCGAACATCGGGGGCGTGGTGCACACCCATTCCACCTATGCCACCGCCTTCGCCCAGGCCGGCAGGGACATCCCCAACATCGGCACCACCCATGCCGACTACTTCTACAAGGACATCCCCTGCACCCGCGACATGACGGAAGCGGAAGTGAAGGGCGCCTACGAGCTGGAAACCGGCAACGTCATAGTGGACGAATTCCTTAACATCAGGAAGATCAACCCGGACCATACCCCCGGCGTGCTGGTGAAAAACCACGGCCCCTTCTCCTGGGGCAAGGATGCCGACAACGCCGTGTACAATGCCAAAGTGATGGAGCAGTGCGCCAAGATGGCGTTCATCGCCTTCAGCGTGAATCCCGCCCTGACGATGAATCCCTTCCTGATAGAAAAGCACTACCAGCGCAAACACGGCCCCAATGCCTATTATGGCCAAAAAAAGTAGCCACTTTTTTTGCCAGGGAGGGTCTTGACGTTACCCCCTCCCGAAACCCCTCCCCTCGGGGGATGGACTTAAAATTAATAAACACTGAAAACAAGATGAAAGCATTTGAAAATTGTGAATTATGGTGGGTCACCGGCGCCCAGCTGCTGTACGGTGGCGACGCGGTTGTCCAGGTGGACGGCCACTCCAAAGAGATGGTGGACGGCCTGAACGCCTCCGGCAACATCCCTGTAAAAATTGTCTATAAAGGTACGGCCAATTCCAGCAAGGAAGTGGAGGAAGTGATGGTGGCCGCCAACAATGATCCCAAGTGCGTGGGCGTCATTACCTGGATGCACACCTTTTCCCCTGCCAAGATGTGGATCAAGGGTCTGCAGGACCTCCAGAAGCCTCTGCTTCATTTCCACACCCAGTACAATGCGGAGATTCCCTGGGACACCATGGACATGGACTACATGAACCTGAACCAGAGCGCCCACGGCGACATCGAGTTCGGCCACATCTGCACCCGCATGAGAATCCCCCGCAAAGTGGTGGTGGGCTATTGGAAAGACCCCGAGGCCCAGCGCCGCATAGCCATCTTCGCCCGCGTAGCCGCCTCTCTGGCCGATGCACGCAAGGTCCGCTGCCTCATGTTCGGCATGAACATGAACAATGTGGCCGTTACGGACGGAGACCGCGTGGAGTTTGAGCAGAGGCTCGGCTACCATGTGGACTACTATCCCGTGTCTTCCCTTATGGACTATTGGAAGCAGGTGACCCCGGAGGAGACCGAAGCCCTTGTGGAAGAGTATAAGAAGGTCTATACCATCAAGATAGACGAAACCGGCCCCGAGGTATACTGGGAGAAGGTCCGCAACGCCGCCCGCGCAGAGATTGCCATCCGCCGCGTATTGGCCGATGAAGGCGCCACCGCTTTCACCACCAATTTCGACGACCTGGGAGACGCAGATGTCAATGCCCCCAACTTCGTCGGCTTCGACCAGATTCCCGGCCTGGCCTGCCAGCGCCTGATGGCCGAAGGAATCGGCTTTGGCGCCGAAGGCGACTGGAAAACCGCCTGCCTGCAGCGCACCCTCTGGGTGATGTCCCAGGGCCTGCCCGGCGGCAACTCCTTCCTGGAGGACTACACCCTCAATTTCGCACAGGACCAGACTTCCTGCCTGCAAAGCCACATGCTGGAGGTGAGCCCGCTCATCGCCAGCGACCGTCCCAAGCTGGAGGTCCACTTCCTCGGTATCGGCATCCGCAAGCAGCCCACCGCCCGTCTGGTGTTCACCTCCAAGACCGGCCCCGGCGCCAAAGCCACGCTCATCGACCTGGGCAACCGCTTCCGCGTCATTGTGCAGGATGTAGACTGCATAGAGCCCCAGCCCATGCCCAAACTGCCTGTGGCTTCGGCCCTGTGGGTACCCCGTCCCACCTTCGAGATTGGCGCATGCGCCTGGATCCTGGCCGGCGGTACGCACCACTCCGCCTTCAGCTATGACATTACCGCCGAGTATTGGGGAGACTTTGCCGAATTCACCGGCGTTGAATTCCTGCACATCGGCAAGGATACCACCATCCATCAGTTCAAGCGCGAACTGAGGATGAACGAGGTTTACTATCTCCTGAACAAAGCCCTGCAATAGCATGACCGCACGTGAAACCATCGATGCCGGGAAAGCCGTCCTTGGCATCGAATTCGGCAGCACCCGCATCAAGGCTGTCCTGGTAGATGAGGAGCACAACCCCATCGCCCAGGGCAGCCATGAGTGGGAAAACCAGTTCGACGGCTACTGGACCTACAGCCTGGACGCCATCTGGACCGGCCTGCAAACCTGCTACTCCGCCCTTCGGGAAGACGTAAGGGTGCATTACAACACGGAAATCACCTCGCTCGCGGCCATCGGCATCAGCGCCATGATGCACGGCTACATGGCCTTCAACAGCGCCGACCAGCTGCTGGTGCCTTTCCGCACCTGGCGCAACACCAACACCGGCGCGGCGGCCAAGGAGCTGAGCGCCCTGTTCAACTTCAACATGCCGCTCCGCTGGAGCCTGTCGCACCTTTACCAGTGCATCCTGGACGATGAACCGCACGTGAAGGACGTGGTGTTCTTCACCACCCTGGCGGGTTATATCCACTGGAAGCTCACCGGCCGGAAGGTGCTGGGCGTGGGAGACGCTTCCGGCATGATGCCCATCGACGCCAGGACCAAGGACTTCGACGTCAAGCGCATCGAGGCCTTCGACTCCCTGGTGGCCCCCAAGGGTTATCCCTGGAAGCTGCGGGATATCCTTCCCAAGGTGCTGCTGGCAGGGGAGCAGGCCGGCGTGCTCACGGAAGACGGTGCGCGGTACCTGGACATTTCCGGGCACCTGAAGCCCGGGGTTCCTTTCTGCCCGCCGGAAGGCGATGCGGGAACCGGCATGGTGGCCACCAACGCGGTGAAGCCCCGTACCGGCAACGTATCGGCCGGCACTTCTTCCTTCTCCATGATTGTGCTGGAGAAAGACCTCCGCAAGCCGCATGAGATGATAGACATAGTAACCACGCCGGACGGCGCTCCCGTGGCCATGGTGCACTGCAACAACTGCACGAGCGACCTGAATGCCTGGGTGAACCTGTTCAAGGAGTACCAGCAGCTGCTGGGTATTCCCGTGGACATGAACGAGGTGTTCGGCAAGCTTTACAACAACGCGCTCACCGGCGATCCGGACTGCGGCGGCCTGGTGGCCTACAACTACTTCTCCGGCGAGCCCGTCACGGGCCTTGCCGAAGGACGTCCGCTGTTTGTGCGCAACGCCCTGGACAAGTTCAGCCTGGCCAACTTCATGCGGGCGCATCTGTATGCCTCCGTGGGTGTGCTCAAGATTGGCAACGACGTGCTGTTCAAGGAAGAGCAGGTGCAGGTGGACCGCATCACCGGCCATGGCGGCCTGTTCAAGACGCCGGTCGTGGGCCAGCGTATCCTGGCCGCGGCGCTGGGTTCCCCCATCTCCGTGATGGAAACCGCAGGGGAAGGCGGCGCCTGGGGCATCGCCCTCCTGGCTTCCTACGTGGTGAACAACGCCGCCGGCCGCTCTCTCCCGGACTTCCTGGAAGAGGTGGTCTTCGGCGGGAATGTGGGTACGGAAATCGCTCCCACCCCGGAGGACGTCGCCGGTTTCGACGCCTGGATTGGGAATTACGAAGCCACCCTTCCCGTGGAGGAAGCGGCGGTCCGCTACAAGAAATAGCCCATTCCTTTAAGCCACATACAACTTCTCTCCGGAGGGCATCGCGCTCCGGAGAGGATGGGTTGTGTTTTTTGGAAAAAATCACTAACTTTGGAAGTTGTTTGATTGCCGATAATTATTTAACCCATAAAAACCGAACCAAAAATGTCTAAGAACAAAGGAAATGGCAACATGATCGCCATTATCACGATGATCTTCCTCTTCGGTATGATCTCTTTCGTGACCAACCTTGCCGCCCCTGTGGGCAACATCTGGAAGATGCAGCCGCAGATTGCCGGTTCCAACGCCCTGGGTATGATGGGCAACATGATGAACTTCCTGGCCTACCTGTTCATGGGTATCCCCGCCGGAAACATGCTCACCAAGTACGGATATAAGAAAACGGCCCTCATCGCCATCGCAGTGGGCTTCATCGGCGTATTCGTGCAGTTCCTTTCCGGTATCGTGGCGGGCTTCCCCGCCAACTTCATCACCTACCTGCTGGGCGCTTTCATCTCCGGCTTCTCCGTGTGCATGCTCAACACCGTGGTGAACCCGATGCTCACCCTGCTGGGCGGCGGCGGCAAGAAGGGCAACCAGTATGTCCAGATCGGCGGCACGTTCAATTCCCTGATGGGTACCCTCACCCCGATGCTCGTGGGTGCCATGGTCGGCGCCCTGGTGGCCGGCAAGACCGTAATTTCGGACGTGAACCCCGTCCTGTTCATTGCCATGGGCATTTTTGCGGCGGCCTTCATCATCCTCTGCTTCATCAAGATTGAAGACCCGGAACAGGTGGCCGACGCAGCCCATGCCGACAGCCCCTGGAGCTATCGCCACTTCATCTACGGCATCATTGCCATCTTCGTGTATGTGGGCGTAGAGGTCGGCATCCCCGGCACGCTCAACTTCTACCTGGCCGACCCTGCCAACCCCGCCGGCATGCTGGATACTTCCACCGCAGCCGCCATCGCCGGTTTCGTGGCCGGCACTTACTGGCTGCTCATGCTCGTGGGCCGTTTCGTCTCCAGCCTCATCTCCGGCAAGGTCTCTTCCAAGGTGCAGCTCAGCTTCTGCGCCGGTGTGGCCCTTATTCTGGTTCTTGTCGCCATCTTCGTCCCGGCCGCCAACAAGGTGAACATGCCTGCTTTCACCGGCACCGCCTTCCAAATGGTTAACGTTCCGCTGTCGGCCCTGCTGCTGGTCCTCTGCGGCCTGTGCACTTCCGTTATGTGGGGCGCCATCTTCAACCTGGCGGTAGAAGGCCTGGGCAGCGCCACCAACAAGGCTTCCGGCCTGTTCATGACCATGGTCGTGGGCGGCGGTATCCTCCCGCTCGTGCAGAACTTCGTGGCCGACAAGACCACCTACATGACCAGCTACTGGGTAGTGGCCGTCGGCCTTGCCTACATCCTGTTCTTCGCCCTCATCGGCTCCAAGGTCGCCAAACGCAAATAACAACAGAATATTATGGCACAAGATTTAGTCATTGGCATTGATGTAGGTGGGCAAACCACCAAATGTGGCGTCGTGGACGCCCGCGGAACCGTTCTGGCCCAGACCGTAATCCGTTCCGACAACCATACCACCGTAGAACCTTACATTGCCGAGCTGGCGGAGGCCCTGAACCGCATCGTGGCGGAGGCCAAGGCCGAAGGCCGCATCCGCGGTATCGGCGTAGGCGCCCCCAACGGCAACTACTATACCGGCAATATAGAGAACGCCGTGAACCTCGTTTGGGGCGGTACCGCCGTAATCCCGTTCGCCAAACTCCTCTCGGAGCAGATGAACGGCATCCCCGTGTCCCTCACCAACGACGCCAACGCCGCCGCCATGGGCGAAATGACCTACGGCGCCGCCCGCGGCATGAAGAACTTTATTATGATTACCCTTGGTACCGGCGTGGGTTCCGGTATCGTCATCAACGGGGAAATGGTATACGGTCACGACGGTTTCGCCGGCGAGTTGGGCCACACCTGCGCGGTGCGCCACAACGGCCGCCAGTGCAACTGCGGCAAGCAGGGCTGCCTGGAAACCTACGCCAGCGCCACCGGCGTTGCCCGTACCGCCCGCGAGTGGCTGGAAATCAGCGATGAACCCTCCTCGCTCCGCAGTCTGGACAAGATTACTTCCAAAGACGTGTACGAGGCCGCCAAGGAAGGTGACAAGCTGGCCCTCAAGATTTTCGAGTACACCGGCCGCATCCTGGGAGAGAAGTTTGCCGATTTCATCGAGTTCTCCGCACCGGAAGCCATCGTGCTCTTCGGCGGGCTGGCCCGTTCCAAGGAATTCCTCACCGAGCCCATCCAGAAGGCCATGGACGCCAACGTCCTGCCCCTGTGGCGCGGCAAAGTGAAGCTGGTGTACTCCCAGCTCAAGGAATCCGACGCAGCCATCCTCGGCGCCTCCGCCCTGGCCTGGGAGCTGTAAACCCCCTTCCTCCGTTATATGCGCCCAACGTCCCAAAAACTGGGACATTGGGCGCATTTTGAACCGATTTTGCTCCCAACGTCCCAGAGTTGGGGACATTGGACACATTGGGCGCGTTTGCCTGCAACAAAAAGAGACTGACCTAAGTCATTTTGACTTTTTGGTCAGTCTCTTTTGCAAAGCAAGAAGCCTTTCTGGCTTACTTGCCGTTCTGGGTAATTTCGGCCTGGGCCGCAGCCAGACGGGCGATGGGCACGCGGAACGGGCTGCAGGACACATAGTCTATGCCGATGGTGTTGAAGAACTCGATGGACTTGGGATCGCCGCCGTGCTCCCCGCAGATGCCGCACAGCAGGCTGGGACGGCGGGTGCGGCCCTTGTCCACGCCAATTTTCACCAGCTGGCCCACGGCCTTGGTGTCGATGGTCTGGAACGGGTCGGCATCCAGGATCTTGTTGCCCAGATAGTCGCCCATGAAGGTGCCAATGTCGTCGCGGCTGAAGCCGAAGGTCATCTGGGTGAGGTCGTTGGTGCCGAAGCTGAAGAACATGGCGGAACGGGCCATACGGTCGGCCGTAAGGGCGGCGCGCGGGATCTCGATCATGGTGCCGAACTGGTACTCGATGAACTGCTGGGTGCTGGCCTCCACTTCGGCCTTCACGCGGTCGCAGATGGCGCGCTGGAAGCTGAGCTCACGGGCGCTGATGGTGACCGGAATCATAATTTCCGGCTTGGGATCCAAGCCTTCCTTCAGGAGTTCTGCGGTGGCGTTGAAGATGGCGCGGTACTGGGTTTCCGCAATGAGCGGGAAGCTCACGTGCAGACGCACGCCCCTGTGGCCCATCATCGGGTTCACCTCGTGCAGGGCGGCGCCCCTCTTCTCCACTTCCTTCACGGAAATGCCCAGGTCCTTGGCCAGTTCCTTCTTCTTGTCCTCGCCCTGCGGAACAAACTCATGCAGCGGCGGATCCAGCAGACGGAACACCACCGGCTTGCCGTTCATCACCTTCAGGGTTTCCTTTACGGCGGCCTTCATGAAGGGCTCCAGCTCTGCCAGGGCAGCCTTGCGCTCCTGGTCTGTGTCGCACAGGATCATCTTGCGGAGCTTGCTCAGCGGAGTTTCCGAGTTGCGGCCATAGAACATGTGCTCGATACGGAACAGGCCGATACCCTGAGCCCCGAACTTGAGGGCGCGGGCTGCATCTTCCGGCGTATCGGCATTGGTGCGGACATCCAGTTTGCGGTACTTGTCGCACATGCCCATGAACTTGGAGAAGAGCGGATTCTCGGAGGCGTCCATGGTTTCGATGGCACCTTCGTATACCAGGCCCTTGGCGCCGTTCAGGCTCAGGAAATCCCCTTCCTTGTAGGTTTTCTTGATGCCCTCGAAGCCCACGGTCTTTTCCTTGAAGTTGATCTTGAGGGAGTCGCAGCCCACAATGCAGCACTTGCCCCAGCCACGGGCCACCAGGGCGGCGTGGGAGGTCATGCCACCACGCTCGGTGAGGATGCCCACCGCAGCGTGCATGCCGTCTATGTCTTCCGGGGAGGTTTCTTCCCGCACCAGGATGCACTTCTTGCCGGCGAGGGCGTACTTGATGGCGTCCTCAGAGGTGAACACAATCTGGCCCACGGCGCCGCCCGGGGAAGCGGGCAGACCCTGTGCCAGCACGTCGGCCTTCTTCTCGGAGGCAGGGTCCAGGATGGGGTGCAGCACCTCGTCCAGCTGGCTGGGAGCCAGGCGCATCACAGCGGTCTTCTCGTCTATGAGGCCTTCCTCCACCATGTCCACTGCCATCTGCAGGGCGGCCAGGCCGGTGCGCTTGCCAATGCGGCACTGCAGCATCCACAGCTTGCCTTCCTGGATGGTGAATTCAATGTCCTGCATGTCCTGGAAATGCTCTTCCAGGCGCTTGCGGATGTCGTCCAGTTCCTTGTAAACCTCCGGCATGGCGGTTTCCAGGGAAGCCAGGTTCTTGTTCTTCTCGCTCTTGGTTGCCTCGTTCAGGGGGTTCGGGGTGCGGATACCGGCCACCACGTCTTCGCCCTGGGCGTTGATGAGCCATTCGCCATAGAACTTGTTGTCTCCGTTGGCGGGGTTGCGGGAGAAGGCCACGCCCGTTGCCGAGGTGTCTCCCATGTTGCCGAACACCATGGACTGCACGTTCACTGCGGTGCCCCAGTCGTCCGGAATGTGCTCGATCTGACGGTAGCGGATGGCGCGTTTGCCGTTCCAGCTCTTGAATACACCGCCGATGGAGCCCCAAAGCTGGGCCTTTGCATCGTCCGGGAATTCCACGCCCAGGACTTCCTTGATGCGTACCTTGAAGGCCTCGGCCAGGTCTTTGAGTTCCTCGGCCGTAAGCTCCGTGTCGCTCTTGTAACCGCGGGCTTTCTTCACCTCTTCCATCATGCGGTCCAGCTGCTGGCGGATGCCCTGGCCGTCTTCCGGCTCAATGCCTTCGGCCTTTTCCATCACCACGTCGGAATACATCATAATCAGGCGGCGGTAGGCGTCGTATACGAAGCGCGGGTTGCCGGTCTTCTTGATCAGGCCGGGGATGGTCTTGGAGCACAGGCCGATGTTCAGGATGGTGTCCATCATGCCCGGCATGGAGCTGCGGGCGCCGGAGCGGCAGCTCACCAGGAGCGGATCGGACGGATCCCCGAATTTCTTGCCCATGATTTTTTCCGTGGCTTCCAGGGCCGATGCTACCTCGGCCCGGAGTTCCGGTGTATATCCGCCGCCGAGCCTGTAGTACTCGGTGCAGCATTCAGTCGTAATGGTGAAGCCTGCGGGCACAGGCATGCCGAGGAGGTTCATCTCGGCCAGGTTGGCACCCTTGCCACCCAGGAGTTCTCTCATCTTGCCATCGCCCTCGGCCTTCTTGGCGCCGAAGCGATAGACTCTTTTCTTGATTTCTTCCATATCAAAACAATTTAATGTATATTCTGCCTAAAACGTGCAAATTTACAACAAATAAGCGAAAAACAGAAAGGTTCCGTTACAATAACTTGGCAGCCAGGTCCGAAAGCTGCGACCTTTCTCCCTTGCGCAGGAACACATGCTGGAACAGCGGCTGCCCCGTCATCTTCTCTCCCAGATGGGTGAGGCCGTTGGACCACTGGTCCAGGTAAGGCTGGTCTATCTGGAAAATGTCGCCGGTAAACACCATTTTGGTGCCCTCCCCGGCGCGGGTGATGATGGTTTTCACCTCATGCGGCGTAAGGTTCTGCGCCTCATCTATAATGAAATATACTTTCCCCAGTGAGCGCCCGCGGATGTAGGCCAGGGGAGAGATGAGGAGTTTTTCGTCCTTCAGCAGGCTTTCTATCTTCAGGGCCTGCCGGGAGGAAGGCTTGAAGCAGTGGCGGATCACATCCAGGTTGTCCATCAGCGGCTGCAGGTACGGCCCCATCTTGCTTTTCTGGTCTCCGGGCAAATAGCCGATATCCTGCCCTCCCAGCACTACCGCCGGGCGGGAAAGGATAATCTGGTCGTAGTCGGCCTCCTGTTCCAAAGCCGATGCCAGGGCGATGAGCGTTTTTCCGGTTCCGGCGCCGCCGGTGAGCGAGACCAGCGGGATGGAAGGGTCCAGGCAGGCGTCCATGGCAAAGCGCTGCTCCGCGTTCCGGGGCCGGATGCCATAGGCCTCGCGGTTGCGCACAAGGGCAATCACGCCCCTTGCCGCGTCGTATCGGCCGCACACCGTATCCCCGCCGAAGGAGAACTTGTACAGCTGGTTGGGCTTGGGCTCCTTGGCCTGGACCTCGTTCCAGGGGAGGCAGTTGTCCTGCCCGTAGGCCAGGCGCTGCACGGCTTCCGAACCGGCGTCCACCGTAATCACCTGCCGCTCGAAGTTGTCCATCACCTCGTCGTTCACACGGTCCGTGAGGTAGTCCTGGGCGGCCATTCCGGCTGCCTTGGCCTTGAGCCTGAGGTTGATGTCTTTGGTTACCAGGGCCACGAAGCGGCCGGGATTGTTGTCCCGCACCCACATGGCCGTGGCCAGGATCCGGTGGTCCTGGATGTCGTCCCGGAACATGTCCTGGAACTCCGGCGAGAAGGGATGGTTAGGCTCTATCTTAATGTAACCCAGGCGTTTCCCCAGCGGCACCCCGCGCACCCCGAACTCCCGTTTTTCCGTGAGCCGGTTAATCTCCCGCATGAAGGCCCGGGCGTTGAAGGAAAGGGCGTCGTTGCCCTTCTTGAACTTGTCCAGTTCTTCTATTACCGCGATGGGAATTACGATGTCGTTGTCTTGGAACTGTTTCACGGCCTTGTGGTCGTGAAGGATGATGTTGGTGTCTAATACAAAGATTTTGGGCATATGTGGTTGTCAGTCTTCTCCTTCCAAGGTGTTCAGCAAGGATTCCAGGATGCCGGGGATGCTGGTTTTGGGGCTAATCACAACTTCCTGTGAGCCCGGTTGCGGATGTCCCAGCGGGAAGTAAGCCACGTCCTGCAGCAGCAGTTCCGCATCTACGTAGTCGTAGTCTATGTCGGCAATCTGGATAACCACGCCGGGCACTTCCCCGAAGAGCACCCGCACCGGCAGGGTTTCCCCGTAGGCCTTGCAAATGTCTTCCACGCTGATGTCGGCGCCGGTCCCCTGGGCCGACAGGTTCTCCAGCGCCATCATCAGGCCGCCGTCGCCCACCGTTGCACCGGCTTTTACCACGCCGTCTTCCACCAGCTCCCGCACCACCTCGTAGCAGTCGATGAAATAGTCTGCGTCCTCCACGTCGGAAGGGGTGGAAGGACGGGCCCCCAGCGCCTCCGAAAGGGCACTGCCGCCCAGGCGGAAATCGCAGGTGTCGAAGGGGATGTAGATGAGCCAGTCGGCTTGCTCCGGGATGAATGCCGACGGGCATTTGCGCCGGCGGGAGATTCGCGGATTGGCCGTCCGGTAGGGGAGTTCCCGGAAAAGGCTTTCCTCCTCGTCCACTTCGTCCTCTTCGGCAATGGTGGAGGCTTTGAACGCCACCGAGGGCGTGCCTTTTACAAGCGAGTAGCGGGAAATCTTGATGCCCAGGGCGTCTATGTAGCTGCAGGCGCTCTCCACCGAACTGTAGAAGGCGGCCAGGTTGCCCACCGCCTTGCCGTTCCATTTCCAGTCCGCCTTCAGGGTGAGGTCCCCCAGGCGGAAGTGGCCGGACATCCAGATGGCGTCTATAAGGGCCTGCGCCACCTTGCCGGCCGTATACGGGCCCGCGAAAGGCAGTGGCAGGCTGCGCTTGAACTCTGTAAGCGTCTTGGCATACAGCCCTGCGTCGCTCTCCCGGAATTCAAAGCTGCCGGCCGACGGGTCCAGATGCTCGTCGGCCAGGGTCTCCGGCGTGCCGTCCGGCTCCAGCGGCGGCTCCAGCGTGCACTCCCTGAGCATTCTGGCAGGCGAGAGGGGCATCTGCACCCCCTCAATTATATATTGGCCGTAAAGGATATTGTCAAGTTCAGTCATAGCAGGGCATTGGACTTCAAATGTAGTGAATTTTCTTCATAACTTCAAGCACCCTTGTCGATTTCCCGCCCTTTCCTACCCTTCCTCCTCCTGCCCCCTTCCTCCTCCTTCCCCTTCCTCCTCCTCCTTCCCCTTCCTCATCCTGCCTCCCCGCCTCCCTTCCTCCCCTGTTCCATCACGCGTCCCATTACGCATTTTCGGCCTTTTTCGCGTAATGCCACGTCCTCTGGCTCCTTGCATCGGCTTGGTGGCTTAAGATTTGTGGAGGCTAAATAATTGATTATCGGCCAATTAACATGTGTTCCCGTGCACGAAAAGATGCACGGGAACACATGTTAAAATGTTGAATATCAGCGGATTAGGCTCCACTAGGACTATGCCCCGAGCCGGAATTCCGTTGCTTGATTCTGCCGCTTAATCCGGCGGCCCCGCCTTGGCGGTTTCGGGGCTTGCCAGAATAGGGAATAATAGTTATTTTTGTGTTATGAACACAGTTGTTTTCTCCGAAGCGGCGTACGAGGCGCTTCTTCAGAATATCTTCCGGCGTTTTCCCTCTGTCCAGAAGGAGGGGTTCAGTAGCGGGGCGTACAAACCGGGTCTGGAGCACATGTATGCATTTGACCATGCGCTGGGGCATCCGTCCCGTGCTTTCCGTTCCGTTCACATAGCGGGAACTAATGGAAAGGGGTCTGTGGCCAATATGCTGGCATCGGCCCTGACCGCATGCGGGCTAAGGACGGGGCTCTACACCTCGCCGCACCTGATCGATTTCCGTGAAAGGATGCTCATTGCCGCCCCTGCTGAAACGGCCTCCCCCGGAACGGTTGCCGCCCCCGTCACTTCGCAGCCGGAGGCCGCTCTCATTCCCAAGGAGTATGTCTTCAACTTCCTCACGGAGTGGATGCCGTTCATCGAGGAGCACCAGTTGTCTTTCTTCGAAATCACTACCGGCCTGGCTTTCAAGTGGTTCGCCGATGAAAAAGTGGACGTGGCGGTGGTGGAGACGGGGCTGGGAGGCCGGCTGGATTCCACCAATGTCCTGCTGCCGGAACTGGCCGTGGTCACCACCATCGGCCTGGACCATTGCGCCCTGTTGGGAAATACGCTGCCGGAAATCGCAGCCGAAAAGGCCGGCATTTTCAAACGCGGGGTTCCCGCCCTGGTGGGAGAGCGCCAGAAAGAAGTGGCCGAAGTCTTTGAAAAGAAGGCCAGGGGATACTGCCCGCTGTTTTTTGCCACCGACAAGGACCCCGCCCTCTGGGACAAGCACGAGGAAGTGCTGGAGAAAATGGACCTCCGGGCGGCCGTGCAGGTGAAGAACCTCCGGACAGTGCTCACCGCAGTGGACCTCCTCAAAGACCGCTTCCCCTCCCTCAAGAATGCCGGTGCGGTGCTGGATGGCATTGTGCACACCGCCCGCAACATGGGCTTCCACGGCCGATGGGAGCGGCTTTCGGCCCATCCGTACGTGCTGGCGGACATCGGCCACAACCCCCAGGCGCTGGAATACAACTTCGCCCAGCTGGAAAGCCTGATGCAAAGCGGCCGCTTTTCCGCGCTCATCATCGTGTACGGGGTAATGGCCGACAAAGACCTGGACGCCATCCTGCCCCTGATGCCCAAGGACGCCACCTACATTTTCACTGCGCCCGATACCCCGCGCGCCCTTCCGGCCGATGCCATCCTGCATCGCTTCAACGCCTTCCGAAAAGGCCGGGCCATCACCGCCGGGAGCGTCCGGGAGGCGGTGCAGATGGCCCTGCAGCTGAGCAAGGACATGGGCGGACCGGCGCGCCGGAGCGCATCGGCCGAAGCCCCTTCCCTTATTTATATAGGCGGCAGCACTTTCGTAGTGACGGAGGCCCTTCCTCTTTTCAATTAGGTACGATTGTTGCGAAAGTACGGCCGGACACTAAAATGAACGCGTATGAAACGCTTTTTCACCCTGTTGGCATTGGCCCTCTCCGGCTGTGCGGCGCTATTTGGACAAACCATGAGTAACAACGGACACCAACTTACCGGCCTTTGGGAACAATATCAGGAGGCCCGCAAGGCCGATCTTCCCATAAAAGAAAAGGAAATCCTCTCCCAGATTAAGCAGGAAGCTGTGGCGGGGCGCCTTGCGGTGGATTTTTACGACGCAGCCACCGAATATGTGAACGCGGTGCAAAGAAGGGACTGGAAGCAGCGGGAAGCCGCGCTCAAAGCCTTGGCCGAAGAAGTGAAGGCCTTTGACGAGCCCATAGTCACCGTGCTGTGGATGGAAACTTACCAGGGCGCTTCGTCGGACTATATCTGGGCCTACGTAAAAGACAACCTGGACCGCTTCCAGGGACGCAACACGCCCTTTTACCGCAAGATCGGCGACTACCTCTACGGCCACCTGGCACCCTTCATCCAGAACGACAAGGAATACGTGCTGTGGCGCATGCTGCAGCGCCGTTCCTACGCAGACATAGGGCAGGATGAGATTTACCAGATGCTCAAGGAAGAAGTGGAAGGCCGATACCCGGCTGCCCCGGCCCTGGAGTATTATGCCCTGAACAGCCGGTATCCCTCTTACCAGCGGGACCAGCGGGAAAAGGCCCTGCAGGATTTCGAGGCCCGTCATGCCGACAAGTCCATCGGCCTGTACGCGCGCGGAGACCTCCTGAAGCTGAGGATGGACCGCATGACCGGGCAGAATGCCACCAGCGGGGAGTACGAGCAGCTGTACAAAGACTGCGAAGCCTTCGAGAAAGACCGCCTGGACCTCATTGGCGATGACGCCGTTATTGTGTCGGGCTACACCGGCATCCAGTCCCTCTGCCAGCGTCTTGCGGCGCAGGACCTGGACGTGAAGGTGGACCGCCAGGCCATTACCGTACTGTTCCGGAACCTGAAAGACGCCCAGGTGGTGCTCTACGACGGCCGGACGGAAAAGCAGAAGAAGGTAAAAAGCTGGACGCTGGCCAATCCCGCGGGCAGCTTCTTCGTCCAGGACACGGTTAAAATCGGCCTTCCCAAGCTTTCCGACGGCCATTATCTGGTGCAGGTGAGTAACGGAGACATCAGCGACCAGGCCATATACAACCAATACACGCTTTCCCTGGCCGTACGGAACACCTCAGCCGGCTGGCAGGCCTATGTGACCGACCACAAGAGCGGAGAGCCCTTGGACAAGGTGACGCTCAAGCTCTACAAAGGCGGCAAGCAGCTGGCAAGCGGCAGCGTGGCCGTCAAGGGATTCACGCCCATCCCCAAGGCCATCGCCAAGAAGATGGAAGCCCATCCCGAGCTCTATTACAGCCTGGTGGCGGAGAGCGGACAGCGGAGCTCCACGGAAGTGGCCCTGAACGCCTATTCCTACTATTATTCCGGCCCCGACGGCGTCCGTTGCAACGTCTACAGGGACCGAGGCGCCTACAATCCGGGCGACACAGTGCGCTTCAAGGCCGTGGTGTACCAGGGCAATCCCCGGGAAGCCCTCTCCGTGTGCGCCAACAAGAAACTCACCGTGTCGCTAAGGGATTCGGAATACAAGGAAATAGCAAGCAAAGAACTCGTAACCAACGGCTTCGGCTCCATTTCCGGAGCATTCGTCCTGCCCCGGGACCTGCGCAACGGCAACTTCGCCATCATTGTGCGGGAAAATGGCAGCGGCCGCATCGGTTCGGCCGATTTCCGGGTAGACGAGTTTGTGCTGCCCACCTTCGACCTGAGCTTCGACCCGCGTGAAGAAAAACTCTATCTGGAAGGGGACCGGATTCCCGTGACTGGCCGGCTGAACAGCTATTCCGGCCACAGCCTCACCGGCGCCCGAGTGAACCTGAAGGTGATGCGGCGTGGCGGCGAGCTGGTCCTGGACCAGGAAGAGCCCGTAAAGGCCGACAACAGCTTCGCCTTCGAATTCCAGGCCCGGTATTCAGGCTATTATGAGGCCGAAGCCATCGTGACGGACGCCACTGGGGAAATGCGTTCCTTCCACACCGGTTTTTATGTGGGCAACCGGATCCAGGTGTCGCTGGATGTGAAGAACGGGGCCGACGGAAGTTTCTCGCTGCCGGATGCCGAAGACGGATCCCTGTACCAGGGCTTGATGGCTTACCGTTCCATGGGCCGGTATATCCTGGAAGGGGACCTGCTGCAGGTGCGGCTGGCCGTGAACGACGCGGAAGGCAAGCAGGTGCCCGTTCCCGTGGACTATGTCCTCCTGAACGAACAGGAAGAGACCGTCCGTGAAGGAAAGGCCGATTCCGGCACGCAGCTGGAACTGGACCTTGGCGGCCTGCCTTCCGGCCTATATATCCTGAAAGGACATGCCGCAACCCCGGACCACCGGGAAGGGAAGCTGCTGGAAGACACAAAGCGTTGCGCCCTGCTCCTCTCAAGACCTGAAGACCAAGAACTTACCCCACTGGTGAAGCAGATGTTCGTGAGCGGTCCCACCGAGGTTGCCGACGGTATTGTACGGGCCCGCCTGGGCGCCACCTACGGCCCTGCCTGGGTGGTGGCCACCCTGATTGGAGACAACAAGGAAGTGCTTGGCACGCAGCTCCTGACCTTGGCCAAGGGCCAGCCCGGGACGGTGCGTTTCAACTACGAAGAATCCTATCCGGACGCCGTCCGCCTGCAGCTCTTCTATTTCATGGACGGAGAGGCGGCCAGCCATGAACGGCTGTTCAGAAGATCGCGCACGAAGGTTTATATGCCACTGAGCTTCAATCGTTTCACTTCAAGCGCCTATCCGCATACGGAATACACCTTCACCCTGAAGACCCTCCCCGGCGTGGAGGCCCTGGCGGCTGCCTGGGACAAGAGCCTGGACGCCATCGCCGCCAACCCCTGGCCGGTGGTGAACATGCGGGACTTCTCCGTCCCGTCCATCGATGTAAGTTCGGCCTGCGGCCACGTCACCGGAGAGAAAGGGGCGGAACCCGTCGCCCATGTCACGGGCCGCCGCGACCTTGGAGGGGCCCTCAACAGCTACGCCATGGTGGAGGATGGAATTGCCATGGAGGCCATGGCGGCCCCCCGGATGGCGTCCAAGAGTGCCACGGAAGATTCGCTGGAAAGCGAGGAAAGCGCGGAAACCGCTCCCGTGGTGCGCACCGACTTTGCCAGCGCCCTCACCTTCCAGCCGCATCTGCTTTCGGCCGATGACGGCACGCTGGAATTCAGCTTCCGCACGTCCGACAAGCTCTCCACTTATTATGTGGCGGTTTACGCCCATGGGAAGGACATGAAGAACGCCAAGGTGCAGGAAGAGATGGTGGTGTCGCTGCCCGTGAAAGTGGCTCTTGTACAGCCTCAGTTCCTGTATGCCGGAGACCGCTACGAAGCGGCCCTCACCGTTTCCAGCATCACGGACAAACCCGTTTCCGGCCTGCTGAAACTCAGCTACGGAGACCGTTCGCAGCAGATTCCCGTCACCGTGCCCGCCGGCGAGGTGGTGAGCCACCGCTTCCTGGTGGAAGTCCCTTCCTCTGGCGAGCTGACCCTCACCGCTTCCTTCCAGGCCAGCGACTTCTCGGACGCCGTGGAGGTGAAGGTGCCGGTGTACCCGGCCGCCCAGGTGCTGACGGAGTTCCATTCGGCCGTACTGCTTTCCGGCAGGGACCGGGAGGCGCTCCTGAAGGACCTCCGGGGCCGTTTCGTGAACATAGACGGCAGCATGGCGGCGCTCCGGGAAATTACCGTGCTGGACATGGTGAAGGATGCCATCCCCGGCAAGGTGGAACCCTCCGGCAAGGATGTGCTTTCCCTTTCCGAGGCCTGGTACGTGCGCCTCCTGGCCCGCAAACTTTCCGGAGATTCACTTCCGGAAACATTTGCCCGGACAGGGTCGCGAAGCGACGTTTCCGGAAGTGAATCTCCGGAAATAATTGCCCGGACAGGGTTGCGAAGCGACGTTTCCGGAAGTGAATCTCTGGAAATGCCGGACGAAGAGTTGTTTAAGAAAATCATGGCCTGCCAGAACGCCGACGGAGGCTTCGGCTGGTTCGAGGGCATGAACTCGTCGGCCATCATCACGGCGGTGATGCTGGAGCGCTTTGCCAAGCTGAAGGCCCGCGGCTTCGAGGTTCCCAAGCTGGACCGGGCCGTCAAGTTCCTGGACAAGAACCACTTCGGCACGTCTTATCCCAGCTGGCGGGGCTGGGTGTCGGTTTCCCAGTACGTGTACGTGCGTTCCTTCTATCCGGAGGTCTCCTTCGACGTCAAGCCCGTGACCAAGGCCGAAAAGAAGCAGTTCCAGGACTTCCAGAAATGGGCCAAGGGCTACCTCACCCCGTCCAAGGCGGACGGCAGGGGACTGCAGGGGCAAATCCTGCAGAAGGCCCGCAGGCTCCTCACCCTGCAGAACCTGGGCGGTTCGGACAAGGGCGTAGAGCTGGCCAAGGCCTGGGGCGTGGACCTGGAAGACCCCAAGGGAGCGCTCAAGAAGTCCATGCAGGCCGACATCTCCTCGCTGGTGCAGTACGCGGTGGAGCACCGGGACGGCGGCTGGTACTATCCCAACGCCGTGATGCCCTGGCGCGGGCTCATGGAAAGCGAAGCCTATGCCCATGCGCTCCTGTGCGACCTGCTTTCTTCCGTAGTGGAGAACGGATCGGCCGCCGCTTATGCCGAGCTGGAGCAGTCCCGCACCATCTCCAACGGCATCCGCCTCTGGCTCATGCTGCAGAAGGAAACGCAGAAGTGGGAGGCCGAGCCCGCCTACATAGACGCCATCACCTCCATCCTGGACGGTCCCGCCGAAGTGCTGGACACCCGGGTGCTGGCGCTTTCGGCCACCTATGAGGCGCCTTTCAGCGCCATCAAGGCGGCGGGGAACGGCTTCACCATCGATCGGAAGTTCTACCGCATGGGCTCCGAGGAAATCCTCTACGACGACACAACTTCAGACGTGAACAAGATCGTTGCCACCCTGAAGGAAATCAAGCCCGGCGATCCGGTGAAGGTAGGGGAGAAGATCCTGGCCCAGTACCAGATATGGAATGCCGAGAACCGCAGTTTCGTGAAGGTGGATGCCGGCAGGGAAGCCGCCCTGCGCCCCGTGCAGCAGCTTTCCGGACACCTGGGCTACGGCTACATCCGTCCTTCCCGCAGCGGCTATTCCTGGGGCTTCGTGCCGCAGGGCTACCGCAACGTGAAGGCCAGCCACACGGAATACTTCTTCGACAGCTATCCGGAAGAGAAGACCACCCTGAGCGAGGAATTCTTCGTTACGCAGGCCGGCGCCTTCACCGCCCCCGTGCTCAGCATAGAATCCCTGTATGCCCCGCACTACCGCGCCAACAGCGCCTCCCGCGGCGTGCTGCTCTCCGAAGCGCAGTGATTGTCATTCTGAGCGCAAGCGAAGAATCTACAAAAATTTGGAGATTCAACGGAAAGTTGCTACCTTTGCAATCCTTTCCGGGCGGTTAGCTCAGTCGGTTCAGAGCACCTGCCTTACAAGCAGGGGGTCACTGGTTCGAATCCAGTACCGCCCACCCATCGGCACTGTCAAGGGTACAATCGGCTTGTCGAGCACGAAAACGGCTGATTTGGTGTCTGTCAAGGGTAAAAACGGCCTACCGAGCACGAAAACGGCCCTTTTGGTGTCTATCGAAGGTAAAAACGGCCTACCGAGCACGAAAACGGCCGATTTGGTGTCTGTCGAAGGCAAAAACGATCCACCGAGCACGAAAACGGCCGGACGAGTACAGCTAGATGTGCCCGCCACCCTGGGCGTCCAGCTCCTGGTCCACCTTGTTCTTTTCGGCCATCAGCAGGTCCAGCAGCCAGTCTTTCTGCTCATCCACCAGGCCCAGGTCGTGGCAGGCGCTCTCGTATCGGCCCAGGACGGCCTCCTGGTATCGGTGGTAGCGCATGGACTTGCGGATTTCTTCCTCTATGGTCTCATGCTCTATCTCGTAACTGTCTTTATAGTACTCCTTGTAAACCTTCTCCGACGTATAGCGGAGGCAGAAGAAAAACAGGCCGGTGGCCAGGATTACAATGCCGGCAATGCCCAGCACCAAGGGAACCCGCTGAATAAGGCCCAGCATGCCCAACGTAGCGCCGACAAGGAAAATGAGCAGGGCCAGCAGCTCATTGCTATGGTTTTTAAGAATTGAGGAAATTTTCATAATCGGTTAGTACGTTAGTGGTCCGGTTCTGCAGAATCTTAATCTTATAGTTGTTCTCCGCCTCCTTGGAATCCATGGCCGCCTGAAAAGCCCGCCGGGCAGAGAGCGTCTCGCTGTTCTTTCGGCGCATTTCTTCCAGGTTGGCCCTTAACTGCCACTGCTGCATGAGGATGGAGAGGAAAGCGATGGCAAACATAATCAGGAAGCCGACAAGGATGGTGAACTGGTTCTGGGCCTTCAGCCGCTGGGCGTCTTCCCGCAGCTGCGCATTGTTCATTTCCGCGTCCAGGATGGCCAGGTCTTCGTTCTGGACCTTGATGTAAATGGAATCCTTTTCGTTCACCAGGCAGGAAAGCTGGTCATACGCCCGGTCGAAGACACCCTGGGCGGCGTAAATGCCATGTTTCTTGTCGTAACGGTCCCGCGGAACCGTGAGGGAATCGGCCCGGGAGAGGGCCTCGTCAAAGCGCCGAAGGGAGATGAGGTAGCAGATGTCCAGGCCGTTGCGGGAATCTGCGTCGGCCTGGAGGGTGTACAGAGGGTCTGTCTCCAACTCTTCGTAACAGCGCCAGAAACGCGACCAGTCCTGCTGGGCATTGTACAGATAAGCCCTTGTCATCTTGGCTTTTATGCGGATGGAAGGGAAAAAGTCCTGGTACTGCTCCGCCTTCACGCAATAATCTTCCGCCACCACGAAGTTCTTCATTTTGATCTGCTCCTGGGCGATGAGGATGTACATGTTGGGCAAATCCTGTTCGGCCCGGGCCTCCTTGCAATAGATGGCCGCTTTCTCGAAGTTCTGGATGGCCAGGAAGGAATTGTCGCGGTAGCTCTGGATAAGCGCCAGGATGCGGTAGGCGTACATTTTGCCGATGGGCTGCCGCTCCTGGCTGGACGTCCGCTCCATGGCGCGCGCCTCCAGCATGGCGTCCGAAGACCGGCCGATGTGCACCAGATACTCGCAGTACTCGTGCATCACGGAAAAAAAGAAAGAGCGGCAGTCTTTCCGGTCTCCCACCATCTCCTTGATTTCGGCAATGGCCTGGTCCATGCGGTCGTACTCGCCCAGGGCGAAACGGACCGGAAACTCCAGCGACAGGCCCACGCACTTGTAGCGGAAATTGTCCCGGGCAACCCCCACCTGGTAAATGGAATCGGCCAGGGCCAGGTTGCTGGGGCTGTACTGCTGCATGCGTCCGTAGGCATAGCGCTCGAAGGTGTCGCTGTCGATCCGGAGCCGGTTCACAATCTGCGCCTGCCCGACGGCCATTCCGGCGAGCAAGAGCATCAGGGACAGGAAAAAACGACGCATGGGAACTACTTCTCCTTGGTCTTGTTCTCCACCAGCTGCAGCTGGGTGACCACGCAAGTGAGCAGTTTTTCCATGATGATGGGCTTCATGATAAAGTCGTTGGCCCCCACGTTGAACCCTTTCACAATGTCTTCGTTGGAGTTGAGGGCACTCAGGATTACAATCTGGATGTCGGCGGTGTCCGGGTTGGCCCGGAGCCTGCGGATGACCTCGAAACCGTCGATGACCGGCATCATCAGGTCCAGCAGGATGAGGTCCGGTTTCTGGGCGGCCACAGCATCCAGGGCCTGCTGCCCGTTGGCGGCGGTGCGGATGGTGAAGTTGAAGCGGGCCAGCATCTTCTGCACCAATAGCAGGTTGATGGGAATGTCGTCCACCGCCAGGATATTGAACATGGAATAATCGTGGGATTGAGCGTATAGGGGTGTCATAGGCCGATAATTTTATTCATTGACAGGATTCTGTTCCGGAGGAGTTACTGGAACCAGGAAAACAAAACGGGCGCCGCCGGCGGTGTAGGTGGTGTCCAGGAACACCTTGGCTCCCATCCGCGAAGCTATGTCGCGGCAGATGCTGAGCCCGAGGCCGGTTCCCTGCACGAAGTCGTTGAGTTTGGTGAAGCGCTCGAAGATGGCTTCCGCTTTGTCGGCCGGGACGCCGGGGCCGGTATCCGTGACCGCGAAGGTTACGTAACCGGGATTCTCCGTAAGGGAACTGGAAAGCTTGATTTCTCCCTGGGTGGTATGCTTGCAGGAATTGGTGAGATAGTTGATGAGAATCTGCTGCACGCGGCGGGGATCCGTGCGGAAGGTGAAAGGCTCATCCGACTCCGGCTCGTAGTACATGCGCACGCCGGGCTGCAGGCGGTGTTCCGCGCTGGAAATGGCCGCCTGGCACATGAAGTGGACCTCTCCCTCCTCATAGGTGATGCGGTAATTGCCGTTGTCCATGGCCGATACGTTCAGGATGTCGTCCAGCAGCATGGTAAGCATCTTGGTATTGTTGATGATATGCCCCGCGAACTCGTCTTTCTCTTCCGGCGGGAAAGAGCCGTCCGGCAAGGACAGCAGCTGCGAGAAGCCCACGATGGCGTTGAGCGGGGTGCGCACCTCGTGGCTCATGTTCTGCACGAAACGGGTTTTGGCCTCGTTGGCCAGACGCACCTTCTCATTGGCCTTCTTGAGGTTCGCTATGTATATCCAGGAGAAGGTGAGGACGCCCAGCAGGATGAAGGTGATCAGCAGCAGCAAAGTCCGGGTTGCCTTGGCCAAGTCCGACGCCTGTTCGTCCACCTTGGCGTTGAGGGTGTCGTACCCCATACGGGTTTCCAGCTCCGTGAGCTTGCTCCGGTTGGAGGCCGACAGCAGGTTCTCGTTCCGGGACACCAGGTGCTTTTCCATCTCGAAGGCCAGGTCTTTGAAATTGTAATTTTCCGCTACGTTGGCAATGTACTTGTATTCCCGCACGCGGATATCCATGCCAGAGATGTCAATCTGCGGGTCCTCCCCTTCCGGCGTAAATACAATCTTGTCCAGGTTGGCGAACATCTCCTCCGCAGTCTGGCTGATCTGGAAAAGATAAGGGTCCCCCAGGCAATAGTTGCGGGCGGCCTCATAGCCCTCTTTGTCTTTATAGAAAGCGTTCAGCTTGGCCCGGTAGTATTGGCAGCGGAGGGTGTCCAGGTGCTGTTTCCGGGTGGCCTCCGCCTTGGACACGTTCACCAGGACGGAATCGTGGCCGATGGGATAAGTGTCGGCCAGGTCGCAATACAGACGGGTGGCCGACTGGCGCAGGATGGTAGGGTCTTCCGTGCTGTTGAACATGTCAATGGCCTTGAGGATATACTTTTTGGCCGATATGTAGTCGTTCTGCGCCACATACAGGCTTATCATGTAACGGTCTCCCATCCAGATGCCGTAGTCTTCCTTGTTCTCCCGGGCTACCTTCTGCATCTCCTCCACCAGTTCCATGACCTTGAGGAATTGATCCTGGTTATAGTAGAAGTTCTCCAGAATTTCGTAGGCATAATAGAAATACTGCGGGTATCCGTACTTCCGGGAGACGTTCAGGACATTCTGGGCGGCCTGGGTCACTGTCGTCTCCTCCTCCTCCGAGATGTTTCCCCTCGTATTGTCCACTTTCTTCCGGGCCGTTATCACACGGGTAAGGTTCTTTAAATACTCTACATAATACAGGGTTTCGGCCTTGTTGTCCCCCTTCTCCAGCGCACAGGAAAGAAGGGCGGCGTTATAGCCGTCGAACTCCTTCTTCCCCAGATACTGATCGGCCTTTAAATAACACTTGTAACAGTCGTCATCCAGGTCGAAGGCATTGTTCTGCGCCATGACGGGAGAAACAAGAACCGTCAAAAAAAGGAGTGCCGAGAGGATTTTGTCTTTCATATCTTCAAATATAAGGAAATATCCCGAAACTTGATGCTTATTTGCAATAAAAAATGAAGGAGCTCACCGTAGTGGCTCCTTCTCACGAACTTAATCGGGTGAAGACGCGCCCATTGTCCCTGTGCGTCCTCCGCTTCGATGGCGTTCACTGACTGCTTGAAACCTGGCCATCATGCGGGGCGTAAGTTTCGGGAGCCCGTCCAAACCTTTTTCGGGGGAGGAATCTACGACGCCTTTGCCGTTGACTCCAAGCTGCTCCTACGCTTACGCCGCTCTAGAGTCTCTTGATCTCCTCCTCCGTGAGGCCGGTAGCCGCAACGATCGTTTGCACGGGAACCCCCAAAGCCAGAAGGTTCTTGGCGGTTTCAGCCCGTCCTTCGGCGATGCCTTGTTCCCGTCCCTCAGCGATGCCTTGTTTCCGTCCCTCTTCCCGTCCCTCCGCAAGGGTGACCCTGCGGAAATAGTTTTCCACATTCTGGATGTCGCGCATTTCCTTGAGGCGCTTCTCGTACATTGCCTGCGTTTCCATATCCATTGCCAAAAATTCTGCCGACTGCAGCAGTTCTTCAAAGTATTGATCTTGATGCGTGTCGGGCCTTTCGGCAAAAGTAGGCAGATTCTTCATATAAAACAAGAACTTTTCCTCAAAAGACGAGCATTCGTCATAGCTTTTGCTGAAGGAGCCCACTTCCATGAAAACAAACTGGAGCTTCTCGGTCATGGGATGGCCGGTTTCATCGTTCCGTACGGAGTAGCGGTGCACGAATCCCGGTCCTTGTCCCATGGATTCAGGGAGGGGAAAGTCGATGAGTCCCAGGAAGAAAACCGGCTTGAAGCCGTAGTCCCACGGGCCTTTCGGGGCCTGCCGCGAGATGACCCGGGAAACGTAGAACAGGGCTCGCTCGGCAAAATAGTCCTGCGGTCGCACCTGGCATTCCACAATGAATTCGTGTCCGTCGGGGGCCTGGCAGACGACATCGAAATAGGCGTTCCGTGCATCGACGGATTCGCCCACCTGCTCGGTGTTGTCGTAGGTGATGTCGGCAATTTCCATCTTGAAGACATGCTCCAGCAGTCCTTTCAGGAGGTGTTTGTTTTTCTCGATGCCGAACAGGTACTTGAAGGCGACTTATCAAAAGTATATTGTTATCACAAGTCAAGGCCAGCTCTTTGATATAAGCAATTGATAATCAACCCGACTTGTGATAACTATCAATAAATAATATTATCTTGTTGGCTTAGACTAATCGTCATTAATACACACATAGTTATGAGTCAACAACAAATCAAAAGGGACGACATACGCGTCTTTTTTAAATCTACTTTTGAGCGAGCCGGTTACTCTCAAATCAGAGTTGGGAGATTCTGCAAAACGGCAGAACGTCTTCACGACTACATGGTTGCCCGCAATGCTGAGTATTACACGCCTGCGTTAGGCGAGCAGTTTGTTCAACTGGAAGAGTGTTTAGATCAGGTGGGTGATAGAATCATCAAGACAGACAGACGGGCCATCGAAGTAATGAATCTCATCCTTGCTGATAAGCCTATAACCTTTCAGCATAAGAGAGTCCTAAAGCCTTACCCTGGGGAAATCGGGGAAGCCGCAAAAGCATTCCTCAGACATCTAGAAGTAGATATCCGCTCGGCAGCCAACTCGCTTAGCAGATATGCCTATGTAC